>Ga0265322_10000009_pt1 | contig 170768 bp, 163 predicted proteins | sample 41222metaG_FD_193584 | JGI IMG/M metagenome (GOLD analysis project Ga0265322, IMG submission 193584) | Rhizosphere microbial communities from Carex aquatilis grown in University of Washington, Seatle, WA, United States - 4-12-22 metaG | ecosystem: Host-associated > Plants > Roots >...
AGAGGCGGAAGAACCAGTTCTCCTCGCGCACCTTCTCGAGTGCGATCTCGTGGATCGGGCAGGTGTTGCCGGGGCCAAGCTCGCGCTCGGTTTTGAAGTCGGCGCAGCGCGGGCAGTACCAGCCTTCATAGACGCCCTTGTCGACCCAGCCGTTGTCGTAGACGCGCTGGATGATCTCGGCGACCTTCGCTTCGTGGCGGGGGTCGGAGGTGCGGATGAAGAAGTCGTTGGTCGCGTCGATGATCGGCATCAGGTCGCGGAACTTCTGCGCGTTGCGATCGGCCAGCTCCTGCGGGTCGATCCCCTCGCGCTCGGCCGCGGCCTCGATCGGCTCGCCGTGCTCGTCGGTGCCGGTCAGGAAGAAGACGTCCTCGCCGCGCTGGCGCATGTGGCGGGCGAGCACGTCGGCGGCCATCGTCGAGTAGGCGTGGCCAAGGTGGGGCTCGGCGTTGACGTAGTAGATCGGGGTGGTGACGTAGTAGCTCACTTGCGCGCCTCCCTGCCAGTTAGCGCCTTATAAAGGTCGTTGGCGCGGGTGCCGGTCAGTGCCGCGACGACGCTGGCCGCGGCGCGCGGACGGGCACCGGACTGAACCAGGTGGCGGAGGGCGTCGACGGCGAAGCTGATGTCTTTGTCGTGCTCGTCGGAGGAGGCGGGGCCGATCACCAGCACGATCTCGCCTTTGACGTCGCTGCGGAAACGGCGGGCCAGCTCGCCGAGCGAGCCGCGGGCGATCTCCTCGTGCATCTTCGAGATCTCGCGGCAGACGGCGGCCGGGCGATCGGGGGCGATCGCGGCCAGCGCCGCCAGCGACTCGCCGATCCGGCGCGGCGACTCGAAGGCGATCACGGTCTCGGCCGAGCGCAGCACCCGCTCCATCTCACCGGTGCGCTTCGGCAGGAAGCCCTCGAAGCGCCAGCGGTCGGTCGGCAGCCCGGAAGCGACCAGCGCCACCGGCACCACCGAGGGCCCGGGCAGGACCGTGACCTCGAGGCTGCGGTCGATGCAGCGGCGGATCAGCCGGTAGCCGGGGTCGGAGACGGCGGGCATGCCGGCGTCGGAGACGAGGGCGACGGTCTCGCCGCGCTCGATCCGCTGCGCCAGCTCGGTCGCCCGCGCGGTTTCGTTGCCCTCGTGGTTGGAGACCAGGCGCGGCGCCGGGTGGATGCCGAGCTTGTCGAGCAAGCCGCCGGTGCGGCGGGTGTCCTCGCAGGCGATGTAGTCGGCGCTGACCAGGGCGTCGCGGACCCGCAGGGTGATGTCGTCGAGGTTGCCGATCGGGGTCGGGCAGACGATCAGCTTGCCGGCCATCAGCCCTCCCCTTCCAGCTCGAGGCGGGCCATCGCGGCGGCGCCGATCATGCCGGCGTCAGCGCCCATCTTGGCCGCCACGACCGGGGTCCTGTTCATCGGCGGCAGCGCTCGCGAGCGCAGCTCGCGACGGGCGGGCTCAAGCAGCAGGTCCCCTGCCGCCATCACCCCGCCGCCGACGACGATCACGTCGGGGTCGAAGATGTTGGCGAAGCTGGCGAAGGCGACGCCGAGGCGGCTGCCGATCAGCTCGAAGACGGCGGTCGAGGCAGCGTCGCCGGCCAGGGCAGCCTCGGTCACAGCGGTGCCGTCGACCTTCTCGCCGGCGGCGAGCAGCTGGCCGATCGCCGAATCCGGCTCGCGCTCGGCGGCCGCCCGCCCTTCGCGACCGAGGGCGGTGCCGGAGGCGAGGGCCTCGACGCAGCCGCGCCCGGGGCAGTTGCCCTGGCAGCGGGGGCCGTCGGCCTCGATCACCATGTGGCCGAGCTCGGCGCCGGCGCCGCTGGAGCCGCGGAAGAGCTCGCCCTCGATGATCAGGCCACCGCCGATCCCGGTGCCGACGGTGATCATCACCGCGTTGCGGGCGCCCTTGGCGGCGCCGTAGAGGTACTCGGCGAGGGCGGCGACGTTGGCGTCGTTGTCGACGAAGACCGGCAGGCCGGTGCGCCCGGAGACGACCTCGCGGATCGGCAGGTTCTGGATCGGCAGGTTGACGGCCGAGATCGCGGTGCCGCTGGCGCGATCGATCGTCGCCGGAATCCCAAGCCCGATCGCCGCCACGTCGGGCCGCGCTTCCCGCGCCTCGCCTGCCTCGCGCACCAGCATCTCGATCAGATCGTCCTGGCTGAGGCCGGTCGAAGCCTCGCGGCTCTCCCACAAAACCTTGGAGCCGGGGTCGAGAACGCCCATCAGCATCTTGGTTCCGCCCAGGTCGACGCCGATCGTTTCCCCTGCTGTCACGAGTGACTGGGGTAGGGGTGGAGGCAGGCGACCGCGGGCATCGGCATGATTTCTAACCCTTTCATGCCTAACGATGGCGAGCAGCAGCCCTCGGGATCGCCCGACTACAAGGTCTACCGATCCCGCAGGAGCCTCAAGTCCCGATTGCGGGCCCCTGATCTCTCCGGTCTTCGCGAGAAGGCGAAGCGATCCTCAAAGCGGTCGGGGAAGGACGAGCGGCCTGGGGACGACCGCTTCTCGCCCAAACGCCGCTGGACCGGTAAGCGGGTGGCGAAATGGGTCGGGCTGGCGGCGCTGGGCTGGATCGTGCTCAGCTTCCTCGCCTTTGCCGTCTCCGCCCAGCTGCAGGCCTTCAAGCTCTCCGGCGATGCCAGCTCGGCCCTGCACGGCAATCCCTTCCTGCTGCCCAGCGCCCAGACGATCCTCGTGATCGGCACCGACGCGCGGCCGCCGGACACGAAAGAACCCGGCGCGGCACCGTCGCAGGAGTGCTTCGAACAGCAGGCCCACGGGGACGCCCCTCATGGCCAGTGCTCCGTCGGCGAATTCCGTGCCGACACCCTGATGCTGATCCGGGCCGGCGGCGGCGCCTTCCGCAAACTCTCGATCCCGCGCGACAGCTTCGCCGAAATCCCCGGCGAGAGCCCGACGAAAATCAACGCCGCCTACGCCTTCGGCGGCGCCGGGCTGCAGATCAGGACGGTTGAGCAGTTCCTCGGGATCAAGATCGACCATGTCGCGATCGTCGACTTCACCGGCTTCGAAAAGCTGATCGACGCGGTCGGCGGCGTCGAAGTGAACGTCCCCCACAAGCTCTGCACCGACATCGCCGGCGGCGCCGGGGGCGGCCAGGGCGGCTTCTCCCTGCACCTTGGAAAGGGTGAGAACACCCTCGACGGCCAGGAAGCGCTGATCTACTCACGCACACGCGAGCCGAGCGAATGCCCGGGCAAGGGGCGCAGCGCCTACAGCTTCGGCTACGACGACTACGACCGGGCCAAAGCGCAGCAGGAAGTGATCAACGGGATCAAGGACCGCCTCACCGACCCGCTGCGCCTCCCCTACAACTTCATCAAGGGCCCGATCATCGGCTGGGACGCGCCGAAAGCATTCGTCAGCGACATGGGCTTCCTGACGATGCCGCAGCTGGTGCTGTCGGCGGGCATCGGCGGCAGTGCGCCAACCGACGTGCTCTGCGCCGGCTGTCCCTCCAACGGGCCCGAAGGCAGCATCGAAGTGCCCGAGTCGGTACGGCGCAAGGCCGTCCACCGGCTGCTCGGCTAAACGCAACCGACATTGACCCACCTATGGGGTGGTCAAAGTCGGCTGAGACTTAATCCGCGGCTGAAGCAGCCGCCTTGGTGTCGCTTAACTTCGACTCGGACGACTTGGAGTCCGAGGAGCCCGAGTCCGAGCCCTTCGAGTCGCTCGACTCCTTGGAGCCGTCCGAGCCTCCGCCGCCGGCGCCCTTCTTCTTGCCGTAGTCGGTGTTGTAGAAGCCGGAGCCCTTGAAGTGGACGGCGACCGGGTGCAGAACCCGGACCGCGGGAGCGCCGCACTCCTGGCACTCGGTGAGCGGATCGTCGGCCATCTTCTGGATCACGTCGAAGACGTGGCCGTTGTCGCATTTGTACTCGTAGATAGGCACGGGATGCTGGATTATCGCAGCCGCTACGGTTCCGGCATGGCAACCGCCGAGCAGGGGACGCGTCCGGACGAGGTCTCGATGGAGGAGATCGTGGCTCTGTGCAAGCGCCGCGGCTTCGTCTTCCCCTCCTCCGAGATCTACGGCGGGCTGGGCTCGACCTATGACTACGGCCACTACGGCGTCCTGCTCAAGAACAACGTCAAGGGCGAGTGGTGGCGGGCGATGCTGCAGGAGCGCGACGACATCGTCGCGCTCGATTCGGCGATCCTCCAGCACCCCAAGGTCTGGGAAGCGTCGGGCCACCTGGAGGGCTTCACCGACCCGCTGGTCCAGTGCCTCGGCAAGTGCAAGAAGCGCTGGCGCGAGGACCACCTGCGCGAGGCGATCGAAGCCGACGGCGGCGACCCGGCAGCCGAGCTGCGCTGTCCCCAGTGCGGCGGCGAGCTCTCCGAGCCGCGCCAGTTCAACCTGATGTTCGAGACCCATGTCGGCCCGGTCGCCGGCGAGGGATCGGAGGTCTACCTGCGGCCAGAGACGGCGCAGGGCATCTTCATCAACTTCAAGAACGTGCTCAGCTTCGCCCGCAAGAAGCCTCCCTTCGGGATCGCCCAGATCGGCAAGTCCTTCCGCAACGAGATCACCCCTGGAAACTTCATCTTCCGCACCCGCGAGTTCGAACAGATGGAGATGGAGTTCTTCGTCCCGCCGGACGACGCCGAGCGCTGGTACCGGAGCTGGATCGAGGAGCGCGAGAGCTGGTACACCGGCCTCGGCATCCGCCCCGACCACCTCCGCATCCGCCCCCACGACGCCGACGAGCTCTCGCACTATTCATCGGGCACCAGCGACGTCGAGTACCTCTTCCCGATCGGCTGGTCGGAGCTGGAGGGGATCGCCAACCGCGGCGACTTCGACCTCACCCAGCACGCCAAGTTCAGCGGCGAGAAGCTCGAGTACTTCGACCAGCAGACCAAAGAGCGCTACGTCCCCCATGTGATCGAGCCAGCGGCGGGCGCCGACCGCGCCACCCTCGCCTTCCTGGTCGATGCCTACGACGTCGAGGAGATCGAGGGCCGCACCCGCACCGTCCTGCGCCTGCACCCGCGCCTGGCCCCGGTCAAGGTCGCCGTCCTCCCCCTGCTCTCCAAGGAGGGGATGCCGGAGAAGGCCCAGGAGCTGTTCAAAGAGATCCGCCGCAAGCTGCCCGCCGAGTTTGACGTCGGCGGCTCGATCGGCAAGCGCTACCGCCGCCAGGACGAGATCGGCACCCCCTGGGGCATCACCGTCGACCACCAGACGATGGAAGACGACACCGTCACCCTCCGCGACCGCGACAGCCTCGAGCAGACGCGGGTCCCGATCGAGGGCCTGGCGGACGAGCTGGCGGGACGGCTGGACCAGCCCTGGACCAGCCCGAAGCTGAGCGCTTAGCTGCCGACGAAGCGCACGACGTCGACCGCATCGTCTTCGAGAGCATCGTGGACGCGCTTGGCGATCGGGTCGAGCGCCTCGATCGCGACCTCGCCCTTGGCGAGCTTCCAGGTCGCCACAGCCCGGCCATCGACCATGGCGAAAGGACGGAAGATGCCGTTGATGGTCACCAGATGGGTATGGGGGCCGAGGATCGGCTCCCTGGATTTCCAGCCGAGCAGGACCGGATCGAAGGCGCCGAGCAGCCTTGGCGGTGGCAAGCTCTCGGCCGCTGGGCGTTTGCGGAGATTGGCCAGGCCATCCTCGCGCTCTTCAAGCTCTGAAGAGATCACCGCCAGGCCGGCGCGCACGTCGCGCAATGGCAGGCCGGCCCACTTGGCGAGGTCGCGGTCGTCGGCCGGGCCGTGGCCGACGAGATAGCGGCGGGCCAGCTCGGCGAGCGCCTTGTCGCGGTCGATCGCCTTGGGAGGCCCGAGCCAATCTCGGACCGAGGCGTAGGCGTGCTGTTTGCCGGCCATCGGGCCACGCACGGCGATGCCCTTGAGGCAGGCCAGCATCAGCAAGTGGACCAGAGCCTGGCCCTCGGTGCGAACGTCGGCGGAGTCGAGGCGCTCACGCAGCTGCAGGCGGGTGAGCGGGCCCTCGTCGGCCAGTGCCGTCTCGATCACCCCCACCCCGCGCTCTGCCTCGTCCGGCGTCACGCCCTCCTCTCCCAGCCGGCGCGCGTTGCCGGTGCGCAGAGGCGGCGTCGTCAGCGCCTGCAGCCACGGATAGTCCTCGCTGCGAACGAGATGGAGGGTGCCGCGGTTGAGCCAGGTGATGAGGAGGGAGCGGTCCTCGGTCAGCGCCTGATCGACATCCGCGGCCATGAGGCCGGCAGTTCGGGCGCGAACCGCTAAACGGGCGCCGCGAGGATCCTGGCCCTGGATCGCCAGCATGCGCCCGGCGACGGCGGTCGGGCTCTTAAGCGGCGGGCCGGAGAGGCCCTGGGCAGTTAGTCGTTCGGCGAGGACCGGATCGCTGGTCACGCGCCGTGTGAGAGCACGGCGGCAATCACGCCGATCAGGCCGGCGATGATCCCACCGCCGCCTCGGATCACAATTGCCCGCAGGGCCCCGATTTCGCCACGCACCTCGGCAAATTCGCCGCGCATTTCCCCGCGCAACTCACGGATGTCGCGGTCGACGCGGTCGAAACCCGCGTCTATGTGCTGGGCGTGATCATTGAGCCTCTCGTCTGTCCACGCCACTCTCTGCATAGGGCCAGGATAGCCATCCCGGGCTCCCGGAATAGGTCATCTTTGTAGAAACTTGTTGTCTTCTTTCATGCGAAAGTCAGACAACTGCCCCAGACGGTCCGAGGGAGTGCTAGCTGACGGCGAGCAGATCGATCACGAACACCAGGGTGGCGTTCGGGCCGATCGCCGGCGGGGCGCCGGCGGGGCCGTAAGCGAGTTCCGGCGGGATGATCAGCTCGCGGCGGCCGCCGACCTTCATCCCGGCGACGCCTTTGTCCCAGCCCGGGATCACCTGTCCGGCGCCGAGCGCGAACGTGAACGGTTCATGCCGGTCCCAAGAAGCGTCGAACTGCTTGCCGGTCTTGTAGTCGACGCCGACGTACTGGACGGTGACTTCGTCCCCGGCCTTCGCTTCCGGCCCGCTGCCCTTTTTCAGTTCCTTGATCTCAAGCTTCTTCGGCGGCGGCCCCTTGGGCACAACCACCTTGGGCTTGGTTCCTTCAGAAGCCGGCGCCGTGCTTTCGGTCGCCGTCGAGGCTTCAGTCGATTCCGATGTCGACGCGGTTGAAGAACTCGACGAGTCGCTGCTGCTGCCGCAGCCGGCCACAGCCAGGGCCAGGCAGAGCGAAATTGTCAGCATCAGAGCCTTCACGGCGGGCAATGCTACGTAACTCCGAAGCGGAACGACGGCCGCCCGGCTCAGCCCTTGCCGGAGATCCGGTCCCAGGCGCGGCGGAGCTTGTCGTGGCCGCTGTCTTTGACCATGTCGTCGGCGCCGACCGAGATCGAGCCGGGGTTGGGGCCCGGCTCGGGCAGCTCCTCGGCGGCAGCAGCGTCGATCGAGAGCACGACACCGCTCTCGTAGATCTCCGCCACCTCGGGAGCGTCGACGAACCGGTGGCCGCCGCTGAGCACACTGGTGTCGAGGACGATGCCGTCGAAGATGTCGATGTTGGCGGCGTAGAGGACGTGTGCGACCTTGCCGATTTCGACCTCGTCGCTGGTGTAGACGGGCACCCCGTTGCCGAGGGTGAGGTAGGAGATCGGCGCGCCAAGGTCGTTCATGGCGCCGAGCCTAGCGGACCGGCCCCCTACGGCTGCGACTTCCCTTCCGGCTTCAGATGGGCGGCGAGGAACTCAACCTGATCGGCAACGATCCGCTCGAACGGCTCGCCGTCGTAGGGGTCGAAGTGGCCGATCGGGTAGCGGCGCAGCTCGCCACGCGGCGTCTGCCGCGCCGCCTCGACCGCGACTTCGGGCCGGGCGACAAGATCGTCGTCGCCGACGCAGAAGAGGATCGGGCAGGCGACCTCCGCCGCCCTCTTTGCCGGCCGGTAAGGCCGGGCCAGCACGGTGCGCGCAGCGGCCCGGTTGCGCCAGCGCGAGTCCTCGCCGCCGCTGACCACATCGAGCCAGCCCTGCTCTGCCCCCGGCGCCGTGATGTAGCCGACGCTGCCGTTGGGCGCCACCGCCGGGATCATGTGCGGGCGCCGCCGCAGGGCGGCGTGGCCCAGATCGCGCAGGGCGCTCGCCGCCATCGACAGCTGCGTCCGCGTCCGCAGCCGCGGGAACTGGCGCAGGCTGTCGATGAACGGAACCTGGCAGACCGCCGCCGCCAGCCGGCCGTCGCGCTGGGCCATCGAGAGGGCGTGGCCGCTGCCAAGCGAGGTGCCCCAGGCAGCGACGCGCTCGGCATCGACCCGCGGCAGGCCGCGGGCGAAGGCGAGCGCCGCCTCCCAGTCGTCGAGCTGGCGGCGCAGCGCCACCACGTCCGCCGCCCCCTCGCTGTCGCCGAAGCCGCGATAGTCGAAGGCGACGGCGAGGATGCCGGCCGCGGCGAAGCGCTCGGCGAACGGCCCCAGCCGGTCGCGGCGGGTGCCGGTGAAGCCGTGGGCGAGGACGACGGCAGGGCAGGGACCGCTGCCAGCGGGCTCGTAGACCCAGGCCGCGCAGCGGTCAGCGCCTGAAAGGAAGACCTCATCCGTTCGCTTCATCCCCCCTACAACGGGTGCGGCCCCGGAAACGTGAGATCGCTTGCTCGCCGGGCCAGGGCGCGGCTATGCTCGCCCGGGCCGATCCAACAAACAGGAGGAATGAGATGGCAATTGGACTCCGACTCAAATTCGCCGACGGGACGCAGCAGCAGTACGAAGCTGTCCACGCCCACATCGACGCCGACGCCAACCCGCCCGAGGGGCTGATCTTCCACTCCGCCGGGCCGATCGACGGCGGCTGGGGCATCATCGACTTCTGGGAGTCCCGCGGGCACTTCGACAGCTTTCTCCAGAGCCGGCTCGGACCTGGGCTTCAGGAGCTGGGCGACCAGGCGCCGCCGAACCCTCCCGACGTCAAAGAATTCCCGGTCCACCATTTCGTCAAGCCGTAGAGCGCGGCGACGATGAACCTCGCCTCGATCCTCAGCGCCAGCGCCGAGCGCAGCCCGGACAGCCCGGCGATCCGGCTCGGCGAGGTCGAGCTGAGCTACGCCGAGCTCGACGACCGCAGCGCCCGCCTGGCGACGCTGCTGCGCGAGAAGGGGATGCAGCCCGGCGACCGGGTCGGAGTGATGCTGCCCAACGTCCCCGAGTTCCCGGTCTCCTACTACGGAGTACTGCGCGCCGGCGGCGTCGTGGTGCCGATGAACGTGTTGCTGAAGCGACGCGAGATCGCCTTCTACCTCGAGGACTCCGGAGCCAAGCTGCTGCTCGCCTGGCACGGGTTCGCCGGCGAGGCCTGCGACGGCGCCGCCGACGCTGGGGCTGAGCCGGTCAAGATCGAGCCCGCCGCTTTCGCCGCAACCCTGGCCGAGCTGGCGCCGACGCCGGGCCTGGCCGAGGCAGACGACCAGGACACGGCGGTGATCCTCTACACCTCGGGGACCACCGGCAAACCGAAGGGGGCCGAGCTGACCCACGCCAACCTCCTCCGCAATGCCGACGTCTCCTCGCGCACGACCAGCGAAATCGCCGCTGGCGACGTCGTCTTCGGCGGCCTGCCGCTCTTCCACTCCTTCGGGCAGACGGTCAGCATGAACGCCTCGCTGATGGTCGGCGCCTGCCTCACCCTGGTGCCCAAATTCGACCCGGGCGAGGCGCTGGCGACGATGCAGCGCGATGGCGTCACCCATTTCTATGGCGTGCCGACCATGTATGGGGCGCTGCTGCACCACCCCGAGCGCGAGAGCTTCGACACCTCCTCGCTGCGCGTCTGCATCACCGGCGGCGCCTCGATGCCGGTCGAGGTCCTGCACGGCTTCGAGGAGGCCTTTGGGGCGATCGTGCTGGAGGGTTACGGGCTTTCGGAGACCTCACCGGTCTCGAGCTCCAACCACCCCGAGCGCGAGCGCAAGCCGGGCTCAATCGGAACCCCGCTCGAGGGTGTGGAGATGAAGGTCGTCGATGATGACGACAACGAGGTCGCCCAGGGCGAGGTCGGCGAGATCGTAATCCGCGGCCACAACATCATGAAGGGCTACTGGCAGCGGCCCGACGCGACCGCAGAGGCGATGCGCGGAGGCTGGTTCCACAGCGGCGACATGGCCAAGACCGACGAGGACGGCTACTTCTACATCGTCGACCGCAAGAAGGACCTGATCATCCGCGGCGGCTACAACGTCTACCCGCGCGAGGTCGAGGAGGTGCTCTACGAGCATCCGAAGATCCGCGAAGCCGCCGTCGTCGGCGTACCCCATGACCAGTGGGGCGAGGAGATCGGCGCCGCGATCGTCCTCCACGAGGGCGAGGAGCTGGCGCCCGAGGAGGTCAGCGCCTACGTCAAGGAGCGGATCGCCGCCTACAAGTACCCGCGCCTGGTCTGGTTCATCGATGACCTGCCGAAGGGGCCGACGGGCAAGATCCTCAAGCGCGAGATCGACCTCCCCGACGCGGCTTAACCGACACCACATAGTGCATTCCTGGCTGGGCAGCCAGGAATCTGTAGTCTGCTTCCAGGCAGCCGGAGGCACCACCAAAGGAGAGTCGGATGAGCGTCGCAGCCCAGAAGCTGATGGAGAACATCACCTACGAGGATCTCTACCGCCGCTGGGAGGGAGGCAACTGGAGCGCCTACGACATCGACTTCTCCAAAGACAAGGAGGGGTGGAAAGCGCTGAGCGACATCCAGCGCCGCTCGGCAATGTGGATCTACTCGATGTTCTTCTACGGCGAGGATCGGGTCGCCGACACCCTGGCCCCCTACATCACCGCCGCCCCGACCGAGGAGCAGTCCTACTTCCTCGCCACCCAGCAGGTCGACGAGGTCCGTCACTCGGTCTTCTTCCACCGCTTCTTCAAAGAGGTGATCGGCGTCGGCGGCGACTCGCTGCAGGCCACCCTCGCCTCCACCCTGCCCCAGCTCAACTGGGGCTATCGCGGGATCTTCGACCGCCTCGACGTGATGGCCGAGGAACTGCGCAAGGACCGCTCGCTGCCCAAGTACGCGCAGGCGATCACTCTCTACCACCTGATCGTCGAGGGCTCCCTGGCCCAGCCCGGCCAGCACTTCATCGAGGACTTCTTCGCCACCGAAGACACGATGCCCGGCTTCAGCGCCGGGATGGCAAACGTCTCCAAGGACGAGCAGCGCCACATCGGCTTCGGGGTCAAGGTGCTCTCCGAACTGCTGGCCGAGGGGGCGCCAGGGTCAGAGGAGAATCGGGCCGCGGTGATCGAGCTGCTGCGCGAAACGCTGCCCTACGGCCCCGCCGTCTTCTCGCCGCCGAACCTCGACCGCGAATACACCGAGTGCTACGGCTTCACCCTGGAGGACATCTTCGCCTTCGGCCTGAAGCTGATCCGCCAGCGCTGGCGCACGATCGGCTACCCGACCGAGGAGATGCCTCCCGGCGTCTTCCCCTTCGACCCCGAGAAATCGGAGGAGGAAATCGCCGAGCGCCAGGTGAAGTTGATGATGGCCGGGATCCTCGGCCCCCCGGACGGGCCGAAGCCGGAATCGACGCCGGAGCTGCAGCGCCTCTACTTCGACGTGATCCAGCGCGTCGCCAATCCAAAGGCCGCCAACGGCTCCCGCCTCGTCTACCAGTACCGCTTCACCGACGCCGACCCCTGGCATCTGGTCTTGGACAACGGCTCCACCCGGGTCGAGCCAGGCGAAGCCCCTGACCCGGACCTCGTGCTCGAAGCCAGCTGGGCGGACTTCGTCGCCACTGGCAAACCGGACGCCAACCCGCTGAAGATGATCCTCCAGCGTCGCCTGCGCCCACGCGGGTCGATCCGTGAGATCGCACGGATGCGCAAGGTCTTCGGCTGAGCTGACCTGGCTACGGGCACACCTGCGCTGGGTCCTTGCCGGCGTCGCCATCGTGGTCGTCGCCCTCGTGGCGGGCGCGGCCGCAGCCTGGCATTTCTCCTCGGCCGTCCTCGTCCCCGACCACTCGGACTGGCCCGAGAACGTCACCGTCGAGTCGCTCGGGACAGGCAGGATCGTGCTCTCGCGTTCCGACGACACCCTCCGCCCCGGCGTCTACGGCATCGGCTGGCGCGCCGGGCACGCGATCGTCGGCGAAGTCCTCGCCAGCGATGACGACTCGGTGACCCGCCGGCTGCGCAGCGTCGACGGCTACCTGCCGGCGGAAACAAAGGTCGCGATCGAGCCCGACGTCTATGCCACCAACCCAAAGCAGGCGCTGGGGCTGCCGTTCACGACCGTCTCAATCCCCGGCGAACTTGGCCCGATGCCGGCCTGGGAGATCCCGGGGCGGAGTCACACTTGGGCGATCGTCGTCCACGGCATCAACGGCAGCCCGCTGGAGGGCCTGCGGATCGCGCCGACCCTGCACCGCGCCGGCCTGCCGACGCTGCTGACCACCTACCGCGAGGACCCCGGCGCACCGCCCAGCCCCGACGGCTTCCACCACCAGGGCCTGACCGAGTGGCGCGGCGGCGCGCTATGCGTTCGCCCACGGCGCCCAGCATCTGGTCCTGGTCGGCTACTCGATGGGCGGCGCGATCGTGACCCAGTTCATGGAGCGCTCGCCACTGGTCAACCGCGTCGCCGGGCTCGTGCTCGACGCGCCGGCGCTCAACTGGAAGGCGATCCTCGAATTCAACGCGACCGAGATGGGGTTCCCATCCTTTGCGGCGCTGCCGGTCGAGTGGGCGATCGATGCCCGCATCAACGCCGATTGAGACAGCCTCGACGCGATCCAGCACCCCGACGACTTCCAGCTGCCGATCCTGCTCTTCCACGGGACTGACGATGAACTGGTGCCGATCTCGACCAGTGACGAATTCGCCGCCGAGCTGCCGCGCTGGGTCAAACTCTTCCGCGTCCCCAGGGCAGGCCATACCGAGGCGTGGAACGTAGACCCCCAGCTTTACGACCGCAGGTTGAAAGCGTTCCTCGAGCAGGTAGCTGCCGAAGGCCGCTAAGAGACAGGCGGACGCTTGTCCGCCCAAGGACGCTCGGCCTCGAGCTGAGCTGCGAGCGAGAGCAGGGTCGCCTCGTCGCCGGGGCGGCCGATGATCTGGACCGCGAGCGGCATCCCGTCGGCGGCGAAGCCGGCCGGGACTGACATCGCCGGGTTGCCAAGGTGGTTCCAGGGGATGCAGTAGGGGTAGACCCGGCTCATCCCCAGCACCGTGCGCAGTGCGCTGCGACCCTCCCAGCTGCGGATCGGGATCGCGGTGCTGCCCATCACCGGCGTCATCAGCACATCGCAGGAATCGAAGATCGCGTTGATCCGGCGGGCATCTGCCTCGCGGCCTCGCAGGGCTTTCTCGAAGACGCTGTCGGGGAGGTAATGGCCGAGTCTGCCAAAGCCGCGGGTGCGGCGTTCGAGCCGCTCCGGGTGCGGGACTTCGGCGACGGTGTCGGCGACGCCACGGAGGAAGCGCGGGGTGATGTTGTTGCCGACCCCGCCCCACTCGGGATCGCGCTGGGCGACCTCGTGGCCGAGCGTGCCCAGCAGGGCGGCGGTGTCGGCGACCGCGGCCTTGACCTCGTCGGAGACCTTTGCCGGAGCGGCGGCGCGCGGAGGGACGGTCGACCAGGCGACGCGCAGCTTGCCCGGCGCCGTCTTCGCCGACTCGACGAAGGGCCGCTCGGGGGGCGGCGGCGCCCCCGGCTCCGGCGAGCCGCCGGCTGTGATGTCGAGCCAGAGCGCCGTGTCGAGCACGGTGCGGCTGAGGCAGCCGTTGACGGCAAGCCCGTTCCAATATTCGAGCTGGGGGGCGAAGGAGATCCGGCCGCGCTGCGGCTTCAGGCCAAAGAGGCCGCAGGAGGCGGCGGGCAGACGGATCGAGCCGCCGCCATCGCCGGCTGAGGCGATCGGGACCAGGCCCGCCGCGACCGCCGCGCCGCTGCCGCCGCTCGACCCAGCGGGAGAGCGCTGCGGGTTCCAGGGGTTGCGGGTGACGCCGTAGGTGGCCGACTCGGTGAAGCCGCAGATCGCCATCTCCGGCAGCAGGGTCAGGCCGACGATGATCGCGCCCGCCTCGCGCAGCCGCCGCACCATCTCGCAGTCGGCACGGGCCGGCTCGGTGTATGCGTCGGTGCCGTGGGTGTTGATCTCGCCGGCGACGTCGACTTCGTCCTTGATCGCGATCGGCACCCCGAGCAGCGGCCGTTCGTCGCCGCCCTTGAGCCGCGCCTCGGCCTGCTCTGCCTCGAGCAGCGCCCGCTCGGCGAAGACCTTGCGGAACGAGTTCAGCTCCGGGTCGAGCTTCTCGATCCGGTCGAGGCAGAGCTGCACCAGCTCGGTCGGGGAGACCTCCCCCGCCCGCACCATCTCAGCCTGCTTGGCGGCCCCCGCGAATGCGATCTCCTGATCGGCCATAGGGACGATCCTATTCCTCAGCCAGCACCACGACCCGGTCGCCTGGCTCGATCGCGATCGGCGCCGACTTGGCGAGATTGATGTGGACGCCGAAGCCGGCAGCTGGATCGCCCGCCTCGACAGCCCGGCGGTAGCCGATTGCGCACTCGCCGCGGCGCCTGGCGGCCTCGATCACGGTCGCGTAATTGGTCTCCGCCCCAGGCGCCAGGTAGTCGCTCGCCGGCCGCAGGTAGATCTCGCTGCCCTCGGCCGAGAACAGCTCGGCGAAGACATTGGCCAGCTCGCGGTTCTCGGCGATCTGGGTCAGCATCAGGCTGATGATCTTGTCGCTGACGATGACGTCATCGACCCGGGTCACCTCGGCCAGCTGACGGTTGCGGTCGTCGATCATCTCGCTGACGATGGTGAAGTGAGCTTGGCGCTGCTCGGCGATGTCGCGCAGGTGGAGCAGGGTGACCAGCGTCCTCGCGTCGGCCCGCTGGGCATCGAGGCGGTCGGAATCGCAGAGCGCGATCACGTGGTCGAAACTCGCCACGTCAATCGCCTCCAGCCGCTCGCGATCGGTGGTGCTTCCCGGCTGGTAGACCACCTTGGCGTTGGATGCGCCGGCGCACTCGCGCGCGATGCATGCCTCGGCATCCAGGTCGTCGCTGACCAGGACCAGCTCTGAGCCGGCGAGCAGGAACTTGTCGAACTCATTGATCACCGCCGGGGCGCCGTGGTTCCAGCCGAGGATCAGAATCCGCTCGGGCTTGCGAGGCGTCGGCGGCGAGGTGGCGATCGCCGCGGTGTCGATCTCCGCCGTGCGCGGGGCCGCCGCGGCAAGCTGCTGGTTGTCTTCGGCGATCGCGATCAGCCGCTCGTCGTCAGCGACCAGATGCTCCGGGCTCGGATTGAGCGTGACCTTGCCGGCGCTGTCGATAACCCCGATCGGCGAGCAGTCCTCGTAGGCAAGCATCGCCTCGGCGAAGGGCCGCCCGACCAGGCTCTCGTCCTCGCGGAAGTAGATCTCGTCGCCGTCGAAATCGAGCAGCTCGATGAACGCCGCCGAGGCGCCGGACTGGCGCGCCGCGTGGACGACCAGCTTGGCGATCGTCTCGCGTTTGTCGATCAGGATCGCCTCGCCGCCGCCGACCAGGCCCGCCGCCTGCATGTTCTCGGGGTTGTGGATCTCGGCGACGATGTGGTAATTCAGCTCGCGGTGGCCAGTGCCCTTGGTCAGGGCGAGGACGACCTTGATCACCTGGGAATCGGGCTCCTCGTCGCCCTCCGGCGCCAGCACGATGATCGAGCGCGCCCGCTCCGGCCGCACCAACCCGAGGTGGTCGAGATCGATCGGCGAGCCGCTGCGGGTCACGACCCGGGTCCGCTTCGGCCCCACTTTCTCGCGGATCAGATCGTCCATTTCGACCTTGTCGCGATCGGCGAGGACGACGGCCGAGGGCTTCTTCTCGCTCTCGTTGGCAATCTCCAGCTCGGAGAGGACGGTGAAGATCGTGTCCGACCAGCCGAGGATCAGGGTGTGGTTCTCCTCCAGCACCACCGAGCGGCCCTTGCGCAGCTCTTCGATCCGCGAGTCGAGGCCGGTCGCGATCACGCCGATCAGGGCGCTGACCACGAACAGCCCGCCGAGGGTGACGAACAACATCACCACAAGGAAGGGCCAGTGCCCGTTGTCGCCGGCGATCGTGCCCGGGTCGAGCGCATGCAGAAGGCTCTTGAACGACTGGCCGACGACGCCGGACTTTTCGTTGCCGGGGGCGAGGTTGCCGAGCAGCACGATCGCGGTGAAGACCGCGATCAGGATCCCGGTCACCGCAGCGAGCCAGCCGACCAGGGCCGGCGTCCCCCGCGCCATCGTGTTGTCGAAGGCGTAACGCAGGCGCTGGCCGATCGTTGGCCGCGAGTCGACCACCAGCGGCGCAGTCGATTTCCCCGCGCGAGAGCCCTGCGCGCTGCGCATCTCTGGCACAACCCGGCGTCCAACCCGCCTGCTCATCGGCGGGAGGATATGGGGACGGTGAAGGCTAGGCCTCGACCGGCTCGGGCTCGGCAACCGAGCCCTCGAAGCTGAGGTCGGGCAGGGCCCGGTCAAGCCAGGACGGCATCCACCAGTTCCAGGACCCCAGCAGCTTCATCGCCGCCGGCACCAGGATCAGCCGCACCAGGGTCGCGTCAAGCGCGATCGCCACCGCGCAGCCCAGGCCCAGCTCCTTGATCGAGGGCACTCCGGTGAGCACGAAGACGGCGAAGACGGCGGTCATGATCAGCGCCGCCGAGGAGATCGTGCGGGCGCTGGAGGAGAGGCCCTCGGCGACCGCCCGCTCGTTGTCGCCATGGCGCAGATAGCGCTCGCGGATCCGCGACATCAGGAAGACCTCGTAGTCCATCGAGAGTCCGAAGACGACGGCGAAGATCAGCGGCACGTTGATCGTGTCCAGGGCACCCTGGCTTTCGAAGCCAAGCACGCCGTCGAGCCATCCCCACTGGAAGATCGCGACGAGGACGCCGAAGGCGGCGCCGATCGAGAGCAGGTTCATCAACACCGCCTTGAGCGGGATCAACAGCGAGCGCAGCATCACCATCAGGACAAGGAAGCTGAGCGCCAGGACGAAGAGGATGATCTTCCACATCGAGCCGCTGATCTGCTCGCGGACGTCATGGCTGCGGGCCGTTTCGCCGCCGACGTCGACGCTGGCGACGTGGCTCAGCGACGCTGCCGGGATCACCGTGTCGCGGAGCCGGTCGATCAGCGAGGCGGCAGCATCGGACTCGCTGGGCGCGCTCGGGGTTGCCTGGATCAGGGCGCTGCCGTTGACAAAAGCCGGTGGGGCGACGGAGGCGATCCCCGGCGTCTCCTGCAAGCTCTTGACGAAGCTGCCGACAGCCGCGCGATTCGCGGCCGAGGCCTCGTCGCTGCCTTCAAAGGCGGCGACGATCAGGACCGGGTCGGTGCCGCCGCCGAGCTGCTTCGCGGCCAGTTCGTTGCCGACCCGCACGTCGCTTCCCTGCGGAAACTGGGTCAGCGCCTGGGTGCCGGTTTCAAGCGAGAGGACCGGGATGGCGAGAATCAGCAGCACCGCCGAGACCGCGGTGATCGCCGTCCAGGGGTGCGCCATCACCCTCGTCGTCCACCCTTCCCAGAAGCGGCTGGCGCCAGCCTGGCCCGGCGCCTTCGCGGTGGCCGGGCGGCGCAGGACGGTGTGCTTGAAGAAGCGCTCGACCCGGCCGACGATGCCGCCGGGCAGGACGCGGTCGCCGAGCATCGCGATCAGGGCCGGCAGCAGCGTGGTCGCGGTCAGAATCGAGATCGCGACCACGGTCATCGCCCCCAGCGCCATCGAGCGCAGCGCCTGGTTGTCGACCATCCAGAGCCCAGCAAGGGAGATGATCACCGCCAAGCCGGAGAAGCTGACGGCGAGGCCGGAGGTGGCGAGCGCTTCGGCCCGGGCCTGGTCCTTGTCGCGGCCCGCTTCGCGCTCCTCCCGGTAGCGGGCGAGGATGAAGAGCGAGTAGTCGATCGCGACGCCGATCCCGATCATCGAGGCCATGTTGGTGACGAAGACCGAGGTCGTCATCTGCAGCGAGATGAAATAGATCAGGGCGCCGGTGACAAGCACGCTGACGAAGCCAAGCGTCAACGGCAGGACGGCCGCCGCCAGCGAGCCGAAGACGATCAACAGGATCAAGGCGACGATCGGGAAGCCGCTCGCCTCGGCCTCCGAGAGATCCTTCTTCGAGATCTCCTGCATCCCCGCCCAGATCGTCGGCTGGCCGACGAGGTACGGCGTGACGCCGGCGCGGGCGGTTCCGGGTTCGAGGTCCGAGCGCAAAGTCGACGCCGAATCGATCAGCTCGTCGGGGGAGCGTTCGCTGCGCAGCGGCAGCAGCGCGAAGCCCGTGGCCCGCAGCCGGCGCTCCGCCTGGCGGGCGGCCGACGGCGCCAAGGTCACTCCGTCGAGGGTCGCGACCTCGCGGCGGACCCTGTCGACGGCGGCCGAGATCGCGGCCGGACCGGCGTCGGGCGCAGCCTTGAGCGCGACCGAGATCCCGTTCGACTTTGACCCGAAGTCTCGCTGCAGCGAGTCGCTGACCGCCTTCGACTGGCTGCCGGGCACATCGAAGCCGCCGCCGGTGAGATGTTCGGTCTGCCGCGAGGCGAAGGGAAGGGCGCAAACGACTATCGCCACCCAAGCCGCCACCACCCAACGCCGGCGGCGGCCCAAGAAACCGGCGAGGTGTGTCATTGCGTCGCGCATTGGCTGGTTAGCCAGCTTTAACTCTGCGACGCACTTCGTCTGTGAGGAGCATCACTCCAAGGCAGCCGGACTACTCAGCGACGAGCAAAAAGCGGGCCGAGGCGGCGCCGGCCGCGAGGGCGGCGCTGTTGTCGCGCTCGGTGTCGGAGAGCGCCTGCAGGGCGAAGCCGTCGCCGACCGCGAACAGGTAGGAGACGATCGCCTCGGCGTCGTAGCGCAGGTTGAGCACTCCCTCGCGCTCCTTTGCCTCCAGCACCTCGGCGACGTGGGAGCGGGTGCGGGCGAAGAGCTGGCCGACCTCACGGCGGATGTCGGCGTTGCGGCGGCCGGCGCTGAACAGCTCGTAGAGCAGGAAGAAGAAGGCCGGCTCGTTCTCGATCATGTCGGTGAGGCTGGCGAGGAGAACGTTGAGCACGTCATCGACCGACTGGGCTTTGTCGAGGCGGGCATCGAGCCTCGCCACCCTGATCTCGGTGTCGCGGCGCACGACCTCGATCAGCAGCCGCTCCTTGGTCCCGAAGTAGTAGTGCAGGAGGCCGCGGCTGACCCCGGCCTCGGCGGCGACCTGCTCGAAGGTCGAGCCCGCCGCCCCGCGCTTGGCGACGCTCTCGCGCATCGCGTTGACGATGCGCTGGGCCTTCTCGCCGTTCAGCTCGCGCTCTTTTGTGGCTGCCTCCATCGTTTCCCCAGTCTAGGACGCCCGGCGGGCGGGTTGCCCGACGGGGTGTGGCACTAAGAGCCGTTGATGCTGGTGGAGCTTGTGTACTCGAACTCCTCCTCGGCGCCGAAGAGGGTGTCGAGCACCGTCTTGCGGGCATCCTCGCTGAGGACCAGTGCGATCGCGGCGCCAATCAGGGCGAAGAGGATGACCCGGCCGAGCTTGCCCTTGCGCTTGCGGGGGGCCTTCAGCTGCTCGGAGGCCTCGCGCAGCGACTCGGCCGCCTCGCGCAGGTCCTTCTGGACCTTCTTGTCGCCGGTCACGGCCTTGACCGGACCCTTGCTGCTGCCGGCCGCCCGCTCGTAGGCGCCACGCGCCGCGTCAAAGGCATTGCGCAGGCTGTCGCGCAGATCGTCGTCCTCGATCAGGCGCTGCACATAAGGATTCTCACGCGCGCTCGAGTAAAGGTCGGCGGCGCGGTCAGCGGTCTGAGTTCCCCGTGTTTTGCTCATGCCCTCTCAATTCCCTCGCAGTTCGGCGGTATCGACTCAAGATATACCCAAAACCGCTGCGACTAAGCCAGAGGGCCTGGAGTGGATGGATTACTGAGGGCCGATGCCGTCCAGCAATACCCCGTTGGTGCGGAAGCCGAGGTCGGCCCCGCGGATCGCGCTCAGAGGCAGCGGCCTGAGCCCGGGGCCGGTGACTTTGTAGCGCCTGATGTAGAGACGGCCGACCTGTTCATAGGAAGCTTGGCGGAAGCCGGGGCCGAGGACCTTGGCGGGAACTGGCGGCGCCTTGCCGTCGGAGATGAAGTCGACTTCGCCAACCAGCCAGTCGAGCCCGTCGGAGGGTGAGACCTGAAAGGAGCCAGTCGAGAGGTAGTAGCGCAGCGAGGCCTCGCCCAGGGTCCAGGTCACCATCGCCCGCGGCGTCGCGGGCTCGCCCAGCTTCGCTGCCACCCCACTCCAGTCGGGCCGCTGCAGGGCCGGGGAGACGCTCGCCCAGATGCAGAATCCCAGTGAGTAGGCGACCAGCAAGGCGCCGAGCACGGCGCCGGAGCGGCGCGCCCCGCGCAGGCTGACCCCGATCGCGACCGCGACCAGCAGCGGGACCAAGGCCGGCAGCAGGTTGCGGGCGAGGACGAAGTCCTTGCTGGGAGAGACCAGGGCGAGGGCGAGCGGGACCGCGACCGTGACCGCGCCGAGGGCGAGGACGATGCCGGCGCCGCGGCGATCGCGCTTGTCACCACGGGCGAGCAGCAGCGCCAACGCCAGCGCGATCAGCGCCAGCGGAAAGACGCCGAGCAGCGGCCGCTCGGGGCGGGCGATGATGTCGCCGGTCTCGCCGATCGTGAAAGTGACGGCCGCCGCCCAGAGCCGGTGCACGAGCGGGAAGTTGCCGATCCACTCGGCATGGCCGATAGACATCTGGTGGACCGCAAGCGGCGCCAGCGCCAAGCCGGAGAGCCCGACGATCCAGAGCCCGGGCACCGTGGCCTTGCCGCGACGGCGCAGCAGCCAGAGCGCCTCGGCGGCGATCGGGAAGACCGCGAAGTAATGGGTCGCGAGGGCGAGGGCCGAGACGACCCCCCAGCCGATGAAGTCGCGGCGGCGGCCGCGGTCGAGCGCGCGCACGAAGTAGAGGGCCGAGAGCGCGGTGAGCAACGCGAACAACGAGTAGGCGCGGGCCTCCTGCGAGTACCAGAGCAGCATCGGGTTAACGGCGACAAGCGCCGCGGCGGCGATGCCGGCGCGGCGGTCGCGCAGCTCGGCCCCGAGCAGGAAGGCGACCGGCACCGTCGCCACCCCGGCCGCGGCCGAGATCGAGCGCAGGCCGAACTCGCCGGTCCCGGTCAGCTGGGTCCAGACCCAGGCGAGCGCGTAGTAGAGCGGCGGCGCCGACTCGCTGAAGCCGACCGCCGACATCGCGTGCCAGAAGCCATCGCGCAGAATCCGGCTGGCGGTGACGATCTCGTCGTGGTGGTAGGACTGGACGCCGAGGGTGACGAAGCGCAGCGCCGCGGCGACGACGGTCAGCCCGGCGACGATCCAGAAGGTCCGCGAGCGCGAGCGCACGCCCTCGCGCAGGCCTTCGGCCCATGTCGACAGGCTGCCCCTGCCAAGCGCTCCCGCAGCCTCCATACGGTTAAGCGAGCGCCGCCTCGATCGCCTTGGAGACCTCGTCAACGAAGACGAACTCCAGCTCGCTACGCTCGCGCTCGGGGATCTCGGCGACATCGCCCTCGTTGCGCTGCGGCACGATCACGCGCTTGATCCCGGCCCGCTGCGCCGCCAGCGACTTCTCCTTGAGGCCACCGATTGGCAGCACCTGGCCGGTCAGCGTCACCTCTCCAGTCATCGCAACATCGTTGCGAACCGGTCGGCCGCTGATCAGCGAAGAAAGCGCCACCGTCATCGCGACGCCGGCCGAAGGGCCGTCCTTGGGCACTGCCCCCGCCGGGACGTGGATGTGGATGTCGTGTTTCGCGAACCAGTCCTCCTCGACCTTGGGCGCGACCTCACCCAAGTGGCCGCGCACGTAGGAGAGCGCGGCCTGGGCCGACTCCTTCATCACGTCGCCAAGCTGGCCGGTGATCGTCAGCTTGCCCGCCCCCGGCATCGCCGTCGCCTCGATGAAGAGGACGTCGCCGCCGGCCGGCGTCCAGGCCAGGCCGGTGGCGACCCCGGCGACCTTGGTGCGGCGGCGCTGCTCGGCGAAGACGCGGCGGCGGCCCAGCATCTCGCGCGCTTTCTTGCCGGAGATCTTGACCTTGCCTTTGGCTTTGCCCTCGGCGACGTCGCGGGCGACTTTGCGGCAGACGGTCCCGATCTGGCGCTCGAGGTTGCGGACCCCGGCCTCGCGGGTGTACTCCTCGATGATCGCGGTCAGGGCAGAGTCGGTGAACTCGATCTGGGAAGGCTTCAGCCCGTTGGCGTCGATCTGGCGGGGGACGAGGTAGCGACGGGCGATATGGCGCTTGTCGTCGAGCGTGTAGCCGGCCAGCTCGATCGTTTCCATCCGGTCCTGCAACGGCCCGGGAACCGTTTCGAGCTGGTTCGCGGTGGCGATGAACATCACTTCGGAGAGGTCGAACTCAAGGTCGAGGTAGTGGTCGCGGAAGGAGTCGTTCTGGGCCGGATCGAGCACCTCGAGCATCGCCGAGGAGGGGTCGCCACGGAAGTCGGCGCCCATCTTGTCGATCTCATCGATCATGAAGACGGGGTTGCGCGAGCCGGCGTCGCGCAGGGCGCGGATGATCGTGCCGGGCAGGGCGCCTATGTAGGTGCGGCGGTGGCCGCGGATCTCGGCCTCGTCGCGGACGCCGCCGACCGAGATGCGCTCGAATTCACGGCCCAGCGCCTTCGCCACCGAGCGGCCAAGGCTGGTCTTGCCGACCCCGGGAGGGCCGACGAAGCAGAGGATCGGGCCGGGCGAGTCGGGCTTCAGTTTGCGCACGGCCAGGTACTCGAGGATCCGGTCCTTGACCTTCTCGAGGTCGTAGTGGTCGGCGTCGAGAACCTTGCGGGCGTGGGCGATGTCGAGGTTGTCCTCGGTCTCCTGCGCCCAGGGCAGCTCGACCAGCCACTCCAGATAGGTGCGGATGACGCCGTGCTCGGCTGCCGCCGGCGGCAGCTTCGCCAGCCGGGAAAGCTCGCGGTCGGCTGCTTTGCGAGCGTGCTCGGGCAGGCCCGCGGCCTCGACCCGCTCGCGCAGCTCGTTGACCTCGGCCTGCTGCTCATCTCCCTCGCCAAGCTCGTCCTGGATCGCTTTCATCTGCTGGCGCAGGAAGAACTCGCGCTGGCCTTTGTCGATCTCCGACTCGACCTGAGACTGGATCTGGGTCCCGAGCTGGACCACCTCGAGCTCGCGGGCAAGGATCTGGGAGAGGTGGCGCAGGCGCTTGGCGACGTCGACCTCCTCCAGCAGCTTCTGCTTCTCCTCGGTGCCGATCCGCAGCGCGCCGGCGATCAGGTGCCCGAGCGCGGCCGGGTCATCGAGGTTGGCGACCGCCATCTGCAGCTCCTCGGGCAGATAGGGGATCTGCTCGATGATCTCCGAGAAGGTGCGCTGCACGTTGCGGGTCAGCGCCTCCAGCTCAGGGGTCGGCTCGAAGACATCGGGCATCTCCTCGATCTGGGCGACCAGATAGGGCTCCTCGGCCACGTAGGGGCCGAGCCGGACCCGCTGCATCCCCTGGACCAGGATACGGATCGTCCCGTCGGGGACTTTGAGCATGCGGGCGACGACGCCGACGACGCCGACTTTGAAGAGGCCGTCGGGGCCGGGAGTCTCGTCCTCGGGGTCGTGGGCGGCGACCATCGCCAGCATCCGGTTGGCGCCGAGCACGTCGTCGACAAGCTTGATCGAGCGCTCCTGGCCGACGGCAAGCGGGGTCAGCGTCTCCGGGAAAGGGACCATCTCGCGCAGCGGCAAGATCGGCAGCGCCTCGGGCAGCGGCTCGTCAGCCCGGATCGCCTCCTCCGGATCAAGCGGCGACTCGACGACCTCAAGGACCGGAGTGCCCTCCATCAGTCCCGCCCGATCGGAACGCGCCTCGTGGTCTCGGCCGGATCGCGCAACGGCAGGTCGATCCGCAGGATCCCATCCTCATAGGTGGCGCTCGCCTGCTCGGCGTCGATGTCGACCTGCAGTTCGACGATGCGCCGAAACGGCCCCGAGGGAATCTCAACCTGCTGGTAAACCCGCCCCTCGGTCTCCTGCACAGGCCGTTCCCCAACAATCGCCAGCTGTCTGCCACTGACCTCGATCCCAACCTGCGAAAGCTCTACCCCGGCAAGGTCAACCTTGACAACAGCCCGCTGCGGATCGCCGCAGTAATAGACGTCCACATTCGGGGAGAACCCACTGGTGCGCCGGCTCACATAAGTGGCGCGGCCCCAGCTGCCGCCAAGCATCTGGTCCATCTCCCGCCGCATGCGGGCAAAGTTGGCGAAGACGTCGCGGTCGCTCATGGGGGTCAAAGATAGCCAGGGGGGCTCGGTCGCGGGTCCTGTCGTGGGGGTTGGGTGGCCTCGCTTGGGCTGCGATCTGCTCCGGGCGACAGGATGTCTTCGCCTGCAGGGATAAGCCTTGCCCTTCGCAGACTCCGCCCTGCGCGACACCACCCAACCCCCACGCCACCCGCGAGCGGTCACGCCTGGATAGCAAGTGGCCCCCGAAGCCACGCGAAAGCTTTCAAGCCGCTTCGAGCTTCAAGCTGGCCGGGAGCTTCAGGCGGCTTCGAAGCTCCAGCCGTTTAGCTCGGGTACGTGGCACGCGCGGGTGGCGTCGGTGCGGGGGTGGACTCCGCCGCGCGGAGTCTGCTGAGGGCGAGGTCCCTGCCCTATGGGCGCTTCCGGCCCTTCGCCCGAAGCAGATCGCAGCGCAAGGAGGGTATCCCCGCGGCGGCGTCAGGCCCCGCGCCCGAGCGCCTGGCTATGCAGCGCTGGACTGGGCAGCGGCCCAACGAGGCGACCGCATTAGAAGCACCGGCTGCCGCGGGGGCACCAGACCCTCGGGCCGGTTGGGCCTGAAGGTCGCGCAGGGCTCGTCGAGATCGAGGGCGCAGAGGAGGTTCTTGCGGAAGTAACAGTCGTCGCAGGTCGGCGGTTTTGGCTTGCGCGGCATGCGGGGGCATAGTGGCAGCGCGACGAGGGTTTCGTGCGTGCATTTCCGCAAATCGCAACCTCTTTGACACAGTCCTGTCACAACTTTCCCTGCGTCTTGCGGAGAGCCGGGCCCCACCGTCGCTACCATTCGCCCAGCGCATGGAAGCCCCCGACCGCACAAGCAAGCTCGCGGCCTCCCCGCAGCTGTTCGAGAGCGAATTCCTCAACTTCTTCTCGCGGGTCCATCCCGCCGTTCCCGCCGTCATTTTCGTGCCGGTGATCGTGGCGATGGAGTGGCTGGGAATCGACCGCGGCTACGCGGCCTGGCAGGCAGCGCTGCTGAGCCTGGGCGGGATCGGCATCTGGACCCTGACCGAGTACTGGCTGCACCGGCTCTTCTTCCACTGGGAGCCCGACAACGCCTTCGGGCGGCGTATGCATTTCATCATCCACGGCATCCACCACGACCACCCCAACGACAAGATGCGCCTGGTGATGCCACCGGCCGTCTCGATCCCGCTGTCCGCACTCTTCCTCTTCGGATTCACCCTGCTGTTCGGAACCCCGGCCGCGTTCCCCCTCTTCGGCGGCTTCATTGCCGGCTACCTCTTCTACGACTACACGCATTACTACGTGCACCATTTTGTGCCGAAGTCCGACTTCGGCAAACGACTGCGCGAGCAGCACATGCGCCACCACTTTCAGGATCACCGCTACGGATACGGCGTCTCCTCACCGATCTGGGACGTCGTCTTCAGGACCCTGCCGCGCAAGCGCTCCAACTGACTCTGGGGCAACGGCCTCACCTCGTGTACCCATTTGTATAAGAACGAAACAGTTCTTACAATTATTGTCCAAGTGGGGTTTTTGCGCCGTCAATTTTGACTAAATTTAACTGTCACTGTCACTGTGACTCTGCGACACTGCCGCCACTAGTCACTCTTAGTCTTATTGATGGAAAGGAAACACATGCCCAGCAATTCCAACGTTCTTGATGAGGCTCGCTCGCTGGTGAAGAAGCGCCTCGCCGAGCTTGATGACGAGCGCAAGCGCCTTGAGCGTGCCCTCGCCGACCTCGGCGGCGGCGACGCCCCCGCCCGTCGCCCCGGCCGCCCGCGTGGCGCCACTTCAACCGCAGCCGCTGCCCCCTCGGGCACCCCGAAACGGCGCCGCAAACGCCGTGGCGGCACCCGTGCCGACCAGGCAGTCGCTCTGGTCGAGGCAAACCCGGGCATCAACGCCTCGGACATCGCCAAGCAGTTGAAGATCAAGCCCAACTACCTCTACCGCGTTCTCGGCGACCTCGAGAAAGAGGGACGGGTCAAGAAGCAGGGCCGGCAGTACCACGCCGGCAGCTGAGTTAAAGCCTCAGGGTTAAAAAAAGGCCGGCCCAATTGGGCCGGCCTTTTTTAATCTCAATTCGGGGCTTAGAGCAAGCCGAGCTGACTGACAGCGTCGCGCTCCTCGCGAAGCTCGGCAGCGCTGGCGTCGATCCGGGCGCGTGAGAACTCCGACACCTCTAGCCCCTCGACAATCGACCACTCCCCACCCGAACAGGCGCAGGGGAAACCGGCGACGATCCCCTCCTCGACACCGTAAGAGCCATCGGCTGGCACACCCATCGAGACCCAGTCCCCGGGGGCTGTGCCCAGCACCCAGTCGTGGACATGATCGATCGCTGCGTTTGCGGCCGACGCAGCGCTGGAAGCCCCACGCGCCTCGATGATCGCGGCGCCGCGTTTGGCCACCCGCGGGATGAACTCATCGGCGATCCAGGCTTCGTCGTCGACCGCGTCCCAGCCACTCTGGCCGCCGACCTTGGCGTTGACGACGTCGGGGTACTGGGTGGTCGAGTGGTTTCCCCAGACGGTCATGTTGGTGACGTCGGAGACCTGCTTGCCGAGCTTGTTGGCGAGCTGGGCGACGGCACGGTTGTGGTCGAGGCGCATCATCGCGGTGAAACGCTCACGGGGCACGTCGCCCGCGTTCGACATCGCGATCAAGCAGTTGGTGTTGGCCGGGTTGCCGACCACCAGGACCCTGATGTCGTCGGCGGCGCCGGCGGCGATCGCTTCGCCCTGGGGCTTGAAGATGCCGCCGTTGGCGGCGAGCAGATCAGAGCGCTCCATGCCGGGGCCGCGGGGGCGGGCGCCGACCAGGAGGCCGACGTTGCAGCCATCGAAAGCCTGCTTGGGATCGTCGTGGATATCGATCTTGCGCAGCAGCGGGAAGGCGCAGTCGTCCAACTCCATCGCGGTTCCCTCAGCCGCCTTGACCGCATCGGGAATCTCCAGCAGGCTCAGCTCGACTGGTGTGTCGGGGCCGAGCATCTGGCCGCTGGCAATCCGGAACAGCAGGGCGTAGCCGATCTGCCCGGCGGCGCCTGTGACGGTGACCTTGACGGGAGTGCTCACGGAATCGTCTCTCCTATGAATCGTGGGGTTTTGGGACCTACGCCATCGCCTGCTGGAGGTTCTCGTCGATCGAAGCCAGGAACTCCTGTGTGGTCTGGAACTCCTGGCCCTCGCCGACGAGCAGCGCGAGGTCCTTGGTCATCTTGCCGCTCTCGACCGTCTCTATACAGACGCGCTCGAGGGTCTCCGCGAAGCGGGAGACCTCGGGCGTGTCATCGAGCCTGCCGCGGGCTGCAAGCCCCCGGGTCCAGGCAAAGATCGAGGCGATCGGATTGGTTGAAGTCGGTTTGCCCTGCTGGTGCTGGCGGTAATGGCGAGTAACGGTGCCGTGCGCCGCCTCGGCCTCGACGGTCTTGCCGTCGGGTGTCATCAGGACGCTGGTCATCAGGCCGAGTGAGCCAAAGCCCTGGGCGACGGTGTCGGACTGAACGTCGCCGTCGTAGTTTTTACAGGCCCAGACATAGCCCCCCTCCCACTTCATCGCCGCCGCCACCATGTCATCGATCAGGCGGTGTTCGTAGGTGAGGCCGGCGACCTCGAACTCGGCTTTGAACTCAGTTTCGTACACCTCGGCGAAGAGGTCCTTGAAACGCCCGTCATAGCGCTTGAGGATGGTGTTCTTGGTCGAGAGGTAGACCGGGAAGCCACGGTTCAGCCCGTAACGCATCGAGGCCCGGGCGAAGTCGCGGATCGAGTCGTCGAGGTTGTACATCGCCATTGCGATGCCACCGCCGGGGAAGTCGTAGACATCGAGCTCGACCGGCTCGGCGCCGTCTTTGGGCGTGTAGGTGAGGGTCAGCGTGCCCTCGCCGGGAACAACCATGTCCGTTGCCCGGTACTGATCGCCGAAAGCGTGGCGGCCGATCACGATCGGCTGCGTCCAGCCCGGCACCAGCCGCGGCACGTTGGAGATCACGATCGGCTCGCGGAAGATGACGCCGCCGAGAATGTTGCGGATCGTCCCGTTCGGAGAGCGGTACATGTCGTGCAGGCCGAACTCCTCGACCCGGGCCTCGTCGGGGGTGATGGTCGCGCACTTGACCCCGACCCCGAACTGCTTGATCGCGTTGGCCGCATCGACCGTGATCTGGTCCCGGGTCGCGTCGCGCGACTCGATCCCAAGATCGAAGTAGTTCAGCTCAAGATCGAGGTAGGGCAGGATCAGCTGCTCTTTGATGAAGGACCAGATGATCCGGGTCATCTCGTCGCCGTCGAGCTCGACCACTGGGTTCTTGACTGGGATCTTCGGCACGGCGCGGCGATGCTACCGGCCCGGGCATGTCGGTCGCGGAGCCGCCCGGAATGCGCCCCAGGTGGCACAATCGAGGAGATGGCAACCGTCGAGCGTCGCACCGCCGCCACCCACGAGGTGACCAACCAGCCCTCGCCGCTGGAGGACTACAACCCCTTCGACGCCGACCGGCCGCTGGTCGAGGCGCTGCATCGCGAGGGCGCTGACTGGGCTGAGGACCGCGCCCGCGAGCTGGGAGCGATCTGCGGCTCCCACCAGACGATCCGCTGGGGCTTCGAGGCGAACGAGAAAAAGCCACAGCTCCGCACCCACGACCGCTACGGCAACCGGATCGACGAGGTCGAGTTCGACTCCTCCTGGCACGAGCTGATGTCGATCGGGGTCGGCCACGGCCTGCACGCGATGCCCTGGCGCGAGCCCGGGCCCGGCGCCCACGTCGCCCGCGCGGCGATGTTCATGCTCCTGATGCAGGCCGAGAGCGGGGTCGGCTGCCCGATCTCGATGACCTACTCGGCGATCCCCGCCCTGCGCAAACAGCCGGAGCTGGCCGCCGAGTGGGAGTCGCGCTTCCTCTCGCTCGACTACGACGAGGCCTCCGCCCCAGCCGCGAACAAGCGCGGCGCGCTCTGCGGGATGGCGATGACCGAGAAGCAGGGCGGCTCCGACGTCCGCGCCAACACCACGACCGCGACGCCGCTGAACGGCGGCGGCCCCGGGGCTGAGTACGAGCTGCTCGGCCACAAGTGGTTCTGCTCGGCGCCAATGTGCGACGCCTTCCTCGTCCTCGCCCAGACCGACGCCGGCATCTCCTGCTTCCTGGTGCCGCGCTGGACGCCCGACGGCGAGCGCAACAGCTTCCAGATCCAGCGGCTCAAGGACAAGCTTGGCAACCGCTCCAACGCCTCCAGCGAGATCGAGTTCCGCGGCGCCTGGGCGCGGATGGTCGGCGAGGAGGGGCGCGGCGTGCCGACGATCATCGAGATGGTCAACCACACCCGGCTCGACTGCGTGATCGGCGCCGCCACCGGCTACCGAGCCGGCGCCGTCCAGGCCCTCCACCACACCGCCCACCGCTCCGCCTTCGGCGCCGACCTGATCGACCAGCCTTTGATGCAGAACGTGCTCGCCGACCTCTGCGTCGAGTCCGAGGCCGCCACCGTGGCGGCGATGCGGCTGGCCCGCAGCTACGACGAGGCGGCTGCCGGCGACTCCGAGGCGATCGAGTTCCGCCGCCTCGCCAATCCCGTCCTCAAGTACTGGCTCTGCAAGCGGGCGCCGTCGCACGCGGTCGAGTGCCTGGAGTGCCTGGGAGGCAACGGCTACGTCGAGGAGTCGGGGATGCCCCGCCTCTTCCGCGAGAGCCCGCTGGCCTCGATCTGGGAGGGCTCGGGCAACGTCCAGTGCCTCGACGTGCTGCGGGCGATGGTCAAGAGCCCGGCCTCGGTCGACGCCTTCTTCGCCGAGGTCTTGGAGGGCGCCGGCGCCGAGCCCCGGCTCGATTCCTACGTCGCCTCGCTGCGCGAGGAGATCCCCGGCGACATCGACACCGTCCAGTCCCGCGCCCGCCGCATCGTCGAGCGCATGGCCGTCGCCCTGCAGGCCTCGCTGCTGGTCCGCTACGGCGACGAGGCCGTCGCCGACGCCTACTGCGCCTCCCGCCTCTCAGGCGACTGGGGCCAGGCCTTCGGCACGCTCCCGGTCGGCGCCGACTTCACCCGCATCATCGAGCGCCACCGCGCTTCGTAGCTTCCTAGCCGCGAGTGCCTGCGGTCGCGTCGCGCAACGCCCGGCCAACCTGCTCGACCGTGATCACACCCGAAAGCTTGCCCTCCGCATCGACGGCCATCAGCGCCCCGAAGCGGCGCAGGTTCTGGTTGCTGAGCAGCGAGTCGAGCGGCGTGTCCTCGTCGATGTAGAGGGCGCCCTCGTCCTTGCCGAGCAGTTCGGAGACAAGCGAGGTGGCGCGTGAGACCTCGGGCACCTCATCGGCTCTGTCCCTTTCGAGCAGGCCGAGAAAGTGGTGGGCGGCATCGACGACCGGGAACCAGGGCCAGCGGTAGCGCAGGAAATACTCGTCCAGCGCCTGCTCGACGCTGAGCTCGCCGGGGATCGCGACCGGTTCACGGTCCATCACGTCGGCCACGGTGACGTCGCCGATCCGGGTCGAGATCGCTGTCTGCGCCGAGGCCGCTTTCGCCGAGCCGTTGATGATCATCCCGATGAAGCCGAGCCAGATGCCGCCGAAGAGTTCACCGGAGACAACCAGGAGCAGCCCCAGGCCGATGAAGATGTAGCCGAAGATGCGGCCCAGGCCGGCGGCGAAACGGGTTGCCGAGGTGCGGTCGCCGCTGCGCTTCCAGGCGATCGCCCGTGCGATCCGGCCGCCGTCCATCGGAAAGGCCGGCAGCAGGTTGAAGACGAGGACCAGCAGGTTGATCGAGGCCAGCCAGCCGATCAGGGCCAGCGGCCCGGAGATGCCCGAGTGCGTCTGCAGCAGCATCGCGTCCTTGAGCTCGTTGGCGCCGCCCGCCGCGAGACTCGCCACCGACAGAGCGACGACGATCGCCAAGGTCACCAGCGGGCCCGCGACCGCCACCTTGAACTCGGTGCCCGGGCCGTCGGCTTCACGGTCCATCCTCGCCATGCCGCCGAAGATCCAGAGCTGGATGCTGGAGATGCCGATCCCGTTGCGCTGGGCGACGATCGCGTGGCCGAACTCGTGGAGCACGATCGAGGCGAAGAAACCGAAGGTGGCGATCAGGGCGAGCACGAACGGTTCCGTGGCCGTGCTCGACTCCCCCAGCACGTTGCCGAAGAACTGCGTGTTCCAGAGGATCAGCAGGAAGAGGATCAGAAACCACGACCAGTCGACGGCAACGCGAATCCCGCGGAAGTGGAAAAGGGTGATCGAGCCGCCGCCAAACATTCCCCAATGGTAAGCGGCCGGCTAAATCCGACTGCGCCGTCGGATTTCCGGTCTATAGCATCCGCGCTCGTGCCTACTCATGACGTTCTCGTAATCGGCGCTGGCCTGGCCGGACAGAGGGCAGCCCTTGCGGCCGCCGAGCAAGGTGTCTCGGTCGGGATCATCAGCAAGGTCCACCCCGTTCGCTCCCACTCCAACGCAGCCCAGGGCGGAATCAACGCCGCCCTCAACCCCGGCGACTCCTGGGAGTCGCACGCCTTCGACACGATCAAGGGCTCCGACTATCTGAGCGACCAGGACGCGGTCGAGATCATGTGCCGCGAGGCGCCGGAGGAGATCCTCCACCTCGAGCACCTCGGCGTCACCTTCCATCGCAACGAGGAAGGCAAGCTCGGCACCCGCGCCTTCGGCGGCGCCTCCGCCGCCCGCACCTACTACGTCGCCGACATCACCGGCCAGGCGATCATGCACGTCCTTTACGAGCAGCTGATGAAGCACGCCGACTCGGTGGCGCGCTACGAGGAGTGGTTCTCGACGGCGCTGGCGATCGACGAGCAGGGCGAGTGCTGCGGCGTCGTCACCCGCAACATCGCCGACGGCTCAATGGAGCTGTTCCGCGCCAAGTCGGTGATCCTCGCCTGCGGCGGCAACGGCCAGGTCTGGAAGCCGACCACCAACGCCTTGATCTGCACCGGCGACGGGATCGCGATGGCCTACCGGGTCGGGGCGAAGCTGATGGACATGGAGATGATCCAGTACCACCCGACGACGCTGGCGGGCAAGGGCTTCCTGATCACCGAGGGCGCCCGCGGCGAGGGCGCGCACCTGCTCAATGCCAAGGGCGAAAGGTTCATGGAGCGCTACGCGCCGAACAAGATGGAGCTGGCCTCGCGCGACGTCGTCTCCCGCGCCGAGCAGACCGAGATCAACGAAGGCCGCGGCTTCCCCGACGGCACCGTCGCCCTCGACATCACCGTCGTGCCAAAGAAGCGCGTGCACGAGGCGCTGCGCGAGATCGTCCTCGTCGGCCGCGACTTCGCCGGGGTCGACATCACCAAGGAACCGATCCACATCAAGCCCGGCAACCACTACACGATGGGCGGGGTCAAGACCGACGTCGACGGCCGCACCGACATCCCCGGCCTCTACTCGGCCGGCGAGACCGCCTGCGTCTCCGTCCACGGCGGCAACCGGCTCGGCGCCAACTCCCTGCTCGACACGCTGATCTTCGGCCGCCGCTCCGGCGCCGACGCCGCCGCCCGCGCCAAGCGGATCGAGGGCTCGCGTCCCTCGCCGGCGGTGCTTGAGGCCGAGCAGGCGTCGATCGACGCGATCTCGGCCCGCGAGAAGGGCTCTGGCCGCCGCGTCTCCGAGATCAAGTTCGACCTCGGCACGGCGATGGACAAAGACGTCTCGGTCTTCCGCGACGAGGCCGGCATCCAGCAGGCGCTGGAAAAGGTCCGCGACCTCAAGGAGGAGGCCAAGACCGCCTACATCGACGATCGCGGCAGCATCTTCAACCAGGACATCCTCGGCGCTATCGAGCTCGGCTACATGCTCGACAACGCCGAGTGCACCTGCCTCGCCGCGCTCGAGCGCAAGGAGAGCCGCGGCGCCCAGTACCGCACCGACTTCCCGGAGAGAAACGACGAGGAGTGGCTGAAGCACATCGATCTGCAGCTCGGCGACGACGGGCCGGAGATCTCATACTCAGAGGTGACCATCACCCAGTGGGAGCCCCAGGAGAGGACTTACTAGATGGCTGAGTACAACCTCAAAGTCCGCCGTTACCAGCCAGAGAGCGGCAAAGGGCCGTACTGGGAGGAGTTCAAGGTCGACCTCGATCCCTCGCTCTCGGTCCTCGACGGCATCCTCCAGGTCAAAGACCGTGACGACGGCTCACTCTCGGTCCGCTGCTCCTGCCGGGCGGCGATCTGTGGCTCCTGCGGGATGAAGATCAACGGCCAGTCCGGGCTCGGCTGCAAGACCCAGATCGGCGAGGCCCAGGAGCTGGCCGACAAGAAAGCCAGCATCGGCAGCGGCGACGGCACGATCGTGGTCGAGCCGATGGGCAACATGCCCGTGATCAAGGACCTGATCACCGACATGGAGTCGACCCACTGGGCCAAGATCCGCCGCGTCACCCCCTGGCTCCTCCCCCACGGCGAGGCCCCCGAGCGCGAGTACATCGTCGAGCCCGAATCGATGATCGACATCACCCAGTCGATGGCCTGCATCCAGTGCGGCGCCTGCGTCTCCTCCTGCCTCTCGATGGAAGCCGACCCCGACTTCATCGGCCCCGCCGCGCTTGCCAAGGCCTACCGCTTCGTCGGCGACCCGCGCGACGCCGAGACCAAGGAGCGCCTGCACGACCTGGCCGAGGATCCGCATGGGATCTACGACTGCACCCACTGCTTCAGCTGCATCGACGCCTGCCCCAAGGGCGTGGCGCCGATGGACCAGATCATGCGCCTGCGCCGCAAAGCCGGCGAAGAGGGGATCGAAGACCCCAACAGCGGCCATGACCACGAGATCGCCTTCGTCAAGATCATCGAGAAGAAGGGGACGCTCGACGAGTCGCTGCTGCTGCAGGAGTCTTTCGCTCCCGGCATCAAGGGCAAGCTGAAACCGAGCAAACGGGCGATCAAGGAAATGCTGGGCTCGATTCCGACCGCGATCCGCGGCATCAAGACCGGCAAGATGCGCTCGCTGCCGAAGCTGATCCCCGGCGTCCACCACAAGCTGCCCGGCAACGCTCAGGACGAGGTCAAGGCGATCTACAAGCACGCCGAGGAGCACCACGAGGAATTCAACCTGTACATCAAGGGCGACGAGGGCGAGCTGGCCGAAATCGAGGCCGAGGAGGCCCCCGAGGCTGCTGCCGCCGCCCCTGCCAACGAGGAGGCTTCACAGTGAGCGAGCAGATCAAAGTCGCCTACTGGCCGGGCTGCGTCTCGCGCGGCTTCACGCCGGAGCTGCACGGCTCGATGGCGCTGGTCGCCGAGCGCCTCGGGATCGAGCTGGTCACCCTCGACCGCGCCAACTGCTGCGGCGCCGGCGTCATCGCCGAGCACAACCAGGAGCTGGCCGACACGCTCAACGCCCGCACCTTCGCCCTCGCCCAGGAGACCGGGCTCTCGATGATGAACATCTGCTCGACCTGCCAGGGCGCGCAGTCGGAGTGCCAGCAGCGCCTTGACGCCGACTCCTCCTACCGCGCCCACATCAACGAGGTGCTGAGTGGCCAGGGCCTCTCTTATGAGAAGGGCAAAGACGGCTTCACCAACAAGAACTTCCTCTGGCTGCTGGTCGAGGACTACGGCCTCGACCGTCTCGCCGAGCAGGTAAAGAGGCCGCTCTCCGGCCTCCGTGTCGGCCCCTTCTACGGCTGCTACGTGGTCCGCCCCAAGGAGCGCCTCGGCTACGACGAGTTCCCCGACCGCGACATCTACCTGGAGAAGGTGATCACGGCGCTGGGGGGCGAGGTCGTCGAGTACGACGGCGCCCGCAAGTGCTGTGGCTTCCCGGTGATCGCGATGAACCGCGAGACCTCGCTCAAACAGGCCGGCACCCACGTCGGCGACGCGCTCGACGCCGGCGCCGACTGCCTGGTCACGCCCTGCCCGCTCTGCCACCTCAACCTCGACATGCAGCAGCCGGAGGCAGCCAAGGTCGTCAACCGCGACCTCGGCCTCGCCGTCCTGCACCTTCCCCAGCTGGTCGGCCTGGCGCTCGGCGCCGAGCCCAAGCAGCTCGGCATGAGCAAGCACATCGCCTCGACCGGCTGGGTCGAGCAGCGGCTCGCTTCAGTTCCCGCCTGATCGGTTTTAGCCCGCAGGGGTGGGGCGGGCGGCGCTGGGTCGGCGGACGCGCTTTGCGCTGAGTGTCCGGCGACCCAGCGCCGCCCGCCAACTCCAGGACGAGGACCGATCAGACAGAACCCCTTGACTCAGAGCTTGGTGAGAGTCCAGTCCGTCGGGCCATCCAGCGGGCGCCTACCGTGTCTGTTAGGCCGTGGGCGGCTATCGAGGTGATGATCGCGATCGCGGCTACGTCGAAGATCAGCTCCCCGTGGGGGACCTGGGACTTGGCGACGAAGAGGGCGAAGAGCATCGAGGCGACTCCCTTGGGGCCGAACCAGGCCATGAACAGCTTCTGGGGCCGCTCGATCCCGGTTCGCATAAAAGACAACAGCACCGCGACCGGGCGGGCGATTAGCAGGGCGAAGGCGACGAAGAGGATCAGCGGCGGGATGCTGTGGTGGAAGCCGGTGGCGACGATCAGGGCGCCGAAGACGAAGAAGGTGATGACCTGCAGGATCGCGCTGGTGTTCTCGGCGAACTCGACGAAGCCGTCGGGCACCTGGCGCTCGGTAGCGCCCATCGCGATCCCGCAGACGAAGGCGGCGATCAGCCCGTTGCCGAAGGTGACGTCGGCTAGCCCGAAGGCGAACAACGCGAAGCCGATCGCGTAGATGCCCTCGTATCGGGCGGTGATGCCGCCGCCGGGCAGGCGATGGTGGAAGCGGCCGCCAAGCACCCCCAGGGCGATCCCGATCCCCGCCCCGACCAGCGCCTCGCCGGCCAGCTTCAGGGCTTCGCCGCCAGGGTCCCCCCCAGGCCCGGCAAGGACGAGGAAGAAGAGGACGAAGGGCAGCGCCAGGCCGTCGTTGAGCCCGGACTCGAGGTTGAGCGTGTGGCGGACCGCGCTCGGGACCAGGCGCGAGGTGACGACGGCTGAGGTGACGACGGGATCGGTCGGCGAGAGCACCGCGCCCAGCAGGAAGGCCTCGGCCCAGGAGAGCTGCGGGAAGAGCGCCTTCGCCGCCAGCGCCAGCAGCGCCATCGTGATCGGCATCGCGATCACCAGCGCTCGCGCGACCGGGCTCCAGTGGCGCAGCAGCAGCTCGCGCTCGACGAACATCCCGTCGGAGAAGAGGGTGAGGATCAGCGCCAGCTCGATCAGCTCGACGATCGACTGGTCGGTGGCGTCGACGTGGACGACCCCGAAGGCGGCAAGGACGATCCCCAGCGCGACCGAGAGCACCGAAGCCGAGAGCACCGTGCCCCGCATCAGCCCCGAGAGCGCGGCGACCACGGCCAGCAGGCCGCCAAAGAGGAGGACGGCTTCGCCGAAGCCGATGTCCACCGGCTAGTCCCGGGAGCTGAGCAGGCCGCGCTCGACCAGCAGCTCGGCGACCTGGACGGCGTTGGTCGCCGCGCCCTTGCGCAGGTTGTCGGCGACGACCCACATATCCAGCGCCCGCTCGTTGCCGGGATCGCGGCGGATGCGGCCGACGAAAACATCGTCTTTTCCGGCGGCCTCGGTCGCCAACGGGTAGCGCGCCGCGGCTGGCTCGTCGACCACGGTCACCCCCGGCGCAGCAGTAAGCAGCTCGCGCGCCCGCTCCGGCGAGAGTGGCTCGCGGGTCTCAACATTGACCGCCTCAGAGTGGCCGGTGACGACCGGCACCCGCACGCAGGTGGCGCTGATCCGGATCGAGTCGTCGCCGAGGATCTTGCGGGTCTCGTTGATCAGCTTGCGCTCCTCGTCGGTGTGGTCGTCGCCCTCGGGGAAGCTGCCGGCCTGGGGCAGGGCGTTGAAGGCGATCGGGTGCGGATAGACGCCGGCCGCCGGGTCTTCGCCGGCGAGCACCGCTTTGGACTGCGAGCGCAGCTCGTCGATCGCCGCCTTGCCGGTGCCCGAAACCGCCTGGTAGGTGGAGATCACCAGGCGCTCGATCCCGGCCTCATCAAAGAGCGGCTTCAGCGCCACCATCAACTGCATGGTCGAGCAGTTGGGGTTGGCGATGATGCCGCTGTGGCCGTCGATTGCCTCGGGGTTGACCTCAGCGACGACCAGCGGCACATCGTCATGCATGCGCCAGTAGCTGGTGTTGTCAACGACGATCGCGCCTGCCTCAACCAGGCGCGGCGTCCACTCGGCGCTGACCGAGCCGCCGGCCGAGGAGAGGACCACGTCGAGGCCCTGGATCGTCTCCGCATTGAGCTCGCGGCACTCCAGCACCGAGCCGTTCCACTCCAGCTGCTTGCCGGCCGAGCGCTCGGAGGCAAAGGGAACGACCTCGGCAACGGGGAACTCGCGCTCGGCGAGCAGGCTGAGGATCGTCGTCCCAACCAGCCCGGTCGCGCCCAGAACTCCGACTCTGTATCCGCCGTCTGCCATCGCGTCAGCCCGGCCGGCTCAGCCGGCGACCGTGGGACGGTGCTCGCTGCCAGTCGGATCCTCGGGACGGACCGCGTCGGCGCCGAGGTCGAACGCCTTGTGCAGGGCATTGACCGCATCGGAGACGCGATCGGCGGTGATCACGCATGAGATCTTGATCGGCGAGGTGGAGATCATCTCGATGTTGATCCGCTCGGCGCCGAGGACCTCGAAGACTTTGGCGGCGACGCCAGGGTGGCTGCGCATGCCGGCGCCGATGATCGAGACCTTGCCGATCTGCTCGTCGGTGCGGATGCCGCTGCTGACCTCGCCGAGGGCGGCGATCGTCTCGGTCGCTATCGCGAGATCGGAGCGGTCGACGGTAAAGGAGAGGTCGGCCAGGGCGTCGCCGCCGACCGGCTCGTTCTGGATGATCACGTCGACGTTGACGTTGGCCTCGGCCAGGGCGGTGAAGATCCGGCCCGCCATCCCGGGCTCGTCGCGGACGCCGGTCAGCGTCACACGGGCCTCGCCGTCGGAGTGGGTCACGGCTGTTACGAATGGCTGCTCCACGATCTCTTCCTCTGCAACCACGAGGGTACCGGGGCCGTCCGCGAAAGAGCTGCGGCAGTGGATGCGGACGCCGTGGTTGCGCGCGTACTCGACCGAGCGTAGCTGCAGCACCTTCGCCCCCGAAGCCGACATCTCCAGCATCTCCTCGTAGGAGACCTTCGAGAGCTTGCGGGCGTCGGCGACGATCCGTGGGTCGGAGCTGAAGACGCCGGCGACATCGGTGTAGATCTCGCAGACGCTGGCGCCCAGCGCCGCGGCCAGGGCGACGGCGGTGGTGTCGGAGCCGCCACGTCCCAGCGTGGTCACGTCGCGGCTGTCGGTCGAGACACCCTGGAAGCCGGCGACGAGCACGATCCGGTCCTGTTCAAGCGTTTCCTCGATGCGGTCGGCGCGGACGTCGATGATCCGCGCCTTGGTGTGGGAGGAGTCGGTGACGATCCCGGCCTGGGAGCCGGTCAGCGAGATCGCCTCGTGGCCCATGTCATGGATCGCCATCGCCGCCAGGGCGCAGGAGATCCGCTCCCCGGTCGAGAGCAGCATGTCCATCTCGCGGGCGACCGGGCGCTCGGAGATCTCCATCGCCTGGGCGACCAGCTCATCGGTGGTCTTGCCCCGCGCCGAGAGCACGGCGACAACCCGGTTTCCGGCTTTGCGGGCGGCGACGATCCGCGCCGCGGCACGCTTGATCTCCTCCGCCCCGGCGACCGAGGTCCCGCCGAACTTCATGACGACGATGTCTGATCCGCTTTCGCTCATGAGCGATTGAGGATAGTCGTCTCTAAAGAGCGGCAACAGGCGTGCCGATGCAAGCCGGGTAGTGGAGCCGAGCAGGACCGAAATCCCTAGCGCTGAACCGCAAGTAGGCACCCCCGCCGGGGACGAACGCCTGCTGGTCGCAAGCCACCTCGCGACCACCCTCGCCCAGGCCCACAGCGTCGCCGATGTCGCCTCGGTCGCGGTCGACAAGCTGCACGAATCCTTCGACTATTACCTGGCTGTGATCCAGCGGCTCGACCCCGACGGCTCGCTGCGGGTCGTCGCCGGCGCCGGGCCGCTGGCCGAGGAGGTCGGCGACTTCCTCGCCCTGGTGCAGCCGGTCGAGCACGGGGTCAACGGCCGCGTCGCCCGCACTGGCGAGCCGGCGATGGTCAACGACACCCAGCTCGACTCCGACTACCTGCACCGCAATCCCCGCACCGACCCCGGCTCCGAGCTATCGCTGCCGATCTGGGTCGCCGGCAGCGTCTGGGGAGTGATGAACGTCGAGCAGGAGGAGACCCACGCTTTTGCCGACGAGGACATGCTGTTGGCCCATATCGTCGCCGGCCAGCTCGGCTCGGCGATCTACCGCTGCCAGCTGGTCGACGAACTCGAGGGCGCCTTCCTCTCCACCCTTGGCGTCCTCGCCGATGCGGTCGAGCTGCAGGACGCCTACACCGCCGACCATGCCAACGAGGTCGCGGCCCTGGCGGTGCGGGTCGGCATCCGGATGGGAGTCTCCGGCCCGGAGCTCGACCGCCTCCGCTACGGCGCCCTGCTCCACGACGTCGGCAAGATCGGCGTCCCCGGCGAGGTGCTGCGCAAGCCCGGCCCCCTCACTCCTGACGAGCGCAAGACGATGGACGCCCACACCGCGATCGGCGCCCGCATGCTGGAGCGGATCCCCTTCCTCGCCCCGGTAGCGCCCCTGGTCCGCTCCGCCCACGAGCGCGTCGACGGCGGTGGCTACCCCGACGGCCTCAAGGGCGATCAAATCCCCCGCGCGGCGATGATCATCTGCACCTGCGACGCCTTCCACGCGATGACCTCGGACCGCACCTATCGCAAGGCGATGGACCAGAAGGACGCGATCGTCGAGCTACGCGCCAGCGCCGGCGCCCAGTTCGACCATGCCGTGGTCGAGGCGCTGATCGCCGAGCTCGGCTGAAGCCTCTAAGCAACCGCGGATTTTGGCGGCACTGTCCGAAAGGCTCCATCAGCCGACACCAAGACCGCAGTAAGCCCGAATCTGGCGGCAAGCTTGAGCTCGCGATCGGTGTACGGCATGTCAACGTCGATAAACATCGCCTTTTCGGGATAGGGGGATTCTTCGGCAATCGCAAGGTCAATCGCTTCATCCATCGCCTTCGACGCTGGTGAATCCAGGGGCTTAGAAGTCATTTGTTCTCCCACTCCAACCTTCGATCATGTTGAGATGACCGTCTTCGACATCCTTGATCGCAACGCGCATTCCTTCGCCAAGGGTACCGCTGTGAAATCGCTCTCCGGGCTGCTTTTCTCCATCGGTCGTGTATCGATGCATCTCGTTATACCCGTGTGCGGAGTCATAGATCCGAACGGTCTTCACCCCACTCAGGGAAACGACCATTAGGACGAGGACATAGTCGACGACCTTTCCCCTCTTGGTCGTGAAGTCGACCCACAAGAGAATTTGAGAGTCGCGGTCAAGCACTTTCGTATACCGGGCACCCACTCGCCGATCGTGAAAAACCCCGACGCGCGCGTGGCGCGCTGAATGTCAAATCTTCGCCACGGCTTCCCTGTGTCTTTGTGTAGGCCCTTTCGCCCTCCGCTAGGGTCGATTCAGGGCCGGGAGCGGTCGAATACTTCTAGGGGAAGGGTTGAAGATGGCTATGGATCAGAGCAAAGTCGGGCAGGTGGTCGCGGCGCAGATGGAGGCACTGGAAGCCGACTACGGCGAGGAGTCTCAGATCGGCGACGTCTGCACGATCGTCGAGGTGGTCGGGCCGCACGGCTCCCACGTCAGGGTGCGGAGCAGCGACATGCGCCCACACGTCGCCCTCGGCCTGCTGCGGATGGCGGAACGGGCGATGCTGAGCAACATCCAGGGCGGGTCCGAGTAAGCGCACCGCAGCGGGCACAGATATGTGTGCGCAGATCACACTTAGAGATATATCTGTGCGATATATACCCTTGTGAGATGGAGCTGAGCCCAACTGCCTACGTGATCCTGGGGATGGTCAGCGGTGAGCCGCGCTCCGGCTATGAGATCAAGTCGCTGGTCGACAACTCGACCCGGTTCTTCTGGGCGGCCAGCTACGGGCAGATCTATCCGGAGCTGAAACGGCTCTCCGAGGCGGGGCTGGTCGTGGGCGCCAACGCCCCGACCGGCGGGCGCAAACGGTCGGTCTACGAGATCACCGCCGACGGCGAAGAGGAGCTGAAGGCATGGCTGCGCCGCCCGCCCGAGACGACCGAGATGCGCGAAGAAGGGCTGCTCAAACTCTTCTTCGCCGGAGTGCTCCCGCCTGAGCAGGCGGTCGAGACCCTGCGGGCGATGCGGGCGATGCGGGTCGGCTTGGTCACTCAGCTACGCCGCCTGGAACCCGATGCGCTTGAGAAGGACGACCCCTTTCCGCTGATGGTCCTGCGCGGGGGGATCGAGTTCAACGAGTGGTTCGCCGACTGGTGCGAGCGGATGGAGCAGCAGCTGCTCGATTCCGCCGCCGAGAAAAGGAGCAGCTGATGTTCGACTCACTGGCACGCCTCGCCGACGGTCACGCCCGCCGCGTCGGCCTCTTAGCGATCGTCCTTTTCATCGTCGCCGGGGCTCTCGGCGGCTCCGTCGCCAGCCGTCTCGACCCCTACGGGGCCGACGACCCCTCGACCGAGACCGTGCAGGCGAGGGAACAGCTGCAGGATGCCGGGCTGCGGATCCCGGCTGTGCTCGCCGTGGTCGAGCACGCGCCGGTCTACGAAGCCGCCTCGCGGACCCGGGTCGAAGCGCTGGAGAGCGAGGTGCGCCGTCGCGGGGATGTCAAGTCCGTCACCGGCTACTACGACACCAACTCCCCTGTCTTCGTCGCCAAAGACCGCAAATCGACCTACTTCGCGATCACCCTGAAGCCGACCGAGGACAAGCAGTGGCAGGAAGCCGGGGCCGACATCGCCGACTCGCTCTCGGCCCATCCCGGGGTCGTCGTCGGCGGCGCCGCGGTGGCCCAGGAGCAGGTCAACAAGCAGGTCGAGAAAGACCTGCGGATGGCCGAGCTGCTGGCCTTCCCACTGCTCTTCCTGCTCTCGCTGCTCTTCTTCCGCAGCCTCGTCGCGGCGGCCCTGCCGCTGATGATCGGCGGCCTGGCGATCGTCGGCACCTTCCTGATCCTGCGCATCGCCAGCGAATTCGCCTCGGTCTCGATCTTCGCCCTCAACCTGACCACGGCGCTCGGCCTCGGGCTGGCGATCGACTACAGCCTCTTCATCGTCTCCCGCTACCGCGAGGAGATCGCCAAAGACGGGCCGGGCCTGGCGGCGATGCGGCGGGTGCTGGCGACGTCGGGGCGCACCGTCTTCTTCTCCTCGCTGACGGTGGCGGCCGCGCTAGCCTCGCTGCTGGTCTTCCCGCAGCGCTTCCTCTACTCGATGGGCCTCGGCGGTTCGCTGGTGGCCCTGTTCGCGGCGCTGATCTCGCTGACGGTGCTGCCGGCGGTGCTAACCCTGCTCGGGACCCGGGTCAACTCGCTCTCCCCCAGCTTCCTGAAGCGGCGGGCCGAGGCCGAAACGCGGCCCGACGAGCAGGGCTTCTGGTACCGGCTCTCGCGCTTCGTGATGCGGCGGCCGATCCCAGTGGCGACGTTCAGCGCCCTGCTGCTGATCGTGATGGGCCTGCCCTTCCTCGGGATCAAGTTCAACACCGTCGACCCGACCGTGCTGCCGAAGGAAGCGAGCGCCCGCCAGGCCTACGACACGGTCAGCTCCGAATTCCCGCCTTACCACGAGAGCCCGATCTGGGTCGACCTCGAAGGCGGCGGGCCGAAAGCGGCAAAGCTGATGGCGGCGCGGGTGCGCGGTGTCGAGGGAGTCGCCGAAGTCGCTCCGCCGGAGCCGCTGAAGGGCGGCGTCACGGCGCTGCAGGTGATCTCCGCCAACCCGTTTGTCTCCGACGCCAGTCAGGAAACCGTGAAGGCAATCCGCAATCTGCCGACCCCACCCGGAACGACCGCCAAGGTCGGCGGCGCGACCGCTGACTTCATCGACTTCCAGGGCAGCCTCGCCCGCCACATGCCGATCGCGCTGGCGATCGTGATCATCGCGACGCTGACGATCCTCTTCCTGATGACCGGCTCGGTGATCCTGCCGATCAAGTCGCTGATCATGAACTTCCTCAACCTCAGCGCCGTCTTCGGGCTGCTGGTGCTGATCTTCCAGGACGGCCGCCTGCAGGGCTTCCTCGACTACACCAGCCCCGGCGCGATCGAGCAGACGATGCCGATCCTGCTCTTCGCCGTCGCCTTCGGCCTCTCCACCGACTACGCGGTCTTCCTGCTCTCGCGGATCAAGGAGGCGCGCGACAACGGCGCCTCCGACTCCGAGTGCGTGGCGATCGGCCTCGAGCGGACCGGCCGCATCGTCACCGCCGCCGCCCTGCTCTTCGCGGTCGCGATGGGCGCCTTCGCCACCTCCAAAATCATCTTCATCAAGGAGAACGGCGTCGGCACCGCGCTGGCGGTGTTGATCGACGCCAGCATCATCCGCGCCCTGCTCGTCCCGTCGCTGATGGAGCTGCTGGGCAAGTGGAACTGGTGGGCGCCGGCGCCGCTCAAGCGGCTGCATGAGCGGTTTGGGATCAGTGAGGCGAGCGTGCCCGAGCCGGAGCAGGCCTGAGGCGCTGGGCGCGCGGGGCCTGTCGTCGGGGTGGGGCACCCTCGGCGGCCCTTTCGCGCTGCTCCGGGCGGAGGGACACCGCGCCCTGCAGGGTTGCGATCTTGCCCTCCGCAGCCTTCGGGCCGGCGAGTCCGCCCCACCCCGACGCCACCCACGCGACGAGCGAACCCGGCTGAGCAGCTAGAGCTTCGAAGCCGCGCGGAAGCTCCAAACCTGCGGAGAGACATCGCTGCTCGATGGCTCCGAGAGGCTTGAAAGCTTTCCGCGGCGGGTTGATGCGCCCGGTGGGGTAGTCCAAACGCCTCGACTGCGGGTGGCGTGGGGGTTGGGTGGTGTCGCGCAGTCGCGGAGTCTGCGGAGGGCAAGATTTCGTTCCTGCGAGCGAAGACATCCTGCCGCCCGGAGCAGATCGCAGCGCAAGCGAGGCCACCCGACCCCCACGACAGGACCCGCAGCCAGGCGGCCCCGAGCTACCCCACCGAGTGCATCAACCCCAAGAGCGCGCGTTTTGCAGTCGCACTCCCCGACGTTTCCGAAGGCGCGTTGTAGATCGTTTCGTCGAACACGGTCATCGCCGGATTCGCCGCATACCCGATCGGCTGCAGGTCGAAGAGCGCCTCGATGCTGGCCAACAGGGAGAAGTGGTTGTAGTAGCCCGCCTTGTTGACGCTCCCTTTCTTGACGAAGGGAGAGATCAGCAGGAGGCCGACTTTTCCGCCGCCGCCAGTCGGCTTGACCCCACCGATAGCGGTGGTCGTTTCGGTTGTCGTCGTTGCCGGCGCCGGCACGACCGGCAGGTTCGGGTATTCGGGCGTGGCGCAGCAGGAGCTGGGGTCGGCGGTCGGCCCGACCTGCGGCGCCTGGGCGGAGGTGATCGCGATCAGGCCGCCTTCCTTATAGGCGGGCGATGCCTTGATCTCCGGCACGACCGTCTTCAGGAACGGTTCGACGGCGGCCAGGCCCGCGGGCTGGCCCGGTTCGCAGGGAAGTTCGCTGCCGTCGTGGCAGGCGTTGGGCACGATGTAAGAGACGGCCGGGGTCGCTTCCGCTTTCTTCAGGTCGGGTGTGAGCTGGCTGAAGTCGACATCCCCTTCGGAGCATTCAACGCCGTCGAGCAGTGAGTGGAAATAGACGAATGGGTTGCGCCAGGTCTCATAGGCATCGCCCGGCAGCGGCGCCTGGCTGGCGTCGGGACCGCCAAGCACCGGGTGGCGGCAGCTGGTCGCGTGTTCGGGGCCGGTGCCGATCCCCTCGACGTAGGCTTTCCAGGAGAGAGCCTGGGCTGCGAGCTGGCCGGGCAGAGTCTGGGTTTCGGCCGGATAGACGCAGCCGTTGCCTTCCACCTGTTCTTCTTCGAGGCTGACCGCGCCGGGCGTGATGTCGCTGTAGTTGGGGCAGTTCAGCGTGGTTTCGACGGTCGGGCCCTGGCCGCTGATGAGAGCGATCTCGTTGGCGAGGTCGCCCTGGGTCACCGCGTAGTAGTTGCGCAGAAGCTCGCCCTGGGCGGGCAGGCTCTTTGCCAGGTATGGGGCGGTTGAGGCAGGGCCGAAGGATTCTTCGTAGCCGTGGTCGCCGAGCACGATGACGAAGACGTGCTTGACCGGCGGCGGTTCCCATTCGGGCGGCAGCGGCGGCGGCCCGGTCGGCGCGGGAGTCGGTTCTTCGGCTTCTGGTTCTTCAAATGTTTCAATCGGCGACGGGACAGCCGGCGCAGCGGCTGGCACTTCGGGCGTGGCGGCTTCGGGGGTGGAGGTTTCTTCTTCTTCGGGCGCGCTCGCTTCTGGCGCCGCGGGAGAAGATTCCAGCAGCACCGAGGTGACGCCGGCGCTCTGCGCCGGCGGGCTGGTCGCGGCGCCGATGACAACGCCAAAGGCAAGCAGGCCGAGGATTGCCACTGCCGCCGCGCGCGGGGTCGGCATGTAGCGGTTGAGGGGGGCAACGTCGCCCTCCGGATCCTCGGCCTCGGCGTCGACCAGATCGCCCGCGGTCAGCCCGGTGGCCGCTGCCAGCTCGTGGCTCTTGGCCTCCTGCATCGCGTCGATCCGCCGCGACACGTCGGCGGGCAGCTGCCCGCGCCGCGACCCACACCCCATGCAGTAGCGCTGTCCATCGGCGCAGGCGGCGCCACACTCCCCGCACGCTGCCGCGTGGAGTGCGTCAAGGCCCCCGTCGTCAATCGAGTTGGTCACCGTAGGTGGCCAGTCTCGCGGGGCTCAACTCTCCAAATGTGAAGATTTTGAGTCCACCCCAGGCACGAAGGCCCAGAAATGTTCACAACTCGACAACACCTGGGACCGATGCCGGACTGACAATTGACTTGTTCGGTCGCCCTTCAGCGCCGATCCACCATGGAGCCGACCAACGCCCCAACACCGCACTTGGAGCCCGGCAACGGACGGGCCTCATACGAGGCCCCGACCACCTCGCTCGCACCGGTGCCCCCTGCCGCCGCCGCAGTGGCCACACCGCAGCCGCCGGTCGCCGCTCCCGCTCCCGCGCATGCCGCCCCAGCCGCTGGCGGAGAGCGCTGCATGACCTGCGGCTCGCAGCTGGCCGCCGACCAGCGCTACTGCCTCCAGTGCGGTCAGCGCCAGGGAGAGCCCCGCCTTCCCTTCATGGACGCCACCTCGATGATGGACGTCGCTGTTCAGCGGCGGCAGCCGCCCGCCGCGGCACCCACCCCGCCGCGGCGCGGCAACAAGCAGCGGGTATCGGCCAACACAGCCTTGATCGCCGGCGTCGGCACTCTCCTGCTGGCCCTCGGCATCGGCGTGCTGATCGGCAAGACCGGCAACCACTCAGCCGCGACAACCGCTGCCGCCCCCCAGATCATCAAGGTCGGCGGTGGTGAAACAGCGGGCGCGACAGCCTCCACGGCTGGCGCGACCACCAGCTCGGCGAAGAAAAAATCTGACGGTGGCAAAGGCAAGAGCGCCGGCGCCAAGGCCAGCTCGAGCGGCCAGACCGCGGCCGCGGCCGACATCCTTAACCCGACCAAGAAACTGCCCCCGCCCGAAGTTAAAGTCGGCGACAAGGGCAGCGGCCCCGGCTTCAACAAAAAGCACGAATTCACCGGCAACTTCTTCGGCGAATAACCGGTGCGGCCGCTCTCGAAAAAAAAGCCCCCGGCTGCCCCCGTCGCCACTCCCGCGCCGGCGACGGACCGCACCAATCTCGTCGTCGACCTCGAACGGCGCCGCGACCAGCTGACCGGACGGGTCGCCGAGCTGCAGTGGGATCTTGGCGGTCTCGTCTATGAGATGGCGATCCGCAACCAGATCAACGTCGAGGTCCTGGTCAAGCGCGCCGTCGCCCTCCAGGATGCCGACGCCGAGCTCAGCGAGGTCGAGCGGATCGTGCGCATGGAGCAGACCGGCACCGCCGGCGCCTGCGGCTCATGTGGAGCGCCCCACAGCAACGGCGCAACCTTCTGCTGGCAGTGCGGCCAGCCGCTGCTCGCTCAGGTTTCGAGCGACGCGATCCTGCGCGGCTGAGCGGCCTCAGCCGAAGCGGCCGGTGACGTAGTCCCGCGTCCGCGGGTCGGCGGGGCGGGTGAAGATCGTCTCGGTGTCGTCGAACTCGATCAGCGTCCCGCAAGGGTCGCCTGCGCTGGAGTCGAGGCTGAAGAAGGCGGTCTGGTCGGCGACCCGCGCCGCCTGCTGCATGTTGTGGGTGACGATCACGATCGTGAAGCGGCCTTTGAGGCTGTGCATCAGCTCCTCGATCGATTTCGTCGCGATCGGGTCGAGCGCCGAAGCCGGCTCGTCGAGCAGGAGGACATCGGGCTCGATCGCGATCGCCCGGGCGATGCAGAGCCGCTGCTGCTGGCCGCCGGAGAGGCCGAGGGCGCTGTCCTTGAGCCGGTCTTTGACCTCGTCCCAGAGGGCGGCGCCGCGCAGCGCTTTCTCGACCCGCTCGTCGAGCCCAGCCTTCATACCCAGGTTGCGCGGCGCCCAGGCGATGTTGTCGTAGATCGACTTCGGGAACGGGTTCGGTTTCTGAAAGACCATCCCGATCCGGCGCCGGACCTCAACCTGGTCGACGTTGCCGGCGTACATGTCGTGGCCGTGGTAGAGGATCTGCCCATCGATGCGGAAGCTGGGAACCGAGTCGTTCATCCGGTTGAGGCTGCGCAGGAAAGTCGTCTTGCCACAGCCCGAAGGCCCGATCAGAGCGGTGATGCGGCTGCGGGGTATGCGCAGCGAGACGCCGCCCAGCGCTTTTTTGGCCCCGTAGGAGACCGAGACGTCGCGAGCTTCGAAGACCGCTTCCAGGCCGAGCTCGCGGCGGGCGCCAACGCCCGTGCTCTCGACCCCAGGGGCCTGGATCCGGAAACGCGGCGGGACGGCGGCCGAGCCTTCAACCGGCCCTTGGCTCGAATCGGGATACGTCATGTGGGCATCTTCCTTTTGCTTCGGGCGAGCAGGGCTCTGGCCCCGAGGCTCGCGAAGAGAATGAACGAGACCAGCACCAGCCCCGAGCCCCAGGCTCGGGTGAAGCCTTCCGGGTTTGCTTCCTCGGAAAGGGTGAAGATCGTGACCGGGATGTTCGGCACCACTTCAAACGGGTTGAGGGAGACCGATTTGCCATCGAAGATCGAGTCGACGATGATCAGCGGCGCCGTCTCCCCCGCCGCCCGGGCCACCGCCAGGACAGTTGCGGTGACGATCCCCCCCAGCGCGCTGGGCAGGATCACCCCCAGCACCGAGCGCCAGCGGCTGACCCCGAGCGCGTCAGCCGCTTCCCGCATGCTGCCGGGGACGAGCAGGAGGACCTCCTGGGTGCCGCGGGCGATCAGCGGCAGCTCGATGATCGCCAGCGCGACCGAGCCGGCGAAACCGGACTGATGGCGGTGATTGACAAGGATGCCGAAGACGAAGAGCCCGATGATGATCGAGGGCAAGCCGTTCATCAGGTCCAGCGCCAGCCGGATCGGGCCAGCCATGCGGCTGCCGGCGAACTCGGTCAGGTAGATCGCCACGAGGATGCCCAGCGGCATCGCGATCGCGGTCGCGACCGCGACGATCAGGCCGGTGCCGACGATCGCCGGGCCAATCCCGGTCGGCGTCCCTGTGAAGAGAAAGTCAAAACTGATCGCGGCGGCCCCGCGCGAGACGACCGTGTAGATCACGATCCCCAGCACGGCGACGGCGATGATCGCGGCGACCGTGGCGCCGGACTCGGCGACCCGGCTGAAGATCTGCCGCCGGCGCAGGTTGCCCGACGGCGTCAACGGCGCGGCTGGATCGGGCACGGGGCCGCTCACTTCGAGAACCTCCGGTAGTCAAAGCGCCGCCCGATCCACTGCGCAAGCAGGTTCGAGACCAGCCCGATCACGAGCAGGATCACCCCCAGGTAGTAAAGCGAGGGCTGGTGCAGTTCGGTCACCGCCCCGTTGAACTGGTTGGCGATGCGCGAGGCCAGCGTGTCGCCGGTTTCAAACAGCGAAGTGTGGATTTCAGAGCCGGCGCCGATCACCTGGGTCACGGCGATCGCCTCTCCCAGCGCTCGGCCAAGGCCGAGCAGCGAGGCGGCAACGACGCCGGAGGTGGTCGAGGGCAGGACGACGCCGCGCACGACCTCCCAGCGGGTGGCGCCGAGCGCGCTGGCGCCATCCTGAACATCACGCGGGACCGCGAGGAAGAGATCGCGGGAGATCGAGGCGATGATCGGGATCACCATGATCGTCAGGATCAGGCCGGCCGTGAAGACGCTGGCGCCGGTCGTCTGCGGCGGGCCGAAGAGGGGGATGAAGCCGAGCGTGTCGTGCAGCCAGGGCTCGATGTGTTCGTGCACGAACGGAGCCAGGATCAGGATGCCCCAGAAGCCGAGGATGACGCTGGGGATCGCCGCCAGCAGCTCGACCAGCGGGGCCACGATCCCGCGCACTCCCGCCGGCGCCAGGAGGCTGAGGTAGAGGCCGATCGAGATCGCGATCGGAGCGCCCAGGACCAAGGCCATAGCCGAGCTGACCGCGGTGCCGTAGATCAACGAGCCGGCGCCGAAGACGTTGAAGTTTGGCTGCCATTCCTGGCTAGTCAGGAAGCCGAGCCCGAACTTGGATATCGACGGCATGGCTTCCTTCGTCACCTGGTAGGCGATCCAGACGATTATCGCGACGCTGAGCAAGGACGCGACCAGGCAGATGCCATAGAGGAGGCCGTCGCCAAGACGGTCGAACTGCTTACGACGGGCGCTCATGGCGCGCAGCGTAAAGGAGATTTCTGCTGTCTCCAGCCGAATCAAAAGATTTCACAAAATCGACACAAGTCAGCGTTCACAGGATCGAAACAAGTGTGGTTTCGGGCTGTGCTGCGTAACGACTTTGTTACATCTTTTTCACACCAGCTCGTTCACGAGATTGAAACAAAAGCGCTATGTGGCGCCGCGATTCTTACTCCCGCCTGGGTCCATGTTTGCGATCCCAAGGCCAACGAACGAAGTAACGACAACGAGCTGAAAGGATCACCTTGATTCGCAACAGGTTGCTAGGTCTCTTCATCGCGATAGCTGGGACGGTTGGAGGTATGGCAACCGTTGCCACCGCAAGCGCTTCTGCTATCGGTCTCACCGGCGCAGGATCGACTCTGGTGGCGCCGCTGATGGCCAACTGGATCAACGGCTTCGAAATCAAAGAAGGCATCAAGGTCACCTACGGCGCCGTCGGCTCCGGGGCCGGGATCGCCCAGATCACCGCGCGGACCGTCGACTTCGGCGCCTCCGACGCTCCGATGACCCCCGAACAGGCCGCCAAATGCAACGGCTGCGTGCAGATCCCGTGGGCATTGACGGCAACCGGTATCGGCTTCCACATCCAGGGAGTCAAGAAACTGAACCTCAGTGGCAAGATCCTCGCTGGCATCTACTTCGGCAAGATCACCAACTGGAACGACCCCAAGATCAAGAAGATCAACCCGAAGGCGAAGCTGCCGAACCTGGCGATCACGCCGGTCTTCCGCAGCGACGGCTCCGGTGACACCTACGCCTTCACCAACTACCTCTCTAAGGTCAGCCCGGCGTGGAAAAACGAAGTTGGCTACGCGACCTCGGTCGGCTTCCGGGCCGGCGTCGGCGCCAAAGGCAACTCGGGCATCACCTCGACGGTCACCTCGACCAACGGGGCGATCGGCTACATCTCGGCCTCCTACCTGATCGCTGCCGGCCTCGGCGCCGCCGCGATTGAAAACAAGGCCGGGAACTTCGAGTACCCGAACCTGAAAAACATCGAAGAAGCCGCGTCGCAGGTCAAGAGTGTTCCGCCGAGCAACGAACTCAACATCACGAACACTCCGTCGAAGGCGAAGCTGGCCTACCCGATCTCGACCTTCACCTACGCGATCGTCCCCCACACTGCGCCGCAGAAGGGGTTCCTCCAGCAGTTCATCAACTACGCGATCACCAAAGGGCAGGTATACGGAGCAGCGCTTGACTTCGCGCCGCTGCCCAAGGTCGTCCTCAAAGCCGCACAGGCTTCGGCGGCCGCCCTGTAGGAAGATAGTCAGGAACTGCCAGCGGCGGGAGGCGCCGCGGCTTCAGACCGGCACAGGGCCCCAGGGCCTTGTGCCGGTTTTTTTTGTGGCTTTAGGCGAAGGCCTGAACAGCGCGGCGACGCAGATCGGCGTTCAGCATCCCGGTCACCTGGCTCGGGCTGGCGCCCGCCGAGGGGACCGCGTCGCCGACCAGGCCGGTGGCGCGGAAGCCAAACAGGGGAGCGTCGAAGCCGACGCCGCGAATCTTGCGGATCAGGTGCATCGCGCCGGGGGTGCTGGCGCCGGGGCCGCAGAGCACGATCGCGGTCGGGTCGAGGGCGCGCAGCGCCCGCTCGAGGCGCTCGTCGCCGAGCCCGGTCGAAAGCATCAGGACGCGGAAGCCGGCACGGCGCAGGGCGAGGTCGAGCGCCTGGGCGTGAACCGCCTCGGCATCGGTGCCGTGGCTGGAATCGAGCAGCAGGATCCCGGCGGGGCGGGAAGCGGTCGGGGCGAACTTGCGGGCGCCGTGCAGCCAGCCCATCGCCCAGCGTGAGGCGAACTCAAGCTCCGGTTCGGCGGCGCTGTCGGCGGCAAGCTCATCAAGGGTCGGCAGCAGCAGCTCCTCGACGGTCCGCTCCAGCGGCCGCATCGCCATGCTCTCCTCCATCGCCCGGTCGGCGCCTTCCTCGTCAAAGCCGGCGAGGGCGGCGTGCAGGTTGCCGCTGGTCGCCGGCGCCGACTGGCGCTGCTGAGCGAGGTCGATCGCCGAAGAGATATTGCCGGTCTGGGCGAGCGCGTCGCGTAGCGTCTGCAGCTCGACCAGCTCGTAATTGCGGTGGTTGCCAGGCGTGCGCTTCGGCACCGGGTAGCCATAGCGACGCTCCCAACTGCGGAGCGTGTTGGGGCTGACGCCGAGCACTTCGGCAGCTGCGTTTGTTCGGATTCCTGGCATTTCTCGGTGAGATCGGTACTTGTGGTTGCGGAGAGCTATTCGCCGCTTGATCGGCATTCTCCCACCGGAAATTCGGGTTTACATCAGTTATGGACGAATTTCAGCGATCTGTCAGCGATCTTGCAGATCGCCGACGCCTACCGGCTGCCCAACCGAGCGCGCCCGCCACATCGCCGTTTCCCCCTCGCGCAACAGCCGCTCGGAGGCTGTGCCGTGCTCGGGGCAGGAGGCGACCCCGGCCGAGATCGTGATTCGCAGCCCGCCCTTGGCCTCCAGGTTGTTGAGGATCCGGGCCAGGCGCTGGGCCATCTGCACCCCGTCGACCGTGGTCTGGTTCGGGGCGAGCACGCAGAGTGAGTGCGGGCCAAGGTAGAAGGCCTCGTCGGCGAGGCGAATGCTCTCGCGCAGGGCCACGCCGACCGAGGCCATCACCGCCTCGGCGCCGTCGCCGTTGCCGTTGGATCCAGACCGGGCGCCCGGACCCTCGAAGTCGAAGAGCGCAAGGGCGAAGGGGTGCCCGTAGCGCTTGTGGGTCTCGATCAGCTGCTCGACCCGTTTGGTCATCTGCTCCGAGCCAGAGAGGCTGGTGAGCGGATCGCGTTCGGGCGCGCCCTCGGTGGCGAGCGCCTCGACCGCGGTCGCGGTGACGACGCCGAAGGCCCCGGCCAAGCGCTGGGCGGCAGCGGCAAAGCGGTCTGGATCGGCAATCTCGTCACGCAGCCGCGCCAGCAGCGAGGCCTGCATCGAAGCCACCTCGTTGGCGATCAGGGCAGGTGATGAGGCGGCCGGCTCCTCAGCGTTGATGCGGGCGCGTTGCGGCACTCCAAGACCTTGTCGAAACGACCGGACGACGGCCCTGTCGAAAGCCGCTATTTGCGGGCTGACATCCGTCTAAATATTTCGTCTAAAAAACAACCTGAAAACAGGGGTCAGTCGAGGCTGCGGCGCCCGGAGAGCGCCTTGCCCAGGGTCACCTCGTCGGCGTGCTCGAGATCGGCCCCAACCGGCAGGCCGCTGGCGAGCCGGGTGACGGAGACCTGCCCGCGCAGCCGTTCGGCGATGTGCAGCGCGGTCGCCTCGCCGGTCGTGGTCGGGTTGGTGGCGAGGACCACCTCGCGGATCTCGCCCTCGGCAACGCGGCGCAGCAGCTCGGCGATCTTGAGGTCGTCGGGATCGACGCCGTCGATCGGCGAGAGCGCGCCGCCGAGCACGTGGTAGAGGCCGCGGTACTCGTGGGTGCGCTCGATCGGGATCACGTCGGCGGGTTCCTCGACGACGCAGATCATCGCCTGGTCGCGCGAAGTGTCGGCGCAGATCCGGCAGACCGGGCCCTCGGAGAGGTTGAAGCAGATCTCGCAGAGGCCGACCTTTTCCTTGACCTCGCGGATCGCGGCAGCAAGCGCCTCGGCCTCGCCGTCTTCGTTGCGGAGCAGGTGGAAGGCGAGCCGCTGCGCCGTGCGCTGGCCGATCCCCGGCAGCCGCGAAAGCTCGGCGACGAGGCGAGCCAGCGGGGCGGGGCCCTCCGTGCTCAAGCGCCGGGCAGGCCGAGGCCGCCCATGCCGCCCCCGCCCATGCCGCCGGTGATCCCGCCCATTTTCGAGGCGGCCAGCTCCTGCGCCGCGCGCAGGCCCTCGTTGACCGCGGCCTGGACCATGTCGGCGAGGATCTCGGACTCCTCGGGGTCGATCGCCTCGGGGTCGATCTTGATCTCGCGCAGAGTCAGGTCGCCGCCCATCTTCACCTTGACCATGCCACCGCCGGCGCTGGCCTCGACGACCTCGTCTTTGAGCTGCTCCTGGGCCTGCATCATGTCGTTCTGCATCTGCTGGGCCTGCTTCATCAGGGCGTTCATGTCAAAGCCCCCGGGTCCTCCGCCTCTTGCCACCTAACTGACCTCCTCCGCGTCGAACTCGCTCTTCAGCCGCGCCAGCAGCTCTTGCTCATCAAGTTTCTCCTCTGGAGCGGCGGGCATCGGCTCCTCCCCGCCCTCAAGCAGGACATAGACGGGGCTCAGACGCTGGCCAAGCACCGTCTCAAGCGCCCCGGCGACAACCTCTCGCTTATCGGGCGCCTCCGCCTTGCGTTTGTTGAACCGCGACTCGGTCGGGAACCCAATCTGCAACGCATCGCCATCCAATCCAACGGGTCGCGCCCCCTCGAACACAGCGACCAATGCAGGCGCTGTCTTCCCCAGCTGATCGAGCATCGCAGGCCAGATGCGGACGACCTGATCGAGGTCCACCGGGGTATCGGGGCCGCTGGTCCTGTCACCGATTTGGATCCCCACATCCTGCGGGGGCGGCTCCGCCGCCTCCTCGGACGGGTCCCCCAAATCCGCGCCACCCCCGGCCACGTCGTCCTCGGCTGACGACTCTGGGTCCGCGGGCGGCGGAGGGACGACGGGTGGTGGAGTGCTCCCTTCGAGGCGCTGCTCAAGCCGCTCGATGCGCCTGAGCAATCCCTCAGTCGAGGGATCGAGGTCTGGGCGTGCTGCTTTGAGCAGGGCGATCTCCACTGCCATGCGGGCGTCGTCGCCCTCGCGCACAGAAGTCAGCGCTGCCGAAAGCTCATCGATCGTGCGAACCAGGCTTGCCGCCGAGACCACTGCTGCCTGAGCGGTGAGGCGACCGCTGTCGGTGGCGGTCACCACAAAGGACTCGGGCACGTCGCCGATCGTCTGGGCTACCAACAGGTGGCGCAGGTGGGCGAGCAGGTCGCGGGCGAACTGGGCCGGGTCGCGGCCGGACTGGGCCATCTTCTCGACCTCGAGCAGCACCGCCTTGGGATCTTCGGCGACGATCGCGTCGACGGCGCCGAAGAGCAGCTCGGCATCGACGGCGCCGAGCAGTTCCAGCACCGCGTCGAGCTTGACCTGGCTGCCGCCGAAGGAGACCAGCTGGTCAAGGGTGCCGAGCGCGTCGCGGAAGCTGCCCGAGGCCGAGCGGGCGACCATCGCCACCGCCCCGTCCTCGATCTCGATCCCCTCGGCGGCGGCGACCCGGCGCAGGACCTCGGAGATCTGCTCCAGCGAGGGGCGCTGGAAGTCGAAGCGCTGGCAGCGGTCGGCGATCGTCGCCATCACCTTGTGCGACTCGGTCGTGGCGAGCACGAAGACGGTGTTCGGCGGCGGCTCCTCCAGGGTCTTGAGGAAGGCGTTCCAGGCCTCTTTGGTCAGCATGTGCGCCTCGTCGAGGATGTAGACCTTCCAGCGGCCACCGGCCGGGGCGTAGGCGACGCGCTCGCGCAGGTCGCGGACGTCGTCGACCGAGCGGTTCGAGGCGGCGTCCATCTCGATCACGTCGATCGAGGTGCCGGAGGCGATCGTCACACAGGATTCGCACTCACCGCACGGCGTGACGGTCGGCCCGCCGCGCTCGCAGTTGAGCGAGCGGGCGAGGATCTTCGCCATCGAGGTCTTGCCGGTCCCGCGCGAGCCGACGAACAGGTAGGCGTGGTGGACCTTCTCCTGCTCGACCGCGTTGCGCAGGGTGCGGACCACGTGCTGCTGGCCGACCACCTCGTCGAAGGAGCCCGGGCGGTGGCGGCGGTAGAGGGAAGTCGACTCGTTCATCGGGACTGGGGCCAGTGTATCTGCGCGCCAAGCGCGCCCCGCCGGCTCAGCCGGGGAGCTCATCTGTAGGTTGCGCCAGTGCCATCCGGGGCTCGCAAATGGTTGACGCCGGCCGCCTGGGTCGCCGCGGTGACGGCGGTGCTGCTGCTCGTCTTCCCGGTCGGCTTCCCCAACTACGACACGATCTACGCCCTCGTCTGGGGGCGGGAACTGGCGCACGGGGCCAGCCCTGACTACGGCGCGGCGCTGCCGCCCACCCCCCACCCGCTGGCTGATCTGCTCGGCCTGGTGACGACGCCGCTCGGCAACGGCGCGATCGACGTGACGATGGTTGTCGCCTACGCCTCGCTCGGCCTGGTCGGCTACCTCGTCTACCGGCTCGGCTCGCTCTGGTTCGACCGGCCGATCGGGGCGGTCGCGGCGCTGATCATCCTCACCCGCGCGCCCTATCTCTCCAACGGCCTGCGCGCCTACGTCGACCTCCCCTACATCGCCCTCTGCCTCGGCGCTCTGGTTATAGAGACCAAGCGGCCGCGGGCGGGCTGGCCGGTCCTGGCGCTGCTGGTCCCGGCGGGCCTGCTGCGACCCGAGGCCTGGCTCTTCGCCGGCGCCTACTGGCTCTACCTCACCTTTACCTTGGAGCGTGCGCCAACAGCAGAGCCGACGGGCCTAAAACCCACCCATATCGTGGGAAATCGGCCCATCGGCGGGTTTGGCTGGCACCTGGCTTGGGAGGGAGAGCGCTCGGGGAGGGAGCTTGCCGGACTCGCCCTGCTCGCCCTTGGGGCCCCATTCCTCTGGATCCTGTTCGACGGGATCACCACCGGCAACTTCCTCTACTCGCTGACCGGCACCCAGGAGACGGTGGAAACCCTGAAGCGCCAGACCGGGCCGGTCGACCTCCTCCTCTACGGCCCACGCCGGCTCGGCGAGGTCCTGCAGTGGCCGGGGATGATCGGCGCGGCGGGTGGCGTTGCCCTCTCCTTGGGTCTGATGTGGCGGCGAGCGGCGAGCGGCGTTGTCGCCGCGGCGCTCGCGCTCGGCGCCTTCGCCCTGCTCGCCTGCGCCGGGCTGGCGATCCTCCCCCGCTACACGATGCTGGCCGCCGCGATCCTGGCGATCTTCGTCGCCGTCGCCCTGCTCGGCTGGCGCCTGCTGGAGGCTGGGAACCCATGGCGACGGCGCTGGCAGCTGTTCGCCGGGGTCGTCGCCCTGATGTTCCTGATCTGGCTGCCAAACCAGTGGGACCTCGACTCCAAGGTCAACACCGACCTCAGCAACCAGGCCAAAATCGAGGGTGATCTCACCGACCTCGCCGAATCAGGCGCCTTCGAGCCGATCTGCGGGCCGATCTCGGTCCCCAACCACCGCGCCGTGCCGCGCCTCGCCTTCAACCTCGACGTCAAGCCGACCGCGATCGTCAGCTCAACCGAGCAGCGCCAGCCCCACCGCGGCTACTTCCTCGCCCCCGCCAGCCCCTTCGTCATCCACAACTTCATCCTCGACCCCAACGACCCGAGCCGCTTCGAAAGCGCCGTCGTCCCCCCTGGCTTCCGGCTCGTCGCCCACAACGAGTCCTGGAAGCTCTACCGCCGCTGTTAGCCAACTCCTAACCGCCCTCGGCCTGCCGGATCGCCTCGTGGGTAGCGGCGGCGAGGTCGGGGTCGGCGAGGTCGATCGCCGGCGGCAGCTCGACGTGGAGGTCGTTGGAGGGGTCGAGCTGGACCCGCAGGCCAGAGCCGCGGGAATCGAGGACGTGGCCGCCGCGGGAGCGGTCCTCGCTAATGAAGTGCAGGTGGTAGCCGGCGACCTCGATGCCCTCGACGTAGCCGGGGAAGCGGAACCCCATCATCGTCCCGGCGACATCGATGAAATCGAAGACGTGCTGCTCGGCGACGACCTCGGTCAGCGGCCGGTAGGGCGGGCTCTGGCGCGGCACCGAGCGAGCGTGGACGCACTCGAAGCGGCCGTCGATGCGGATCGCGCAGGAGGAGGCGTCGGCTGGAATCAGCTCATCGATCCGGGCCAACAGCTGCTCGTGTGAGCATGGCTCCTCGATCGTCGCCTCGATCGAGGGCTCGAAGCGGGTGACAACCGCGAACGGGGTTTTCTCCGCCGCCCCCACCACGTTGACGTTGCCGTCGACGTCGACGCGGAAGAAGGCGCCGCCGAGGGCGATCATCTCGCCGTCGAGCCCGTTCAGAGTGCCGAGGCCGAGATCGCCGTGCTCGGCCAGCTCGGCGAAGGTGAGGTCGCCCTCGTAGGCGCCGTCGAGCAGGGCGCCGATCGTCGAAGCCTGGAAGAGGACGTGCGGCTCACGCTCGGCGTGGAGGTCCGAGCGCCGCAGGGACTCCACGTGCAGCGCTCGGATCCAGCGCTCATCGAACACTGTCAGCGCCGCTCAGCCGAGCGGGCCGTGTTCGACTTTGAGGTCGGTGAAGCCGTAACAAGTCTCGAAGCTGTCGGCATCTCCAGGGACAACGGTAGAGACCGAGGCAAAGACTCCGCGGTTACGAGTGAAGTGGACCTCGACTCGGCCGTTGCCCTGGCGCAGATTGCTTTCGCCCGAGTAATGCCGTCCCCAGCGCCCATCGAAGCCGACCCTGCCACCTTCGATTTCATGGGCGTCGAAATCGCGGACGTAGTCTTCGCCGGTTTCGGAGTTATGGCAATCCATGTCGATGTTGAAGGTGAAGTCGCTGACGACCCGATTGCGGACCTTGAAGAGGATCACCTGGTTGCCTTCGACCGCTCCGTACCGGCCGTTGGGCGCGGGCGCCGGCCGCACATAGCGGGCCGCAGAGATGGCGGCGCCGGCGAGGACGACAGCGATGATCGAAAGCGGGACTAGGTAAGTGAGCAGCGGTCGTTTGAGCATGCCGGCCTAATCGGCAACATCCGCTCCTGGCTTGAGGCGTAGATATAGCCTGGCCGGCCGGAGTTCACGGCACGCTCGCTGGATGGCACGCGTCGCGGCCAACGGGCCGTCCATGAAAGCATCGGGCGCGATGGCGGCGATAGAACTCAGCGGGGTGGTCAAGCGGTTTGGCCCGATCACGGCGGTCGACGGGCTCGACCTCGACGTGCCCGAGGGCATCTGCCTTGGCCTGCTCGGCCCCAACGGCGCCGGCAAGTCGACGACGATGCGGCTGCTGACCGGACAGGCGATCCCCGATGCCGGCGAGCTCCGGGTGCTGGGCCACGAGCTGCCCGGCGACTCGAAGGCGGCGCGGGCGAAGATGGGCGTCGTCCCCCAGCTCGACAACCTCGACGTCGATGTCACGGTCGAGGACAACCTCGCGGTCTACGCCCGGCTGTACCGGGTCAAGGATGTGGCCGCCGCGGTCGACCGCTGCCTCGACCTGGCCCGCCTGCGCGACCGCCGCCGCGACGCCGTCGACGAGCTCTCCGGCGGGATGCGGCGGCGGCTGCTGCTCGCCCGCGGCCTCGTCCATGAGCCGAAGCTGGTCCTGCTCGACGAGCCGACCGTCGGCCTCGACCCGCAGATCCGGACCGAGCTCTGGACCCTGATCGGCGAGTTGAAATCGCGCGGGACGACGATCCTGATGTCGACCCACTACATCGAGGAGGCCGAGCGCCTCTCCGACGAGGTGGCGGTGATGACCAAGGGCAGGGTGATCGCCCGCGGCAAGCCCTCGGACCTGATCGTCGAGCACGCCGGCCGCGAGACCGCGGAGGTCTACGCGCCGCCGCAGCGGCTGGCCGAGCTGCGCGTCGCCGCCGAGAAGAAGGGGCTGCGAGTGCGGCCGGCCGGCCCGGCGATCGCGATCGTCGGCTCCGAGAACGCCGAGGACGGGGCCGTGCCCGACGACGCCGTCGTCCGCGCCGCCACGCTCGAGGACGTCTTCGTCCTGTTGACCGGCGAGGAGGCCGAATGAGCGCCGAGGCAAAGCCGATGCGGCGGCTGGAACCGGCGGCGATCGCCGGGGTGATGAGCCGCGAGGTCGCCAACTTCGGCACCTACTGGAAGGGGACGACCTTCTCCAGCCTGCTAGAACCGATCGTCTACCTGCTCGCCTTCGGGCTCGGGCTGGGGGCGACGCTGGTCAACGAAGTCGACGGCGTCCCCTATATCCAGTTCGTCGGAACCGGCATGGTCGCCACCGCCGTGATCTTCTCCAGCGCCCTGCCGGCGATGTTCGGCACCTTCGTCAAGCACCGCTTCCAGAACACCTACGAAGCGATCCTCGCCGCCCCGGTCGACGTCGAGGAGCTGGTCACCGCCGAGATGCTCTGGATCGCGACCCGCGCCGCCGTCTACGGCTGCTTCCCGCTGCTCGTCACCTTCGCCTTCGGCCTCGACCCCTCCTGGGGGATGCTGCTGGTGCCGGTCTTCTGCTTCTTCACCGCGCTCGGCTTCGCCGGCTTCGGAATCGCGATGGCGGCGACCGTCGCCAAGATCGACCAGTTCAACTACGTCACCGCGCTCTGCATCACGCCGCTGTTCCTGATCGCCGGCACCTTCTTCCCGATCTCCGGCCTGCCCGAGGGCGTGCAGCTCGTCGCCCAGGTCAACCCGCTGCACCAGCTGGTCGAACTGGTCCGCGGCGGCGCCTTCGGCTTCGAAGCAGCCGACATCGCCCGCTTCGCCTTCCTTGTCGCCTTCGCCCTGATTCTCTGGCGCATCGCCGTCAGCCGCATGTCCAAGCGGCTGATCGACTGAACCTCGCATCCGACATTTACCCCACTGGAGTGTGGTCAAAGTCGGATGCGGCGAAAAATGGACCGTGCGGCCGCCTTCGAAACGAGGTCACCGGGCGTGCCCGCCATGTTTGGCTCGAGCCGGGCTCACCTGCGGCACCCGCGGCATCCGCTTAAGGCTGCTTCCTTCCGGACCTGACCTGATTCGCGTGCCCACGTCGCGCAGGACCCGGCCGTCAACGCCGCCCCTGGCGTACTGACCCCGACGGCCAGCCCCTCAGAACGGTATTCGGCCCCGCTAAAGCGGATTGCGGGTTACAAGGCACCGCTGACTCCCCGCCTAGCACGGTCCGTCCGCGATCCTACCCTGCCGGGCATAGGATCGCGCCATCGGGATCCAGGTCGACACAGATTCCTTCTTCGTCATCGTCGTCATCGCCGCCCTCGCGGCAGTCACGGTGGCGATCGTGCCGAAACGGTTCGCGCCGCCGGTGGTGGTGCTGGAGCTGATGCTGGGCATCGTCGTCGGGCCGCAGGTGCTCGGCCTTGCCCACACCGACGAATTCATCGACTTCTTCTCCAACCTCGGCCTCGGCATGCTCTTCTTCTTCGCCGGCTACGAGATCGACTTCGAACGGATCAAGGGCAGGCCGATGAAGCTCGGCGCCTGGGGCTGGCTGCTCTCCGTCGCCCTCGCCTACGGGATCGGCGGCGCCCTGGCGGCGGCCGGGATCGTCGTCTCCTTCCTCTACACCGGCTCAGCGATGGCAACGACGGCGATCGGGACGCTGATCCCGATCCTGCGCGACAACGGCGAGCTGAAGACCAAGTTCGGCACCTACCTGCTGGCGGCCGGCGGCATGGGCGAGTTCGGCCCGATCCTGCTCGTCACCCTGGTCCTCTCGACCGCCAACCCCCTGCACGAGTCGGCGATCCTGCTCGCCTTCGTCGCCCTCGCCCTCGCCCTCGCGATGGTCTCGGTGCGGCTGGCCTGGCGCGGCTGGCCGGCGCTGGAGCGGACCTTTGAGTCGAGCAGCCAGCTGGCGGTGAGGATCACCGTCGTCCTCGTCTTCGGCCTGGTCCTCTTGGCCGGCAAGCTCGGCCTCGACATCCTGCTCGGCGGCTTCGTCGCCGGGATGATCACCCGCCTCGCCCTGAAGGGGCACGAGCTGCAGGTCTTCGAGTCGAAGCTGACCGCCGTTGGCTTCGGCTTCTTCGTGCCCTTCTTCTTCGTCACCAGCGGCATCGGCTTCAACCTCGATGCGCTCGGCTCGCTTGGCGCGATGCTCAAGCTCGTCATGTTCTTCGCCCTCTTCCTAATCGTCCGCGGGACGCCGGCGCTGCTGCTCTACCGCGACGTGCTCAGCACCCGCGACCGCGCCGCGCTCGCCTTTTACTCGGCGACCGAGCTTCCCCTCGTCGTCGCGATCACGACGATCGCGACCGAGACCGGCCACATGCGGACCTCGACCGCGGCGGGGCTGGTCGGGGCGGCGATGCTCTCGACCCTCGTCTTCCCCTTCGTCGGCCTCGCCCTGCGCAAGAAGACCGAGGCCGAAGCCACGAGCGGCGACGGCCCCTCCCCGGCTGCCGGGGAAGGCGCCGTCGCGCCCGCGACGAGTTAGCGGCGGACCAGCTTCAGGCTCTTGTAGACGGTCGCCTTGGCCTTGCCGGCCTTGACCGTCTCTTTGAACAGCAGCCGCTTGCGCTTGGCGACTTTCTGCAGCGCCTTCGGCTTCACCTTGAGCACGAACCGCTTCGTCTTGCCCTTGGCGATCTTCGCCTTGCGGGTCGAGGTCGCCGGCTTGTGCTTCTTCAACAGGCCCTGCAGCGTGGTGCGGCAGGCGGTCCCGACCTTGGCCGGGCAGCGCACCTTGACCGTGATGCGGGTGCCCTTCAGGATCGCCGGCCCGATCAGGCTGCTGCCCTGGATCAGGCTGAACAGCTTGCTGTCGGTGAGGCTGCCGGCGCCGTTGCTCCCAGCGCCACCGCTGCCTCCGGTGCTCGCCCGCAGGACGACGTTGTCGTAGTCGGCGCTACCGGAGACCAGCACGCTGGTGCCGGTCGTGTAGCCGGAGTCGATCTTGAACTTGTAGCGATCGCCCATCGTCAGGCGGGCGGGATTCACCGCCACTCCAGCGACCGGTCCCCAGTTGCCAGACCCGGCAAGGGTCCCTTTGTCGATCAGCGTCAACGAGCCGCTGGGGGCGCTGACATCGACGAGCTGGACCGAGTAGGTGGCCGAGCTGCCCGCCACGGCGAGAAGCTGTTCGACATCGGCGCGGCGATCCATCGTGAACCTGACCGAGGTCGGCGCGTCTCCGCCGGCGCCCGAGTAGCTGAACTGCGGGCTTTCCCAGGTGCCGGTCGCGGTGCCGGCAACACCGAGCACGCCGACCACGCCGGTGAACCCGGTGCGGATGAAACCGGCGCCGGAGCCTCCCCCGGTCGTTTCGCGCGAGTTCGTGATCGTCGGGCAGAGCAGCGGCGGGATGCAGGAGCCGTCAAAGCTCGACGAGTTGGTCCAGCCACCATCACCGCTCTCAAAATCACGAGCCGCGGCACTGGGGGCGTATTCGCTGGCCGTGTTCGCGGCAGCCGCCACAGAGGCGGGCGCCAAGACGGCGCCGCAGCAGGCAACCACCGCAAAAACACAACGCAGGATTGGGGATCTCATCAGATGACTCCTTTCGATTGCGACACCGCGCAAAGTGCGGCATCGCACCGGAGCTACCCCTATGCCCCCGGCTCATCCCCAGCCTGGACGGATGCACGACGGCAAGGCCCGGGCGCAGGCACCACGCAGGCCCAGCGCTCCTCGTATGATCCGACGCCCAGGGCGCGTAGCTCAGTGGGAGAGCGCTCGCTTCACACGCGAGAGGTCGCTGGTTCGAAACCAGCCGTGCCCATAGCTCCAGAGGTAAAGAGGTCGCTACCCAGGGGTAAGTGAGGTTGGCCGCAAGCGGCCAACCCAGGATCCGACGCGCTCGGCGAAAATGCCAGCGGCCTCGTGAGGATCTAGCTCGACATCGGCCGGACAACTGACCTCGGTTATTTCAATGCGCCCGACCTGGACTGGCAACAGGGCAGGAGAGCCCAGGGGGCGAAAGTTTGCGAGGACGGCGTGCTCCCTTTCCGCGGCGGCCGCAAAAGCCACCACCTCATATAGATCCGGCCTGCTCCAGGAATCACCACCGAGCTTGTACTTGACATCGCCCACGGCAAGAACATCACCGAAGACAAGGTCTGGACTGGCATTCATTTTGGAACCGCCGAATCGAAACTGCTTCTTCGTCACGGCCAGCTCGTCCGCGAAGCTCTCCCTCAGGATGTTCCGAATCCCAATCTCCACTGGCTTCGCTGTTCGAAACAAGAATCCCCAGCCCCGCCCCAACCCCGCACTGAGACTGCGCCCGGATGACTCAATCACCTCGCGAGCTAGGGTCGCGGCATCTGCATAGTGAGCGGTCGTTCGCTCCGCCCGCGCCGATAAGTCGCCGGGGCAGAATTCCCCCACTTCGTCCATGCGCTTGATCGCCCGAATCGCCCTGCGACGAGTCTTCTCTGGAAACGGCACGCCCGCAGCGACCACCTTCGCCGCTCCCAGAAGCAAGCGGTTAAGGGGGGTATCAAAATCGAAGGCCTCATACTCGCTAAAGACGGCGAGGCGGCCACGATAGAACAGGCGAGCCGAGTGCAGAGGTGACACACGGCCCCGGACGGACTTGAGTTCGCCCGTACGCTCGCGATATCCACGTGAAAGACCCTCCTCCAGAACGCGCTCAAGCGCAGTGACAAACCAGCGTGCGATGAGCTGTGCAAGATTCTCGTCCTCGCGGATAGAGGTTGGGCGCGGTGCCAGTCGCGGTAGGACGCCAGCTATTTCGACGAGATGAAGAAGGTGCCCCTGGGGGATCTTAGGCTTGACTACCAGCTGCATACGTGGAACAGCAACCATTCCGACTGAATCAACGACCGTCACCCGAGCGTGGTGGTCATCAATGCGGTTGACCCTGATCAGGGTGGCTCTTGAGCCCGAGATCGGATGCCCGAAGCGGTCGACACCCCGGGCGAGACTTTCACCCAGGGACAAGAGTGCCCTCTGCTGCTCAAGGTCGAGAGCAATCTCGGCCTCCTCGGACTCACGGACAACCTCGATCCGCGCCTCAGGTGTCAGGCCAGTACCTCTCTCGCTTGAACTCCTCGACTATGTCCTCCTGGTCGAAGAAGTAGTCATCCAACAGGGGCAGGATCTGACGAACCCAAACTCGTCGCAAGTCCTCCGCAGTGAAACTATCTCGCATGAAGTAGGACTGTCCGATGGTGTGGTGACGATCAAGCTTGCTGGTAAGGTCCGCATTGAGTCTGGCAAAGCCGTCAACTAGTCCGTCGACTGCATTGTCCCGGCCCGCCGCCATATAGAACCGCTCGAGAGCGTTAGCGCTCGCGGTGCACTCAAAGATGTCGAAACGACGCCTAAGAGCAATGTCAATGCTACGGATGCTCCGATCGGCAGTGTTCATCGTTGCGATGATCTTGAGGTTCTTCGGCAGTGAGAACGCTGGCGTTAGCTGCAGGTCGATCTCCTTGTTTCGATACTCAAGGAGATAGAGCAGCTCGCCGAAGACCCGAGGGATGTTCGCTCGGTTCATCTCATCGACGATCAAGACATGAACGTCGTCAGTCTTTTCGGCCGCCTTCGCGATTCGGCGGATAATCCCCGCCGTCTTCTCGAATGAGATCGCGCCGCCGTCCGAGACCACCGGCCGAAGGCCCTCAACGAACTCCTCATACCCATAGCTCGGATGAAGCTGCACGATCCTTACCCGCATCGCCTGGTCCTGTGTTACGTACCTCGCAATTCGCTCGGCGATCCAGGTCTTGCCCGTCCCTGGCGGTCCGGCAAGAATGAGCTGCCCTTTAGCGTCTAGGGACGCCAGCAGCTCGTCAAGGTCATCCTCAAACCACAGGGTCTGATCGGACAGCCACTTCTTATCAAGCGTCGGTACGCTAAGAGGCTCGTGCCCGCCGGGCAGAAACCGCTCATATACGAATAGAGGAGTGGTCTGGTTTGACAACGCCCCCTGCATCTTCTCCGGATCGGGATCGCTAGCTAGCGCGAGGCGACCAACAGGCCAGTCCGCGGGAAGTTCCTCGAAGCGCGAGAGACGGACAAAAAGATTGCAGGCCGCCTTCTCGTAGTACCCGGCCATCCGCTCCTCATCAACGACATCTGGATTGACCGAGATCTCCTCGAGCTGAGCCCGCGTGGCAGTGCCGTCGCCGTAAAGGAAAACCTGAGTCGGAATACCTGCGTCGAGCTGCTGCTCGACCTGTTCGAGCTTCCTTGCGCCGATTGGATGGGGATTGGTGCCGAACTTCCCCCACCACACTGAGCCATGCTGGTCGGCAACGGTGCGATGCAGCGACACAGTGTCGGACTCATATTCGGGGGACCACTTGAATAGAAGGTGAAGTGGCTCCAGCTCGGGATCGAAATTCAACCCTGCGGCGCTGGCGCGGTCCAGCGCGGAAAGCATTTCGACCAAATCTGCCTGGAGCGTATTATCGGCGGGAACGCCTCCAGCGTCATAGCGAACGGCATATGCGCTCGCTGCCTCGTACTTCGCCGGACGCCCGCCGGCCTTGCCGAGGCTAACCTGATCTCGTGGCGAGCCTAGGCCTGCCGCAGACATCAGGTCCCCTGCGCGCTTGCGCAGCGGTCCAAGCCCGCCACGAACCTTTTCGGTGCCCTGATTGAGGGAAAGGAAGACAGCGGAACCGTCTGCTGCGAATAGGTAAACGGCGTAGACACCAGCCTGAGCGGTGCCAGTTGAACCAGGCGGGTGTATGGCCACCCACGGGACGTCGGCAGGAGTTCCAACACCGACCCCAAAGGTGATCGGCCGCCCAGAAGCAATGAGCCGCTCGATCGCAGCGGGCGCATCATTCGAAAGAAGTTTCGACACCTCTGGCCGATCTTCACCGCTTGCGACACAGCCAAGTACCTGTTCAAGGATTTCCTGCAGGCTGATCTGTGACCCGGCGCCGATGTTGTCAGCGGACACTTCAATCGGAAGGTTTGAGGCAAGCGAGCGCAGAATCTCTTTTGACTCAACTGGGATCCTTGCAACAGTCGGGGGGCGGTTCAGCCACTTGGCGATGCGCTCGAAAAGCTCCCGCGGATGCCCATCCGAAATCCACTCCGTGGGCCGGATGTGGTTCAGGACCTTTGGCAAGTCCGGACGATGCTGATAAGGACCAGCGACCTCGCCTACTGCGACAAGACCCTTATGGGACTTCAGTGGCATCAGCACGATGTCGCCAACCTGCATTGACATAAAATCTCGAATCTGCCCCTTGCTATTCGCAACACGGCCGGGGGAATCGCCTCTGTAAACAGTTTCAATGCGCACATCTATCTGATCCGAGGTAAGCCCTGAAAGATCTGGAAGATCCGACCATCCGATCCCACAGAAATCTTCGTCCAAGCACTGCTGCTCGGCTTCGCCCAGCTGGCCCGCCCGAATTAGCCAGACGCTGGCCGGTCTTTCTATCGGCTCCACTCGAAAGCCCAGCTCCTCCAGCTTTGAGGTGACTCGTGTTCCCCCGCGGATGTCAGTGCTGGTCAACGGCTCCTCATCGGGGTGCTCGAAACCGTGCGCCACGCCTGCGATCGCCTTCGATGGATACCGTTCGTCGTCGCGCACGACCACGAACGTGGTCGACGGGCCAAAGCCATGTTTTTCGAGAAATACCGCTTCTCCGAGACGATCGAATTCATCCATCGCCGCCTCAACAGCATCCCGAGAAGTCAAGTCCACCAGGCCCACCGTTTACCCCTTTCGAGTTTCTAGCCCGCTACAAGCCTTTCAAACAATGGGGTAGGCGTGACTAAAGGGGCCAGGCCCTAAACCCTCACAACCCGCAACGGCGAGTGCGCGCCGGCGATCTTCTCGTAGTCGCCATCCTGAGTGACGACGGGCAGGCCATGCTCGACCGCGGTTGCGGCGATTAAAGCGTCGGTGAGCTTGACCGTGCGCTGGGCACCAGCCGCACGGCAGTCGGCGACCAGGCGAGCCCAAGTGACCATGATCGCCTCGCTAATCGGAATGGGGTCGGCTGCGCGAGCCAGAGACAGCGTGTCTGCGCGGCGGGCACGAATGTCGTCATCGACAGCGTTCAGCACCCCGAGCTGGAGCTCTCCGATCGTCACCACTGAGACCGCGACCCGGCCGGGGAGTTCACCCAGCGGCCGCTCGTCCTCTCGCGCGATAAAAACCGAGGTATCGAGTAGACCAGCGCCCGGGGAGCTCACAGCTCGTCCAGTGTTTCGCCGGCGAGAGAATCGAGCTCAGCCCCCAGCGCTGGATCGGCAGCGCGATCGGCGAGCTGCTCGCGCAGATGGGCACCGCTGAGCCAGCGGGTGCGCTGACCGTGGGGCACGATGTCGGCAGTCGGCTCTCCGTTCACGGTGAGCACAACCCGCTCTCCCGACTTCACGGCATCAATCACGTGAGCTGTCCGGTTGCGCAGGTCGCGGACCCCTATCTCCATGTGCGACACCGTAGCACGGAGGGAGGATGAGGTTGGCGCGCGCTTTCTCAACGAACTGCTCTAGACCGAACACTTCGACAACGCCACCCGCCGTCATCCACGCGGCCCCGTACTCAATTAGCTCTCCTTCATACCCATGGGCAGCAAGCGCTATGGCCACAAGCGCCTCGTCGAGCGCCTCGTCGTAGTACTTGGAGCCAGCGAGCCACTGGAAGTGATCGATTAGGTCGACGCGATAAATCATCTCCCCACGACCCTAGGAACCTTCAGTTCAAAAGTGGCGCGCAGAATGTAAAAACTTTGAGGCGTCGGTGCGTCAGCTTTCCGGGCCCATGTCGAGCTCCAGATGTTCAACCTCGTCCTCGGTCAGGGCATCTGAATCCTCGGACAGCAGCTCCCCCACTAGCGCCAGGACGTCGATCGCGGATGGGTCTGGGGTCGGATCGCCAGTGGCTTCTGCCAGGCGGGCTGCCGATAGGTAGGTGAGGCGGACGGCCTGGATTACTAGGACGCGGCGGAGGCCGTCGGAGACCTCGCCGCGCTCGCGGGCCACTGCGGCCAGGCGGGAGATGGTCTCGGCGCGGCGGGCTATGCGGACGTCGGGGTGGCGGCGCTCGTCGTTGGGCTCGTTGGCGACGAGGGGGAAGCGGAAGGACTGGGGCAGCTCGACGATTGGCGAGACGGGCGGGATCTTCTCGTTCAGGATCGCGCGGAAGCGGGACTCTTTGATCGCCTTCACGTAGGCGGAATACTCGACCTGGTCGAGCCTGGGCTGGGTGATGTCTTTGGGCTGGTTCTCCAACTCCCAGAGCGGCCACATCTCCAGCTCGGCCACCTCGAAGATGTCGAGCACTCGCATCGCCACCGCATCGGTGCGCTGGTTGGTCAAGTGGCGGCGGATGCGGGTGCGCAGGCGCTCGTTGGTCTGGCCGACGTAGATCGGCTCGCCGTCGTAGTCGTAGAAGGCGTAGACGCCAAACCTGGCATTACCGGCAACCAGGCCGTCGTCGTCGGCCTGGTTGAGCGCGACCTCGAGCAAGGTGCGGAACTCGCGGACCTGGGGCGAGGGCAGGTCGCTGCGGCGCGGCCGTGCCATCAACCCGCCAGGGCGAGGGGCGCAGGCGAGGCGGCAGCCGCGGGCGCCACGTAGTGCTGGCAGAGCCAGCCGATCACCGGCACGCAGACGGCGTCGCCGAACCCGAAGAGCGCCTGGTTGCCGCGCCTGCCATCGAGGCTGAAGGACGGGGCCCCCATCAGCCGCGCGTATTCACGGGGGGTCATCCACCGCACCCGCACCTCTCCGCCCCCGGCCTCGACCAGGGCCTGCTTGCTCGACCCGCCCCGCGCCGTCCGCAGGCAGCCGGCGATCCCGTCGGCCCTGATCTCCCAGACCGCGACGTTATTGCGGGTGCGCCGGTAGGCGGTCCGCCAGGCCATGCGCTTGCCCTGCTTCAGCGCCTCCAGGCGGGCGGACTGGATCGGCGAGAGCGAGGCGACGAAGCGCTCGAGGCGGGCGGCGTCCCACCACTTGCCGTCACCAGCGGTCAGGCGCTCGACCACCTTGCTGAGGTCGAGCGGGCCGGCCGGCAGCGGCGGCAGCATGCGCGCGTGCAGCCTTGCCTCAGGCAGCTCTTCGGCAAAGCGGCGCACCCACTGCGGCCGCTGGGAGAAATCCCCAACCCGATCCTCGGGTCCCAGATCGGCAAGCCCGACGATGAACATGCGGGGCCGGCTCTGGGCGACGAAGTGGCGGGCGTCGATCGCCATCAGGTCGCAGGAGTAGCCAAGCCGGTTGAGCTCGGTCACGGCACAGCGCAGATCGCGCCCGCCGTGGCTGGAGGCAAAGCCGAGCACGTTCTCGAGGAGCACGACCGAAGGGCGGCGGTCCCCCATGTCCTCCAAGACACGGGCGAACTCCCAGAACATGCTCGACCCGCCCTCCTCGTCGCGCGGCGCGCCCGCCTCGCCGAGGCCACGGCGATTCCCGGCGAGGGAGAGATCGGTGCAAGGAAAGGAGGCGGTGGCAATGTCGATCTCCGGCAGCGAGTCCCCCTCGATGTCGCGAACGTCGTCGAGCACGAACTCGTCGCCGCCGAAGTTGGCGACGTACATATCTCGCTTGTCGGGCTCAATATCGTTGGCCCACACGGTCTTGACATCTCCTGACTCCAGGCCAAGCCGCATGAGGCCAATGCCCGCGAAGAACTCGGCAGCGCGCAGGGGGCTCATGAGGGTCAAACGGTAGTCGTGGAAGCGGACAGGGCAGCGCGCACCAGATCGACCGCCTGCTCGACCGGCTCGTGCTCCCAAATCCGCACCACCTGCCATCCCGCGGCCGTCAGCGCGGCGGTAATCCGCTCGTCGCGCTCGCGGTTGCGACCGAGCTTGGCCTCCCAGTAGGGACGGTTGCGCGCCGGCATCCGGCCGTGCTCGGGACACCCATGCCAGAAGCAGCCGTCGACGAAGACGGCGACCCGCCGCCGGGTGAAGACGATGTCCGCCTTGGTCCGAACCTTTCCGGCACGGACGACGAAGTCTTTGCGATAGCGCAGCCCGGAAGCGTGCAGCGCGCGCCGCAGCTTCAGCTCGGGCACGGTATCGACCCTCCGGTTGCCCTGCATCGAGCGACGGGTCGCAGGGCTGGAGGCTGGCGGCGTCTGCGGCAGCCTGGTCAGTACCCCGGGCCCATCTTCATCTGTTTGCGCTCGGCAGGATGGGCGCCACCCTTTTTCTCCAGCGTCGCGCAGGCCGTGGCGATGTCTTCGGAGAGGCGGTCCACCTGCTGGCGGCTGAGCGTCTCCTTGGCCAGGGCGCGCATGATTTTGACCTCCTGGGCGTTGGGAGGCATGGTGTAGGCGGGGACCATCCAGCCGCGCTCGGCCGAGAGCTGCCAGGCGACGTCGAACTCGTCGTAGTTCTTGCCGGGGAGCAACTTGAAGGCGACCAGCGGCAGCTGCTCGTGCTCGGCGCCGATCACTTCGAAGTCGCCGCTCGCCTCCAGGTAGCCGGCCAGGGCGCGGGCGTTCTCCTCCATCGCTTTCATGATGTAGGTGTAGCCCTCGCGCCCGAAGCGGACGAAGTTGTAGTACTGGGCGAGGACCATCGAGGCGCCGGTGGAGAAGTTGAGGGTGAAGGTGGCGTCGGTCTTGCCGAGGTAGTTCTCGTAGAAGACAAGGTCCTCGGCGAGGTCGGAGGACTCGCGGAAGACGAGCCAGCCGATCCCCGGGTAGACGAGCCCGAACTTGTGGCCGGAGACGTTGATCGAGCGCACCTGCTCGAGCCGGAAGTCCCACTCCGAGTCGGGGTAGAGGAAGGGCCAGACGAAGCCGCCGCTGGCGGCGTCGATGTGGAGCGGGACGTCGAGGCCCTTCTCGCCCTTGATCTCGACCAGCAGCTTGTTGATGCCGACGATGTCATCGGCGTGGCCGGTGAAGGTGGTGCCGAGCACGGCGGCGACGCCGATCGTGTTCTCGTCGATATGGGGCTCGACGTCGTCGGGGCCGATCACGTACTTGTTCTCCTGCAGCGGCACGATCCGCGGTTCGACATCGAAGTAGCGGCAGAACTTTTCCCAGACCACGTGGACGTCGCCGCCGAAGATCAGGTTCGGCTTGTCGGTCGGCTTGCCATCGGCCTCGCGGCGCTTGCGCCATTTCCACTTCAGCGAGAGGGCGCCGAGCATGATCGCCTCCGAGGATCCCTGGGTGCGGGTGCCAGTCGTCTCGCCCGGAGCGTGGAAGAGGTCGGCCAGCATCCGCACGCAGCGCTGCTCGATCTCGGCCGAGATCGGATACTCGGCGTGGTCGATGAAGTTGCGGTAGAGGTTCTCGGCGATGATCCGGTCGGCCTCGGGCTCCATCCAGGTCGTGACGAAGGTCGCCAGGTTGCGCTGCGGGTCGCCCTCCAGCGCCAGATCCTCGCCGAGCAGCCGCATCGCGTCCTTGGACTCCATCCCGGCCGCGGGGAACTCCTTGTCGGGGGCGGCTTCGGTCAGGAAGCGATTGCCGAAAAGCTTGGATGCGGCGTCGCCGCCGTTGTCTGGTTTGGTCATTGGTCCACGCTATCGTGGATCGTCCAGGGCGCAACTAGCGAAAGGATCAGGTTGAACGACGCAGAGCTGAGTGAGATGGGCCCGATCGATTACCTGCTGATCGAATGGCCAGGGCGACAGCCGACCGGGGAGGCTGCGCCGCACATCGTCGACCTCGTCGACCGCGGCCTGATCCGGATCCTCGACATCGCCTTCATGGCCAAGGCCGAGGACGGCTCGGTCGCCGCCCTGGAGATATCCGACCTCGGGGGCGAGATCGAGGCCTTCGCGATCTTCGAGGGAGCCTCTTCCGGGCTGCTCTCCGAGGAGGACCTCGGCGAGGCGGCCGAGGCGCTCGCCCCCGGCACCTCAGCCGGCCTGCTCGTCTTCGAGAATCGCTGGGCAGCGCCCTTTGCCACCGCCGTGCGAAAGTCGGGCGGCCAGCTGGTCGCCAGCGGACGCATCCCCATCCAGGCCGTGATCGCCGCGCTCGACGCGGCCGACGCGGCGTCCTGAGAAAAGGAGACCACCATGCCAGGACTACTTCGAGGAGTTGCGCGGACGGCAGCCATCGCCGGCACCGCGACAGCCGTCAGCAACCGCGTTTCCCGCCGCCAGGGCCAGCGCTGGGCCCAGCAGGAAGAACAGCAGTACGCGCAGCAGGCCCCGGAAGCCGCGCCCGCCCCAGCGGCGCCCGCCGCTGCTGGCGAGTCGATGATCGACCAGCTCAAGGAGCTGGGCGAACTCAAAAGCCAGGGGATCCTCACCGAGGAGGAGTTCGCGGCCCAGAAGGCCAAGCTGCTCGGGGCCTAGGCGATGAACGACGACTGGCGCCTGCAGGTCGGCTTTGAGAAGGAGGGGCTCGCTGACTCGCTGATCGAGCATCTCGATGCCCGTGAGCTCGAGCACGACCTCAGCGACGCTTTCCACGATCGGGTCATCGTCAGCCGCGAAGGTGCTCAGGTCTTCCTCTATACGGGGACGCGCGAGCAGGCAGAAAGCGCCCGCGGCGTCGTCGTCTCGCTGGCGCAGAAACATCAGTGGAAGCTGGCGGCGGAGCTGAAGCGCTGGCACCCGACGGCTGAGGAGTGGCAGGACCCCGACATCCCCCTCGCCGATGACGAGGCCTCGCGCAAAGCCGAGCACGAAGAGCTGATAGCAGACGAGCGCGAGGAAACCGAGGCGCGGGGTCGTCCCGAATTCGACGTCCGGGTTGACCTCGCGTCGCGCCATGACGCCGAGCGGTTCCAGCAGCAGCTGCGAGCCGAGGGCCTCCCAGCCGTGCATCGCGGCAAGTACCTGCTGGTAGGCGTCACGGACGAGGACGCAGCCAAGGCTCTTGCCGAGCGGCTGCAGGCGGAGGCGCCTCCCGGCAGCGAGGTCAAGGCCGAGGGAACCTGGCAGGTCGCATATGGCGAGCGGCCCGCCAACCCTTTCTCGATCTTCGGCGGGCTCGGCGGCTGAGAAGCGCCCGGATTCACCCGGCGCCGCATCGAATGCTTTGCGCCGGGTACTAGAGGAGAGATGAGACGCGCGCCAGGGCTGCTGCTCGCCATGCTGCTCCTCCTTGCCTGGGCTCCGGCCGAGGGGAGCGCTGCCGCCGAGAACCCGCCATCGCCGCCGAGCTGCGCCGAAGGGCCGGCCACGATCGGTGAGACGACCTTCGGCACGCCCTGCGCCGACGTGATCGTCGTCCCGCCCGGAGTGGAGACGGTCAAGGGTGGCGGTGGCAACGACCTGATCGTGCCCGCGGCGACCTCGGCCAGCGCTCCCTGTCCCGAAGGCTGCCGGCTCGGGGTCGGCAGCCAGACCTACGAAGGCGGCCCCGGCAACGACATCGTCTTCGGCGAACGCGGCGACGACATCCTCCGCGGCGGCGAAGGGAACGACCGCCTCTACGGCGGGATCGGCGACGATCTGCTCGAAGGCGGCCCCGGCAACGATGTCCTCTCCGGCGGCTTCGGCGCCGACGGCATCGACGGCGGGCCCGGCAACGATTACGTGCGCGGCGACGGGACCCAGGACGAAATCGTCGACACCGGGCCGGCCTCGGACGTCGACACGCTGAGCTACTCGACCGGCATCGCACCCGGCTTCACCAGGAACCTGCCCGACGCGAACCCCAACTTCCCGGCCAAAGGCGGCGAGCGTGGCGTCTACCTCGACCTCGGCGCGAACATCGCCGATAACGGCGTCGCTCCCAACGGCGGCGGCGTCGACCAGATCGAAGGCGCCGATTTCGAGCGCATCATCGGCTCGCCCTTCTCCGACTACATCGTCGGCGACAAGCCGGGCCAGCAGATCTACGGCGGTGGCGGTGGCGACGTGCTGGTCGCGGGCGGCGCAGGGACCACCCTCAACGGAGGGGCCGATGGCGACAACTGCGTCGGCGGCACGACAGCCGTGAGCTGTGCGACGACGACGGCCGGCGGCGCAGTGACCCCACGCGACACAACTAAAGCCAGCGTCGGCCTGATGACCTCGGGAGAACCAGGCGAAGCCCAGGCCTACCTGCTCGGCGGCAGCGGCAACGACGCCGTCAGCCTCGCCTACTTGCCCTCGTCGCTGACCTTCACGCTCAGCGAAGGCGCCTTCGACCCGAGCCCGTCGGCCGCCGCCGGCTGCAACGTAGAAAGCCCGACGAAAGCTGTCTGCCCCCTGGCCGGCCCACTCGACTCGGTCCTGATCGCCGGGCTCGAAGGCAACGACACGCTGGCGGCGAACGGGCTGCCGGCGACCACCTCGCTGATGCTGCTCGGCGGCGCCGGCGACGACACCGAGGTGGGCGGTGAAGAAAGCGACGACACCCTGGTCGACGGGCCAGGCGCCGACTCGCTCCACGGCCTCGGTGGCGACGACGCCCTGCTCAACAACGAAGGCGCGGACCAGGTCTTCGGCGAAGGCGGCAACGACCTCTTCCTTTCCAACTCGATCTGCAACGGGGACCTGCTCTCTGGCGGCGAAGGCCGCGACAACGCCTCTTGGGCCAAGTTCGGCGAAGGGGTCGACGCCCGCCTCGACCTGGGCCAGGCCGGGCGCCCGAGCCCTGGCGGCGCGCCCCAGTGCAGCGGCGGCTCGCTCGACGCGATCGACACCGTCGAGGATCTCGAGGGCAGCAGCTCCGCCGACACCCTCTACGGCGACGCCGGGCCCAACCAGCTGCTCGGCCACCTCGGCCCCGACACCTACTTCAGCGGCGCCGGCGAAGACTCGATCCTCGCCAACGCCGGCGACTTCGACCCCGTCATCGACTGCGGCGACGACATCGACACCGCGTTCATCGACCACCCCCAGTACGGCGATGTCGCCGCCGCCGACTGCGAGAACGTGTTCGAAGCCGATCCCAACAACTTCCGCACCAGCACCAGGCTGCGGCCGGCGATCGCGCCAAAGCCGGCGCCAGTCGACACGAAGCCGCCGCGAACGAGGATCACCGCCCATCCGGCAAAGCTCGTCCACACCCGCAAAGCGAGGCAGCGGGTCGTCTTCCGCTTCACCTCGAACGAGCGCGGCTCGCGCTTCCGCTGCAAACTCGACCGCAAGCCCCTCCGCGCCTGCACCTCGCCGCGGGCCTACGTAGTTGGCCTCGGCAAGCACACGGTCCGGATCGTCGCGATCGACCCGACCGGCAACGTCGACCCGACCCCGGCGCTGTTTCACTTCCAGGTCATCCGCCGCCGCTAGGCGCCTCGCAAAGCCCGGCAAGCTGAGCGGCTACCGTCCCAGAGATGAGCTCCCGCCTGCGCCTCAGCGTCCTCGACCAGACCCCGGTCTCGGAGGGGTCGACCTCGGCCGAAGCGCTGCGCAACTCGATCGATCTGGCTGAACTGGCGGACCAGCTTGGATACCACCGCTACTGGGTCGCCGAGCACCACGGTGGCGGGCTCGTCGCCGGCCCCTCGCCAGAGGTGCTGATCGGCCCGATCGCCGCGGCGACCAGCCGCCTGCGAGTGGGCAGCGGCGGCGTCATGCTGCCCCACTACAGCCCGCTCAAGGTGGCGGAGAGCTTCGGCGTCCTCTCCGGCCTCTACCCGGGGCGGATCGACCTCGGGATCGGCCGCGCCGCCGGCACCGACCCGATGACGACGCACGCGCTGCAGCGCGACCGCTCGCAGCCGCCGCTGGACGACTTCCCTCAGCAGCTCGACGAGCTGCTCGGCTACTTCGAGCGCAGCTTCCCCGCCGACCACCCGCTCGCCCGCCTCGCCGACTCCCTCCCCGGCAACCCCGAGGCCCCGGAGACGTGGCTGCTCGGCTCCTCCGAACAGAGCGCGATCTGGGCCGGCGAGCTCGGCCTGCCCTACGCCTTCGCCGACTTCATCAACCCGCGCGGCGCGGCCAACGCCGAGGTCTACCGCAGCAACTTCGACGCCGACAAGCGCATCGCCGAGCCGCGCATCGCCGTCGCCGTCCGGGCAATCGTCGCCGCCGGCGAGGAGGAGGCCGAGCTGCTCTCGACCAGCTGGCGCATGGCTTTCGACCTCTTGCGGCGCGGACGCCTGATCGCGGTCCCGCCGCCGGAGAAAGCGCAGCGCTACTTTGAGCTGCACCCGGAGGAACGCGAAGGCGGCGGCGGGCGGCGGCGCCTGACCGGAACGCCGGCGCAGGTCCGCGCCGACATCGAGGAGACCGCCGCCGCCTACGGCGCCGAGGAGGTGATCGTGGTGACGATCACCCACGACCACCTGGCTCGGCGGCGCTCATACGAGCTGCTCGCCGCCGAGTTCGGCCTCTGCTAGCGCAGCTTCTTCCTCAGCGTCAGCGACTTGGTCTGGGTGCCGCCCGTGCCGCTGGCCGGAGTGAAGGTGATCTTCGCCTTCACCTTCACCTTGCCGTTGGCCTTCAGCTTCTTCAGCTTCTTGCCCTTGGCCTTGACCGTCAACTTCACATTGCCCTTGGTCGTCGCGGTCCGTTTCGCCGTGCGCTTGACGAGGCTCTTGCCGGTGAGCTTGAGCGAGCCGGCGCCCGGCACGGTCACAGTCAGCAGCGCCGTGCCCTTCTTCTTCTTCAGGCTCGCCTTGCCGAGCTTGAAGAGCGCCACGGTGGTGCTCGTCTGCGCCGTCGATCCGGCGGCGTTTTTGGCGCTCACCTGACAGCTGTAGTTGCCCACTCCGGTGGGGACCACCGAGCTGGTGCTTGCGCCCAGGACCGGCTGGCCATTGCTGAGCCACTGGGTGGCGAAGGCCTGGGGGGCGTGGAAGAGGAAGGAGCCGAGCAGGTCCGCTTCCCAGGTTCCCTGCGTACAGCTGAGGGTGGCGCCCGGGGCGGAGCCGGTGGCCGTGATCGCTGGCGCGCCGGTGCCGACCGGAGCTTTCAGCAAGGCCGGAAAGGAGGGGCTACTGGTTGTAGCCCCTGTGCTGACCACGTCGCCACCGCCCCCGGTGTTGTTGACGTTGGCGAAGGAGATCGAGGTCCCGCTTTCCTTGCCCCAGTAGACCTTCCCTGCGACAGGGTCGACTGCAACCCCCTCTGGCGTGCCGAGCGTCGCTCCTGTGGTGACGAGCAGGCCGCCATTGCTGCCACTGAGGTTGGCGAAGCCGATGCTGTTGCCATTTGCCCAGAAGATCTGCCCAGTCGCCTTGTCGATCGCGAGGCCAGCAGGAGCAGCCAAGAATCCAGCGCCAATCGGCAGCTGTCCGCCTGCGCCACTGCCGTCGAGGTTGGCGAAGCCGATCGTGTTGTTGGTCTCGTTGGCCCAGTAGATCTTGTTCGCGGCGGGGTCGATGGCCACTCCCCAAGGACCGCTCAACGTAGCGCCGGTGGTCGACAGCTGTCCGCCTGCGCCACTGCCGTCGAGGTTGGCGAAGCCGATCGTGTTGTTGGTGTTGTTGGCCCAGTAGATCTTGTTCGTGGCGGGGTTGATCGCGACTCCACGCGGCCCGCTGAGGGTCGCACCGGTGGTCGGAAGGACTGCGGCGCCCGAACCATCGAGGTTGGCGACGGCGATCGTGTTGTTGGTCTCGTTGGCCCAGTAGATCTTGTTCGTGGCGGGGTTGATCGCGACTCCACGCGGGTTGCTGAGGGTCGAGGCGGTAATCGGAAGATCGCCACCCCCGCCCCCGGCAAGCCCTGCGAAGGAGATCGCGTCAGGGGTTCCGTGGTTGGTCCAGTAGACGCTGTCGGCAGCCTGCGCCACTGACGAGAGCAGAAGCGATGAAAGGACGACGGCAACCGCTGTCGCCCCCAGGGCCCGAAGTTTGCGCACGATCGTAATCTCCCTTTCGATAAGTCTTGCCGGTACAAGTTTGTGCAGGAATGCACGCTATTGGAGCTGTCGATGGCTGTCAAACCGCCAAGCAAACGGCTCGACGGCTCAGCTCGCCAGCTCTGGGATGTGGCGCTCGACGTGGGTCGCGATCGTTTCTCGCACCCACTTCTGGGTCTGTGAATCGGCCATCCGGTAGCGGCCGAGCAGCATCGCCTGGTCGTCGAGCGGCAGGCCGGCTATCTCCCAGCGAACCGCGAGGCGCTCGAAGAGCAGCTCGGTGCGGCGGCGCCAGGCGTCCTCGAGCGAGGCCGCGTGGCTGGCCGGCGGCTCGCCGATCTTGGCGATCGTGCCGCTGCTTAGCGATTGGCGCAGGCTGAGGACGTTGCCCTCGGCGTCGGTGTAGTCGACAGCCGGGGACTTCTGCTGCTTGAGCCGCTTCTTCTTGCGCTTTGCCATCGGCCGCAAGTCTGCCAGCCGCCGCCGCGAGGCTCAGGCGAGAGCGTCGATCTTGGCCGCAAGTTCGAAGTCGGCCACGGTCAGCCCGCCCTCGGAATGGGACGACAGGGTGACCGTGACCTTGTCCCAGGAGATCTCCAGGTCTGGGTGGTGGTTCATCGCCTCAGCCGGCTCGACCAGGCTCTCGACGAACTTGACCGAGCCGACAAAGTCGCCGCGCTCAAAGGTCTTGGCGATCGCCTCGCCGGAGCGCTGCCAGCCCGATGTCTCGGCCAGACGCGCATCGATCTCGGACTCAGCCAACAGTGCCACCAGCCCGATTATGCTGGCCCTGGGCCCTGAGCACAATGAACGACTCCATTCCCACCCTCTGGCAGATCGATATCTCGCACTACAGCGAGAAGGCGCGCTGGGCGCTCGCCTACAAGGGCGTCAGCCACAAGCGCCGCGGAGCGCCGCCGGGAGCGCACATACCGGTGGCGATGTGGCTGACCCGCGGCGAGCAGCAGACCTTCCCGGTGCTGGTGCTGGAGGGCCGCAACGTCGGCGACTCGACCGCGGTCATCGCCGCCCTCGAGGAGCGCTATCCCGACCCTCCCCTCTACCCCGCCGACCCCGAGCAGCGCAGCCGCGCCCTGGCGCTGGAGGACTTCTACGACGAGGAGCTTGGCCCGCACACGCGCCTGCTCGCCTTCAACGCCCTGATCGGCGATCCCGAGCGCTTCGGCGAGATCGCCGTCGCCACCCTGCCCGAGCCGATGCGGCGTGCAAAAGGGCTGGCCGGCGCCTACGCCCGCTTCTACACCTCGACCCGCTTCGGCGCTGACGGCGAGGCCGCCGCCGCGCAGTCGCGAGCCAAGGTCCTGGCCGGGCTCGACCGCCTCGATGCCGAACTCGCCGCCGCCGACGGCGACTACCTCGTCGGCGACTCGTTCAGCGTCGCCGACCTCACCGCCGCCGCCCTCTTCTACCCCCTGGTCGGGCCCGACCAGGGGCCGAACCCAGGCAGCACGATGCCACAGCCATTTGAAGAATTCCGCGAGCCGCTCAAACAGCGGCCCGGATACCAGTGGGTCGAAGAGATGTTCCGCCGCCACCGGGTCCCCGACGGGGCCGCGGCAGTCGCCCAGCCCGCCTGACCGGGTCAGCCGCCGATCGGCGCTCGGGGGTTCGAGCCCCAGAAGACGATCGTGCCGAGCATGCCGATGATGTGGACGAGGATGATGTTGACCACCATCGACTGAGCCGTGGCCGTGCCGACGCCCACCGGTCCCCCCGACGCTGTGTAGCCGTAGTAGCAACCGACCAACACGATCGCTGTCGCCATCACCATCCCCTTGATCAGGCTGAAGACCACGTCGGGCGGGCTCTGGTACATCCAGAAGATCAATAAGTAGCCGCCGGAAGAGACGTCGCCGACCTGTTTGACCACCGCCAGGTAGGCCGCGAGGTAGACGATTCCGATTCCCACCAGATAGAGGAACGGGATCGCGATCCAAGCGCCCAAGAGGCGGGTCGCGGCCAGGAACGTGACCGGCTGGATCCCCATCACCTCGAGCGCGTCGATCTCGTCGGAGATCCGCATCGCCCCGATCTCGGCGACGATCCCGGTCCCGACCTTGGCAGAGAGGATGTAGCCGAAGGCATAGGGCAGCGCCTCGCGCAACCCGCAGTAGGCCGAGAAGAGGCCGGCCAGGGAGGGGGCGCCGACGGAGCGGTTGAAGTAGGCGCCCTGCAGCCCGCACTGGAGGCCGATGATGAAGACGAAGGCCCAGATGATCAGGGCCGAGCCGAAGATCAGGATCCCGGCCTGGCGCAGGCTCTCGCCGAAGAATTTGAAGACCCGGCCCGAGTAGACCTGGCCCGCGACCTGGGCGCCGAAGCGGACGATCTCGCCGAAGGAGTCGAGCCAGTTGCGGGGGACGTCGAGCCAGCCGATCATCGGATCGCCTGCAGGTCGGGGTTGGTCGCGAGCAGGATCGAGGTGACGACGAACTGGAAGAAGAAGACGGCGACGAGGGCGATCACCACCGCCTGGTTGACGGCGCGGCCGACCCCGGCGGCGCCGCCCGACGCCGACATCCCCTTGTAGGAGCAGACGATGGCGATGATCGCGCCGAACATCGTGCACATCAGGACCGAGGCCCAGATATCGGTGACGGTGGCGTTGGAGAAGAGCGTCGCGAAGAAGCCGCCGAGCGACTGGTGGTAGAGGAGCTCGGCGGCGATGCCGGCGGTGAGGCCGAAGACGATCGCGAAGATGTCGAGCAGGCTGGTGACGATCATCAGCGCCAGGAAGCGCGGCACGACCAGGTTCTTGATCGGGTCGACGCCGAGCACCTGCAGGGCGTCGAGCTCCTCGCGGATCTTGCGGGCGCCGAGGTCGGCGGTGATCGCGGTGCCGGCGACGCCGGCCACCACCACGGCGGTGACCAGCGGCCCGATCCAGCGCACCGCGGTGACGATGAAGAACCCGCCGAGCCGGTCGAGCGCGCCGAAAAGCGAGAGCACTCCCGCCGCCTGCAGGCCGGGAGCGCCCAGGTTGAGGGCGAAGGTGGAGATCGTCAGCGGGAACCAGGAGAGTTTGAGCACGAAGAGGAACTGCCAGACCAGCTCCTCGCCGTAGGGATAGGGGCCCCGAATCGCGGAGACGATCGTCTTCGCGGTGAGGATCACCATTTCCCCGGTCTCGACGAACATCGATTTGGCGGGGGCGAACCCGCGCTCTAGGACTCTGCTCGCCACCAGCTCATCGCCCTGAGCAGCGAGCCCCCGCCCGCGTTTTCGGGAGCGGGCGACTCCGCGCTCCCGCTCTTGCCCTTGAGCCGATCGCGGGCCTTGCCTTCGCGCCGCACCCGCTCCTCCGCCGCCCGCTGGGCGGCGGAGAGCTGGGCGATCAGCGTGTCTCGGGTCTGCTCCAGCTCTTCGACCCCGGCCACATGGGCCTCAGCCCGCAGCCGCGCGGTCGGCAGCTCGCGCGGCAGGTCGCGGGCGTAGGAGGCAAGCTCGGCCTCGAGCCTTCCGATCTGGCGTCGCAGCTCGTGGCGGACCTCGATCACCTCGCTCGCCTCGGCGAAATTCGGCATCTCGGCCGGAAGCTCTGCGGCCGCCCCCTCCCCGAGGGCGCCCGGCATGCTGGCGACAGCCATCGCCACTATCGCCAAGTCGCGCGGGCTGAGCCCGGCGTCGCGGGCGCGTTGCATCGCCTCGGTCGCGATCTCCTCCAGCCGCGGCGAAGCCTCGACATCAGCGGCGACAAAGGTGCCCTGCCCCTGGCGTGAAGAGACCAGGCCCTCATCCTCAAGGTTGGCGTAGACCGCCCGCACGGTGTTGACGTTGACCCCAGCCCACTCGGCGAGGCGGCGGAAGCTCGGCAGCCGCTCGCCGGCGGCGAGCTGGCCGGTCGCGATCAGCGCCCGCAGGCGCCAGGACAGCTGCACGCTGACCGGCAGCTCATCGCCGGGATCGATCGAGAAGGGCGTCCGTGGACGCCCAGCGGCAGTCTTCTGCTGTACCACTGTTTTACACAGTAGCCCGCTTAACTGTTCTAGTCAAGCAGCACAGTTGAGCCGCTCACATCTAAGGTGTGAGAACGATCTTCAGCGCTTCGCGTTGGTCGTAGAGCTCATAGGCGGCAGCCGCGTCATCGAGCTTCATGTGATGGGTGACAAGCGGCGCCGGGTCGAGGATCCCCGCCTCCATCATCGCCAGCACCCGGTCGACGTGGGCGATCACGTTGGCGAGGCCGAGTCGCAAGGTCAGCCCCTTGAGCCAGGCAAGGCCGAGCGGAACCTCGCCCTTCCCCGCGTAGGCGCCGATGCCGGAGACGGTGCCGGCATCGCGGGCAAGGCTGACCGCCATCGCCAGCGGGCCGGGGTCGCCGACCGCGTCGACGACGACATCGACGCCGCGACCCTCGGTCGCCGCCCGCACCGCCCGCTTGGGCTCGTCCTCGCTCAGATGCAGCGGCGTCGCGCCGAAGGACTTCGCCATCTGTAGCCGCTGCTCGACGCTGTCGACCGCGAAGACCTGGGAGGCGCCGCCCGCCTTCGCCGCCTGCACGGCGCAGAGGCCGACCGGGCCGAGGCCGAGCACGGCAACCGAGTCGCCGGGCCGCATCCCGGCGTGGGCGACGGCGTGGAAGCCGGTCCCCATCACATCGCCGGCGAAAAGGGCGACCTCAGCCGACATCCCCTCCGGCACCCGCCGCAGGGTCAGGTTCGCCCGCGGGACCAGCAGCTGCTCTGCCTGGGCGCCCTGGAGGTCGCCAAGGTTGGCCCCGTGGCCGAAGGTGCGGCCGTTCTCACAGCGGTGGTAATCGCTGCGCAGGCAAGCGGCGCAGGTGGCGCAGGCGGTGTGGAAGCAGCCAAGGACGCGGTCGCCGACGGCGACGCGCTCGACGTCGGAACCGGCCGCCAGCACCGTGCCGACGAACTCATGGCCGATCGTGAAACCGGGCTCGACCGGGACCCGGCCGTGAAAGATGTGGAGGTCGGAGCCACAAATGCCGCTCGCCTCGACTCGGACCAGCGCCTCGTCGGACGCGGTCAACTCAGGGTCGGGCTTCTGCTCGATCCGGACCTCATTCGGTGCCTGAAATGTGACCGCGCGCATTGACGTCAACCGTATCTGGTCCCACGCCCGCCGCGGGGTCGGCTTCGGCTGCCTTGCAGACCTTGTCGCGGCCGCTGTTCTTCGCCGCGTACAGCGCCCGGTCAGCGACGCGCAGCAGCGAATCAGCATCGCCGGCATGCGCTGGTATCGAGGCGACTCCGAAGCTGGCGGTGACGCGCCCGGTGAGCCCCGGGACGTGCATCTGCCGCAACGACTCGCGCAGCTTCTCAGCCACTTCCCCCCCGCCCTCGACGTCGGTGTCCTGAAGCAGGATCAGAAACTCCTCGCCGCCGTAGCGGGCGACGAAGTCGCTTGTCCGGGTGCCGGCACGCAGCACGTCGCCGAAGGCGGCAAGCACCTCATCGCCGATCTGGTGGCCAAAGGTGTCGTTGACCCGCTTGAAGTGATCGATGTCGAGCAGGATCGCCGCCATCGGGGTGCTGGTGCGGCCGGAGAAGGCGGCCATCCGGGCGAGGTCCTGGGCGGCGGCGCGCACATTGGAGAGGCCGGTCAGCGAGTCGGTGACGGCTCGGGTCTCGGCGATCGCCAGGTTGCGCAGGTTGGCAAGCACCGGCGCAGCAAGGGAAAGGGTGGTTTTGGCCCGGATGCCCTCCGCTTGACTCAGCGGCTTGGAGTCACGGGAGACCAGGACCGAGCCGATCACCTCACCGCCGACAAGAGATGGCAGGCAGAGCGAATTGGCGGCCACCGCTCCACAAAGCTCACACTCGATCAGCTGATCCTTGTCTTCCCGACGCTCGTAGGACCCGCCCTGGCGAATTGCCAGACAGGTGGTGGGCAAGGCCGTCGGCAGGCGCTGAGCCAGGGCCGAGCCCTGGGGCAGGTCGGCGGCGGTGACAAGCCGGTTTTCGCTGTTGTTGCTGCTGAAGACAATCGCCTTGGAGTCGGGGATCGCCCGCATCAGCTGGCGGCTCAAGAGGCCCTGAGTCTCACGCTCATCGGAGCCAAACTGGAGCGCTTCGGCGAACTCGGATTTCTGCCGCGCCCGCCGCGCCGCTTCCCGCCCTGGGCGCTCGGCCAGGAAGTAGGAGGCGAGCAGGCCGAGGATGCCGAGCCCGGCGATGATCGCGAAGACGATCGTGATCGCGGTGTTCTCGGCATCTGACTTCTTCCGCTCCCCGAGTGCCAGCAGGCTCGCGTTGACAACCCGGAAGCGATCCATCTGGTGTTTGCGCTTGTCGAGTTCGGCGATCGAGATCTGCTGGCCGTCGTGGCGCATCGCAATTGCCAGCTTGGAGCTGACAAGCCACCGGCGGGTGAGCTGGCGCTGGTCGGACAAGAGCCGCCTGCCCTCTGGTCCCCAATCGATGATCGAGCCAATCTTGCCTTCGTCGGCGAGATAGTTGGCAAGGCCGCGGAAGTAGGGCCTGAGGAACTCTTTGCGGCCAGAGAGAAGGAAGCCGCGCAGCCCGGTCTCGAGGTCGAGCCGGGCGACGAGCATGCTCTGGACGGTCTGGTTGGCTTCGGCGCCGCGATCGCTCGCAGTGCGCTGGGTCTGGCCGCCGATCCAGACCGCGGCGCCGATCAGAACAATGGAGACGATTGCCACGACACGCGTACGGGATCGCCTACTCATTGTTACTTATGTTACTTGCAGGGCTTTTGAGCCTTAACCGACGGGGACGCCCGGGACCTGGAAGCGGCCGTTGCCGTTGTCGGGGCTGGCGGTCTCGGCGATCCTCGCCTCCAGCGCCAGCTCCTTCTCGAAATCGGCCGCCTCGCCGTGCTGGAAGGAGACGTCTTTGCCGTCGAGCAGCTCGATGAAGACCTCGACGAAGCGGGCGTCGAGCTGTTTGCCGGCGACCCGGCGCAGCTCCTGGATCGCTTCGTGGCTCGACATCGGCGTCCGGTAGGAGTCGCGCGCCGTCATCACGTCGTAGGTATCGGAGACGGAGATGATCCGGGCCAGCTCAGGAATCTCATCGCCGGCGAGGCCGCGCGGATAGCCTTTGCCGTCGATCCGCTCGTGGTGGGCGAGGATGATCTCCGCCACCGGCCCATAGCCGTCCAGCGAAGAGACGACCCGCGCGCCCTGCTGCGGGTGACGGCGGATCAACATCCAGTCCTCGTCCGTCAGCGGCACGTTGGCCTTGAGGATGCGGTCGGGAAGGATGAACTTGCCGATGTCGTGGAGGAGGGCGGCGATGTGGACCAGCTCCTCCTCCTGGCGCGAGTAGCCGGCGCGCTGGGCGATCGCCCGCGAGTAACGGGCGACGGCGGCGCTGTGGCGGGCGGTCATCTGGTCGCGCAGGTCGAGCGTGCGCAGCATCGCGCTCAACATCCCGACCTGGAAGCTGGCCAGCTGCTTGCTGCGCAGCTCGAGTTCGCGGGCGCGCTGCTGGGAGAGCAGCAGCTGGCCGAGCAGGTACTGGAAGGTGACCAAGACGACGCCGAAGAGGGCGATCGCCGAGATCCCGATCACGTGGTAGATGAAGGCGACGGCGACAGCGAGCATCGCGCTCGCGAACTCCGAGGGCAGCACCGGGGGCAGGACCTTCAGCTTCTCGGCAAAGGAGACCCGTTCGACGTAACAGCCGTAGCTGGCGATCATCGCGAAGTTGATTGCCAGCACGAACTGGAAGAGGGCGAAGACCCAGAGATAGAAGGTCGGGTCGTCGGCGGTCAGGCCGGTCAGCTTCACGACCTGGTGGAAGACGATGCCCCCGATCAGGGGGAAGACCGCGTAGGTGACCACGTTGTTGAGCAGGTAGTGCCATTCGTCCTGCCAGCGCAGCCAGCCGGCGAAAATCGTCGCCACCCCAATCAGCGCCGCCGGGGTGCCGCCGAGGAAGACCATCGCCACAACCAGGGCGAGGAAGCTGCCGGAGATCAGCAGTTTCGACTCGGCGCGGACCGCGGTCAGGTCGCTGAAGATCGAGAAGACGAGGAGGACGGCCAGCAGGCCCGTGTTCCAGTTGCACTCGGGGGCCTGCCAGACGCCGATTGCGGCAGCCGCGACCAGCGCGGCGAACATGCCGGCAATCGCGATGCGGGTTGGGCGCTTGGCAGCCATGGGCTGGGTTTTCGAGCAGGCACCAAGACACAGGCGCCCTGCCGTGGATTACAGATTCATGGGCGGGCGCCCATTCCCTGCGCCAATCGGCAATGCGCCTTGCATCGATGCACTTCTTCTATTTGAAGCTACCCGCCCCTCAAACCTCTTACAACCGGTATTGGCCGTATAACCGGTGCGATTGCAGGGCATTGGAATCTCGACCCTGTGCAGGCATGAAGCCCTGCGTCCCGAAAAGCACGAAGGGCGCCCCGCGCGGGACGCCCTCCGAAAATTTGAATCGAGCGTTGTAGAGAACGCTCGTTTTTAAGATCTAGCCGTGACGGAAGCCCATTGCCTTTTTCCTTCCTTTGGGGGTTGAAGCCCTCAATTGCCTAACTGCTCTTGAAACTCGTGCACTGCCTTTCAACTGCTTGCGGAAGTTTGTACCACAGCTTGTCCAAAACTTGTGCATCTGCAGGAAATCTTGTGCATAAATGCAGTAGTACGACCGTTTACCTATGCGTAATCAACGCCTGACCGCGCCTTTGCGCCGGCCCCTCTTCCGGCGGCTGGCGGCGACCTACGCGATCAACGAGCTGGGCGACTGGATGGGAATCGTCGCCCTCTCCGTCCTCGTTTTTGACCGCACCGACAGCGCCCTGGCGACGGCGGGACTGTTCCTCGGGACCCGCTTCCTGCCGGCGCTGCTGGCCCCGGTGATGGTCGCCAAGGCCGAGCAGCCGCCGCCGCGGTTCGTGCTGCCGGTCATCTACTGCGGCGAGGCCGCTGCCTTCGGCGCCCTCGCCCTGCTCGCCAACCACTTCTCGCTGGCTGGGGTGATCGCCCTGGCGACGGTCGACGGCGCGCTCGCCCTGACCGGCCGCTCGCTGACCCGGGCGGTGGTCGCGACCCTGCTTGAGCCGACCGGTGAGCTGCGAGCCGGCAACGCGGTCCTGAACGTGGCCTTCACCGGCGGCGCCGCCCTCGGGCCCGGCATCGCCGGGCTCGTCGTCGCCGGCTTCGGCGTCCAATCGGCCCTGCTGCTCGACGCGGCCTCCTTCTACCTGGTCGGTTGGATCCTGCTCACGGCGGGGCCGCTGCCCCAGGCCGAGCCCGACCCGGGCGAACTGCGCGAGCGAGTCAAGGCGGGGATCAAATACGTGCGCGAGACCGCGACCCTGCGCCGCCTCCTGGTCGCCCAGGGCGGCGCCTTCATCTTCTTCGCCGCGGTGATCCCGATCGAGGTGATCTACGCCAAGCAGACGCTCGACGCCGGCGACTCCGGCTACGGCATCCTGCTCGCGAGCTGGGGCGTGGGGATGGTGCTGGGCAGCTTCGTCTTTGCTGCGATCCGCAAGGCGCCGCTCCCCTACCTGCTCTTCTTCAGCACCCTCGCCGTCGGCGCCGGCTACCTGGGGCTGGCCGGCGCGCCGACCCTGGCCTTCGCCTGCGCCGCCTCGATCGTCGGCGGCGCCGGCAACGGCGTCCAGTGGGTGGCGGCGATCAGCGCCGTCCAGGAGCTCACCCGCCAGGGCATGCAGGCGCGGGTGATGAGCGTGCTGGAGTCGATCGGGGCGGCGATGCCAGGGGTCGGCTACATCGTCGGCGGCCTGATCGCGACCGGCCACGATCCGCGTGCGACATTCCTCGTCGCCGGGATCGGCGTCTTCGTGATCGCGCTCGTCGCAGCGCCGATCCTTGGCACAAAATGGCCTGAACGCGGGGCAAAGATCAAGTCAAAGGGCCTTGACGCGCGTGATGAGGTTGTGGTGGAGTTGATTCCGTTTGCCGGTGCAACCAGTCTGACTGGAGGGTCTTGAATTGAAGAAGCTTGGCGTTGTTCTGTGTGTGGCTGCGATGACGACGCTGGGCTTGAGCGCCTGCGGGAGCGGTAGCTCCGGGGGCAAAGAGGGAGGCACGCTGACCGGGACCTACGCCTCCTTCCCCGACTACCTGGATCCCGCCCTCTCTTACACCGCCGAAGGATGGACGGCGATGTACGACACCTACATCCCGCTCTTGACCTATGCCCACGCATCCGGCGCCGATGGCAGCAAGGTGATCCCGGGCCTGGCGAAAGCGATGCCGAAAATCAGCAACGGCGAAAAGACCTACACCCTCTTCCTCCGCCCCGGCCTCAAATACTCCGACGGCACCCCGGTCAAGGCCTCTGACTTCACCAACGCGGTCGAACGCGTCTTCAAGATCAACTCTGGCGGCTCTCCCTTCTACACCGACATCGTCGGCGCCGAAAAGTTCGCCGAAACCAAGACCGGCGGCATCCCCGGGATCAAGACCAACGACAAGACCGGCGAAATCGTGATCAACCTGGTCAAGCCACGAGGCACCTTCACCAACGAGCTCGGCCTGATGTTCGTCGCCCCGGTGCCGCCGGACACGCCGGACACGAACCAGTCATCGAACCCGCCCCCGGCCACCGGCCCGTACGTGATCACCAAGTCCGATCCCGGCCGTGGCTGGTCGTATGAACGCAATCCGCAGTGGGCCAAGAACAACGGCAAGCTGATGCCCGAAATCCCCAGCGGCCACGTCGACAAGATCGACATCAGCGTCGTCCGCAACAAAGCGACCCAGGTCCACGACACCGAACAGGGCAAGTTCGACTGGATGCAGACGCCGCCCCCACCGGACCTCTACTCAGGCGTCAAAAGCAAGTACGAAGCCAAAAACCAGTTCCGGGTCGAGAACACGATCAGCGTCTACTACTTCTGGATGAACACGAAAGTGCCGCCCTTCAACGACCCCAAGGTGCGCGAGGCGGTCAACTATGCGGTCGACCCGGAAGCGATGATCAGGATCTACGCTGGCCAGATCGCCCCGACCCAGCAGATCCTCCCCCCGGGCATGCCCGGCTACAAGAAATACGAGCTTTACCCGCACGACCTGGCCAAAGCGAAGGCCTTGATCAAAGAAGCCAACCCCTCCGATCGCAACATCACGGTCTGGGGTGACAACGAAGCCGAAAACAGCAAGGCCGTCACCTACTACCAGAGCGTCTTGGAGGAACTCGGCTTCAACGCGAAGCTGAAAATCATCAACGCCGACAACTACTTCACCGTGATCGGCAACCAGAACACGCCGGACCTCGACACCGGCTGGTTCGACTGGTTCGAGGATTACCCGCACCCGAACGACTACTTCCAGCCATTGCTGGCGGGCGAAAGCATCCTCCCCACCAACAACGCCAACTTCACCCAGACGGCCTACCCGGACCTGGACAAGAAGATCTCCGAACTCGGCGAACAGCAGCTCGGGCCGAAGCAGGAAGCCGGATACGCGGAGCTCGACAAGAGCTACATGGAAAAGGCGGTCTGGGCGCCCTACGGGAACCGGACGGTTCCGACCTTCGTCTCCAGCGCGATCGACCTCGACAAGGTGATCTTCAACCCGACCTTTGGTCAGGATCTGACGAGCTTCCAGTTCAAGTAGGGGGACCGACCGCGCCTTCACAATAGGCCGGTGGCCCTCGAACCCAGCCTCGAGCCGTCCCTCCCCGGCGCCGGGGAGGCGGGCTTTCCGCCCGCCCCGGCTGGGGTCTCGGCCGAGGGCCGGGGGCCCTGGTCGCTTGCCTTCAGGCGGCTGCTGCGCAACCGCGTGGCGCTTGCCTTCGGCGCGCTGTTCGTCCTGATCGTCGCCTTCGTCCTTGCCGCCCCCCTCTGGGCGAACGACGTCGCCCACACCGGACCGAACGCCACCCACACGACCGAGAAAATCTCGGTCGACGGCGAACGGCGCGAAGTCGTCAACCTTGAAGGGGTGCCGATCGGGCCGGTCTACCTCGGCGCCGACGGCAAGTTCTTCCTCGGCGCCGACGGCGGCCTTGGCCGTGACGAGATGGTGAGGCTGATGTACGGCGGCCGCACCTCGCTCTTCGTCGGCATCGTCGCCGCCCTGATCACGACCGTCCTGGCCACCCTGCTCGGCCTGATCGCCGGCTACTACCGGGGTTGGGCCGACGCGGTGATCTCGCGCTCGATGGACGTGATCTGGGCCTTCCCGGTCCTGCTGCTCGGCATCGCCCTCGGCACCGCGCTTGCCGTCGGCGGCCTGAAGATCGGGCCGCTCTCCCTCTCCAGCGGCTCGATCTGGATCCCGATCCTGATCATCGGCTTCGTCTACGTCCCCTACATGGGCCGGGCGGTGCGCGGCGAGGTCCTGGCCCTGCGCGAAAAAGAGTTCGTCGAGGCCGCAGTCGCCCAGGGCGCCGGGCCGCTGCGGGTGATGTTCGGCGAGCTGCTGCCGAATCTCTCGACCACGATCATCGTCTTCTTCACCCTCAACATCGCCAACAGCATGTTGCTCGAGGCGGGCCTCTCCTTCCTCGGCGCCGGGGTCCAGCCGCCCAACTCCTCCTGGGGCACGATGCTCGCCGAAGGCTTCGAACAGATCACCAGCGCCCCGCAGCTGGCGATCATCCCCGGCACGATGATCCTGCTCACCGTGCTTGCCGCCAACGTCTTCGGCGACGGCGTGCGCGACGCGCTCGACCCGAAATCGAAGGTGCGGCTCGAGGCCCGCGCCGGCAAGGTCGAGCCGGAGGGGACGGCGGTCTGATGGCCCGCTTCGCCGCCAGGCGCCTGGTCGGGATGATCCTGGTCCTGTTCGCGATCTCGGTGATCGTCTTCGCGATCTTCAACGTGATCCCGAACTCCGACCCGGCGGTGCGGATGGCCGGCAAAACAGCCGATGCGCAGCTGATCGAAAACGTGAGGAAGGAATGGGGCTTCGACGATTCACTGCCACAGCAGTACATGACGACGATGAAGAAGATCTTCACCGGCGACCTGATCTCCTACACGGAACGGGCCAACGTCGACGAGAAGATCGTCGAAGGCGTCCCCCAGACCTTCTCGCTCTGCATCGGCGCCGCCGTGATCTGGATGTTCTTCGGGATCCTCTTCGGCTACCTCTCGGCGGTTCGGGCCGGCGGCTGGCTCGACCGGGTGCTGACCGTGGTCTCGGTGGCCGGGATCTCGATCCCGGTCGTCTGGCTCGGCGTGATCCTGCTCAATTTCTTCTGTTACAAGCTCGAACTCTTCCCCACCGGCGGCTATGTCGGCTTCACCGAAGATCCGGTTCAGTGGGCCTACCACCTGATCCTGCCCTGGTTGACCCTGGCCTTCATCAGCGTCGGCTTCTACAGCCGCGTATTGCGCTCCAACATGCTCGACGCGATGAGCGAGGACTACGTGCGGACGGCGCGGGCCAAGGGCCTGAGCGAGCGCCGGGTGATGACCCGCCACGTCCTGCGCAACTCGCTGATCCCGATCGTCACCCTCTTCGGACTTGACTTCGGCGCCACCCTCGGCGGCGGCGCGATCCTGACCGAAGCCGTCTTCGGCCTAGAAGGGATCGGCCAGTACGCCTTCGAAGCGACGACCAACCTCGACCTGCCGCCGGTGATGGCGATCACCCTGTTCGGCGCCTTCTTCATCGTCTTCTTCAACGCCCTGGTCGATATCGCCTACGCCTATCTCGACCCGCGGGTACGGCTGGGGACGTCGGCGCAGTGAACGCCCAGCCGCTGCTCTCCGTGCGCGACCTGCGGGTCGGCTTCACGACCGAAGCCGGGCGGCTGCAGGCGGTCGACGGCGTCAGCTTCGAGCTCGCCGCCGGCGAAGTGCTGGCGATCGTCGGCGAGTCCGGCTCGGGCAAGAGCGTCACCGCGCAGACGATCCTCGGATTGACCCGCTCTCCCAACGCGACGATCGAGGGCTCGGTCGCCCTGCGCGGGGCCGAGCTGCTCGACGCCGATGAAGCCGAGCTGCGCAAGGTGCGCGGGGCCGAGATCGCGATGATCTTCCAGGACCCGATGACCTCGCTCAACCCGGTCCAGCGGGTCGGCGCGCAGCTGGTCGAGGCGATCCGCGCCCACAACTCGGGCGCCAGCAAGGACGCCGCCCGCCAGCAGGCGATCGAGCTGCTCGACGCGGTCGGCATCGCCGACGCCGAGCGCAGGGTCGACGACTACCCCCATGAATTCTCCGGCGGGATGCGGCAGCGGGCGATGATCGCGATGGGGCTGACGCTCGAGCCCGAGGTGCTGATCGCCGACGAGCCGACGACGGCGCTCGACGTCACGATCCAGGCCCAGATCCTGCGCCTGCTGGAAGACCTCAACCGCGAGCGCAACCTGGCGACGATCCTGATCACCCACGACCTCGGCGTCGTCGCCGAGATGGCCGACCGGGTGCTGGTGATGTACGCCGGGCGGGTGGTCGAGGCGGGGACGCTCGACGAGATCTTCTACGACCCTCAGCACCCCTACACCTGGGGCCTGCTCGGCTCCCTTTCACGCCTCGATCGCCCACGGCCGCGCCGGCTGCCGCAGATCAGCGGCGCCCCGCCCTCGCTGCTGGCGCCGCCGAGCGGCTGCGCCTTCCATCCCCGCTGCCCGCACGAGTTCAGCAAGTGCTCGTCGCTGCCCGGCCTCGAGGCCAGGCTTGAGGATGCCCCCGCCCACGCCGATCGCTGCTGGCTGACGCCAGCGCAGAAGCGCGAGCTGCGCGAGGTCGAAGGCCGGATCGGCTTGGAGGCGCCGACGCCATGAGCGCCGAGCTCCTGATTGAAGCCACGAACCTGGTCAAGCACTTCCCGATCAAGAAGGGCTTGCTGATTGACCGCGAGGTCGATCAGGTGCGGGCGGTCGACGACGTCAGCCTCACCATCGGCAGGGGCGAAACCCTGGGCCTGGTCGGCGAGTCCGGCAGCGGCAAGTCGACCCTCTGCCGGACCGTGCTGCAGCTGCTGGCCCCAACCTCCGGCTCGGTCCGCTTCGAGGGAGAGGAGATCGCCGGGCTCTCGCGGCGCCAGATGCGGCCCTTCCGCCGCCAGATGCAGATGATCTTCCAGGACCCCTACGCCTCGCTCAACCCGCGCAAGCGGGTCGGCCAGATCGTCGGCGACCCGCTGAAGCTGCAGGGAGTCGCCTCCGGCGGCGAGCTTCGCACCCAGGTCCAGGAGCTGCTGGAGCGGGTCGGCCTCTCCGCCGAGCACTACAACCGCTTCCCGCACGAGTTCTCCGGCGGCCAGCGGCAGCGGATCGGGATCGCCCGCGCAATTGCCCTGAAGCCGAAGCTGATCGTCGCCGACGAGCCCGTCTCCGCCCTCGACGTCTCGATCCAGGCCCAGATCATCAACCTGCTCGACGACCTCCAGGACGAGCTCGGCCTCACCTACCTCTTCGTCGCCCACGACATCGGCGTCGTCCGCCACATCTCCGACCGGATCGCGGTCATGCACAACGGCAAGATCGTCGAGACCGGCAGCGCAGACCAGGTCTGCGAGCAGCCCGCCGACGCCTACACGAAGCAGCTGCTGGCGTCGGTCCCGATTCCCGACCCGCGCGAGAGCCGCGCCCGGCGGCAGCGCACCGCAGCAGGGTGACCCTCCCGCTCTCGCCGCCGCTGAAGCCGCAGCTGGCGCTGACGCGCAAAGAGCTGCCGGAGGGGGACGAGTGGGCCTACGACCCAAAGCTCGACGGCTTCCGCGCGATCGTCTTCGTCGACGGCGACGACGCCTACATCCAGTCGCGCGGGGCCAAACCGCTGGCCCGCTACTTCCCTGAGCTGAGCTTCGCCCCTGGCCGCTACGTACTCGACGGCGAGCTGGTGATCCGCGACCCGGAGGGCCAGCTCGAATTCGACTCCTTGCAGAGCCGCATCCACCCGGCCGAGTCGCGGATCACCCTGCTTTCGAAGGAGCTGCCGGCCGACTTTGTCGCCTTCGATCTGCTCGCCGAGGGCGACGAGGCGCTCTTGGAGACGCCCTTCGGCGAGCGCAGGCAGCGGCTCGAAGCGCTGGCTGAAGCGACCGGGGCGGAACTGACGCCGCTGACCCGCGAGACCGGGCCGGCGGAAGAGTGGCTGCGGACGACCGAGGGAGTGATGGCGAAACGCCTCGACGCTCCTTACCTGCCGGGCAAACGCAAAGGGATGGCCAAGGTCAAGCGCGAGCGCACGATCGAGTGCGTGGTGATGGGCTGGCGGCCGGGCAAAGAGGAGGGCACGGTCGGCTCGCTGATCCTCGGCCTCTACGACGGCGACGAGCTGCGGTCTGTCGGCCACATCTCCGGCTTCAGCGCAGCCGCCAAACGCAGCATGCGGGCGATGCTGGCCCCGCTGGAGACGGGAGACAGCGGCACCGCCGAGCCGAGCCGTTGGACCGGCGGGCGAGATCTGGAGTGGGTGGCGTTGCGGCCGGAGCTGGTGATCGAGGTTGGCTATGACCACGCGGCTACCGGGCGGATCCGGCACGGGGCGAGGTTCCATCGGTTCCGCACGGATAAAGAGCCGCGGGAGTGCCTGTTCAGTGACTTGGATGAAGGGTGATCTAGAAGAGGCGCGACTGAGCGCCAGGGCCGGCGGGTCCTGTCGCGGATTTGGACCCACCATCCCTGCGGTGCAGTAGCTCCTCGGGACGGTCCCCCAAATCCGCGCCACCCCCCGGCTCCGAACGCTCCGACCGCCTTGCTCCAGCTCGACCCCAGCCTTTTACTACTGAGCTGACTCGGGCTCGTTCGGAACGGTCCATGTAGGCGCGGTCTTCGGGGTAGAGCCGCTCGTAGCGAGGGATCAGGTCCGGGCGTTTGGCTTTGAGCCAGGCGAAGAAGACGTCCTTTACCTCGCCGCGTAGGTGGAGGGATACGCCTCCCAGAAAAGTCGCGCCGGCCTCGCGGGCTCGGTCGACTATTGGCTGGACCTGCTCTGGGGTGTCGTTGATGCCCGGCATTAGCGGGGCGATCAGGACTCCTGAGTCGATGCCGCGGCTGCGCAGCTCGGCTACAGCGTCGAGGCGGGCCGAGGGGCTCGGGGTGTGCGGCTCGGTTGCGCGCCAGGCCTTCTCGTCGAGGGTCGGGACGGAGAGGCTGACCGAAACCGGCAGGTGCCTTGACATCCGCTCGTAGATCTCGACGTCGCGCATCGCCAGCGGCGACTTGGTCAGGACCGAGACCGGCGTCTCCGCCTGCTCCAGCGCGTCCAAGATCTCCGGCATCATCCGGTAGCGGCTCTCGACCCACTGGTAGGGGTCGGTGTTGGTCCCCAGCGCGACCAGATCGCGCTTCCAGCTCGGCCGGGCCAGCTCCGCCCGCAGCACCTCCGGCACGTTGACCTTGACCACGATCTCGCGCTCGAAGTCCCTGCCGGCGTTGAGGTCGAGATAGGTGTGGGTCTTGCGGGCGAAACAAAAAACACAGGCATGGGTGCAGCCTCGGTACGGATTGATCGTCCAACCGAACCCAAAGCTCCCGCCCGGCACATGGTTGAGCGCCGATCGCGCCCGCACCTCATGGAAGTTGATCCCCATCGCCTCCGGCGCGTCGAAGGTGCGGACGACGGTGCCGTCGCCGATCCCCGGCAACCGCTGATCGTTCTCGACCCTCTGCTGATCCCAGCGCATACGAACATACGTTCGCAATAGCGAGGGTGGTTGTCAATGCCGGCAGGTCGGAATTTGTTTGGGAGCAGCTTTTGTCGCGCACAAATGCCAAAGCGCGCCTACTTGAAGACCTTGAGGTACTCCTCGATCGACAAGCCGGCGAGTTTTAACTGCCCCTTGAGCAGCGTGCGCTTTACGTTCTTGCCTCCGCAGGGGATCGAAAGGATCGCCTCCACGCCATCCTTCTCAAGAATTCTGTGGCTGCCGCTGCTACGGGTTTCCTTCCAACCACAGCGGCAAAGCGCCTTGACGTGGCGCTCGCCTTTGGCCTCCGGGAGATCGCGCAAGCCAGGCATTGCCTACCGCAGGGCGGGTGAATGAGCACACGCCTTCGCCAACGGGCAGAAAAACAGCTCCCGAAGAACGGGTGTCATTCGAAAATGGGTTGAGGGTCGGGTTCCACTGCTCAGCGTGCTCTGCGATCGTGACTCGGGTGTTCACGCCTGTCGCGACCGGCAGAGGTCCATATAACTCTGTTCCTAATCAGGAGTCACTCTGACTACGATATTGACGCCAGCGGACGCCAACGACGAAAGGGTCGCCGGAACCCGTGGCGACCCTCCGTCAAAGTCCTTCCCCATCAAGGCTGAAGGCAGCGTGAACACGAAGGACTATACGAACTCTAAGGGCGGGAAAACCGTGCTGGCGATACGCTTTTTTGGCTCTAGAGCGGCAAGTGCAAGATGCAACTTGGCCCGCCGAGCTCGCCGGGACCGTCTAGGCGGGGACCCGGTCGCGGTCGAAACTACCGAGCTGCAGCGGGACCGTTAGCTCACGAGGTCGGTCAGCACCAGCCTCGATCGCAGCCTCCTGCGCTCGCAGGTTGCGCTCAAAGCGAGCGGCTAACACCCCGGCAATCGCCTCTCCGATGTTCTCTACGGCCTCCTCGACGGTGTCTCCCTGGCTCATGCAACCGGGGAGGTTCAAGCACTCGACGATGTAGCCCCCGTCCAGCTCGTCCTCGATGACGGAGACCTTGAACTCGATCTCGGCATGGAGGGCATTGTTCTTCTCGTCCCAATGCGTAGGGGCAACGTGCGTGCCGAAACCGGCCGCTTTCCGCATGGAGTCGAGGAGTCGCCTAAACATTCAGAGTTCTGCTGCGTCGTTGAGCCTAATTGCGGTACCCGTTCGGGGTAATCCGCTTCTCCACGATAAGACTTTTGTAGCTACAAATCAAGAGTTTGTAGCGTTCTGCTACAAACTTTGTCATACGTTTTGGAGCAGCCGCTATTCCGCTGCTGGCCCTGAATTGATACTTGCCAACTTGACGTAGTGGCGCGGCTTGCCTAGAGGCTGGAGCCGGTCTCGTCGCGCTTGAAAGCCTTGAGCTGATCGAGAGCTTTGGCGCGGGCTTTGGAGCGCAGGGGCGGCAGCACGGCAACCAGGTTGCCGCTCGGGCCCAGGGCCTGCTTGGCCCATTTGCGGAAGTCGAAGTCGTCGACGTGGTCGATGATGAGGCCGTCGGCGAAGCGGAACTTGGCCTGGATGTCGTTGACGACCGGGCGGCCGGTGGAGAAGGTGTAGCGGGCGATCCAGTGGGCCGAGCCGCTCGTCTCGTCGGCCTCGTGCTCGTGCAGCTCGATCTTCAGGTCGGTGGCGCGGCCGGTCAGCATCCGCCACATCGAGCCGATGTCGGCGCCGTTGAGGTCGCCAAAGGCCGGGTCGCAAAAATGGGCGTCGGGCGCGTAACAGGCGGTCATCGCGGCCCCGTTGCATTTGCCGAACTCGGCGTAGAAGCGCTCGATCAGCTCGTTGTTGGCGTCTCCCGGCACCGGCACACCCTATCCGTTCAGACGAAAACGACCTCTACGCCCTGGAAGGCCTCGAAGTCGCGATCGCGAGCCAGGATTGGAAGTCGGTGGGCCATCGCGGTCGCGGCGATCAATGCGTCCCCCACCCTCGGCCTGGAGCCCGTCAGACGACGGGCCTCCGCCATCAGCTGTCCAAAAGCTGGAGCGACTCTGTCATCTGCAGGCAGCGCCTCCAGGTAGTGGCGAGCCCAATCAAGGCCCCTCAGGCGGCCAGGCCGGATCTCATCGCTCGCGATCAACACCCCGTGGTGGAGCTCACAAAGAGTCATCACGGAAATCGCGGCCTCGGTCGACGGATCGGGTATCTCTACGCGTTCCTGCGCCAGGGCGATGACCACCGAGGTATCGAGCAGCACCCTCATGATTCGGGGTCCGAGCTGGATGGGCCGCGTTCTTCGGCCCTCTTTTTTTCGTACTCCTCGAAAGGGTCAAGAGCTAGACCGCCCTGGTCTCTCCATTCCCTGTTTTCCTCAGCCCAGCGGTCGTCGGGATGAAGTGAGCCCGCCAGCCCATCCATGATCTCCTTCAGCGGCACGAAGGTGCGCGGCGGCAGTTGCTCTTCGATCGGGACGAGTTCAGCGACCGGGTGGCCGTGGACGGTTATCCGCAGGCGCTCACCGGCCTCGACCCGACGCAGCAGATCCGCGGTGCGGTTGCGCAATTCGCGCTGAGGTATATCCGTAGCCATAGGGCTACAGCGTAGCAATTCGACGACAGCCTCCATGACCCATTAAAGGGCCTGGGGCAGAAAACTCTCCCCCCTACGGCTACGGAAGCTTGCCGGCGACCACGTAGCGGAGGACGTCGACCACCTGCTCGGCGGTGCGGGCCGTGGCCTGGGCGGCGCGGTCGACCTCCTTCAGGGCGTGGTCGATCTCGGCGTCGTGGAGGGTGACGATCGGCTTGCCTAAGGCGGCCGCGTAGCCAGCGTCAAAGGCGGCGTTCCACTGGCGGTATTTGTCGCCGAAGCGGACGACGACGATGTCGGCCTCGCGGATCAGCGTCTGGGTGCGGATCGTGTTGACGCCGGCGCCCTTGTGGTCGCGCCAGAAGGCCTCTGCCTCCTCGCCCAGCGTGCCGACGCCGGCGTCGTCGGAGGCCGCGTGGTCGGTTACCGGGGCCGAGAAGGAGACCGGCAGCCCGGCCTCGCCCACGCCGGCCTCGATCCGCTCGCGCCAGTCGGAATGGATCTCGCCGGAGAGGTAGACGTTCCAGGTCCGCTCAGCCATGCGGAGATGCTATCCGGCGGCTAAGAGGGCTCTAGGCCTGGCGCTGGAGCTCGCCGGGGCGCCACGCCTGGGGCACGGCCGCCTCTTCGACGTGAACGTGCTGAACGTGCGCGTGAGCCTCGACATCCGGCTCCTCCGAGATCCAGCAGCGACGGCAGCGCAGGTAGTAGCCCTGGCGCGGTCCGATCGCCCGGCGCCAGTCGTGGCCGAAGAGCGTGCAGCGGACTCGGTTGCCAAAAGGTGCAGTCATCCACATGTCTTGTCGGCAGCGACGCGAAATCCCTTAGCCCGGCGAACAAACGTCCAGGCGCGGCCTCGCAAGGGGGCCCGCGGCTCGCTATAGTTAATTGACGTGAACGTAAGAAAGAGATTTTCCGCGACTGCCGGCGTTGACGCCGACCACGAGAACTACAAGTGGTGGGCCCTCTCCTGCACCAGCCTCGGGATGCTGCTGGTCGCGACCAACTCGGGCACGTTGATCATCGCCCTGCCCGACCTCGAGCGCTCACTCGGCACCACTCTGCTGCAGCTGGTCTGGGTAATCCTCGCCTACATGATCGCCTCGACCGTCCTGGTCCTAACCGCGGGCCGGCTCTCCGACATGTTCGGCCGCAAGCAGGCCTACGTCGCCGGCTTCCTCGTCTTCGCCGCGGCCTCGCTCGGCGCCGGCTTCTCGGCTGACGGAACCGAGCTGATCGTCTGGCGAGTGCTGCAGGGGGTCGGCGGCGCTTTCCTCTTCGCCAATGCCGCCGCCCTCGTCACCGACGCCTTCCCCAAAGAGCAGCTAGGGCTGGCGATGGGCACCAACACGATGGTCGCGGCGATCGGGCTGGTGCTGGGCCCCGTCCTGGGCGGCGCCCTGGTCGCGATCTCCTGGCACTGGGTCTTCTGGTTCAACGTGCCGCTGGGGCTGGCGGGCGCGACCTGGGGCGGCCTGATCCTGCGCGAGCTCTCGCGCAAAGACAGCGCCGGGCTTGGCTTCGATGTGCTCGGCACCGTCACCTTCGTGATCGGCCTGACCGGGCTCGTCTACGGGCTCTCACGCGGCGGCATCTCCGGCTGGGAAGACTCGCTGGTGATCGGCAGCCTGATCGTCGCCGCCGTCCTGCTGCCGCTCTTCGTCTTCATCGAGGGCCGGGTGAAGACGCCGATGCTGGACCTGACGATCTTCCGCAACCGCCTCTTCGCCGCCGCCTCCGGCGCCGCTTTCATCAACGGGCTCTCGCGCTTCGCCCTGCTCTTCGTCTTCGTCTTCTACTACCAGGGCGCCCAGGGCGACGACCCGATCACGGCCGGGATCAAGCTCGCGCCGATGGCGATCGGGATGCTGATCGCCTCGCCCCTGGCCGGAATCTGGGCCGACCGCCACGGCTCCCGGGCGCTCGCTGCCTGGGGGATGCTGGTCAGCGCCGCGGCGCTGGCGGCGATGACGACGCTGCAGGCCCACAGCCCCTACTGGCAGGGGATGCTCTGGCTCTTCGCGGTCGGGGTCGGGTCGGGGATGTTCAACTCGCCGAACACGGCGGCGATGATGGGCACAGTGCCGACCGACCGGCGTGGGATCGCCGCCGGGGCACGGATGATGCTGCAGAACACCGGCGCCGTGATCTCGATCGCCTTCGTGCTCGCGATCATCACCGCGGCGGTGCCGAAACCGATCCTCTTCGCGATCTTCTCCGGGCTCGCCTCCGGCCTCTCCGAAGCCCAGCTCGCCCCCTTCATCCACAACATGCACACGGCGCTGTGGGTGCTGGCGGCGACCTCGGTGATTGGCGCCGGCGTCTCCTGGCTGCGACCGAAGGAGGTCGGGACCAGGGATCGCGCCACCTCCCCCGGCCCCGCCCGCGCTGTCGAGGAGGCGATCGCCGAGGAGATCGAGGCGATGCCGTGAGCGCCGCGCCGGCCAGGTCCGAGCTGCGGATCGGCGACGTCGCCAAGCTGGCCGGGACGACGCCGCGCACGATCCGCTACTACGAGGAGATCGGGCTGCTGCCGGCGGCGAGCGGGCGCGAGCCCGGCGCCCACCGCACCTACGCCGAGGCCGACGTCGAGCGGCTGACCGAGCTGCTGCGGCTGAAGGACCTGCTCGGGGTCTCACTGGAGGAGCTGAAAGCGCTGGTCGAGGCCGAGGACGCCCGCGCCGCCCTGCGCCGCGAGTGGGACAGCGGCGTCGAGGACCCGGCGCGGCGAAGCCAGATCCTTGACGAGGCGCTCGGCTACATCGACCGCCAGCTCAGCCTCGTGCGGCGGCGGCGCGACGAGATCGCCTCACTGGAAGCGGAGCTGAACGAGAAGCGCAAGCGGGTGAAGAGCCGGATGCGCGAGCTGGACCGGGCGCCGGACCCCGTCCGCTAGGCGTCTGCGGCCGGCTGCGGCGCGCCGGCGGTCTGCTCCTCGAAATGCTTGCTCAGCATCGTCACCTGGCCCTGGTAGTTGGAGCCCAGGCCCGCGCCGTAGAGGCGCTCTGAGGGCGCCGCCATCCACTCCAGCCCCAGCTTGCAGACCGGCTGGCGGTGCTCGACCATGAAGGAGACGTCGCGCGCCCGCACCTCGAGCGCGGCGCGGCTGCCGTGGTGGCCGCCGCTCGGGTCATAGCCGAAGCCGGGGTCGAAGAAGCCGGCGTAGTGGGTGCGCAACTCGCCCGCAGTCGGGTCGTAGGCCATCATCTCGGCCGCGATCTGGGGCGGGATGCAGACGCCCTCGGCGGAGAGCAGCAGGTAGAAGATCTCCGGCTCGAGCACGACCCGGCCGCCGGTCTCGGGGAAGACCGGGTCCCAGTAGTCGGTCCAGCGGTAGGCGCGGATCTTCGAGAGGTCGACCGGGAGGCTGTTCTTCTTCGCCCGGTAACCGACCGTGCGGTCTGCCGGGCCGGAGAGGTCGAGGCTGAGGAAGAGCCCGTCGGCGACGGCCAGCTCGGACTCACGCAGGGCGTGGGAGTCGAGGTAGGCGAGCGGGAACTCGGCCTGGAGGCGGCGGATGTCGTCGTCTCCGAGGCGGACGTCGCCGCGGGCGAGGCGCAACTGGTTGAGCGAGAGGCCGGTCTTGACCTGGATCGCGAAGGAGCGGGGCACGACCTCGAGGTAGAGCTTGCCGCGGTAGCCGGGCCGGATGTCGTCGAAGCGGTGGTGGCGGTCGGTGATCACCCTGGTGAAGACGTCGAGGCGGCCGGTCGAGCTCTTCGGGTTGGCCTTCGCCCGCACGTCGTCGGGCAGCGCCAGCTCCTCGATCAGCGGCACTAGATAGGGCCGGTCGCGCTCCAGCACCGCGCCATCGCGGAGGTCGATTTTCTGGAAGGCAAGGCCCTCGATCTTCTCCTCGACGGTCGAGTTGACGTCGGGCAGGAAGCTGCAGCGCAGCGCCCAGGCGAAGTCGCCGAGGCGCAGGTCGATGCTGGCGGGCTGGATCGCCTCGGGCCGGATCCGGTACTCGCCCGAGCTCACCCACTCGGCTTCGATCGCCCGGCTCAACTCCTGCGAGGGCAGCACCCCGGCCGGGCTCGCGGGCGGCCCCCGGCCGGCCACGCCACTGTCCGCTGTGGCGGTCTCCGTCATCGAGTGGAGACTATGTCGAGAGGCAGCGGCGCAGGGGGCTGAGCTAGCTCCCCAGGGCCACTGTGATCTCGGAGATTGCGGCTTTCTCCGCCTCGCTCTCGGGCTCGCCGCCCTCGGTCTTGGCCCCGGCCACACGATTCGCCAGCGAGATCACGAAGCGCCGGTAGTCGGCGATCTCCTCCGTCGTCGCCTTCTGCTCAAGCAGGACGATCGCATCGCGGATGTTCTGCAGGCCATGCTGCTTCAACTCCTCGACCGAGTGCGAGCGGGTGCGGTCCATCACCGGCTTGTGGGAGACGACCTCGTCCAGCAGCTGCGAGTCGCCGTGCTCCTGCCGAGCCTCGGCGAAAGCCTTGGCCATCGCGAACGCCTCGCGAAAGCTGCCGCCGCGCTCGGCGCTGGAGACGATCATCCCGGCGCTGGTCGGCCCCTCGCCGACAACCTTCCACTCGTCCTCGCTGAAATCGGCCTTCCCGGTCATCGGCAATCTCCTCTTGTGGTCCTCAGGGCAGTTGAATGCGCTACTGAAAGCGGAGGGGGTGGGATTCGAACCCACGAGCGCCTTGCGACGCCAACAGTTTTCGAGACTGCCCCGTTCAACCGCTCCGGCACCCCTCCAGGGACTCCAACGGGAGCCTGATTCTAGGGATGGCGGGGATTCATCTCTCAAGGGTGGGGCCGGGGCGTCGATCAAGCCCCGTGCAAGGCAGCGAGCAGACACGGGCGGGACGGTTCTTCGAGGGGCATCCTCGGCTGCTGCGCGGACTGGCGTTGGTCGCCCTTGCCTGGGGAGTCGGCTGGCTGATCTGGCGGATCGGGTGGAGCGGGCAGGGGGCGAGCCCGCTGGCCTTTGCGATGCTGCTGGTGACCGAGATCTATGGGCTGTGGGCGTTGGCGACGCTGACCTGGTTCTCGTGGTCGCGCCCTGCAGCGGTGCGGCCCCCGGCGACGCCGGGACGGGCGGTCGACGTCTACGTCTGCACCTACGACGAGCCGGCCGAGGTCGTGATGGCGACCCTGGCCGGGTGCCGCGCCCTGCGCTACCCGCACACGACCTGGCTGCTCGACGACGGGCGGCGGCCGGAGATGGCTGCTCTGGCCGAGCTGGCAGGCGCCCGCTACCTGACCAGGCCCGACAACTCCCACGCCAAGGCGGGCAACATCAACGCGGCGCTGCCGCGCACCGGCGGCGAGCTGGTCTTCGTCCTCGACGCCGACCACGTGCCGATGCCCGACGCGCTCGACGCCCTCGTCGGCTATTTCGACGACGAGCGGATGGCGCTGGTCCAGAGCCCGCACGACTTCTTCAACCACGACTCGGTCCAGCACTACGTCGTCGGCCGCCACGAGCAGTCGCTCTTCTACCGCGTGGTCTGCCCCGGCAAAGACCGCCATGGCGCCGCCTTCTGGTGCGGCTCGGCGGCGCTGATCCGACGCCAGGCGCTGCTCGGGATCGGCGGCGTCGCGACCGAGACGATCGCCGAGGACTTCCACACCACGATCCGCCTCCAGCGCTATGGCTGGAGCAGCCGCTACCACGACGAGGTGCTGGTCCAGGGCCTGGCCCCGCACGACCTCGACGGCTACCTGCTGCAGCGCGACCGCTGGGCGCGCGGCAACCTCGCCGTCTTCACCCTGCCGGAGTCGCCCCTGCGGGCGCGTCAGCTACGCCCGCTGCAGCGGCTCTCCTACCTGGCCAGCCTGCTCGCCTACCTGGCGCCGCCGATGCGGCTCTTGCTGCTGCTGACGCTGGGGCTGGTGCTCTGGACCGGGGAGCTGCCGATGAAGATCAGCGTCGCCGCCCTGGCGGCGCTCTGGCTGCCGGCGGTGATGCTCAACCTCAGCGCCGGCGCGGCGCTGGCCCGCGGCTACATGCGGATCCCCGAGACCGCGCACTACGAGCTGCTGACGATGGAAATCTACATCCGCGCCCTGCGCTGCGCGGTGCGCCCAGGGAAAACCGCGTTCAAGGTGACGCCGAAGCAGGGCTGCGACGGCGGCGGCCTCAACGCGGTGCGCAAGCTGCGCCTGGTCGTCGCCTGCGCCGTTCTGCTCGCCGGAGGCACGATCCTGCGCCTGCTCGATCTGGCCGGCGCCGGCCCGCTGCCGGACCTGCCCGGGATCGCCGCCGTGATCGTGCCGCTGCTGGGGCTGGTCGAGCTGCGGCGGCTGCTGCGCACCCTGTTCGCAGTCGGCCGTCGCAGCCAGCGCCGGCTCGTCTACCGCTTCGAGGGCGACGCCCCCGCCCACTGCTTCTCGCCCGAGGGCCACGTCGCCGCCCGCCTCGTCGACGCCAGCGCCGCCGGGGTCGGCCTGGTCGCCGATGCGCCGCTGCCGATCGGCGCCCGGCCGGCGGTCCTGCTCACCCTCGCCGACGCCAGCGGGGCAACGCACGAAGTCGCGGCCCAGGTCGAGGTCCGGACCTGCCGCGAGCAGGACGGCCGCTTTCTGGTCGGCGCGACGATCGTCGAAATCGACCCCGACTCCCGTCTGCGCCTGATGGAGTGGTGCTACGTGGTCTGCAACCACGAGCGCCTGCGCGGCCACCGGCCGCTGGCGCCGCTGCCCGAGTCCGAGGCGATCGTCGTCTCGCTCGATGATTACCGCGAGACGGCGCTGGTCGCCTGACCGAGCGCCCAAGCTAGGCTTTCGGGGCACCCCGGAGAGGTGTCCGAGTGGCTTAAGGAGCGCGACTGGAAATCGCGTGGGCGGGGTTAACCCGTCTCGTGGGTTCGAATCCCACCCTCTCCGTCTCCGAGCCCGCGCGTCTCAAATATTTTTGGCCGCTGGGGTTTCTTTCGCGAGCGAGCTCGCGCGTTTGTCGACGAGGCCCGTGACCGCCTGCTGGGCGATGCCGAAGAAAACCGCATAGCCAAAGATCGCGACTGCGCTGTTGATCGAGAAGACCGAGATGAAACCGCTCTCCACCAAGATCACCCCAGCAAGTCCAGCGGCGCCGCCGGCGAGGATCTTCAACAACAACTGGTGGTTGAAGACTCGATAGGGCGTCTTGATCTTTCCCCCGGTTGCGAGAGGGATCACAACCGACAGCGCCCCGCCGAGCATGCCCGCCAGCTCGATCGCGAAGACGTCAAACCCGTGCGCTGACGATCCCCCGGCCGGACAAATTGGTTTCCCAGCTCCTTCCACAGTGGTGCAGAGAGAAAACATGCTGCTGTCGAACAGGTGCACGAACCCGAGGATGAAAATGATTAGCGAGAGTGCGCCGCTTGTCACCAGAAGGGTGTTGCGCAGCCCGCGCGCTTCCATCTGGAGGGTGTCCGAGGCACCCATCGCGCCCTGGTAGATCTCCCGCAGCGTCGAGCGTGCCTGGCGCTTGTCGGCGGCGTTACCCGACTTCAGGTTCGTCAGAGCCTCGTTGAGCAGAATCGACTGGGAGTTCTGGCCCGGGAGCGCCGCCAGCAGCGCGCAGAGGCGCGTGCCCTGAGCGGTGAGATCGTTGATCTCATAGAGGCCGTAGAGCGCGGCTCCTGCCCGGTGAATCGCCGCCCACGTCCGCTCGATACTGGCGCCCGAGTAGTACTGCTTAAGCCCAGTCCTGGCACCGGCGCATTTCTCCGGCGGGGCCATCGAAACGAGCGCGCTGTCGAGGTCGGCTTGGGCGACAGCGAATTGCTTCTTATCCGCATTGGGACCGCCCTCAACGCACCTCAGTTCGTCCCTGACCTGGGCGTAGGAGGAGAGTGCTTCCGTCCGCCATAGCGCCGCATCGGCATCGATGCGCTCGAGAAGGGACTTGCGCTTCTTGTCGAGGGCCTTGCGCTCTTCATCGGTCATCTCGGTCATCACACTCATCGCTTCCGCGTCGGTTACTGGGACAGGTCGATCCGCGGCAGCCTAGAGTGTCTTGCAGTATTAATCAAAAATTACTGTGAGGTTTACGGTCTCCCCTCTTGGCGGCGACCGGCGAAGAACGCTCGAAGCAACGTGGCCGACTCCTCCTCCAGCAACCCACCGCTGACCGCCGGGCGGTGGTTGAGGGCCGGCTCGGCGAGGATGTCGAGGACGCTGCCGACGGCGCCGGCCTTCGGGTCGGGGGCGCCGAAGACGACCTCGGGGATGCGGGCGAGGACGATCGCTCCCGCGCACATCGCGCAGGGCTCGAGGGTGACGTAGAGCGTCGTCGCCGGCAGGCGCCAACCGCCGAGCGCCTCGGCGGCGGCGCGGATCGCCAGGATCTCGGCGTGGGCGGTGGGGTCGCGGCGCAGCTCGCGCTCGTTGCCGGCCGCCGCGATCGGCGCGCCGTCGCGGACGATCACGGCCCCGATCGGCACGTCGCCGTGGGCCTCGGCCAAGTGCGCCTGCTCAAGCGCGTGGGCCATCCATTTCTCCTGCTCAGATGTAAAAACACTCGATGACATTGATCCGAGAATATGTGCGCAGACAACTTCATCGGCGATGCGGTGTTAAGTAGAGGCTCGTCCGGTGCCAGGGGACACGACGAGCTGACGATGAACCGACGCCTTGCCATACCCGCTGCAGCCCTGCTGCTGACGGCGCTCCTCGCGAGCGTCGCGCCCGCTGCTGCCGACGCCCACGGCCGGGGCTTCGTCCCCGGCCAGGTGGTGGTCCGGTTCGATGGGCAGCGCTTCGGCCGGCCGTTGAAGCTGCCGCCGCGGATCGGCGTGCGCCAGGCAGCGACCGTGCTGGACGGCAGCCCAGGGGTCGCCTACGCGGTTCCCAATTACATCGCCACCGCTTCGGCGACTCCCGCGATCGAACTGGCCGCAAGCCTGCCGAACGACCCCGGCACGCTCGCCCCCGCCCCCAGCGTGCCCGGCGCCTGGACGACCAAACAGTGGAACTTCCTGCCCTGGGAAGAAACGCCGGGGGTGCTGACCTCGCCGGGGGGGATCGACGCCACCGGTGCCTGGCGCAACCTGATCGCCGCCGGCCGGCCCGGGGCCAAGGGGGTGACCGTCGCCGTCCTCGACACCGGGATCGCCTACCGGGCCAAGGGCAGCCGCTTCCGCCGCAGCCCCGACTTCAGCTCCGGCCAGTTCGTCAAGGGCTATGACTTCGTCGCCGACAACGCGGTGCCGCTCGACGAGAACGGCCACGGCACCCACGTCGCCGGCACGATCGCGGAGAAGACGAACAACGGCATCGGGCTGGCCGGGCTCGCCTACCGGGCCAAGCTGATGCCGGTGCGGGTGCTCGACCAGCACGGCCGGGGCCGTGCCAGCGACATCGCCAAGGGCATCCGCTTCGCCGCCAACCACGGCGCCCAGGTGATCAACATGAGCTTCAACTTCGGCTGCGGCAAGGAAGTCCCCGACGTCGAAGCGGCCCTCTCACAGGCCTTCGCGAAAGGGGTGGTGGCGGTGGCCTCGGCGGGCAACCTCGGCTCCGAGACCTGCGTCTCGCCGCCGGCCACGATCCCACACGTGGTCGGCGTCGGCGGCACCACCGAGGGTGCCTGCCTCGGCAACTACTCGCTCAGCGGCGAAGGCATCGATGTCGTCGCCCCCGGCGGCGGCACCCCGATCGCCGGCTGCCCCTCGGTTGCCGCCAGCTCGATCTACCAGGTGACGCTGAAAGCCGGCAGCACCAAAGAATTCGGCATCCCCAGCGATTACGTGGGGACCTCGATGGCGGCGGCGCACGTCTCCGCCGAGGCGGCGATGGTCCTCGCCAGCGGCCTGATCGCCCCCAAGATCTCGCCCAAGGGCGCGGTGCGCGAAGTGACGCGGCGGATCGAGATGACCGCCCGCAGCCTCGGGCTGCCGCCGACCTCGCAGGGCGCCGGCTTGATCGATGCCGCCGAAGCGACCAACCCCGCCTTCGTCCCGGCGGGGCCGGCGGCCTCGGCGAAATCGCCGTCTAAGTAGTGCGGACGATGATCACGCTGCAGGGAGCGTGGTGGGAGACGTTGTTGGGGACGCTGCCGAGCAGGAAGCGGCGGGCGCCGGTCATGCCCTTGTTGCCGACCACGATCAGGTCGGCCTTGGTCTCCTCGGCGACGTTGAGGATCGCCTCAGCGGGGTCGGCCTCTACCGGGTGGGTCTGAACCTCGATCCCCTCTTTCTTGGCCGCGGCTGCGGCGGCGTCGAGGACCAGGTTGACGTCCTCGCGCGGGCCGATCTCGTACTGGACGTCCGGCGGGGCGCTGGCCTGCTCGCCGGCGACGCGCTTATTTGGGACGGGGGCGTAGGCGCTGACAATGCTGAGTGTCGCGCCGGCAAGCTTGGCGAGGTCGACGGCCTGGCGCACGGCCTCGGCGGCGGTCTCTGAGCCATCTGTTCCAACCACGATGCGGGTGAACACGCTCCCCCTCCATTCCTCGGTCGCTCGGGGCGCTGATACTAACGCTGCAAGTTGTGCCCGTGCCAGCCGTGGAAGCCGGCGCCGATGATTTCGGTCGGCGTCGTCGTCAGGCGGACGATCGCGATCGCCATCGAGGCGACCAGGCAGATGACAAGCACCGCCATCCCAACTTTCCACAGCATCGGCATGAGCGGAAGCCTAGATGGGCAGGCCCAGAGTCGGGGTAGACTCGGGTGGGATGGCTCTGGAGAAGGTCGCAGACGGGGTTTGGCTGCTGCGGGGAGACCTGCGCAAGTCGATGAACGTCTACTTCCTCGAGGACGAGGGAGGGGTGATCCAGTTCGACGCCGGGACCAAGTCGATGGTCAAGGCGAACCGGGCGGCGGCCGAGCAGCTCGGCGGGCTGAAGCGGATCGTGCTCGGGCACGCGCACGCCGACCATCGCGGCACCGCCCCCTCGATGGGCGTGCCGATCCTCTGCCATCCCGATGAAAAGGCCGACGCCGAAAGCGACGCCGCGATCGCTCCCTACATGGACCTCTCGCAGCTGCCGGTGGCGCCGGTGCGCTGGATCTACCCGTTCCTGCTCAAGCGCTGGGACGGCGGCGCCGTGCGGATCGCCGACACCGTGATCGAAGGCGACGAGATCGCCGGCTTCAAGGTCATCCACTTCCCCGGCCACTCCCCGGGTCTGATCGGGCTCTGGCGCGAGAGCGACCGGGTCGCGATCGTCAGCGACGTCGTCTACTTCGTCGACTCGGCGCGGCTGAAAGCGCTGCCCGAGGGCGAGGCCAGCGTCCCCCACCCCGCCTGGGCCTGGGACCACGCCAAGGCGAAGGAGTCGGTCCGCAAGCTGGCGGCGCTGGAGCCGAAGGTCGTCTGCGCCGGCCACGCCCTCCCGCTGCGCGGCGACAACCTGCGCCCAGTCCTGGAACAAGCCGCCGAGAAATACTAAAAGCCAGCCGATGGGCCTAAAAGTGACCCTATAGGCCTACTTTTCGGCCCATCGGCAGAGCTGTTACGACCCGGTGGTCCTCGGGGCCGGGGCGCAGGATCAGGACCTCGGCCGGGGCCTTGCGCAGCAGCCAGACCAGGTCGTCGCCGGAGATGCCGGTCGCGCCCGATGCGCTGGCGGGGACAACCACGCGGTCGAAATCCTCACGCTTCAGCAGGCGCTCCAGAGCGTGGCGGTAGGAGCGGCCGCGCTCGATCCTGGCGTCGACCGGCACCCCCTGGGCGGTCGCCCGCTGTTCGATCGCCTCCAGCATCGGCATCGCCCTCTTCGCCTCGTTGGGGATCGCGCATTCGAGCGGCAGGCTCTTCGGAACCTGGGCCAGATAGGCGGGCATCAGGGTCGCGCTCTCGGCCCGGGCCAGGCGCAGGGCGGCGTCAAGCGCCCGACGCGAAACCTCGGTCCCGGTGAAGGGGAGCAGGATCTGGTGGACGGCATCGGGCCGCTGCGAGCGCTTGCCACGCAGGCGCGAGCGCGAGATCAGGTAGCCGCCGGCGAGCCCGCCGAACAGCGCCACGCCGACCAGCACGTGCTCGATCATCCCTCGCCCTCCTTGAACCCGCGGTGGGCGACGATCCGCACGTCGACCCCGGGCGGCGTCGCCCGCATCAGCCGCTGTGGCAGCGGCTCGCGCAGCCTCCCCAGACCCCGCTTCGGCAGCGCCTCGCCGACCATGATGTAGGTGCTGCCGCGCTCGCGGACGACGCGGGCGACCGCCGCCACGAGGTCATCGTGCTCCTCGATCAGGAGCCTCGCGCCGAGCACCGAGGCGAGCTGGCGCAGGGCCGTGACCTGGCGCTCCTCCTCGCCCTCGATCGGCTTGCCCGGTGGCTTCACCCAGAGCAGGTCGAGGTCGGTGCCGAGCCGCTGGGCCGAACGCCAGGCGCGGCGGACGAGGCGCTGGGAGCTGGCCTGGGGGCGGACCAGCGCCAGCAGGCGCTCGCCGACGGCCTTCGGCGCGTCGGCGGAGACCCGCTCGTCCTCGCGCGTGCCAAGCGCCTCGCCCTGGCTGAAGATGAGCCGCTTCGACTCGACGTCCTCGGCGACCTGGCGCAGGCTGGTCTCGCGCAGCGCCGCCAGGTTCTCGATCCGGAAGAAGTTGTTGAGGGCGGCGTCGATGTTCTCGCCCGGGTAGATCTTGCCCGCCCGCAGGCGGGCGATCAGCGCCTCCGGGGTGAGGTCGATGAGGACGACCTCGTCGGCCGAGCCCAGCACCGAGTCCGGCACCGTCTCGCGGACGCGGACGCCGGTCAGCTCGGCGACCTGGTCGTTGAGCGACTCCAGGTGCTGGACGTTGACGGTGGAGAAGACGTCGATCCCGGCCCCGAGCACATCGGCGATGTCTTCGTAGCGCTTCTCGTGGAGCAGGCCCGGCGCGTTGGTGTGGGCGAGCTCATCGATCAGCGCCAGCTCGGGGGCGCGGGACAACAGCGCCGGCAGGTCCATCTCCTCGACCGCGACCTCGCGGATCGAGACCTGGCAGCGCGGCATCGTCTCCAGCCCGCGGGCCTGGTCGGTCGTCTCCTGGCGTTCGTGCGGCTCGAGGTAGCCGAGCACGACATCGCGGCCGGCGTCGGCCTCGGCGTTGCCCTCCTGCAGCATCCGGTAGGTCTTGCCGACCCCGGCGGCCATGCCGAGGAAGATCTTGTAGTGGCCGCGCTGCACCCGGCCCCGCCCCTCAGGCCCCGAGCAGGTTGTGGACGACGAGGTCGATCAGCTTGATCCCGACGAAGGGCACGAGCAGGCCACCGAGCCCGTAGATCAGCATGTTGCGGCGCAGCAGCCCGGTGGCGCCGATCGGCCGGTAGCGGACGCCGCGCAGCGAGAGCGGGATCAGCAGCGGGATGATCAGGGCGTTGAAGATCACCGCTGAGAGGATCGCCGACTGCGGCGTCCCCAGCGACATCAGGTTGAGGGCGCCGAGCGGGCCGCCGTGGCCGGCCGTGGCGTAGGTGGCGGCGAACATCGCCGGCAGGATCGCGAAGTACTTGGCGACGTCGTTGGCGATCGAGAAGGTGGTCAGGGCGCCGCGGGTGATCAGCAGCTGCTTGCCGACCTCGACGATCTCGATCAGCTTGGTTGGATTGGAGTCGAGGTCGACCATGTTGCCCGCCTCGCGCGCCGCCTGGGTGCCGGTGTTCATCGCGACGCCAACATCGGCCTGAGCCAGGGCGGGGGCGTCGTTGGTGCCGTCGCCGGTCATCGCGATCAGGCGCCCGTCGGACTGCTGCTCCTTGATCAGCTCCAGCTTGCGCTCCGGCGTCGCTTCGGCGAGGAAGTCGTCGACGCCCGCCTCCTCGGCGATCTTCGCCGCGGTCAGTTTGTTGTCGCCGGTGACCATGATCGTGCGGATGCCCATCGCCCGCAGCTGGTCGAAGCGGGCTTTCATCCCCTCCTTGACCACGTCCTTGAGGTAGATCACGCCGAGCACGCGCTCGTTGCGGGCAACCGCCAGCGGCGTCCCGCCCTCGCGGCCGATCCGGTCCAGCTGCGCCTGCAGCTCGGCCGGGGCGCGGCCACCCTCCTCGGCGACCCAGGATTCGATCGCGTCGCCGGCGCCCTTGCGCAGGCGGGTGCCGTTGAAGTCGACGCCACTCATCCGCGTCTGCGCGGTGAAGGGGACGAAGGTCGGCTCGTGGCCGGCGAAGTCGTGCTCGCGGATGCCAAAGCCCTTGGCGAGGACGACGATCGAGCGGCCCTCGGGGGTCTCGTCGGCGAGCGAGGACATCTGCGCCGCCTCGGCCAGCTCGGCGTCGGTCACCCCCGGCATCGGGATGAACTCGGTCGCCTCGCGGTTGCCGAGTGTGATCGTCCCGGTCTTGTCGAGCAGCAGCACGTCGCAGTCGCCGGAGGCCTCGACCGCGCGGCCGGAGAGGGCGAGCACGTTGCGGCGGACGAGGCGGTCCATGCCAGCGATCCCGATCGCCGAGAGCAGCGCTCCGATCGTGGTCGGGATCAGGGCGACGAGCAGCGCGATCAGCGTCGTCTCCGAGAGTTCGGTGCCGGCGAAGAGGGCGAAGGGGCGCAGCGAGACGACAACGATGACGAAGATCAGGGTCAGCGCCGAGAGCAGGATCCCGAGCGCGATCTCGTTCGGCGTCTTGCGCCGTTCGGCCCCCTCGACCAGAGCGATCATGCGGTCGAGGAAGGAGCCGCCCGGCTCCTGCGTGATCTCGACCACGATCCGGTCGGAGAGGACCCTGGTGCCGCCGGTGACGGCGCTGCGGTCGCCGCCGGCCTCGCGGATGACCGGCGCCGACTCGCCGGTGATCGCCGACTCGTCGACCGAGGCGATGCCCTCGATCACGGTGCCGTCGCCGGGGATCGGCGCCCCCGCCTCGACCACGACGATGTCGCCGCGGGTCAGCTCGGCCGCCGATTTCTCGCCGCCATCGCGGAGCGTGGCCATGGTCTCGGTCTTCATCGCCCGCAGGCTCGCCGCCTGGGCGCGGCCGCGGCCCTCGGCCAGAGCCTCGGCCAAGTTGGCGAAGACGATCGTCAGCCAGAGCCAGACGGTGACGCTGACCGTGAACCAGGCCGGCTCATGGCCGCCGCCCAGCGGGCTGCCGCCGAAGACCTGGATCAGCCAGGCGACGGTGGTGATCACCGCGCCAATCTCGACCACGAACATGACCGGGTTGCGGACCTGGATCCGGGGGTCGAGCTTGCGCAGCGACTCAAGAATCGCTGGGCGCACAATCTCGGGGTCGAACAGTGAGCGGGCCTGTGTCTCGGTGGTCATCTAACGGGCGCTTCCTTGTCGAGGGCGATGTTGAGCTCGAGGACGTTGACGCCGGGCTCGCCGAGCAGGCCGAGGAAGCGTCCGTCGGTGTTGGCCGAGATCAGGTCTTCGACCTGGCTCAGCGGCAGTTTGCGAACCGCGGCGATGCGGTGCGCCTGGATCCGGGCGTTGGCCTCGGAGATGTGCGGGTCGACCCCCGACGCCGACTGGGTGACCGCGTCGACCGGTATCTCTTCACTGGTCAGCGACTTGTCGAAGGGCTTCTCGAGCCGGAGGTAGGACTTCATGTATTCGCGGACTTCTTCGCGCGCTTCGACGCTGTTGGGAGCGGCGTTGCCGAAGTAGGTGACGTTGCCCGAGTAGCCGGTGGCGGACGGACGCGGCTGGAAGTAGGCGGGGTCGGGGGCCAGCACTTCTTCGCCTTCTTCGTCGAGCACGGGCTTGCCGTTCTTGCCGATCACCGGCTTGGAGAACGACTGGCCGATCAGGCTTGAGCCGACGACCTTGCCGTCGACGGTGAGCTTGGAGCCGTTGGCCTTGCCGGGGAAGACGACCTGGGAGATGCCGGTGATCGCCAGCGGGTAGAGGAGGCCGAGGAAGATCGTCATCACGACGATCGCGATCAGCCCGGTGCGCAGATCCTTCTTCATCAGAACAACCTCGTGGTCAGGCTCTGGACGACCGGTCCGAGCAGAAGGGCCGGGAAGAAGGTCAGGGCGCCGACCAGGATCACGATCCCGATCAGGAGGAAGACGAAGGTCGGGTTGTCGGTCCGCATCGTCCCCAGGCCGGCCGGCGAGACCTTCTTGCCGGCGAGGGCGCCGGCGACGGCGAGGACGAAGAGGATCGGCAGGAAGCGGGCGCCGACCATCACCACGCCGCCGAGGATGTCGGCGAAGCTGATCCCGTAGGAACCGACATTGCCCGGCGCGTTGGGCTGGATGAAGCCGGTGTAACCGGCCAGGGCGGAGCCGTTGTTGTTGGCCTGCGAAAGGTAGGCGTAGAGGGTCTCGGAGAAGCCCTGGGGGTTGATGCCAGCGTAGATCGAGCGTTTGCCGAGCTCCGTCGCCGAGGCGAGACCGGAGGAGAGCAGCACCGCCAGCGGCGTCACCAGCACCCCGAGCGAGACCAGCTTGATCTCCCGCGCCTGGATCTTCTTGCCCAGGTACTCAGGCGTGCGGCCGACCATCAGGCCGCCGATGAAGACCGCCAGCAGGACGTAGAGCAGCATCGAGTACAGGCCGGTGCCGACGCCGCCGAAGACGACCTCGCTGAAGCTGAGGTTGGCGAACGGCACGGCCTGGCCGAGCCCGGTCAGCGACTCGAAAGCGCCGTTCACCGCGCCACAGGAGGTGACCGTGGTGATCGCCGCCCAGAGCGAAGTGCCGGCGACGCCGAAGCGCTGGTCCTTGCCCTCCATGTTGCCGCCGGTCGAGCCGTGGAAGGCGTGAGTGTGGAGGCCCGCGGCGTGCTGGGCGACGGTCCCATGCTGCTCGGCCATGTAGACGACGGCGACGCCGGCGATGAAGAGGACTGACATCGCCGAGAAGATCGCCCAGCCCTGGCGCTGGCTGCCGACCATGCGCCCGTAGGTGTAGGTGAGGCTGGCCGGGATGATCAGGATCAGCAGCATCTCGAAGAAGTTGGTGAGTCCGCTGGAGTTCTCGAACGGGAAGGCCGAGTTGACGTTGAAGAAGCCGCCGCCATTGGTGCCGAGCTCCTTGATCGCCTCCTGCGAGGCGACCGGGCCCTGGGCCAAGATCTGCTGGCCGCCGGTCAGGGTGTGGACCACTGACGAGTCGCCGAGGTTCTGGATCACACCCTGGGAGACGAGGAAGAGGGCGCCGACGATCGAGATCGGCACCAGGATGTAGAGCAGGGTGCGGACCAGGTCCTGCCAGAAGTTGCCGAGCTCGCGCCCCGACCTGGCGACGATGCCGCGGATCAGGGCGACGACGACGACGATCCCAACCCCTGCGGAAACGAAGTTCTGCACCGTCAACCCCGCCATCTGGGTGAAGTAGGTGAGCGTCGTTTCGCCGCCGTAGTACTGCCAGTTGGTGTTGGTGACGAAGGAGGAGGCGGTGTTGAAGCTGAGGTCCCACGGCCCGGAGTGGAAGCCTTCAGGGTTGAAGGGCTGGATCCCCTGGGTGCGGAGGATCAGGTACAGGGCGAGCCAGGAGAAGAGCGAGAAGACGATCGCGCTGCGCGCGTAGGCCTTCCAGTCCTGGCCCTCGGCGTCGGGCCGCACACGCAACACCTTGTAGGTGAGGCGCTCGATTGGCCCGACGACGGGGCTCAGGAAGACGCGCTGGTTGGTGAAGACGCGCGCCATGTAGATGCCGACCGGCTTGACCAGCGCCAGCAGGACAGCGAGGAAGATCGCGATCTGCAGCCAGCCCTGCGCCATCAGAGGTTCTCCCCGCGCAGCAAGGCGTAGACCAGGTAAAGACAGACCAGCGCCGAGACGACCAGGCCGAAGACGTCGGCGCTGCTGAGGGTCGCGAGCGGCAGGCTCATATGCGGTCGATCAGGTCGATCGCCCAGTAGAGGAGGGCGAAGAGGGCTACGGCTATCGCGATTGCGAAGACGTCGGCGAGAGGGCCGCCGCCCCCGGGAAAGATGTCGGCGAAAACGAGCACGGATTGATCATGCGCCCGCCCCCATCAAGGCCGCATGAACTTGGCAGCCCTCCGCATACAGATCTTGTGAAGGCTTCTCTACGCGGCGAAGCGGTAGCCGACGCCGGGGTCGGTGCGGATGTAGCGGGGGCCGTCGGCGGGCTCGATCTTGCGGCGCAGGTTGGCGATGTGGGCGCGCAGGACCTGGAAGTCGTCTTCGTACTCGACGCCCCAGACCTCGACCAGGAGGGCGCGGTGGGTCATCAGGCGGCCGCGGTTGCGGGCCAGGACCCGGAGCAGCTCGAACTCGGTCGGGGTCAGGTGGACCGGCTCGCCGTCGCGGCGCACGGCGCGGGCGGCGAGGTCGACCTCCAGCCCCTCGGCCTCGATCAGCGGCTCGACCGCCTCCGGCTTGGCCCGGCGCAGGACCGCCTCCAACCGGGCGACCAGCTCCGGCGGGCCGAAGGGCTTGGTCACGTAGTCGTCGGCGCCGGCGGCGAGCGCCCGCACCTTCTCCTCCTCCTCGCCCACCGCCGAGAGCACGATGATCGGCATCTCGCTCCACTCGCGCAGCCGCTTGGTCACCTCGACCCCGTCGATGTCGGGCAGGACCAGGTCGAGGATCGCCGCGTCGGGCGGTTTGACCGCGGCGCGGTCGAGCGCCTCCTCGCCATTGCTCGCCTCGATCGCCTCGTAGCCGGCCTCGCGCAGGATCACCCGCAGCGCCCGCAGGATCTGCGGCTCGTCGTCGCAGACGAGGATGCGGCCGGCGGCGGTCATCGCTCCCCCCCGTCCTCGCCGGAGAAGGAGACGACGAAGGTCGTGCCCTGGCCAGCCAGCGACTCGACCGCGATCTCACCGCCGTTGGCCTCGACGAAGCCCTTGGCGATCGCCAGGCCGAGCCCCGAGCCGGTGTGGGTGCCGGCTGCCTCGCCGCGGAAGAAGGGCTCGAAGATGCGGGTGAGGTCGGCGTGGGAGATCCCCGGACCCTGGTCGACGACGCGGACGACGAGGCGCGGGCCGACCACCCTGGAGCGGACGAGGACGGGGCGGCCGGCGCCGTGGCGGACCGCGTTCTCGAAGAGGTTGGCGAAGGCGCGTTCGAGCTGGGTCGCGTCGGCCCTCAGGGTCGGCAGGTCGCCGCCGGGGCTGACCCGGACCGCCTCACGGTCGGCGCCGATCGAGTCGCGCGCCGCCTCCAGCACCTCGCTGAGGTCGACCGGCTCGCGCCGCGGCGCGGCGCCGCCGGTCTCGAGGCTGGAGATGTCGAGCAGGTTCTCGACCAGGCGGGAGAGCCTGTTGCCCTGGTCGACGACGCCATCGCTGAGCTCGGCCCGCTCCGCCCCGGTCAGGGTCTCCGAGCCAAGCGCCGAGCCGGAGGCGATGATCGAGGTCAGCGGCGTCCGCAGGTCGTGGGAGACGGAGCGCAGCAGCGAGGTCTTGAGCTCGTCGCTGCGGCGCAGCGCCTCGGCCTCGACCACCTCCGCCTGCATCCGGTCGCGCTCGGCGGCGAGCGCCGCCAGCTCGGCCAGGGCCCGGTCGGCGCGCTCGCGGCCGCGCTCGGCCTCCTCGGCGCGGGCCCGGGCGAGCTCGGCCAGGGAGCTGGCGGCGACCGCCACCACCCCGAAGACGACGATCGCGACCAGGTCGCGGTCCTCGGCGACGGTGAAGCGGCCGAGGGGCGCGATGTGGAACCAGTTGAAGGCGGCGACGCTGGCAACCGAGGTCAGCAGGCCCAGGCGCCAGCCCCAGACGGTCGAGACCAGGAGGACGCCCGGCAGGTAGACGATGCCGAGCGAGATCGCCGGGGCCACGTCTTCAAGCGGGTAGACGATCAGGGTGCCGAGCGCGACCGCCGCGATCGAGGCGAGCACTCCCGCCCAGACAGGGAGGCGGCGGCTGCGGTTGTCGCTGGAGTCGGTCGTCATCGAAGCATCTGAGCCTTCACTGCCATAGTTTCCGCCCCTGATGCTCGGGACGTGCGCCTCGGCGCTACTTATATGCGCCGCCTCGCTGCTTGTCGGCCGCGCCATTCTCGCCATTGCGGGGCGCGAGAGCTGGTCCTGGCTGGAGCCGGCGGTCGGCTTCGGCGCGATCCTCACCGTCACCGGGGCCCTGGCCCGGGCCCCCGGCCACGGCACGAGCGCGACCCTGGGCCTGCTCGCCCTCCTGCTCGGCGCCGGCGCGATCGCGATACGCGGGTCGACGGGCCGAAAAGTCGTCCATAGGTTTACTTTTAGGCCCGTCGGCGGATTCGGTGGCGCGATCCGCGAAGGCCTGCCGGCAGCGATCGTCGTCCTCCTCGTGCTCTCGATCCCGTTCGCGGTCAGCGGCCGCTGGGGGCTGCTCGGCGAGGGATTCAACAACGACCTCGGCCTGCACCTGGCCTGGGCCGAGTGGCTGCGCAGCGGCTTCGGGCCGGCGCCCGACCCCGGCTATCCGCTCGGGCCGCACGGCCTCGCCGTCGCCACCGCCGCCGTGCCGGGGATCGGGCTGGGCCAGGCCTTCATCGGCGAGATCTTCGCGATCGGAACCCTGACCGCGCTGACCGCGCTCGGCGCCCTGCGCGACCTCGGCATCGTCCGCCGCGTCTTTGCCGCCGCCCTGGTCGCCGTCCCCTACCTCGCCGCCTCCTACTTCGCCCAGGCGGCCTTCAAGGAGATGGCCGAGGCCCTCTTCGTCCTCGCCTTCGCGATCGCCCTGATGGACCTCGACCGCCGACGGGCCGAAAAGTCGACCATGGGTTCACTTTTAGGCCCGTCGGCGGGGAGTTGGGAAGGGCGGGCGCGGCTGGCGCTGGCGCCGCTGGCGCTTGCCGGCGGGATCTTCTTCTCCTACAGCTTTGCCGGGATCGCCTGGCCGGTCGCGATCGTCGCCCTCTGGAGCCTGACCGTGCCGGAGGTGAGGCGGCTGCTGGCGCCGCGGGCGCTGCTGCGCTTCCTGTTGCGGCCGGCAACTCTGATCGCGATCGTCTTCCTCGCCGGGCTCGCGGCAGTGCTGGCGCTGGTCGGCCCCTTCGGCTTCGCCAGCGGCTTCAACAAGGTCGCCGGCAGCAACACTTACGGGCCGGTCTCGCCAATCGAGGCGCTCGGCGTCTGGCCCGCCTCCAACTACCGCCTCGACGCGGCCGGCGGGGCCGAACTGGCCGGCGTCGCCGGGGCGATCGCGACGCTGGCGCTGCTGGTCGGGGTCGCCTGGTGGGTGCGCCGCCGCGACTTCGCAGTGCCGATCGCGCTCGGCGCCAGCGTCGTCCTCTACCTCGCCTCGCTCCCCTTCAGCGGCGATTACTCGCGGGCGAAGGCGCTGATGATCATCGCCCCGCTGGCGATGCTGCTGGCGCTGCGGCCGCTGCTGGCCGAGCTGGTCAAGGCGCCGGCCGAAGACCGGCTGGGGGCCGAGTCGCCGCGGACGTCGCCCTGGGATCCGTTGCGGCGGCTCGCCTGGGGGGCGCTGGCGGTCGCCTTCATTGGCGGCGCCATCTACTCGAGCTTCCTTGCCCTGCGCGACGCGCCGGTCGGCCCGCCCGGCCACGGCTCGGAGCTGCGCGCCTTCCTGCCGATCCTGCACGGCAAGCCCGTACTCTACGCGGGCCAGGACCGCTACGCCGCCTACGAGCTGCTCGGCGCCGACACCCACGTGCCGCTGGTCGAGTTCCCCGACGAGGCCGTCTCCCAGAACCCGGAGAAGCCGTTCGACACCGGCAACGCCTACAGCCCGATCGACTTCGACTCCTTTTCGCGGGGCACGCTCGACGCCTTCGAATACGTGATCACCGGGCGGGCGGCCTGGAACAGCCAGGCCCCGGAAAACTTCCGCCGCGTCGCCGCCACTCCGTCCTATGTGCTCTGGAAGCGGACCGGGCCGACCCCCGACGATCGCCACGTCCTGCTCGAGGGCACCGAAGCCGGGGCGCGCGCCGGCTGCGCCTCGCCCGAGATTCGCATCCTCCTCGCCAACCCAGGCCGGGCCTCGCTCTTCCCCGACCCGGTGATCGGGGCCAAGGCCCGCTGGCTGCCCGACAGCGTCCTCGGGACCGGCGAGAGCGCCTCCCAGACCCTGAGCCTGCCGGCCGGCCGCTGGAACCTCTCGCTGCAGTACTTCTCCCCCTTCGGCCTCACCCTCTCGGCACCGGGATTCCACGAATCGCTGAAGCCGGCCCTGGACGGGCAGCGCCCGAACACGATCAGCCTCGCCAACGACGGCCAGTTCTGGACCGCGGGCCAGATCAGCGGTGGCGGCGCGCCGCTCAAGTTCACGATCGCCGCCGCCGACGCCAGCACCCTGCAGAGCCTCAGCGGCTACGACGGCAAGGCCTACGTCGGCGCCCTGATCGCGGTCCCCGCCGAGCCGCACCGGATCGTGCCGCTAAAGCATGCCTGCAACGGCTGGATCGACTGGTACGAATCGAAGGAATCGCCCTAGGCTCTGGTATTTTGACACCGTATGAGGTGTCAAACTAACGCTGCCGTGCTGCTGCGCGCCAAACGGGAACAGCATGGGCTCAGCCAGCGTCGCCTGGCGCTGCGGGCCGGGACCAGCCAGGACGCGATCAGCAGGATCGAGCGGGGGGCAGAATCCCCGACCATCGAGAGGCTCGCCCAGATCCTGCTTGCCCTTGGGGAGCAGTTGGACTTGAGCGCAACGCCGCTGCAGGCCCGGGTGCCCGCAGCCGACCTTGCCACGGCAGCGGCGATGACACTAGAGGAACGGCTGCGCGAGGCTGCTTCCTGGAACAGGGTCACGTCTGAGCTTGCCCTAGCGGGCGAGGAGGCTCGCCGTCATGGGCACCCCGCGACGAAGCGAGGCCACACGTGAACGGTTCCACGGAAGCGACGGAACGGCCCCTTGATCTCAGCTCCCTCCTACAGGCGCTGGCTCACCACAGTGTCGACTATGTAGTGATCGGCGGAGTCGCCGTCCAGGTGCACGGCCACCGGCGCACGACCATGGACCTCGACCTGGTCCCTGATCCAGCGCCCGACAACCTCCTGCGGCTCTCCGCGGTCCTGAAGGAGCTCGAGGCACGTCCCCGAGACACTCCGGCAGGCGAGGTCGAGGTGGCCGCCGCTGACCTGGAGCGATTGGCTCTGGCGGCTGTCGTCCCTCCCCTCTCCACCCGGCACGGACAGCTCCACATCCTTCCCCAGCCGAAGGGAAGCCGCCCTTTCGGCGCGCTCAAGGAGGCGGCCCTCGTCGTCGAGATCGACGGCGTTGAGATCGCGATCGCCTCGCTCGACGACCTGATCCGGATGAAGCGGGCCGCAGGGCGCCCCGCCGACCTGGACGACATCGCCGCCCTGACCGCAGCGGCTCCTAAACGGCCTTCGCCGCCAGGCGCTCCGGGCTGACGCGGACGACGTCCCAGGCCCAGCCGAGCCGCTCGAAGGAGTCGATCACCAGAGCCGAGGGATCTACCTGGAAGCGGCCGAGGCCGTGGGTGGAGGAGGTCGGAAAGGCGTGGTGGTTGTTGTGCCAGGCCTCGCCGAAGGTCGGGATCGCGATCAGGGCCAGGTTGCGCGAGTGGTCGGCGGTCTCAAAGTCGCGGTTGCCGAAGACATGGCAGAGCGAGTTGATGCTGTAGGTGAAGTGGTGGAGGACGAAGACCCGGACAAGGCCGCCCCAGAGCAGGCCGGTGAGGGCGGCAAAGAGGGTGCCGCCGATCACCCAGCCGAGCGCGAAGGGCAGCAGCAGGCCGCCGATCGCCCAGTAGAGGAAGGTGCGATCGACCCAGCTGATCACCGGGTCGGCGATCAGGTCGGGGGCGAAGCGCTCCTTGTTGCCGCGCTGAGTGTGGATGAAGAGCCAGCCGACGTGGGCGTGGAAGAGGCCGCGCAGGGCGCCGCCGATGCCGCCGCCGTGATCGACGTGGGGGCTGTGGGGATCGCCCTCTTCGTCGGCGAAAGCGTGGTGCTTGCGATGGTCGGCGACCCAGGAGATGACCGGGCCCTCGATCGCCGCCGAGCCGAGGATCGCCAGCAGGCCGTGCAGCCAGCGCTTCGCCTTGAAGCTGCGGTGGGTGAGGTGGCGGTGGAAGCCGACCGTGATCCCGAGCCCGGTCAGCGGGTAGAGGACCGCGAAGAGGATGACGTCGCTCCAGTGCAGCGCCCTGCCCCAGACCTGCCAGGCGGCGAGCAGGATCGCGAGGAAAGGGATCAGGGTGACGAGGCCGGTGATGATGCGGTCGCGGGTCTCGTTTGCGACCGGCTGGATGTCCGAGGGAAGCGGCGACGCCACGCCACGATCATACGGATCGTGCCACTGGAAGATGTCGAGGTTGGGCCGCTGTTAGGGTCCAGACACAATGCCGTTCGCCAGCACCGCGCCGCTGCGGCGCGAGATCGAGAGGCAGATCCCCGAGCGACCGTTCGCGGTCGAGTTCTGGGACGGGACGCGGCTGCCCGCCAGCAACGGCGGCGGGCCCACCTTCTTCGTCCGCTCGCCGCGGGCCGCCGCCCACGTGCTGCGGGCGCCTGGGCAGCTCGGGCTCGGACGCGCCTACGTCAGTGGCGATATCGAGGTCGACGACATCGACGCGGTGATCGCCCTGCTCGACAGCTGGAAGCCGCCCACGCCGGAGAGCAAGGCGAAGTTGCTAGCCGGCGCCGTCCGCGCCGCCGGGCTGACGCGGCCGCCGCGCCGTCCCGCTTCGGAGCTGCGCCCCAGCGGCCGCCGCCACAGCAAGGAGCGCGACGCCCGCGCCGTCCGCCACCACTACGACGTCTCCAACCAGTTCTTCAAGCTCTTCCTCGACGAGTCGACCACCTACAGCTGCGCGATCTTCTCCCGCGGGGCGGAGACCCTGGAGGCCGCCCAGGAGGAGAAGCTGGAGATGGTCTGCCGCAAGCTTGAGCTGAAGGAGGGCGAGCGGGTGCTCGACGTCGGCTGCGGCTGGGGCAGCTTCTCGCTCTGGGCGGCGACCCGCCACGGGGCCCGGGTGACCGGCATCACCCTCTCCCCTCCCCAGGCCGAAGAGGCGCGGCGGCGGGCCGAGGCGGCTGGGGTCGCCGACCGGGTCGAGATCCGGGTGATGGACTACCGCGACCTGTCCGGCGAGAAGTTCGACGCGATCTCCAGCATCGGCATGGTCGAGCACGTCGGCGGCGAGCAGATCGACGTCTACGCCCGCACCCTGGCCGGGTTGCTCGACCCGGGCGGGCGGCTGCTCAACCACGGCATCGCCCGCCTCCGCCATTCCGACCCCGAGGCCGGCCCCTTCTCCGAGCGCTACGTCTTCCCCGACGCCGACCCCCTGCACCTCTCGCGGGTGCTGCTGGCGCTGGAGCGGGCCGGCTTCGTCACCCGCCACGTCGAGGAGTTCGGCGCCGACTACGCCGAGACCCTGCGCCACTGGACCCGCCGCCTCGACGAGAACCTCGACGAGGCGATCTGCCTCGCCGGGCCGGAACGGGTCCGGGTCTGGCGCTTGTACCTGCGAGCGGCGCGCAACGGCTTCGAGTCCGGCTTCACCTCGATCTACCAGGCGCGCTGCAGCCTCGGCTGAGGCGTCATTTTTCGGCCCGCACTTCTTCGACCAGCTGCACGATCGTCTCGCCGACGCCATCGACGCTCTGGCGCGACAGCTTGTCCAGCCGATCGGAGACGTCGTGGCCGGGGTAGCGCCAGTCGATCAGGTCGACGGCGGGGACCCCGCTGCGCAGAAATGGGGTGTGGTCGTCGGTGACTTCGGCGCGAGCTTCGGAGGAGAAGAGATTCGAGGCGCCGGCCGTGTCGGCCGCGATCAGGACGCGCTGCCACAGCGCCGGGGTCGAGTTCACCTCGCGGTCGAGGAGCAGCCCGCGATTGCCGACGTAGTCGAGCAGAATCATCGACGCCGTTTCGCCGGGGTGGGCGGCGACGTAGGCGCGCGATCCTCGCAGGCCTTCGTTGTAGAAGTGCGGGCTTTCTTCGGGCAGCTCGGCCGGTGGCTCCTCGCCGTCGAAGAGGACGAAGCGAACTTCGCGATCGCCCGCTTCGCTCTTCGTGCTTCGCAGCGCCTGGGCCGCCTCGATGACGATCGCGGTCCCCGCCGCCCCATTGTTGGCGCCGACGAATCCGCGCGGCTTGGCCAGGGTGTCGTAGTGGGCGCCGAGAACGATCGCCGGCTTCTGGCCCGGGAGCACGCCGACGATGTTCCGCAAGCCAGGCTGGCCCGGGATCGGTTCGAAGTGAGCGTCGGGCAGGAGCGGCCGCAGTTCGGTTGCCAGCTTTCGGAGCTGCGGGGAGCCTGCCGGGCGCTGGCCGGCGGCGAGCTGGCGTTCGATCAGCCGCCAGGCCTTGGCGGCATCGAAACGGTCGCCCTGCGCCGTGGTCGAAGAAGAAGCGCTGTCGCCACAACCTGCCGCGAGCGCGCTGATAGCGATGACGAGGAGCAGGGCCGATCCAGCCCGTGCCAGGCGCCTCGCCCTGCCCATCGATCGCCACATGGGTTTTACTCTAGATAGTTCTAGGAAACTCGTCCACCGTCGCGATCGCCCAGTCGGCGCCGGCTTCTCGCTGCTGCTCGACGCTGTAGCTGCCGGTCGCCACTCCGACGACCTTGATCCCGGCGCCGTGGCCCGCCGCCACGTCGCGGGGTGTGTCGCCGACGGCGATCGCGCTGTCGAGATCTAGCGGGGCGCCGGCGGCAGTGCCGCCGCGCTCAAGCGCCCGCTTGGTCAGCTCGGTGCGGTCGCGGGAGTCGGAGCCGTAGCCGCCGAAGGCGAAGAAATGGTTGAGGTCGGCGCGGGCGAGCTTGATCTGGGCGGCGGCTTCGATGTTGCCGGTGACGATGCCGAGCAGGACCCCCTGCTCGGCCAGCCGCGGCAGCAGCTCTTCGATGCCCGGCATCACCCGGTAGCCGTCGGACTCGGCGACAGCGTCGCCGAGGTGGCTGAGGTAGCCGGCGATCGCCTCGGCCCGCTCGGCCTCGCTGCCGTCGCGGCCGATCACCTCGCGGAAGACGATCTCGGCGATTTCGGGATCGGTCATGCCGGCGTGGGTGTGCTCCTCGATGTTGGCGTCGATGCCGTGCAGCTCACGGAAGGCGCGCTGCCAGGCGACCGCGCCGGCGCCGCCGGTGACCAGCAGAGTGCCGTCGATGTCGAAGAGGACGGTCTGGATCAATGCTCGCCCTCGAGCAGGTCACGCTGGGTCAGCGTGTAGAGCAGGCCGAGCGAGGGCAGGACGAGGACGGCGGCGATGCCGAAGACGATGAAGACCACGTCCAGGGTCGGGTCGGGCGCGGCGGCCGCGCCGATCTTGAGGCTGGTTGGCAGCAAGTAGGGGAACTGGGCGACGCCCCAGCCCCAGATCACGGCAATCACGGCGCCGGCGGCAAGCGGGCGCAGGGGGCGGCGCCCTCCCCGCAGGAGGACGAGGAGCAGGCCGAGGCCGCAGAGGACCGAGAGCACGACCAGCGGCAGGCCCTGGTCGATGAGGCGGTCGAAGATGTAGCGCGCTTCGGAGTGCAGCTCGACCAGGCCCACGGTCGCCGCTGCTCCGGCGACCACGGCAGCCGCCAGCGCCCGCCGCACGAAGTAGCGCTCCAGGTCCTCTTCGCCGGCGCGGCGGGCATCGCCGACGAGGAAGACCGCTGAGAGGTAGGCGCCGCTGGCGACAAACATCGCCCCAACCAGCAGCGGCAGTGGCTGCAGCCACGACGAGAAGGCGTCGCCGTCGCCCGCCGCGGGAACGTTGCCGGCGGCGATCGCGCCGACCACGGCGCCCATGAAGAACGGGGTCAGGACCGAGGAGAGAGCGAAGGTGGCGCCCGCCGCCCGCCGCGCCGCCAATCCCTCGATCGACTTGCGGAAGGCGAAGCCGCAGCCGCGCAGGACGATCCCGGCAGCGGCCAGCGCGATCGGCACGTAGAGCGTCGTCATCACCGCGCTGAAGGCGGGTGGGAAGGCGGTCCAGAGGACGACGAGGATGAAGATCAGCCAGACGTGGTTGGCCTCCCAGACCGGGGTCAGCGAGCGCTGGATCAGCGCCCGCGGCCGCTTCCCCTTCTCGGCGTCGCCGGCGATCAGGTCCCAGAAGCCGCCGCCGAAGTCGGCCCCGCCGAAGAGCGCGTAGAAGGTCGCGCCAACCCAGAGGATCGCCGCCGCAACATCTGCTCGACTCATGGCGCAGCCTCCGTCGGCGGCCCATACGGAGTGCCCTCCGGCTCCACCCCGCCCTCGCGCCAGCGCCGCGACATCGAGCGCAGGACGAGGATCGCGATCGTCCCGATCCCGCCGTAGAGCAACAGCACCGCGCCGAAGCTGAACCAGAGCCCGTGGGCCGGCGTCACCGCTTCGGAGGTGCGCATGTAGCCCTGCACGATCCAGGGCTGGCGGCCGACCTCGGTCACAATCCAGCCGCACCAGAGCGAGAGCACCGCCGCCGCGCCGGAGATCGCCACCGCCCGCAGGAACCAGATCGTCTGCGGCATCTCGCGCCGCCGCCACCAGACGAACAGCACCCAGAGGCCGAGCGCGATGAACAGCGTGCAGACGCCGATCATCGTATCGAAGGCGAGGTGCAGCATCGTGTTCGCAGGCGGGCGTTCGTCCTTGGGGATGTCATTCAGCCCGGTGACCTTGGTGTCGGGGCTGAAGCCGACCAGGAAGGAGTCGAGGTCGGGGATCGGGATCGCCGCCTTGACCCCGCTGGAGGTGCAGATGCCGCCGAGGTACTCGGTCTGGTGGCCGCCGGTTTCCTGAATGCACTCCATCCCGGCGAACTTGGCCGGCTGGTGGTCGGCGACGGCGCGGGCGGCGGTGTCGCCGACCAGGAACTGCAGCGGCGCGGCGATCAGCCCGATCGTCAGCGGGATCAGCAGGCCGAGCCGGTGCAGGCGGTCACGCCGCCCTTTCAGCATCCCGGTCGCGTAGACGCCGGCGACGAGAAAGCCGACGACGATGTAGGCGGCGAGGATCATGTGCGGCGCCTCGTAGCCGGTTGCCGGGTTGAAGAGGACCTTGAGCGGGTCGGTGTCGACCACCTTGCCCGCCGCGTTCAGGGTGAAGCCCTGCGGCTGGTTCATCCACGAGTTGGCGGCGACGACGGCGGCGGCGCCGCCGAGGCCGGTGATCGCCATCGGCACGCCGGACCAGAAGTGGGCCCAGCCGCTGAGCCGCTTCCAGCCGTAGATGTAGATCGCGAGGAAGATCGCCTCGACGAAGAAGAAGATCCCCTCGATCGCGAAGGCGATCCCGAAGGCGGCGCCGAAGCGGTCCATGAAGCGCGGCCAGAGCAGGCCGAACTCGAAGCTGAGCACGGTGCCGGTGACGGCGCCGACGGCGAAGGTGATCGCCATCGCCTTCGACCAACGCCGGGCCAGCTCCATCGCGTCCTTGTCGCCGCGTTTCAGCCCCAGGTAGTTGGCGATCAGGATCGTCGCCGGCAGGGCGACGCCGAGGCAGGAGAGGACGATGTGGAAGCCGAGGGTGAAAGCCATCTGCTCGCGGGCGGCGAGCAGGTTCGATGCCGACGCCGCGAGTGGGAGCGGGTCGAGCGCGGGCACCGCTTTACTCCTCGCGCCTCGCGTTGCGGTAGCGGCGGATCAGCGCGTTGGTCGAGCTGTCATGGCGCAGCTTCGGCTCCAGCCCGGCCTGCAGCTCGGGGATGATCCGCACCGCCAGCGCCTTGCCCAGCTCCACCCCCCACTGGTCGAAGGAGTCGATCCCCCAGATTGCGCCCTGGGTGAAGACGCTGTGCTCGTAGAGCGCGACCAGCGCGCCGAGGGTCTCGGGGTCGAGCCGCTCGGCCAGGATCGTGTTGGTCGGGCGGTTGCCGTCGAAGGTGCGGTGCGGGACCAGCTCCTCGGCCGTGCCCTCCTCGCGCACCTGCTGCGGCGTCTTGCCGAAGGCGAGCGCCTCGGTCTGGGCGAAGACGTTGGCCATCAGCAGGTCGTGGTGGTCGCCGAGCGGGTTCAGCGTCTGCATGAAGCCGATGAAGTCGGCCGGGATCAGCTCCGTCCCCTGGTGGATCAGCTGGTAGAAGGAGTGCTGGCCGTTGGTTCCCGGCTCGCCCCAGTAAATCGCGCCGGTCTGGTAGTCGACGCGGACCCCGTCGAGGGTGACGTGCTTGCCGTTGGACTCCATCGTCAGCTGCTGCAGGTAGGCCGGGAAGCGGTGCATGTACTGGTCGTAGGGGAGGACGGCGGCGGTCTGGGCGCCGAAGAAGTCGCCGTACCAGACGGCCAGCGAGCCGAGCAGGATCGGCAGGTTGACCGCCGGCGCCGCCTCGCGGAAGTGCTCGTCCATCGCGTGGAAGCCGGTCAGCATCTCGGCGAAGCGGCCGGGGCCGATCGCCAGCATCGTCGAGAGCCCGATCGCCGAGTCCATCGAGTAGCGGCCGCCGACCCACTCCCAGAAGCCGAACATGTTGTCGGTGTCAATCCCGAACTTGGCGACCTCGTCGGCGTTGGTCGAAACGGCGACGAAGTGCTTGGCGACTGCGCTCTCGTCGCCGCCGACGCCGGCCAGCACCCACTCGCGGGCGCTGCGGGCATTGGTCATCGTCTCCAGCGTCGTGAAGGTCTTGGAGGAGACGACGAAGAGCGTCTCGGCCGGGTCGAGGTCGCGCGTGCACTCGGCGAAGTCGGTGCCGTCGACGTTGGAGACGAAGCGGAAGCTCATCTCGCGGCGGCTGTAGTGGCGCAGCGCCTCATAGGCCATCACCGGGCCGAGGTCGGAGCCGCCGATGCCGATGTTGATGACATTGCGGATCGGCTTGCCGGTCTGGCCGGTCCACTCGCCGCCGCGGATCTTCTCGGCGAAGACGTTCATCCGGTGCAGCACGCCGTGGACCTCTTTGACCACGTCCGTGCCCTCGACGATCAGCGAGCGGTTGCGCGGCATCCGCAGCGCCACATGCAGGACCGAGCGGTTCTCGGAGACGTTGATCCGCTCGCCGGCGAACATCGCGTCGCGGCGCTCCGCCACCCCGCGCTCGCGGGCCAGCTCGCCGAGCAGCATCACCGTCTTGTCGGTGATCCGGTTCTTGGAGAAGTCGAGGAAGAGGCCGGCGCCGTCGGCGACGAGGCGCTCGCCGCGCTCCGGGTCAGCGGCAAAGAGATCGCGCAGGTGGGTGTCGGCGATCTCGGCGTGGTGGGCCTCCAGCGCCTGCCAGGCGGAGCACTCCCTCAGCTCGCTCACGAGAGCTGCGACTCGATCGTCTGCAGGAGGTCGGTCCAGGACTTGACGAAGCTCTGCTTGCCCTCCTCCTGGAGGCGGGCGGCGAGGGCGTCGACGCCGATCCCGCCGGCCTCGAACTCGGCCAGCATCGCGTCGGCGCGAACGCCGTCGGTCGGGACGATGTCGCCGACGGCGCCGTGGTCGGCGAACGCCTTCAGCGTGTTCTCGGGCATCGTGTTGACCGTGAACGGCGCCGCCAGCTTCTCGATGTAGAGGACGTCGGAAGCCTCGGGGTCCTTGGTCCCGGTGCTGGCCCAAAGCAGGCGCTGCGGGCGGGCGCCCTCGTTCTGCAGACGCTGCCAGCGCTCGGAGTCGAGCAGCTCGTGGTAGGCGCGGAAGCAGTGCCAGCCGACCGCGATCCCGAGCCAGTTGCGCAGGCCGTCCGGCACCTCCTCGCCGGCGACGGCGGCGTCCCAGCGGCTGATGAAGAGCGAGGCGACCGAGGCGACGTTGGGGTCGAGCCCGGCCTCGACCCTGCGCTCGACGCCGCGCATGTAGGCCTCGGCGGCGGCGACGTACTGGCCGGTTGAGAAGAGCAGGGTGACGTTGATCGGGATCCCGGCGAAGATCGAGTCCTCGATCGCCTTCAGCCCGGCGCTGGTGCCAGGGATCTTGATGAAGAGGTTCTCGCGCTCGGCTTTGGCGTGAAGCTGGGCGGCCTGAGTTGTCGTGCCCGCCGTGTCGTCGGCCAGCAGCGGCGAGACCTCCAGCGAGCAGAAGCCGTCGACGCCATCGGTGCGGGCGTGGACCGGGGCGAAGAGGTCGGTGGCGCCGCGCAGGTCGCGGATCGCGAGATCGAAGAAGAGGTCCTCGGTCGAGCTGGCGCCGGGCCCGTCGGCGGCGATCTGCTCGTTGTAGGCGTCGCCGCCGCCGATCGCCTTGTCGAAGATCGTCGGGTTCGAGGTCAGGCCGGTGACCGAGAGCTCGTCGATGTAGCCGGCGAGGGTGCCGTCGGCCAGCATCGTGCGGGTGATGTTGTCGAGCCAGAGGCTCTGGCCTGCGTCGTGAAGCTGCTGGGTGGGCTTGTCGCTCATTTCTCTCCGATCAGTTCGCGTGCTGCCTCAACCACCCGCTCGGGCGTGAAGCCAAACTTTTTCTCGACCTCTTTCAGTGGCGCCGAGGCGCCGAAGGTGTGCATGCCGACGATCTTGCCCCGCGGGCCGACATAGCGGTCCCAGCCCAGGGTCGACGCCTGCTCGACCGCGACCCGCGCCTGGACCGAGCTGGGCAGGACGCTCTCGCGGTACCCCTCATCCTGGTTGTCGAAGAGGAACCAGGAGGGCAGGCTGACGACGCGGGCGCGGACCCCTTCGGCACTCAGATCCTCGTATGCGCTGATCGCGAGCTGGACCTCGCTGCCGGTCGCGATCAGGATCACCTGCGGCTCTCCCTCCGAGGCGTCGGCGAGCACGTAGCCGCCGCGGGCGACGCCCGCGGCCGAGGCGTACTTGGAGCGATCGAGGGTCGGCAGGTTCTGGCGGCTCAGCACCAGGGCGGTCGGCACGTGCTGCTGGGCCATGATCACCCGCCAGGCCTCGGCGGTCTCGTTGCCATCGCAGGGGCGGATCACGTTCATCCCCGGCATCGCCCGCAGCCCGGCCAGCTGCTCGACCGGCTGGTGGGTGGGGCCGTCCTCGCCGAGCCCGATCGAGTCGTGGCTGAACCAGTGCACGACCGGCAGCTCCATCAGCGCCGAGAGCCGGATCGCGGGGCGGGCGTAGTCGGAGAAGATCAGGTAGGTCGACCAGACCGGGCGCATCTTCGAGAGCGCCAGCCCGTTGGAGATCGCCGCCGACTCGTGCTCGCGGATGCCGTAGTGCAGCTCGCGGCCCTCGCGGCTGACCGGCTGGAACTCGCCGGCGCCGTCGAAGTCGAGGCCGCTGGCGGCCGAGCCGGTGAGGTCGGCGGAGCCGCTCAGCAGCCACGGCACCTTGGACGCGATCGCGTTCAGCACCTGGTGCGAGGCCTTGCGGGTGGCGACGCCCTTTTCGTCGGCCTCGAAGCTGGGGATGTCGGCGTCCCAACCCTCGGGCAGCTCGCGGCGCTGCATCTGCTCGATCTGGGCGCCGATCGAGGGATCGGCGTCGGCGACATCGCGGCGCCAGTCCTCGCGCAGGCGGGCGCCGCGCTCGCCGACCCCGTCGGCGAAGTGCTCGTAGACGCCGTCGGGGATCAGGAACTGGGCATCCTCGGGCCAGCCGTAGGCGCGCTTGGTCTCGCGCACCTCCTCCTCGCCGAGCGGCTCGCCGTGGGCGGCCGAGGTGTCCTGCTTGTGCGGTGAGCCGTAGCCGATGTGGCTGTCGACGATGATCAGGGTCGGCCGCTCGTCCTCGCGGACGAAGTCCTCGAAGGCGCGGGTCAGCAGCTCCATGTCGTTGGCATCGCCGACCCGGGTCACGTTCCAGCCGTATCCCATGAAGCGGGCGGCGACGTCGTCCTCGTAGGCGATCTCGGTCTGGCCGTCAATCGTGATGTGGTTGTTGTCATAGATCCAGCAGAGGTTGTCGAGGCGCTGGTGGCCGGCCAGCGAGGCGGCTTCGCTGGAGACGCCCTCCATCAGGCAGCCGTCGCCGGCGATTGCGTAGACGTCCCAGTCGAAGATCTCCTCGCCGAAATGGGCGCGCTGCCACTTGCCGGCAATCGCCATCCCGACCGAGGTCGCGATCCCCTGGCCGAGGGGCCCGGTCGTGGTCTCGACCCCGGAGGTGAGGTGGTACTCGGGGTGCCCGGCCGCCTTCGAGCCGAGCTGGCGGAAGCTCTTGATGTCGTCGAGGCTGACCGCGGGTTCGCCAGCGCTCTCGTAGTCAGAGTCGACTGCGCTGACTTTGGCCAAGTGCAGCAGCGAGTAGAGCAGCATCGAGGCGTGCCCGGCGGAGAGCACGAAGCGGTCGCGGTTGGGCCAGATCGGGTCGGCCGGATCGAAGCGAAGGAAGCGCTGCCAGAGCGTGTAGGCGACCGGCGCCAGCGCCATCGGCGTGCCTGGATGGCCGGAGTTCGCCTTCTCGATCGCATCAATCGACAGTGTCCGGATCGTGTTGATGCAGAGCTGATCGATGTCCTGGGCCATCCGCACCGTCGATCCTAGTCACTCGCGGCCGACGGGCCTGAAACGGGAGATATAGGCCCGTTTGAGGCCCGTCGGCATCAGGGTTCGATGCGGGTGATGGTGTCGTCGCCGTTGTCAGCTACCCAGACGGCGTCTTCGCCGACCGCGACCGCGCCGGGGGAGTCGCCAACGCCGATCGGGCCGCCGATCACCTTGCCGTCTTCGAGGCCGATCTCGCTGACCGTGTCGTCGCCGGCGTTGGCGACCCAGACCGCGGTCGTGCCGGCATCGATCCCTCCCGGGCGGGCGCCGACCGGGATCGGCTCGCCGAGGATCGAGTGCAGCGAGGGATCGATCCGCGAGACCGTCCCAGAGCGGCTGTTGGCGACCCAGACCATGCCGTGGCCGACGGTGACCCCGGCCGGGCCGCGGCCGGCCAGGATCGAGTGGTCGGCGGCCGCGTCGCCGAGGTCGATCCGGCGCACGGTGCCGGTCGTGGCGCTGCTGACCCAGAGCCCGCCCGCGCCAACTCCGAGCCGTAGCGGCGCGACATGGGGCACGATGCCGCGCTTGAAGACCGTGGCGCTGGCGGCGTTAATCGCGGTGACGCCGCCGCCGGCATCGTCGGCGACCCAGACCCGGCCGCCGCCGAACGCGATCGGCCCTGGCCGGCCGCCGACATCGATCCGCGCGGCCACGCGCCTGGAAGCGGGGTCGACCCGAAGGACCTCACCGTCGCGCGGGCTGGAGACCCAGACCGAGCCCGCGCCGACGGCGACGCCGGAGACTCCCTTGCCGAGCGGGATCGGCGAGCCCGTCACTTCCCGCGTTTCAGGATCGATCCGGGTCAGCGTCCCGTCGGCCTCACTCGTCACCCAGACAGACCCTTCGCCGGTAGCGACGCGCAGCGGGCTGTTGCCGACCGGGATCGGGGCGGAGACCGAGACGCCGCTGCCGCCGAGGATGAAGACGAGGGCCACGGCCAAGGCCGCGGCAACCGCTCCCGCCGCGCCCACCCACTGCATCCGCTTGCTAGCGAAGTTGCGCCAGGCCAGGGGCCGCGCGGCGGCAATCGGCAGCGTCCGCTGCTCAGCGTCGGCGGAGAGGACCCGGGTCGCCGCCGGCGTCGCCCCCTCGCGCTCGCGGGCGGCCTCGATCAGCCCCCCGGCGGTCGAGTAACGATCGGCCGGGTCCTTGGAGACGGCGCGCTCGATCACCTCGTCGAGCCCGGCCGGCATCTCCGGCTCGGTGTCGGCTTCCTGGCGCGCGTAGGGGACGATCCCGGTCAGCGACTCGTAGAGGACGCAGCCAAGCGCGTAGATGTCGGCGGCCGGGCCGACCCTGCCCCCGCGCCACTGCTCGGGGGCCATGTACTCGACGGTGCCGACGATCGAGGCCCCGCTGGCGACGCCGCTTTCCTCGACCGCCTTGGCGAGGCCGAAGTCGGAGAGGTAGGCGCGGTCGCCTTCGAGCAGGATGTTGTGCGGCTTGACGTCGCGATGGACGATCCCCTTGGCGTGGGCGACGTCGAGGGCGTCGGCGACCTGGGCCAACAGGTCGACCGCCTCGGCCGGCGGCAGCGGCCCGCCCCGCTTCAGCCGCTGCTTGAGGTCGCCGCCCTCGACCAGGCGCATGGCGACGATCAGCTCACCGTCCTCCTCGCGCGAGTCGAAGACGGGGACGACGGAGGGGTGGTCGAGGCTGGCGGCGAGGCGCGACTCGCGCAGGAAGCGCTCGCGGAAGTCGTCCTGGTCGGCGAGGTTGCGGGCGATCACCTTCAGCGCCACCGGCCGTTCCAGGCCGAGGTGCGTGGCCCGGTAGACGACCCCCATGCCGCCGCGGGAGATCAGCGACTCGATCCGGTACCCGGCGAGGGTCGAGCCGATGGTCAGTTCTCCCATAGAGGGCTTATATCGGGCAGCCCCCATGTAAAAGGGGCCTCCCCCGTCTCCGGAAGAGGCCCCTTGCGCTTTGCCGGCTGTCCTAGTGGCGGACCGGCTGCCAGGAAATCACCGGTCCGATCGTCGTCCCCGACTCCCCTTCGGAGAAGTCGATGCCTTCGGCGAGGTCGCTGCTGCTGCCGCTGGCGACGTTGATCGACGACAGCGACTCCTCGGTCCCGGCGGCGATGAAGGCCGCCACCTGCAGCCCATCGGAGGAGAAGACCGCGTTGGTGGTCGAGCCATCCGGCAGTTCGGTCAGCTTGCGGGCGCGGCCGGCCCCGGTCGGCTTGACCCAGAGGCCGCGGTCGCGGCGGAACAACACGGTCTTGCCGTTCGGCGCCACGTCTTCGACGTAGGCGGAGCCGGCGCCGGCGACCAGCGAGTGGACCTTGGTCCCGTTGCTGCGCATCGTGTAAACGTCGGCGTAGGCGCTCGGGCCTTCACCGCTCTCGCCGCGGCTGTAGAGGATCCCGCCGGCGAAGAAGCGCGGCTTGAACTCGTCGAAGCGGGCGGTCCGGGTCAGCCGGGTGAGGCCGGCGCCGCTGGGCTTGATCGAGAAGAGATCGTCGCTGGCGCCGCCGCCGGTTTCCGCCGTGCTGCGGACGAAGACGATCGAGCGGCCGTCGGCCGAGAAGGCAGCCTGGTGCTCGTCGTCGGGCGTCGAGGTCAGCGCCCTCTGGCCCCCACCGAAGACCCCCACGGTGTAGAGGTCGGCGGGCGCGCCGGCGGCGGAGCGCCGCTCGAAGACGACGACCTTCCCGTTCGGCGAGACCAGCGGGGCGCTGTCGAGATCGGCGCCGTTGGTCAGCTGGCGCTGGCCCGAGCCGTCGGCCCGCACCGAGAAGATGTCGCCGTCGCGGACGAAGGCGATGCTGGTCCCGTCCGGCGAGAAGGCCGGCTGGCTGTCGGTCGGGTCGGTGGTCAGCTGGTTGAGGTGGCCGTCGCGGACGGCGAAGAGGCCGCCTTCTTCAGTCGCCGGTTTGGCTTCAGTCGCGGGTTTTCCTTCACTGGCCGCTTTCCCCTCGGTCCCGGCTTTGATCGTGACTTTGGAGAAGACGACGGCGCCGGAGTGGCCGGCGGCGAAGGCGCTGCCGGCGGAGGCGGCAAGCGCCAGGACGGCGAGCAGAGCGGCAAAGATCGTTCGGTTCAGCATCGGAGTTCCTTTCGAAGAGGTTGCGAATTGCTGCACCGATGCTCAGGCCCAGACGCGAACGCGCCTAGGACAGCCGCGCCCCCGTCCGAGCCAGCTCTGGCCCAGATCGAGCCACCTCAGTCGACGAGACGTGCATTCGCCCCCTATGACGTGGTCAATGCAGGTTTCGTCGCGTGGCTAACGGCTGCGGTCGAGGCCCAGCTCTATGACCCGGGCCGCGATCTGGCGCGGACGGTCGCGGCCAGCGTCGCCGGCGACGCCGAGTTTGGTCGCGAGGGCGTCGAGGCGGCGCTGGGCGGTGCGCTCGCTGACGTGCAGCTCCGCCGCGATCTCGGCCCGGGTGGCGGGACGGCCGGCAAAGGCGCCCTCGGAGCGGTAGGGAGCGACCAGGGCGGCGGCGGTCGCCCGCTCCTCCTCGCTGAAGGAGACCGATGGCCGCGCCGCCGGCACCGTCGCCCCGGCGCGCCCGGAGCCGTCGGAGATTTCGAGCCGGTGGCCGCCGACCAGCAGGGTGTCGCCGTCGCGCAGCCGCCGGGGCCGGTCGAGCGGCTCGCCGTTGAGCGAGGTGCCGTTGCGGCTGTCGAGGTCGGTCGCCATCAGCACCTCGCCGCGGCGTTCGATCTCGACGTGGTTCCAGGAGACGGCCTCGTCCTCGATGCAGATCCCGGCGTCGGGAGCGCGGCCGACGATCGTGCGCTCGGCCAGCAGCGCCACCGAGCGCGGCTCGCCGCCTTTTGCCGTCAGCCAGACCCGAGCATCCATCGCCCAGCGAGCATAGTTAGAGTCGCCGTCAGTGTCTGGGGATGCCGAGAAGCGAGCCGCCGCCGAGGCCGCTGCCCTGCTGGTCGAGGACGGGATGGCGGTCGGGCTGGGGACCGGGTCGACGGTCGAGTTCCTGCTGCCGGCGCTGGCCCGCCGCGGCCTCGACGGGATCCGCTGCGTCGCCACCTCGGTCGCGACCGAGGTCCAGGCCCGCGAGCTGGGCATCGCGGTCGAGGAGTTCGGCGAGCTGGCCAGGCTCGACATCGCGATCGACGGCACCGACCAGGTCACCCCCGATGGCTGGCTGATCAAGGGCGGCGGCGGCGCCCACCTACGCGAGAAGATCGTCGCCGCGGCGGCCGCCCGCTTCATCGTCATCGCCGACTCGAGCAAGCCGGTCGAGGCGCTGAGCGCGCCGGTGCCGCTGGAGCTGTTCGCCTTCGGCCTCGGCTCGACCCTCGCCCGCCTCGGCGACCAGGTCGCGCTGCGCGACGTCCCCCGCAGCCCCGACGACGGCGTCATCGCCGACTACAACGGCGAGATCGGCGACGCCGCGGCGCTGGCGGCGCGGCTCGAGGCCGACCCGGGCGTCGCCGCCCACGGCCTCTTCCCCCCGGAGATGGTCAGCGAAGTGCTGGTGGGGACCGGCGGCGCAGTCGATCGTTTGACGCTGACCTGAACCTCATCGATTCGCCTGGGCCTGCCCGGGAGGGGAGGTTTGCGCCTGTCATCTCCGCTCCACCTGGCGGTGCAGCGCCCCTTTCCGGAAAATAAAGGGATAGTGGTATTATTTACCCACTATGGCATTTGTAGTCGCGACCAAGAGCGGCAGGTTTGAGGTGCGCGAGTCGCGCAGCACCCCCGAGGGCCCGCGCAGCCGCACACTTGCCAGCTTCAAAGAGCTGGATGACGAGACGATCGCCAAGGCGCAGGCGAAAGCCGCGAAGCCGCCGAGCACGGATGAGCTGCGGGAGGCAGCGCTGAAAGCCGGCGCCCCCGTTGCCACCACCCCAGTCGACGGCGCCGCGCGCGAGCTGCTCGGCCTGATCGCGAATGGGCGTGAGCTCGACCCGATGCTGAAACGGCTGTTGCTCGATGCGCTGAGCCGCGAGAACCGCAGCGATCGGCCTGCCGATCCGGCAGCGGCCGTCTCCGACGCCGCCCGCTCCGCCACCGAGTGGATCGATGCCAGCCCGCGGCAGCGCAGCGAGACTCTGCGGGACCTGCTGCTGCTGGGCGACGCGCTCCCGGTGCGCCTGCGCCCTGTTGAGATCGGATTCCCGCGTTTGAAATCAGCCTGATCGTGGCGGAGAAACGGCCCCTATATCCGCATCGTCCAGACTCGGCGCCGTCACTGCCGGAGAAGGTGATCGCAATCCACCAGGCGCTGGAGGCGGCGCGAGTCCCGCACGCGATCGGCGGCGCTCTCGCGCTCGCCTACTACGCAGAGCCGCGAGTCACGATCGACGTCGACATCAACGTCTTTGTCGCGACGGAGCGCTGGCCCGAGGTGAGAGACGCGCTTGAGCCACTGGGAATCGACATCGGCCTCGACGAGGCTGCCCTCGCCCGGGACGGGCAGGCCCGCCTCTGGTGGGACCGCAACCCCGTCGATCTCTTTTTCTCATATGACGAGTTCCACGAGGAGATGAAGCGCGGCGCCCGCCGGGTTCCGTTCGGCGAGGAGACGCTTGAGATCCTCGCCCCCGAGCACCTCGCTGTCTGCAAGGCAATGTTCGACCGCACCAAGGACTGGCTCGATATCGAGCAGATCCTGGTTGCCACCGACCCGGTCGACCTCGCCGAAATCGAATCCTGGCTGGAGCGGATGGTCGGCAGATCGGATCCCCGCTTCGCCAAGCTGGAGGAGATCAAGGCCCGGCTGTCCTTGCCCTAAGGCTCGATCACGTTGTTCGGGTCAGGCTTTTCGCTGGGATCGGCCTGGCTGTAGTCGCCGAAGGGGGCGTCGCGCTGGGCGACCGCGGCGGGGACGCCCTCGCGCTCGGCGAGCTCGATGAAGCGCTTGGCGTCGGGGGTGTTCCGCATCAGGCCGTCGAGGATCGGGCCCAGGGTCTGGGTCGAGGCGAGGCCCATGTTCTCGTAGGCGTGGTTGACGACCAGCTTCATCGCCGCCAGCTGCGAGGCCGGGATCGAGGCCAGCTCGCGAGCCGCCTGCGCGACCTCCTGCTCAAGCCGCTCGAAGGGCACCGCCTTGTTGATCAGCTCGACCTCGGCCGCCTCGACGCCGGAGAGCGGCTTGCCGGTCAGCGCGTACTCCTTGGCTTTGGTCAAGCCCAGCCGGTAGAGCCACATGCCGGAGAGGTAGGACCCCCACATCCGCGAGTAGGGCGTGCCGATGCGGGCGTCCTCGCTGGCGATCACGAGGTCGGCGCAGAGCGCGAAGTCGCTGCCGCCGCCGAGGCACCAGCCGTGGACCTGGGCGATCACCGGCTTCGGCGAGCGCCAGATGCTCATCAGCTTCTGGGTCGGCGCGACCGCCGGCGCGGTCGAGAAGGCGAAGTCCTTGCCCGGGTCCCACTCGCCGTCACTGTTCATCAGCTCGTCCCAGTGGTGGAAGCCGCCGCCGAAGTCGTAGCCGGCGCAGAAGGCGCGCCCGGCGCCGCGGACGACGATCACCTTGACCGCCTCGTCCCTGACCGCCAGTTCGACCGCCGCCTCGACCTCTTCCGGCATCGGCGGCACGATCGTGTTCAGCGAGTCGGGGCGGTTGAGGGTGATCGTGGCGACGCTCTCGGCGACCCCGTAGAGCAGGGTCTCGAAATCGGGGGCGGCCGCCGGGGCCATCGTCAGCCCGCGGCCGCCTGGTCGGCGAGCGCCATCATCGCCTCGTTCTTGACCCGGCCGGCCGGGATCGATTCGTCGCCCGCGATCAGCTGCGCCAGCGGCTCGCGCTTTTCGGCCCCGGTCGCCAGCCAGAGGATCTGGCGGGCCTCGTCGATCGCCGGGTAGGTGAGGGTCATGCGGCGGTGGCCCTGGTAGGCGGTCTCGGTCAGAGCGACGCGGCGGTCGCCGACCTCAAGCACCGGGTCGCCGGGGACGAGCGAGGCGGTGTGGCCGTCGGGGCCGAGGCCGAGGTGGATCAGGTCGAGCCGCTCCGGCAGTTGCGATTCGTATTCGCGGGCTGCCCCGTCGAGATCGCGCGAGGTGACCGGCATCGGCCGCAGGCAGGACTGGTGGTCGATCGAGAGGCCGAGGACGAAGTGGGTCAGGTTGCGCTCCTCGCTGCCCGGCGAGGCGATCCGCTCGTCGACCTGGAACAGCTCGGTCTCTCCCCAGGGCATGTCGTCGCGATCGCCGAGGATCGCCAGCATCGACCAGGGGGTGCGGCCGCCGCTCATCGCCATCGCGAAGTAGCCTCGCTCGGCGACGGCAGCCCGCCCGGCCTCGGCGATCAGCTCCGCCCCGCGCTGCGCCGCCGCCCGGTCGTCGGCAACGACCTCGAGCTTCAAGACGGCTTCTCGTCGTGGCCGCCGAACTGTTTGCGCATGGCGGAGAGCACCTTGTTGCCGAAGTCGTCGAGGCCACGCGAGGAGAAGCGCTCGAACAGCGCCGTCGTCAGCACCGGCGAGGGCACCCCCTCGTCGATCGCCGCGATCGAGGTCCAGCGGCCCTCGCCGGAGTCGGAGACGCGGCCGGCGAAGTCGGAGAGGTCGGGGGATTCCTGCATCGAGGCGGCGGTCAGGTCGAGCAGCCAGGAGCCGATCACGCTGCCGCGGCGCCAGACCTCGGTCACCTCCGGCAGGTCGAGGTCGTACTGGTAGTACTCGGGGTGGTCGAGCGGCGCGGTCTCGGCGTCGGCCTGGCGCTGGACCTTGCCGGCGTTGGCGTTTTTGAGGATGTTGAGGCCCTCGGCGTAGGCGGCCATCACCCCGTACTCGATCCCGTTGTGGACCATCTTCACGAAGTGGCCTGCCCCGTTCGGCCCACAGTGCAGGTAGCCGTTCTCGGCCGGGCCGGGCTCGCCGCTGCGGCCGGGCGTGCGCTCGGCCGACTCGACCCCAGGGGCGAGGCTGGCGAAGATCGAGTCGAGCCGCTCGACCGCCCCGTCGGGCCCGCCGATCATCAGGCAGTAGCCGCGCTCGAGGCCGAAGACGCCGCCGCTGGTGCCGCAGTCGACGTAGTCGATGCCCTGCTCGCCGACCTTGGCGGCGCGGCGGATGTCATCGCGGTAGTAGGAGTTGCCGCCGTCGATGATCGCGTCGCCGGAGTCGAGCACGGCAGCGACGTCCTCGACCGTCTGCTCGGTGATCTCGCCAGCGGGGACCATCACCCAGACCGAGCGCGGCGCGCTCAGCTTCGAGGCCAGATCCTGCAGCGAGGAGGCCCCGTCGGCGCCCTCGCCGGCCAGCGCCGAGACCGCGTCGGGATTGACGTCGTAGACGACGCAGCGGTGGCCATCGCGCATCAAGCGGCGGGCCATGTTGGCCCCCATTCGGCCGAGACCGACGATTCCTAGCTCCATCACAACCTCCGCTGCTCTTCGCTCCAGGGACTTTGGCTCGCGGACCGCGCCCGCGGCGCCATCCTACGCCCCGTGCTCGGATAGCCTCACGAGTCGATGGCCAAGGAGAAAGCCAAACCCTCCGACGCGGCGGCCGACGTGCTGACGATCTTTGGGATCACCGGCGACCTGGCCAAGAAAATGACCTTCCGGGCGCTCTACCGGCTCGAGGCCCGCGGCAAGCTCGACTGCCGCATCGTCGGCGTCGCGATCGACGACTGGACGATCGAGCAGCTGCGCGATCACGCCCACGAGGCGATCTCCTCGACCGTCCCCGACCACGACGAGGAGGTCTTCGCCCGGCTCGCCGCCCGCATCTCCTACGTCCAGGGCGACTACGCCGACCCCGCCACCTTCGCCAAGGTCGGCAAGGAGGTCGGCGGCGCCAAGCGGCCGGTCTTCTACCTCGAGGTCCCCCCCTCGCTCTTCGCCAAGGTCGTCGGCGGCCTCGGCGACGCCGGCCTGGTCGAGAACGCGCGGGTCGTGATCGAGAAGCCCTTCGGCCACGACCTCGACTCGGCGATGGCGCTCAACGCCGAACTGCACGAGGTGCTGGACGAGGATCAGATCATGCGGATCGATCACTACCTCGGCAAGGAGCCGGTGATGGACATCACCTACATGCGCTTCTCCAACTCGATGCTGGAGCCGGTCTGGAACCGCGAGCACGTCTCCCACGTGCAGATGACCCTGGCCGAGAACTTCGGGGTCGACGACCGCGGCCGCTTCTACGACGCGGTCGGGACCCTGCGCGACGTCGTCCAGAACCACGCCCTGCAGGTGCTGGCCCTGGTCGCGATGGAGCCGCCGACCGGCAACCACCACGACTCCGTCCGCGACAAGAAGCTGGAGCTGTTCAAGGCGGTCCACAGCGTCGACCCCAAGCACTACGTGCGCGGCCAGTACGACGGCTACCTGGACGTCGACGGCGTCGCCGCCGGCTCGACCACCGAGACCTTCGTCGCGCTCGAGCTGGCGATCGACAACTGGCGCTGGAGCGGGGTGCCGTTCTTCGTCCGCGCCGGCAAGAACCTGCCGGTCAAGCAGACCGAGGTCAGGGTCGTCTTCAAGCGGCCGCCACGGCTCGGCGTCGGCCCTCCCGGCCACCGCCCCGACCCGAACCAGATGGTGATCCGGATCGACCCGACGCCGGGGGCGCTGCTGCGCTTCATCGCCAAGAAGGCGGGTGAGGAGGCGTTCGAGCCCGCCGACCTCGAGGTCCTCTTCGAAAAGAACCCGGGCGAAGAGCCCGAGCCCTACGAGCGCCTGCTCGACGACGCGCTCCGCGGCCGCGCCCAGCTCTTCACCCGCGAGGACACGGTCGAGGAGACCTGGCGGATCGTGCAGCCGCTGCTCGACGATCCCGGCCCGGTCCATCCATACGAGCCCGGCACCTGGGGCCCGGACAAGGCCAAGGACCTGACCCGCGGGATCACCGAATGGTCAGAGCCCTGGCGTCCCTGATCCGCCTTTCCTGACGCAATACCGACTCCCGTGCTAGGTTTTGGCCCCCCTTATTAGGGTCGCCTAACCGACCCCCGAGTTCTAGGAGTGACCGCTTCCGCATGATCCCCACCCTTGTAATCGCGCTGCGCGAGGGCGTCGAGGCCTCGCTGATTGTCGGCATCATCGCCGCCTTCCTGGTCAAAGAGGGCAGGCAGGACGCGATGCGCCAGATGTGGGCCGGGGTCGCCGTCGCGATCGCCCTCTGCATCGGCGTCGCCGTGATCCTGCGGACGATCGGGCAGGAGCTTCCCCAGCAGCAGCAGGAGGGGATGGAGACGGTGATCGGCCTGATTGCGGTCTCGGCCGTCACCTACATGATCATCTGGATGCGCCGCCACGCCCGCAGCATCAAAGCGACCCTGGAAGGGAGCGCCGCCAGCGCCCTTGCCACCGGCTCGACGATGGCCCTGGTCGGGATGGCTTTCCTGGCGGTGCTGCGCGAGGGCTTCGAGACCTCAGTCTTCCTGCTCGCCGCCTTCCAGGACGCCAGCGACACCACCGCCGCCGGCATCGGCGCCGTGATCGGGCTGGTCGCCGCGGTCGCGATCGGCGTCGGCATCTACCGCGGCGGCGTCAGCATCAACCTCACCCGCTTCTTCCGCGTCACCGGCCTGATCCTCGTCTTCGTCGCCGCCGGCCTGCTGGCGACCGCGGTCCACACCGCCCACGAGGCAGGCTGGTTCAACGACCTCCAGGGCCAGGCGGTCAACCTCACCTGGCTGGTCCAGCCGGGGACGATCTCCGGCTCGCTGCTGACCGGGATGCTCGGCTTGCAGCCGACGCCGACCGTCAGCGAGACGCTGATCTACCTGCTCTACGCGATCCCGATGGCCGCCTACGTGCTCTGGCCGAGCCAGATCCGCCTCCGCCGCCGGCCGGCGCGGACCCGCGCATCGGCCGCCGAGAACCTGGCGTGAGCCGCCCCTCCCCCTTCTCATGAGCCCGCTGACCCGGCGCCGGCTGCTGGCCTCGGCCGGGGTCGGCGCCGCCGGCATCGGCCTCGGCGCCAGCGGCTACCTGGTCGGCCGCGACACGGCCGAGGCCGACGAGGGCACCGGCTCGGTTCCCTTTTACGGGGAACACCAGGCCGGGATCGACACCCCGGCCCAGGACCGGCTCCACTTCGCCGCCTTCGACCTGGTCGACGGCAGCCGCACCGACCTCCAGGAAATGCTGCGCGAATGGTCGCGGGCGGCGGCGGAAATGACCGCCGGCGAGTTGATCGGCGACGTCAACAACGAGCGGCTGGCACCGCCCGACGACACCGGCGAGACGGTCGGCCTGCTGCCCTCGCGGCTGACCGTGACGATCGGCTTCGGGCCGGGCCTGTTCGAACACCAGAGCCTCGGCCTGGCGGGCCAGCGCCCGGCCGCCCTGCGCACGATCCCATCGCTGCCGGCCGACGAGCTCGACGCCGCCCAGAGTGGCGGCGACATCTGCGTCCAGGCCTGCTCCGATGACCCCCAGGTCGCCTTCCACGCGATCCGCAACCTGGCCCGGATCGGGCGCGGCACGGTGGCGATGCGCTGGTCGCAGCTCGGCTTCGGCCGCACCGCCAGCACCAGCCGCAGCCAGGAGACCCCGCGCAACCTAATGGGCTTCAAAGACGGCACCGCCAACATCCGCGCCGAGGACCTGGAGGCGATGCGCCGCCACGTCTGGCTCGGCGCCGGCGACGGGCCGGCCTGGATGCGAGGCGGCAGCTACATGGTCACCCGCCGCATCCGCATGCTCTTGGAGGTCTGGGACCGCTCGGCGCTCAGCGACCAGGAAGAAACGATCGGCCGCGCCAAGTACAGCGGCGCGCCGCTGGGCGAGAGCGAGGAGTTCGACCCGATCGACCTCGAGGCCGAAAAGAACGGCAAACCGGCGATCCCGGTCGACTCCCACGTGCGGCTGGCCTCAGCCTCGGTCAACGACGGCGAGCGGATCCTGCGCCGTGGCTACTCGTTCACCGACGGGGTCGACCCGCGGCTCGGCGAGCTCGACGCCGGCCTCTTCTTCATCTGCTTCCAGCGCGACCCGGAAAAGCAGTTCGTCGCGATCCAGCGCCGGCTCGGCGCCAACGACGCGCTCAACGAGTACATCAAGCACGTCGGCAGCGCAGTCTTCGCCGTCCCGCCGGGCGCCCGCCAGGGCGGCTACGTCGGCGAAACGCTGCTCGGCTGAGCGCGCCCTCACCTATTCCGACTTTTTAGCTCGGCTTTTGTTAGGGTCCCCTAACTTTTACTCAGGCATGACCGAAAAGGAGCTTCCCTCAGATGACTCGCACCTCCCTCCGCGCCGCGCTGATCGCGCTCGGCATCGGCCTCGTCGCGGTTCTCGCCGCCGGCTGCGGCGCCAGTGAAGACGCCCCCAAGGGCGCGAAGAAGATGGCCTTCAAGCTGACCGACGCGGGCTGCGAGCCCAGCGCAGCGAAGGCGCCGGCCGGCCCGATCAACTTCGAAGTCGAAAACGCGGGAACCTCGAAGGTGACCGAGATGGAGGTCCTCGACGGCGAAACCGTGCTCGGTGAGAAGGAGAACCTGACCGAAGGCCTCTCCGGCAGCTTCGCGCTGACCCTGGAGCAGGGCGAATACACGATCTACTGCCCGGGGGGCGACAACGAACGGGGGACGCTGACCGTCAGCGGCAAGCTCGACTCGAAGGACAGCCCCGAAGTCGAAGCGGCGATAGCTCAGTACCGCGAATACCTGAAGAAGAACACCGACGAGCTGGTCGCCAAGACGACGCCGTTCGTCGCCGCTGTAGTCGCCGGCAACATCGCCGAGGCGAAAGCGCTCTACCCCGCCGCCCGTGTCCCCTACGAGCGGATCGAGCCGGTGGCCGAGTCCTTCGGCGACCTCGACCCGCGGATCGACGCCCGCGAAAACGACGTCCCGCCCTCGAAGTTCGAAGGCTTCCACCGGATCGAGAAAGCGCTCTGGGCCGAAAACACGGCCAAGGGGATGGCGCCGGTCGCCGAACAGCTGCTCGCCGACGTCAAAGAACTGCAGGGCAAAGTCAAGAACGTCAACCTGCAGGCGGTCCAGATCGCCAACGGCGCCAACGAGCTCCTCGGCGAGGTCTCCGCCTCCAAGATCACCGGCGAGGAGGAGCGCTACTCGCACATCGACCTGGTGGACTTCGAGGCCAACGTCGAAGGGGCCCAGGTGGCCTTCGAAGCGGTCGAGCCGCTGCTGGTCAAGAGCGACCCGAAGCTGGCCAAGGAAATCGAAGCGAGCTTCAAGCAGGTCTACGCCTCGCTTGATCCCTACCGCGACGGCGCCGGCTTCGTCTCCTACGAAGAACTGACGCAGGCCGACACACGCAAGCTGGCACGGGAAATCGACACGCTCGCCGAACAGCTTTCGCAGGTTCCGGCGCAGATCGTCGGGGGGTAGTCGGCCGGCAGGTGTCACAGTCGGGAGGGGGCCTGCGGGCGGGCCTAACTGGGTCCGTTCTCGGCCCCCTCCCGCCCGCGCCCCCTGCCGGTCAACGTCCCCGATTAGCGGCGTTGCGCAAGCGAATTGGTTGACGGAAGGCGAACTGCATCAAATTCTCCCTCTGCCAGGTAGAGAATTTGATGCAGTTCGAGGGGGGAGAGACTCATCCGTGTTGGGGCTTAGGGTGGGTGGATGACTCTTGAGACTGGAGAGCGGGCGGATCAGCTGCTGGGGATGCTCGGATTTGAGCATTGGCGGCTTGGGCAGAAGGAGGCCGTCGAAGCTGGGTTGGAGGGGCGCGATTCTTTGATCGTGATGCCCACCGGTGGGGGCAAGAGCCTCTGCTACCAGCTGCCGGGGCTGGCCTCTGAGGATCTGACGATCGTGGTCAGCCCGCTGATCGCCCTGATGCGGGACCAGTGGCAGCGGCTCTCCGGCGCCGGCCACCCGGTGACGATGATCGCCTCGGGGATGAGCGAAGAGGCAACGCGCAACGCGCTGGCCCGGATCCGCGGCGACGCCCGCATCGTCTACTGCTCGCCGGAGCGCTTCGGCTCAAACGTCTTCCTCGAAGCCGTCGCCCAGCGCCGGATCGACCTGATGGCGGTCGACGAGGCCCACTGCGTCTCGGAGTGGGGCCACGACTTCCGCCCCGACTACCTGCGCCTGCCGGAGATCGCCGAGCGGCTCGGCCGGCCGCCGGTGATGGCCTGCACGGCGACGGCGACGAAGGCGGTCGCGGCCGAGATCGCCAGCCGCTTCGGCATGCGCGAGCCGCTCCAGGTCCGCTCCGGCTTCGACCGGCCCAACCTCTCCTTCGACGTCGTCCCACTTGAAGGCACCGGCTCGAAAGCGCGCCGCCAGGCGCTGCTCGAGGCCGGGCTGGCCGACCCGGAGAACCGCCCGGCGATCGTCTACTGCGGCACCCGCCGCGATACCGACGAGGTGGCGACAGCCCTGCGCGAGGCGGGCCTGAAGGCGCTCGCCTACCACGCCGGGATGGAAGCGGAAGAGCGCAGCTCGACCCAGAACCGCTTCATGGGCGGCGAGGCCGAGGTGATCGTCGCCACCAACGCCTTCGGCATGGGGGTCGACAAAGCCGACGTGCGCTCGGTCTGGCACATGACGATCCCGACCAGCGTCGAGGCCTACTACCAGGAGGCCGGGCGCGGCGGGCGCGATGGGCTGCCGGCGCGGGCGGTGCTGCTGGCGATGCGCGCCGACCTTGGCCGCCTGGTCCGCTTCAACGAACAGCGCAGCGGCGACCCCGAGCTGGCGATCGCCCACGAGCGCGGCTGGCTCGCCTACCGGGCGATCAAATCGTTCATCTACTCCGACGGCTGCCGCCGCCGCGCCCTGCTTGACCACTTCGGCGACCGCGAGGCCGGCAAGCCGCTGGCCCGCTGTTGCGACATCTGCGATCCCGAGAGCTGGCTGCCCGACCCGGAGACGATCGCGATCCGGCCCAAGCGCGCCCGCAAGAGCGGGGCTGCCCCCGAGGTCGAGATGTCGCCCGCCGACGAGCCCTTGTTCGAGGCGCTGCGGGCCTGGCGCAAAGAGGCGGCGGCCGGCAAGCCGGCCTTCACGATCGCCCACGACAGCACCCTGCGGGCGGTTGCCGCCTCGCGGCCCGACAACGCCGACAGCCTCGAATCGATCAAAGGCATCGGCCCCAGCTTCATCGCCAAATACGCGCCCGAAGTGCTGGGGATCGTCGCCTCCCCGGGCCTCGACCGCGCCGCCGCCTAGCGCTGGGATAACTGTTGCCTGCCCGCCGGGTTGCGGGTGCCGGGCAGTGCCGTCCAGTAGAAGGGACGACTAATGCCCTTCGTGCGCAAGACGATCGCCCCTGCCCTGGCCGCGATCTGCCTACTGGCCCTGGCCGCCTCCGCCTCGGGTTTCGCCGGCGCCGATCTCACCCCGCGCGGCCACAAAATCTTCTTCGGCATCTCCGACACCGGCGACAGCGCCAACTTCGGCGAATTCTCGACCGCGGTCAGCAAGCACCCCGCGGTGATCGAGAGCTTCCGCACCTGGGGCTCCGACTTCCCCGAGTCGATCCGCCGCTGGCAGACGGCGCGGGCGCGGCCGATGCTCCACATCAGCACCGTCGATCCCCACAGCGGCGGCGAGATCATCACCCCGCGCGGGATTGCCCAGGGCGAAGGCGACGAATACCTGCTCCGCCTCAACAAGCTCTTCTGGGCGAAGAAGATGCGCGCCTACATCCGGCCGCTGGGCGAGCCGAACCGCTGCCTCAACGTCTACGCCGCCTATGACTGCGCCGGCAACCCCCGCGGCGGCGGCCACTCGCCGCGCTGGTACAAACTCGCCTTCCGCCGCATCTACATCCTGCTCCACGGCGGCGGCAAGGCGGCCAAAATCAACGCCCGCCTGGCCGAAGCCGGGCTGCCGCCGCTCTCGGGCGAAGTCAGCGGCCTGCCGGCAGCGCCGGTGGCGATCGTCTGGAGCCCGCTGCCCTCGGGCTCGCCGACCGTGCCCGGCAACCGCCCCCGCCACTTCTACCCCGGGCCGAAGTACGTCGACTGGGCGGGGACCGACTTCTACTCCGGCTACGCCGAATGGAAATCGCTGACCGGGCTCTACAACCGCTTCCAGGGCAAGCCGTTCGTGATCACCGAGTGGGCGGTCGAAAACGGCGACGACCCGGACTTCGTGCGCCAGCTCTTCGCCTGGGTCGAAAAGCACCCGCGGACGAAGATGCTCATCTACTACCAGGACTTCGGCTCGACGAGCGCTTACCGGATACAGAACTTCCCGGCGAGCCTCGGTGTCCTGCGTGATCGCCTCCACTCCCCCGCCTTCCCCGCCTATGCGCCAAACCCGCCGCAGCTGCCACCGCCGCCGCCCGGTGGCGTCGCTGCCGGCGGCCATCACCACCACTAGCCCGCTTCGGCTGCGGCTTTGACTTCGGCTGCGGCTCGGCCGCCGGAGCGATGAAGCGGTTGCCGACCAGCTGCTTGTGCGTGAAGGGCTGCAGCGCGGTGATGCTGGAGTAGCCGGTCAGGTAGAGGCGGCGGCCGTCGGAGATGATCGGCGTGTAGGTGCCCTTGCCGTAGTGGAAGACGCGGCGGCCGGTCCGCATGTCGAAGCCGGTCGTCGTCTTGCCGCTGAACTCGGCGACGTAGACGGTTTCGCCGACGGCCGAGAGCGAGCCGACCACCTGGCCGCCGGCCGAGTGGCTCCAGCGGACGCTGCCGTCCTTGGCATCGAGCGCGTAGATGTTGCCGTCGAAGGAGCCGATGTAGACGGTCGGCGGGCTGCGCGGAGTGCTGGCCACGGTCGGGCCCGAGTAGGCGTAGCCGCCGGTCGAGTAGCTCCAGGCCAGGGTCCCGTCGCTGATGTCGAAGCTGTAGACGCGGCTGTCGTTGTTGCCAGCGTAGACCCGGCCGAAGGCGACCGCCGGGGTCGAGTAGAACTGGCCGGAGGCGCCGAAGCCGGGGCCGAGCGAGCCGCTCTGCCATTTCAGCTTGCCGGTCTTGGCGACGACCGCGTTCATGTAGCCGCCGTAATCGCCGACGTAGAGGACGCCGCCGTAGTAGGCGGGCGCCGACTTGACCGGCCCGCCCAGCGCCGTCGCCCATTTGACGTGGCCGTTGCTGGCGTGGAGCGCGTAGAGGTTGCCGTCCTCGCAGCCGAAGTAGACGACGCCGTCGACCACCACCGGCGAGGACTCGGCCCGCCCCGGCAGCGAGTGTTTCCAGAGGATCTTGCCGGTCTTGGCGTCGAGCTTGATGATGTGGCCGGGGACGAGGTTGACGATGTAGAGGCGGTGTTTGTAATAAGCAGGCGAGGAGGCGTTGAGCCGCCCGATCCGCCGTTCCCACAGCACCTTGCCGGTGTCGGCGTCGAGGGCGAAGGCGAAGCCGCTGTTGTTGACGGCGTAGAGCTTGCCGCCGACGTAGATCGGCGGGAACTCCAGCAGCGGCCGCTCGGTGTAGCGCCAGAGTTTGCGGTAGGGCGGCTTGATCCCCCTTGCCGGCAGGTAGCGGGTGCGGGCCGGGTTGTAGCCGTAGAAGGGCCAGTTGACGGTCTTCTTCGGCTTTGGCTTCGGCGGCTTTTCCGGCTTGAAGGCAGCGTGGGAGTTGTGGACGTCGGGCGGGCGCTTGAGCAGCTCGTAGGCGAGGACGATGCCGCCGAGGGCGACGATCGCCCCGACGATCAAGCCGATCGCCCAGCGCCGGTGCTCGCGCCAGATCCGCTTCGGGTCGCGCAGCAACGGCTTGACCTGCTTCCACCAGCCGCGGGCCTTAGGCCCGCGCTCAGCCATTCGTTGCGGCGGCGCGGCGCTCGGACTCTTTGGCGATCCCGCTCAGCAGCTGCTTGATCGCCTGCTTGACGACGGCGACCACGGCGGGGCCGGCCAGCGGCAGGGTCGGCGTCGTGCGGACCGCGTAGACGACCTTGGTCCCGGCGCCGGAGGGGGTCAGCTCGACGGTGCCGACGTGATCGCGCACGGGGGCGCCGCTGAGCAGCGTGTAGGAGAAGCGGGTCGAGGGCTGGTAGACGAGGACTTCCTCGCGCAGCGCCGGCCCGACCGAGCTCAGCACCCGGATCGCGCCGACCCCGTTCGGAGCCGGATCGCCCTCGCGCTCCAGCACCGACTTGCGCATCGGCGTGATCTCGGCGTAGCGGCGATGGTCGACGAGCACGTCGAAGACGACCTCCGGCGGCGCGGCGACCTCGCGCTCATAAGTGAAGCTGGCCATCGGAGCAGGCTACTGAAGGGTCCAGCGCTGGGGGTCGGTTCCCTCGACCTTGGCGACCTCGCCGAGGATCACCAGGTGGTCGAGGCAGGAGAGGACGATCTGCAGGACCCAGGCGCTGACCGGCGAGTTGACGTTGTCGGGGCCGACGATCTCGGCGACGATCTCGAAGGCCATCTTCTCGCCATCGGCAAGCGCGGCGCGGACTTTGCCGAGCAGCTCGGAGACCTGCCGGCGCGACTCGGCGATCTTCGCCTCGGTGTCGCGGAAGGGGCGGCCGTGGCCGGGCAGGCAGAGGTCAACCTCCAGCGGCTCGACCGTGTCGAGGCTGCGGGAGAATTCGCCGATCGGGTCGGGGCTGTGGCCGTAGTCGAAGAAGAGGACCGTGCGGCCGAGCAGGTGGTCGCCGGAGATCAGCAGCTTCTGCTCGGGCTGGTGCAGGACGACGTGGGACGGCGCGTGGCCGGGCGTCTCGTAGGCCCGCCAGGCGCCGAGGTCGGTCTCCACCTCGACCCCGGCGACGAGCTCGCGATCGGGGGGCACGATCCCGTCGATCCCGGTCTCCTCGTCTTCGCTGCGACGCTCGCGGTAGCGCTCCAGCGCCGCCGCCGGAACGCCGCTCTGGCGCGCAGCCTCGATCCGGTTCTCCAGCGCCGCGGCGGGGTCTTCGGCCATCAGCCGCACGTGCCCCCAGGCCGGGTGCATCCAGAGCTCGCAGCCCGCCTCCTCGACGATCGAGGCCGCCAGCCCATAGTGGTCGGTGTGGGAGTGGGTGCAGACCAGCAGCCGCACGTCGGCGACCCCGAAGCCGACCTGGGCCAGGGCGAGGTCGAGGTGGCGCAGCCGCCCCTTGCCGCCGATCCCGGTATCGAAGAGGACGATGCCGCCGTCGGCGGCGACGGCCCAGGCGTTGCCGTGTGGGACGCCCGGCCAGGGCAGCGCCATCCGCAACCGCCAGACGCCTGGCAGCACGCGTTCGCCACGCGGCGCCTCGGGCTTGAGATCCGCGCTCACGACACCGAATCCTGTCACTCCCCCCGGGCGCCAGGCGTGACAACCGTCACCACCCCCGCCGACGGGCCTAAAAGTGACCTATGGGTTCACTTTTAGGCCCGTCGGCCGCTCGGTTTGGGCTGGGGGGCGTTCGAACTCCTGGATGACGCCCGCGATCGCGAAGCAGAGGGCGCCGGTCAGGGTTCCCCAGTTGGCAATGCCGACCGCGATCTCGTCGCCTTCGGCTCGGACCAGGGAGGCGATGGCGGAGACCATGAAGAGGATCGAGCCGAGCTGGTTGACGGCGACGATCCACCAGCCGCGCTCGCGGGGGCGCCAGCAGGGCAGCCAATTCCCAGAGAGGTTGACCATCGCCAGGTGGCCGGAGACGAGGAAGAGGGCGCAGCCGACCATGTCCGGCGACCAGACCAGGCGGTCCACCTGGGCCGGGGAGAGGCCGCCGATCAACGAGTCGAGCAGGTTGACCCCGAAGACCAGGGTGCCGACGAAGAGGACGAGGGCGCTGAGCGATTCCAGCGGCGAGCCCTCGCGCGTCAACAGCAACGAGAAGTAGCCGCCGGTGGAGAAGAAGACGCCGCCGGCCAAATAGACGCCGGCCACCAGCCGCGGACCGCCGACATCGCCCTGGGCGAACGCCGCCCCGAGCGCGAACAGCGAGCCGCCGACGACAAAGGCGCCGGCGGCGATCGCGTTTGTCTTACGGAGAGACAAACGTCGAGAGGCCGGGGCGCGGAGAGCTAGCTGGTCGCGAGACCGATGGCCAGCAGCGGGAAGGAGAACATGACGCCGAGGTAGCAGCCCATCGCCAGCCCGGTCAGGGCTGTGGCGCTGCGCGATTTCGCCCCGGCGATGAGGCCGACGAGAACGCAGAAGCCAGCGAGGCTGAGGCCGATCCAGAAGACGTCAGGCATAACGGCGGCGACAATACAAGAACGCCGGGTCGGCGGGAGGAATCGGGCGGCTTGCATCAAACCGCACTGGCATGAACGAAACCGGCGGCAAGAACAGCAAGCTGATCCTGGCGGCGATGATCTTCGCGGTCTCGATGACCTTCATCGACCAGACGATCGTCGCGATCGCGATCCCCACCCTGCAGAAGGATCTCTCGCTCTCGGCGACAGGGGTGCAGTGGATCATCAACGGCTACCTGCTCTCGCTCTCGGCGCTGTTCGCCTTCGGCGGCCGCCTCGCCGACATTGCCGGCCATCGCAAGATGGTCGTGCTCGGCGTCATCGTCTTCGCCACCGCCTCCGCCCTCTGCGGCGCGACCCCGACCGGCAGCGCGGCCGAGCCCTGGATCATCACCTTCCGCATCATCCAGGGCGCGGGCGCGGCGATCATGTTCCCCGCCGCCCTGGCGATCGTCCTCGGCGCCTTCCCGGTCCGCGAGCGCGGCCGGGCGCTGGCGATCTTCTTCGCCGTCGCCGGCGGCCTCACCTCGATCGGCCCGATCGCCGGCGGCTACCTGACCGAGTGGACCTGGCGGGCGATCTTCTGGGTCAACATCCCGGTCGCGATCATCGCCCTGATCCTGACTGCGAAAGCGAAGCCGGAGAACACCAAGCACCCGGCCCCGCTCGACTACCGCGGCACCCTGCTGATCTCCGGCGGCATGGGCCTCGCCGTGCTCGGCCTGCAGCAGTCGAGCGTCTGGGGCTGGGGCGGGGCCGCGACCTGGCTCTGCATCGCCGCCGGCCTGGCCCTGATCGGCGCCTTCGTCGTCTTCGAGCTGCGCGTCGCCAACCCGCTGCTGCGCATCCGCATCTTCGAAAACCGCGCCTTCGCGGTCGACAACATCATCCTCTTCCTCTTGATGATCCCGTTCGTGCCGCTGTTCTTCTTCGCCAGCATGTACGCGCAGATCTCGCTCGGCGAAAGCGCCTCCGAAACTGGGCTCTACCTGCTGATCTTCTTCGCCGGCTTCGCCGTCGCCTCGCAGTGGGGCGGCAGGATCCTCGACAAAGTCGGAGCGCGGCCGTCAGTGGTGCTGGGCTGCGCCGTCGCCACGGTCGGCTTCTTCCTCTGGGCCAAGCACCTGCCCGACCTCTCGGTCAGCTCGCAGTGGTACTACATCGTCCTCGCCGGGGCCGGGGTCGGCCTCGTGCTCAGCCCGGCCAACACCGATGCCCTCAACCGCGTGCCGGCCAGCCGTTACGGCGAGGCGACGGGGATCACGCAGACGGTGCGCAACTTCGGCTCCAGCCTCGGCCTCGCCGTGCTCGGCTCGATCATGATCCTCGAGAACAAGTCGAACCTGGAGGCCTCGCTCGGCGCCAAGGGGGTGCCGAAGGCCCAGGCCGACGAAGTCGCGACCTGCGTCAGCCAGGGCGCCGAATCGGTCTGCGAAACGATCGCCCAGAAGGCCGGCAGCAAGGCCAGCGTCCTCTTCTCCACCGTCCCCCACGACTTCGCCCTCGCCAGCCGCACCGTCTTCTACGGGATGGCGGCGGTGATGGCGGTCGCCTTCGTCGTCGCCCTGATCGCGATGCCGGGCGGCAAAGTCGAAGAGCAGGTCGCCGAGCCAGCGGCCGATCCCGCCGTCTGATCCCGGGCGGTAGGTTTGGCGGCGTGAAGCTGCTCGCCTTCAGCGATCTGCACCAGGACTTGGGACAGGCGGCGACGCTGGTCGAGATGTCGGCCGACGCCGACGTCGTGATCGGGGCCGGCGACTTCGCCTCGGTCCACAAGGGCCTAGAGGAGACGATCGCGGCGTTGGCGGCGATCGAGACCCCGACCGTGCTGGTGCCCGGCAACAACGAGACCGAGGACGCCCTGCGCGCCGCCGCAGAGGGCTGGGCCGCGGCCACCGTCCTGCACGGCGAGGGAACGACGATCGACGGGGTCGAGTTCTTCGGCCTCGGCGCCGGGGTGCCGGAGACGCCCTGGGGTTGGAGCTTCGACCTTGACGACGAGACCGCGGCGGCGATGCTCACGCCCTGCCCCGACGGCGCGGTCCTAGTCCTGCACTCGCCCCCGAAGGGCTGCTGCGACAGCGTCGGCGAGGGCCTGCACTTCGGCAGCCCGGCGCTGCTGCGGGCGATTGAGGAGAAGGCGCCCAAGCTCGCGGTCTGCGGCCACATCCACGAGTCCTGGGGCTGCGAGAGCCTGGTCGGGGCGACGCCGGTCCGCAACCTCGGCCCCTCCGGAACCTGGATCGAGGTCTAGGCCGCGTGGAGTCGAGCAGCCCCAAGCGCTCGGGCCTCGTGCTCTCGGCGCTGATCCTGGTCGCCGCCGTCGCCAACCTCAACCTCGCCGTCGCCAACGTCGCCCTGCCCGACATCGGCAAGGCCTTCGACGCTGGCCAGACGACGCTCAACCTGGTCGCCGTCGGCTACTCGCTCGGGCTCGCGACCTCGGTCCTCTACCTCGGCGCGCTCGGCGACCGCTACGGCCGCAAGATGATGCTGATGCTGGGCATGGGGCTCTCGATCCCGGCCTCGCTGCTGGCCGGCTTCGCCCCCTCGATCGGCGTCCTCTTCGTCGCCCGCCTGCTCGGCGGCGTCGCCGCCGGCATGGCCTTCCCGACCACGCTGGCGCTGATCACGGCGCTCTGGTCGGGGCCGGCGCGGACCAAATCGATCGCGCTCTGGTCGGCGCTCGGTGGCGCGATCGCCGCGCTCGGGCCGCTGCTCTCCGGCGGGCTGCTCGAGCACTTCGAATGGGGCTCGGTCTTCTTCATCACCCTGCCGCTTGCCGCCTTGGCGCTGTTCATGGCCTGGCGCTTCGTCCCCGCCCACGTCAACGAGAACACCAAACCGGTCGACAACCCCGGCGGCCTGCTCTCGATCGTGATGATCGCGACCCTGGTGATGGCGATCAGCATCGCCCCGGCGCCGGGCAAAGGGACCCTGGCAATCGGGCTCGGGTTGGTCGCCCTGGCCGCCGCAGGCGCCTTCGTCATCCGCCAGCGCCGCGCCGAGGAGCCGCTCTTCGACCTCAGCGTCGCCAGCCGCCGCATCTTCTGGGTCGCCGCCTGCGCCGGGATCATCGTCTTCGGCTCGCTGATGGGGGCGATGTTCGTCGGCCAGCAGTTCCTCCAGAACGTGCTCGGCTACTCGACCCTCGACTCCGGCCTGGCGATCCTGCCGGCGGCGGTCCTGATGGTGCTGGTCGCGCCACGCTCGGCCAAATTGGTCGAGTCGCGCGGAGCCCGCTTCACCCTGCTGATCGGCTACCTCTTCTGCGACCTCGGCTTCCTCGCGATGCTGCTGCTCTGGAAAGACGGGATCGAATACTGGAAGGTCGGCCTCGGCTACGCCCTGATCGGGATCGGCGTCGGCTTCGCCGGCACCCCCGCCTCGCACTCGCTGACCGGCTCGGTGCCGGTCACCCGCGCCGGCATGGCCTCGGGCACCGCCGACCTCCAGCGCGACCTCGGCGGCGCGATCATGCAGTCGATCCTCGGCGCCCTGCTGACCGCCGGCTACGCGGCCGCCGCCAACGCTGCGATCGCCGCCTCCCCCCATCAGGCCGAGATCACCAACAACGTCCAGGGCGAGCTGACCAAGTCCTTCTCCAGCGCCGCCGACACCGCCACCCAGTACCCCAGGTACACCGAGCAGATCGTCGCCGCCGCCAAGACCTCCTTCCTACAAGGGGACCAGTGGGCCTACACGGCGGGCATCATCGCGATCATCCTCGGCGCCGCCCTCGTCTTCTTCTGCTTCCCGAAGCGCGAGGAGGAGCAGCGCCTGCTGGAGCAGTACCACTCCGAAGACGCCGGGGCCGAAGCGAGCCCCGCCGTGGGCTGAGGCAATGGGCTTCCGCCGCCTCGACGCCGCCGACGCCTTCTGGCGGCCGTCGAACCAGATGTCGGTCCTCAACACCGACCTCGCCAAGCAGCTCGAAGCGAAGTCGATGGGCGCGCGTTTCTGGCGGCTGCAGCCGGGCCAGGCCTCGACCAAGCACCGCCACCGCAAAGAGGAAGAGCTCTATGTCCTGCTCGAGGGGCGCGGGCGGGCGCGGATCGACGACGAGCTGCTGACCCTCGGCCCCCACGACACCCTGCTGATCGAGCCCAGCTCAACCCGCCAGCTCTTCAACGACACCGACGAGGACCAGCTCTGGCTCGTTGTCGGCGCACCGCCGGAACCCGCCAACACGCTGGAGATGACCCCGGAGCTGATCGCCGAGATCTACCCAGACGGGCCGAAGGCGCTGCCACCCGAGCTCGGCGGCTAGCACCAAGCCATCTACCATTCCCCTGTGACCGTCTCCAAAGATCAGGCCGCCGCAATCGCAGAGAGCGTCCGGATTCGACGCTTGCGCGAAGACGCGCAGCGACCGATGAGCGTCAATCTGGCCGAGGGCATCGCTTTGAGCCATACCCTGATGCGGTTTACGGGAGCCGCCCGCAAAGCTTGAGCGAAACGGCCTTCGACGAGTTGTTGCGACGCCTTACGGAGGGCGGTGTCAAGTTCGTAGTAGTGGGTGGGCTCGCAGTTAACGCCTGGGGCGTCGTGCGCGGCACCAAGGACGTCGACGTGGTGGTCGCCTCAGATCCAGACAACCTGGATCGAGTCGCCGAGGTGGCGGTTCAGGCCAATGGCCATATCCAAGCCGGCGAAGCATTCCTCAGCAGCAAGCCCTCGATCGCCCTCAGGCTCGGCGCCGGTGAGCAGGTGGCGATCGAAACCGACCTGGGAAGGCTCGACATTGTTCAGGGCCTGGAGGGAGTTCCGTCCTACGACGAACTTCGCGCGAACGCCACCGAGACCGACGTGCTTGGGGTCACGGTGGCGGTGTGCGCGTTCGAGGACCTCCGAAAAATGAAGCGCGCCGCCGGCCGGACCCGCGACCTTGCCGATCTCGAGGATCTCGACGCCGCTCGCGGCGAGCGATAGCCCATCTAACGCGGCGGAGGGGCGTCTTTGCCCAGCTTCTTGCGCATCTCGCGGGTCTCGGCCCGCAGCTTCTTCGTCCGCTCGTTCATCGCGTCGGCGTCGTAGCGCGGGTCGCCCTTGAGATTGAAGGCGGTGCGGTGGCTGGCGCGGTCGAAGCGCACCGGCACTTCTTCGTCTTCTTCCTTCGGGCGCAGGCCGGCGATCCAGAACTTGTCGCGAACCTTGGCGGTGAAGGAGTCGCCGGCTTCGGAGGTCACCTCGAGCACGTAGTCGAAGTCGCGCAGCTCGTTTGAGGTCAGCTTGCTGCGGTACTCGCAGGAGGTCACGGTCGCCGTTCCCCGCTCTCCGTTCTTCAGCAGACGGCGTTTGGCGAAGAACATGGCCGCATCATCCCACCTCAACGCGCAAGGGCCGCCCGAAGGCGGCCCTTGCCTGGTGCATGGAAACGAACGCGGGAACGGCGGCCGGGTGGGACAACGCCCGGTCTCCCTTTGCTCGCCGGTGCCCGGGGTGGATTCCGCCGGGCGCCCAAACCAGTGCGGCGCCTAGCGGCCCTGCACCTCCAGAGTCCCCTCAAGCATGTGACTCAAAATTAGGACCACCTCCTTTCTCTGGTAATCCGATTGAAGCACACGGCTCAGTCGGGGCCAGAGGCAACGAGGCGGAAGTAGAGGACCGCGGCTGCCAGGGCCGCGATCGGCGCGGTGAAGGTCGAAGCGATCGCGGTGAAGACGATGCGGACCAGGGCGCCGTTGGCGATGCCCGCCCCGATCGCGTTCAGCGCCAGGTTGCCGACGATGGCGATCAGGAAGGCGACGATGAGCACGCCGAAGACAGGCCAGCCGTTGCCGCGAACGAGCTCGCGCGAGCGGCCGAAGGAATCCATCACGCCGTAGCGCTCGATCACGATCACCGGCGCGATCACCGCCCAGATCGTGAGCAGGATCAGGCCAGGGACGATCAGCAGCGCCGTGCCGACGCCGATCCCCAGGCCCGAGAGCAGCCCGGCGCCGATCAGCGGCAGGACGACCGGCATCGCCGAACGGATCAGATCGCCGGCCGACAAGTCCCGACGGCCGTCGTGAACTTCGCGCACGAGGCCGACGACCACGCCCTGATAGAGGGTCCCGATGACGATGCTCACCGCAAACTCCAGCGGCAGCAGCGCCAGGTTCTGGCCAACCAGGCTGTCGACGATCGCCACCACCAGGAAGAGCCAGAAGGCGACCGGCAGCAGGATGCCGACCTCGGCGCCATAGATGGAGAAGACCTCGCTGAGGGTGTCGCCGACTCTGAGCTTCTGGTTCATAAGCCCAAGCTTCGACCGCCCAGGCCACGACCCTGCCGCCTATCGACTACCTTCGATGCAGTGATCTTTGACTTCAAGCACAAGAACGCCGATGGAAAGTGGGAATCGAGCGGGCATCACAAGGGGCTGACCAAAGACGCAGCCTTCGCCTCGCTGGAGGAAAAGAACGGCCCGATGCCCTCGGGCAGATACATGTCCCGGCCGCGCGACGGGCGCAGCAAAAACTGGGATCTGTTCACGCGGCCCTGAGATGACGGGGGCGAGGGCAGGGGTGAGGATGCTGGTGCTTGCCACTTTGGCTCTCACCCTCGGTCCGGCCTCGTCGTCGAGTGCTGCCTTGCTGGTCCCGCCCAGCTTCACGGTGAAGGCGAGCAACGGCTACTCGGTCTTGGTCCTCACCGATCCGGCGCGTGAGGGCAGGCCGGCCTCGGTCGTGCTCTTCGTCAATGGCAAGAACGGCGGCGCCTTTTATTCCGCCCCTGCGACAGTGACCGAAATGTCGATCGACGCCGACCTTGGCGAGCTCGGCGAAATCGCCGTCACCTTCCACCCCACGGGCAAGGCGCGGACCGCGCACTCTGGATGCGGCGGCGACCCGGTCAGATTCGACTCGGGCTACTACGAAGGCGCGATCTCCTTCCACGGCGAGGAGGGGTTCACAACAGCTGAAGCCACCAAGGCGCCGGGCGACCTCGACTTCCTGCTCGGGCTCGTCTGCCCGGGGATGTCGGGCGGCGGGGGGCCGTTCTTCCCAGGGGCGGAGCTGGACATCAACTCGAGCGGATCTCGATTCGGCCCAGACCTGATGGTGATCAAGAACCGCCCGACGGCGCCCACGCATTACGAAGCGAGCATCTCCGAAAAGCACGACGGCATCCTGATCGAGAGGTTTGCCGAATTGATCGCCAAGCCGGGCACGTTCAGGTACGACCCGCGGGTCCGAACCGCGACCGTGCATCCGCCCGCCCCCTTCTCGGGCACGGGGCATTACCGGCGCGCCGCGAACCCGCTCCATCGCTGGACCGGCGACCTCAGCGTCGACATGCCCGGCCGCTCAGACGTGCCGCTGACCGCCAGCGGCCTGCGAGCGAACCTCCGCCACGCCCACTGGGAGTGGCACGCCGAGCCGGAAGACGGTCAGGGGTAGAGGTGCGAACCGCCGTCAGGCCCAAAGCCCGCTGACGGGCACAGCCCAGAGTCGATCCCCGAGCGGGACGGTCTGGGCTCCTGCGTAGATCACAAACCCCGCCCTAAAGCGGCCCTTGCGAGCGTCACGGAGCTTCGCCAGCGGCCTCCAGTCCCGCTCGCGAATCGTGGCCGCGGCCTTCACCTCAATACAGGCGATGTCTCCCGATCGATCCTCTAAGACGACGTCGACCTCATCGTTGTTGTTGCGGTAGTGGTAGAGGTTGGCGTTGGCGTCGGCGTCCGCCCACTCAAGATGCCGCATCACCTCCATCGTCACGAAATTCTCAAGCACCTTGCCCGTCAACTGATCGTCCCCGGCAAGCCGCGTCTCATTGGCGCCCAGCAGATGCGCCAGGAGCCCGCTGTCGACGATGAAGACCTTCGGAGTCGCCGACTCCCGACTGCCGATCGAGGGCCGCCAGGCCGGCACGGTTCGGACCAAGAAGACTGTTTCGAGAAGCGTGGTGTAGCTGCGCACTGTCTTGTGCTCGAGCTGAAGACGCTTGCCGGCCTCTGAGGAGTTGAGCAAGTTCGCTGCCCGGCTGGCCAGGAGGCGCAGGAGCCGCGGCGCCTGGTCGAGTTTCTGCGCATCGCTGATGTCGCGCAGATCTCGATCCAGAGTGGTTTTCAGATAACTCTCAAACCAGCGATCCCGACGCTTCCCCGTGCGCTTGAGCGCCTCGGGGTAACCACCTGCTGCCACGCGGCTGACAAATGCATCCCGCCCTTTCACGGCTCGATGGATCTGGGGTGGAGCTGCGGCGAACAGAGCGTCGACGATGTTGTTGCGCGTGCCCTCGATCTCACTCTGGGAAAGAGGCCAGAGAGTGATGATCTCGATCCGACCTGTTAGAGCGTCGCTTACCTTGCGGTTAGTCAGAACGTTGGCCGAGCCGGTGACCATGAACTGGCCCGGAGTCGGGTCGGCGTCGACAACATCCTTGATCGCGAGCAGAAGATCGGCCCCTCCTCGCTGGATCTCGTCGATCAGCACGGGAAGGCTCAGGCCCGCCACGAAGCCGTCGGGGTCGCCGATTGCCGCATCCCTGGCGGCGCGATTGTCAAGGCTGATGATGGCGGCCTGGTGCTCACTGGTCGCGATCTCCTCGGTGAGCGTGCTCTTCCCCACCTGCCGAGCCCCCATCACGTAGACCACGCGCGTGTCGCTCAGGGCCTCCAAAACGAGGGATCGGCTGTGGCGGGAGTAGGCCGTCGGCACAGGGAGAATGTTAATGCAATTCGGGAAAGCAGATCATGAAATTTGGGAAGGTGATGTATGTAATTTGGGAAAGCAAGGTGTGAAATCTGGGAGACGGAGGGCAAATGCCGGGCAAATGCGCGAATCTGAGACAGTGAGCCGCGATGAGTGAGAGCCCTGCTGACCTCGCATCGTTGGCGCCCGCCAGGGCCGACGCTCAGGCCGAGGCGAGGCAGCTCTCTTCGACGCTGACCTGGCTCTTCGAGGGCGGCGGCTACTTCTACGTGACCCTCGCCGTCGACGCGCTGCTTCTGCTCGCCAGCGTGATCCTCGCCGACCAGGTCAATCCGGACCCCTCCTTCCCACCGGTGCTGCTGGTCAGCCCCCTGACCCTGATCTTGCTGGCGAGCCGCCGGCTCTATGACCCGCACGCGCAGATCAGCCGCCTTGACCGCGTCGTCGCGATCGCGATGTCGACCGCCCTCGCCGCAGTGCTGGTCGCCGGGGCGGTCCAGATCGCCAAGCCCCCGGCCACCGACTCGGACGTGGTCGCGATCCAGCTCGGGTTCGCCACCGCCCTGCTGGTCAGCTGGCGCCTCATCTGGTCGACGCTGCGGGTTACCGCCCGGCGCGCCGGCAAATCCGGACGGCCGACGCTGATCGTCGGCGCGGGCGAAGTCGGCGCGCGGCTCGAGCAGCACCTGCGCCGCTTCCCCAACCTCGGCCTGATCCCGGTCGGCTTCGTCGACGCCGACCCCGTGGCCGAGGACGAGCGACGCCTGCGCCAGGCCCCGGTCCTCGGCGCGCCGGCTGAATTCGACGCGATCGTCGACGAGACCGGGGCCGGCCATGCGATTCTCGCCTTCCAGCACGATCCCGACGTTGGCCTGCGCCGCCTCGTCAGCCGCTGCAAAGAACGGGGGCTCGGGATGGCGATCGTCCCTCGCCTCTTCGACGACGTGACCAACCGGATGGTGCTCGAGCACATCGGCGGCATCCCCCTCTTCGAGCTGCGCCAGACCGACCCCAAGGGGTGGCAGTTCGCGCTGAAGCACGGGATCGACCGCGTCGTCGCCGCCCTGCTCCTGCTGCTGCTCTCGCCACTGCTGCTGACGATCGCGTTGATCCTGCGGCTCGGCTCCGATGGGCCGGCCCTCTTCCGCCAGCGCCGGGTCGGCCGCGACGGGCAGGTCTTCGAGGTGCTCAAGTTCCGCACCATGCGCGAGCCAACCGCGGCGGAGCTGAAGCTCCCTCCGACCGAGGGAGACCTCGCGCCCGGAGGGGTCGAGGGAGAGGATCGCCGCACCCCGATCGGGCGCTTCCTGCGCGCCTGGTCGCTCGACGAGCTGCCCCAGTTCGTCAACGTCCTGCGCGGCGAGATGAGCCTGATCGGCCCCCGCCCGGAGCGTCCCGAGCTGGCTGGCGACTTCGCCGAGCGGATCCACCGCTACGGCGAGCGCCACCGGGTCCGCTCCGGCATCACCGGCTGGGCCCAGGTCAACGCCCTCGGCCCCCGCACCTCCCTCGCCGACAGAGCAGAGTGGGACAACTGGTACATCCAGAACTGGTCCTTCTGGCTCGACCTGAAAATCGCACTGATGACGATCCCAGCGCTGCTGCGACGCTCGGAGTGACGATCAGAAAAACCAAGCGTCGCCGATATGCTCCAAAAATGTGGAATACCGGATGCAGACTGACACTTCGCGCCTAGCCCTCATCGCCATTTTCGCCTTGCCGTGCCTTGCGTCCATCGGTGCCGCGAGCGCATCTGCCAGCCTCCCTCCCTACCAGGGGCTGATGTCATTCCCCACAATTCACGGATTGGGAGACCCCGAGGAATTCTCATGGGAAGTGCAACTGGGAAACGAACAGGAACTCATAGAAACGGGTGAAGAAAAGGTGGAGGTGGTCTACCCCGACCACACCGTCGCCTTAGAGATAATGCCCGGACTCGCACATGACGCAAAAGGGACCGAAGTCCCAACCAGCCTCAAGGTCTCCGGACCCGACGTCATCACGCTCATCGTCCACCACCACGCCGGAAATCCCGCTGCCGCAGAGGCGCCGTTCACGTATCCGATCACGGCCGGGGCGGGATGGACTGGCGGCGGGGGGACCGTCATCGTCGTCGGCCCCAAGGACGAACAGGAAGAACGAGAAGAACGCGAGCAGAAGGAACGGGAAGCGTGGGAAGCCCTGCAGCGATCTGCGGAAGCAGAAGAAGCCAGCAGGCGCTGTGTCGTTCCCGACCTACGGGGAAGGTCCTTACGATCGTCGGCGCGGTCGCTTCGCGACAGCCACTGCAGAATGGGGCAGATCAGCAGGCACAGAGGCTTCACCGCCAAGAACGGCAAGATCGTCAAGCAGAATCCAAAGCCGGGAACTGTCGCCGCTCCCGGCATCACGGTTGCTGTGACGCTGGGCAGGTAAGCCCGGGAGGGGCCAAGGTGCCCCGCTACGGCGGCGAGAGCCAGCCGTCGTCGATGTGGGGGAGCAGGTAGGTGTGGATATCGGCGTTGGTGCCGGGCACGGCATGTCCGTTCTCTATTTCACCGGGGTTATCGAAATGGCCACCGTCCACCTCTATCCGGGTGAGGGGGAACCCTGCCGCCGTCATCGCGTCCGTCTCAGTGCGCACCCCGGCGATCGGGTAGGTCGTGTCCTGCAGGTGGGCGAGGTGGACCACGTTGAACTTCCAGGATGCCGCGGCGAGAGACGCGGACTGGCTGGAGCCCGTGTCCCTGAAGGGAGAGGTGTTCTCGGCGAGGACGCCGGCAAAGGAGTTCGCGTTGTAGAACGCCGTCCGGTAAGCGAGGTCTCCTCCTGAGGAGTACCCGCCGAGGATCACGCGACGCGGGTTGATGTTGAAGTGGGTCTTTATGCTGGCGATCGCCGCCAGCACTTTCGTCTGATCGGCGTTGGGGTCCCAGCAGCTCCCTTCCCGCCCGCCGACGGCGATCGAAATCCAATCCTGGCTTCCTCCCGGATCGACGGTGTAGATGTCGCCGGAGCTCATGCCTCCGCAGCCATGGAGCCAGACGAAGAGGGTGGTGGGCGTGGCATGCGTGCCGTCGTAGGAGTTGGGGACATAGACCCAGTAGTTGCTTTCTGGGTCATTGAGCGTGAAAGGCGTGCCCTTCGTAAATGGGACGGGTTCTTTTGGCACCGACGAAGCGGTGCCGCCCTGCGGCGTCGGCCCCGGCCCATTCGGCGTCGATCCCCCGCCGATGCTGATCGTCCCGACCTTGCGGCAGTTGTCCTTCTCGGAACTCTCGCGCACTTTGCCGGACTTGTCGGCACAGACTCGAGCCGGCAGCGAGCCGGCGGGCAAACCAGATGGGACCTTGACCGCCACTTTCACGGTCCGCGACGCCGAGGGGCCCAGCGGACGGACCTTGAAACGCTTCACCACGCGATCCTTCCCAGAGGCCCGAACGATCAGCGCCGCTGAGGATTTTCCAGCTCCGACCGTGCCTTTGTTGCGCACGACGAACGACCCCTTCAGCTTCCCGCCTGCAACCTTGACCGAGCCGCGCGACACCGTCAGATCGGGGCGCTGACCACCCTGCGCCCCCATGGCCGCCGGCGCCATCGCCGCCAGCAAGATCCCAACCCCAACAACCGCCAGCGCAAATGCTCCGCCATCGAATCTCCGCACGTCGGGCCGACCTTTCTTGGGAGGGAATGCCTGCCCCCACGTTATCGGTCGCACTCTCGAGCGGTTTCCCTTCCCGCGATGTCGAAGCCCTACGTTCCGTCGAGGCGGCCGCCAAGCGCGAGGACAATCCTGCCCCGCCGGGCCTGGATCTTTCCTGCCGGGCCGGCTACCGCCTCGACATAGAACGGATAGGTCCCGGCTTCGCGGAGTGATTCAACAATCTTGCGAAAGAAGCGCACCCGGACCCGTTTGACTTCCCCCGGCGCCAAGTCATAAGAGCCCTTAGCCTCGGTTCGGTATCGCTTCACGCCGTCGCGCCTTCCAACGACCCCCAGGCGCAGCACTCCGCGGCAGCCGCTGGGCTCGCCGCAGGCCACAGCGAGAGTGGTTTCCCCACCCCTTACCGCCGAGGCACGCGGGCCGAGTGCAAGCGTCACTGGGGGGAGCACGTATCTGCCGATCCCGCCCGGCCGAAAGTGCATCTCGATCTCGCTCTCCCCGCCGCAATAGCCGCAGCGTTCAACGCCTGGCCCCTACCCAGAGGCTCCCATCCGGCCCGACCGCCAGCGCCGCGGGCGGGGGCCCAGCAGCCTTTGATCAGGCAGGCCGGCCATGAGACGGCGCCCGAGGTGCTGATCGCCCCCACTTCGTAGCCGACGGCAAACCAAAGCTGACCCCCAGGGCCCGAAACGATCGAGTGGACGCCCTGCTCGGTTGGAACGGCGAACTGCGTGACCTGGCCCTGCAGCGTTATCCGCCCGATCCCGGGTCCCGCGTCCTCGGCGAACCAGAGATTGCCGTCCGGGCCAGCGGTGATGTCACTGATCTTGGCCGGTGGGCCGGGAACGGGAAGCTGAGTGACCTGGCCGGCGGTCGTAATCCGCCCTATCCGACTGGCGCCGCCCTCGGTGAACCAAAGGTTCCCGTCCGGGCCGGCCGCGATGGCGCTGGGGTGGTGACCGGGTGGCAGTGGGAATTCGGTGATCTGCCCATTCGGCGTGATGCGACCGACCTGATTGGCTGCTTCCTCGGTGAACCAGAGATCGCCGTCCGGGCCGGCGGTGATGTCAGTTGGCTGACTCTTGCTCTTCGGCAGCGGAAAGGATGTGATTTCACCGTTGGTCGTGCTGCGGCCGATGGCATTGGCCTCGGTGAACCAGAGGTTGCCGTCCGGGCCGCTGACGATCGATCCGACCGAGCCGGGAACCGGATATTCGGTCACATTGCCCTCCGAGGTCACCTTTCCAATGCCCGGCCCCCCGGTGAACCAGAGGTTGTTATCCGGCCCGGCCGCCATTGACTGGGCAAAGGTTCCTGCCCCAGGGGATAACCGAAAACGAGCATGCCTGTCGCCATCGCGGCATTTAGCAGATAAGCGGCGCCAATGACCGTCATCAGACAAGTAAGCGCAATCCTTTTCACGGTCCATTCCCTCCCAAGCCTCACCGGGTTGTCAGCCATTGGGCCGACCAAGCTGGCATCGGCCCTGGCTATTTGCCCCACAACCCGGCCGATACCCAAATGACGCGCCTGGCGCCGGCCCTGCCAGCTAAACCCTGGCCGCTTCCAGGGGAAGCGCTGCGCCATCCCTCCGGCTTGCCCGAACCTCATCAGGAAGCGCGCCGGCGCGCCGGCTGCGGGATCTGTATGCGATGAAACCCGGACAGCGACGCTCGAGAACCGCCAGATTGCGCAGCCGTCCAAACCGCCGCGCGCTTTCGGGCAGATGTGCGACCTCCTGGTGAAATACGAAAGCCTCGCGGGCGTACTGGAAGCGCCGCCCCGCCCAGTGCAGGCGCAGGCCCAGGTCGATGTCCTCGTACCCCCAGAAGCCGTCGTAGGCGGGGTCGAATCGGAGTTTGCCGAGGCAGCTGCGGTGGAGGGCGAAGTTGCACCCGAAGAGGCAGTCGTAAGGGCGCGGATGATGGTCGAGGTCGACCAGCTCGGACAGTCTGCGGTCGTAGATCTCGCCGTAGTTCGACTTCGAGGCGACCTGAGGAGCGCTTGCCAACAATCCCCGATCTGCCGCGATCGCGTCGGCGTCGAGACCGCCGGCGTCGATGAAGACCCGGTGTCCGATGAAGACAGCCTCAGGGTCATCGCCGATGAGCTGGGCGTAGCGACGAAACGTATCCCGGCTTGGCACGCAATCGGCATCCAGGAAGATCAGGCACTCGTGCCGAGCCCATTCGATTCCCAGGTTGCGAGCGGCGCCGGGCTGAAAGTGGCGGCCCGAGAGCTCGGAGCGGCGGGCCACGCCGAGCGCCTCCCCGGGACGCCCCAGGCGCCGGACCTCCCGCACGAGCGACGGTGCGCTCTCGTTGTCGATCACGAGTAGCTCCCACGGGCCCTCGAGTCGCCGGAGATCCCAGAGGGCCGCACTCAAGGTGCGGCGCAGGACCGGCCACGCTTCATAGGCAGGCACTATCACGCTGACCCCGAGGGGCGAGGAACCGGTAGGCAGACGCGATCGCAGGTTCACCGGGTAAGGGTAATTCGAGCGCTTAAGCGAAGATTGCATCTTTGAGGAGCTCGTTTCTGAGCTCGCCGAGCTTGCCGTCTTTGTTGCTCGCCTTGCAGACCTTCTCGAGCGAGGGGGCAATCCGCGCCTCGATCGCCCAGCGAGCGGCCCCTTTGAGGATCCGGGCTGAGTCGGTTGGGGCAAGGATGATGCGTTTCCTTTCCAAGCCGAGATGCCCCGCGGAGGTCTGGCGGAGAACATGCCGGACGCCTTCGAGTAGATCCTTCGACTCCGCGAAGCTGGAAATCACGACCAGGTCTGGGTCAAGCGTCAGAGTAGGCCCGACCAGCGCCTGCCCGATCAGCCGCCCCGAGCGATCCATGACGTGCTCCAGCAGGGCATCGCCGTCGCCCATCGCAAGACGCGCTTCGAGATCGCGAATGCGGCCGTTGTAGCCACCCTCCAATTTCTCATATAGCTGCTCGACGATGCTGCGGCCGGAGGCGTAGTGATCCAGGGTTTCTCGGTAGAGGCAGTCCCACTTGGGGAATGCTTTGTCGCGTTTGAGCTGTTTGAGCTTCCTCAGGCCCTTGATGACCGTCGCTTTCTCCGCATCTGGAAGAGTGACATCAACCGGGATCTGGCCCAACTCACCCGCGAAGCCATGACTGCCGCGCTGCACCGACCTACGTAGCGGCGGCCCCGGCGCGAACATCAGTGCGCCGCCAACGCCACCCGCGATCGTCACGCTGAGGGTCACGCGCGACCCAGCGATCATCTCCTGAATCTCGGCCAAGCCCGGGTACTCCTCCTCGCCTGGGTACTTCGCGTGATCTTCCAAGGTCGAGTGGGCGAGCGCCATCAGATCGGCGTCGGCGTCGTTCACCACATAGACGGGAATGTCTGCCTTCAGACCCGCAGCGACCATCGCCTCCTTCACCAACTCCGACAAAGGCGTGTCGAACCCCTCCCACTTACCGTGATAGGAACGTATGTGTGGATCGCCCTTGCCACCGTTCGCCTTCCGATCGATGCGGCCAGGCCAGGCGACGCCCACCGCTACGATCGGCGCGTGGTCTCCTCCGGTACAGCTTCGAAGCTGTCCGGCAAGAGCCTGCTTGAACTCCTCGGGACCGTCCTGGCGCTTGCCTTTCGGGGACTCAACATAGAGCTGCTCGACCTCTTCCACGAGCAGTCTGCCGTCGGGTCCCGCCAAGGCCGAACGCAATTCCTCTCGACCGACAGACAGAGCCAGTACCGCACCACAGGCAGGCCCGAGTTGCCATTCGCCGCCGGCTTCGCTGGGCACGGCCCCCTCGCATGGCGCGATCCAGCCGCTATTGCCAAGAGTCTCGACCAACTGATCACGAGTCTTGGGGCGCCAAGCGGGGTGGGTCGGTCCGTAGCGCAGAGCGTCGATCGCCTTGCGCTTCAGCGGCGCAGTACTGCCCCTTAGCTTCTTTGACGTACCCATCGAAGCGGTGATCCTAAACGAAAACGTATTAGCCGTAGCTACACATTAGTTCCAGGTGTTCCGCCCGGCCGTGCAAAGAACGGATAAATGCGCGTAGAGGATGACCGAAATTGCATTGTGTTCATCGACCTGTGTTAGAGTATGTGGATCGCAGGATCCTCGGATCCACCGCGTACACCACGCGGCAGATAACCAGAGCTCGAGACCGTCTGGGTCTTCATCGGCCAGGCGGTCTTGCGCTGTTCAAACGTCTGTGGTAGGTTCGAACCCTGGTTGTCTGCCGAGGTGGTGTCCACAGATTTTGGCTGGGGACAGTCTCGATCGTGGTTCCACCGGGCGTTTGTTTGTTTCACCCCACCCGGCGGTGCCGAGTGTTGTTGGTCCCGTCGGGTGGGGACAACACAAATCGCACTGAAAGGAATCACTGTGAATTCAGCAACGACGCTGCCCCATGCCGTGATGTCGGCTCGCGAGTACACGCGCGAGTTCCTGTTCACCTCGGAGGCCGTGACCGGCGGCCACCCGGACAAGGTGTGCGACTACATCTCAGATAGCTACCTCGACGCGGCGATGGCGGAGGACCCGGACAGCCGTGTCGCGATCGAGACGTTCGCGCTCGCCAACCGCATCATCGTCGGTGGCGAGATCCGCACGAAAGCGGACATCGACGGAGAGAAGCTCGTCCGCAACGCCCTCCGTGAACTCGGTTACGACGGCTTCGACCCCGACTTCGCGGCCGACACCGTCGAGGTCGAGATCGCGGTCGGCGAGCAGTCCGGCGACATCGCCCAGGGAGTCGATGCGGCCGCCGAGGTACGCGAGAAGGGCTCAACCGACGACATCGACCACGAAGGGGCCGGCGACCAGGGCATGATGGTTGGCTACGCAAGCGACGAGACACCGCAGTTGATGCCGATGCCGGTCTTGCTGGCCCACCAGCTGGCCGACCGGCTCACGGCGGTGCGTGAGGAAGGCATCCTGCCTTACCTGCGCCCCGACGGCAAGACCCAGGTGACGATGCGCTATGTCTACGACAAGCCGGTGGAAATCGCCGCGCTGCTGATCTCGGCCCACCACGCAAAGGGGGTTGACCGCGACCGTAGGCTCCGTCCCGATCTCATCGAGCATGTGATCAAGCCAATCCTCCCCGTCGACATGTACAACGCCGACCAGCTCTTCGAGGCGCTGCTGGTCAACCCGACGGGCAAGTTCGAGATCGGCGGGCCGGTTGCAGACGCCGGCCTCACCGGCCGCAAGATCATCGTCGACACCTACGGCGGCATGGCCCGCCACGGCGGCGGCGCCTTCTCGGGCAAGGACCCCTCGAAGGTCGACCGCTCCGGCGCCTACGCGGCCCGCTGGGTGGCGAAGAATATCGTCGCCGCCGGCCTGGCCTCGCGCTGCGAAATCCAGGTCGCCTACGCGATAGGGGTCGCCAAGCCGGTCTCGCTGATGGTCGAGACATTCGGGACGGCGAAGATCGACCCGGACCGCATCGCCGAGCTCGTCGATGAGCATTTCGACCTCAGGCCGCTCGCCTTCCGTCGCGAGCTCGACCTCCACCGCCCCATCTACCGCAAGACGGCGGCGGGCGGGCACTTCGGTCGCGAAGACCCGGACTTCACCTGGGAGCGCACCGACAAGGCGGAGGCGCTGCGCCGGGCAGCTCAGATGGACGCCGCCGCCACGGCCATCGGCCAGGTCGAGTAGGCACAACGACAACCGAGGGGACGGGTCCGCCGTCAGGACTCGTCCCCCCGATCGATCGGAGAACCCATGAGCTACTACGTCACCACCCCGATCTACTACGTCAACGCCGAGCCCCACCTCGGCCACGCCTACTCGACGATGGCCGCCGACGTGCTCGCCCGCCACATGCGCCAGCGCGGCGAGGATGTCTTCTTCCTCACCGGGACCGACGAGCACGGCGAGCCGATCGAGGCCGCGGCCGAGCGCGAGGGGATCCCGCCCCAGGAGCTGGCCGATCGCAACGCGCAGAAGTTCCGCGACCTGATGCCGATCATCGACTCGACCAACGACTTCTTCATCCGCACCTCCGACCCCCGCCACGAAGCGAAGGTCGCCGAGATCATCCAGCGCGTCTACGACAACGGCTGGGTCGACAAGGGCGTCTACGAAGGCTGGTACTGCCCGCGCTGCGCCGACTTCAAAACCGAGCGCGAGCTTGGCCCCGGCAACACCTGCCCGATCCACGAGATCGCACTCGAGAAGGTGCGCGAGGAGAACTGGTTCTTCCGCCTCT
>Ga0265322_10000010_pt1 | contig 168313 bp, 215 predicted proteins | sample 41222metaG_FD_193584 | JGI IMG/M metagenome (GOLD analysis project Ga0265322, IMG submission 193584) | Rhizosphere microbial communities from Carex aquatilis grown in University of Washington, Seatle, WA, United States - 4-12-22 metaG | ecosystem: Host-associated > Plants > Roots >...
ACCAGTCGTCGCTACTGAACGACCACGAGGTGCGCCTCAAGGTCGCCGAGAAGGACCTGGGGGCGGTGATGCGCCACATGCCGGACCTGAATCGACAGGTTGGCGACCACGATGCGCGCATCAAGGAACTGGACACCCTAGTCCAGGCGATGGGCGAGCGAGTAAATGACCATGAGCGGCGGCTTCGCGCACGCGAAGGGAAGCCGAAATGACCTCCCGCGAGCGAGCGGCATTCGCGCGGGCGGCGCGGTTCTGGCGCAACGATGTGAGGCTGACGCCGTCGATACTGGAGCACGTGAACTTCGTTGAGAGCCTGGAGGACAGGGGTGCGTGGTGGCAGTTAGACGGATGGAAGCGCATCGCGCATGTCGCCGAGTCCCTAAGCCTCGACGGCGTGGCGGTGCCTTGATGTTGTACTGCAACGGAACTCCAGCGCCCTTCTGCAACGAAGGGTGCTTCGCGCGCGTCCAGTGCGTGGTTTGCCATCGCACCAAGGCACCCCGTGGGCGTTCGGTGCCGATGGAGGCGGCCAACGGTTACTGCGACTTCGAGTGCCGAGGGTACGAGGTCGCGCCAACGGCGCCACACAACTGGCCGAGTGAGATGTCACGCGAGCCGCCAAGTCCAGAGGTGGAGGAATGAGCCTTCGCGACCTCCCGGCGCGCGCCGTCGTCTCGCTCGTGCTGACGGTCGTCGGTGCGCTGTTCTGGCTGCTGTCGTGCCTCGCGGGGTGCGGGCCGTGAAGATTGTCCCGCTCGAACTGAAGGCGCTGAACGCGCTGGTCGAGTCGCTTCACCGTCATCACAAACCGGTCCAGGGGCATCGCTTTTCGATCGGCGTCGAGCACGACGGAAAGATAGTTGGGGGGTGTTCTGTAGGTCGCCCGGTAGCCCGCGCCGTACCGCATGCGACGACGCTGGAGGTTACGCGACTGGTGACCGACGGAACGAAGAATGCGTGCAGCGCGCTCTATTCAGCAGCTGCGCGGGTCGGCAAGGAACTTGGATACGCGAAGATTCAAACTTACATCCTCGCCAGCGAGCCCGGGACGTCGCTGCGCGCGGCTGGATGGTCAAGGGAGGCCGCCGTCAGTGGGCGTGACTGGAACTGTCCATCGCGCAAGGGGCGACGCACAGACCAACCACAGGAGGACAAGGAAAGATGGTCAAAGCTACTGTGACCCGCGCGCTGCTACTCGCCCTCGCGGGGTGCGCAACGGCACCGGTCATCACCAACCCGCAGCCGGTCGTCGCTGACGTTGCGTGGCGCTGTGTGGGAGGCACGGGCCCCACGCCGACGGTGCAGATATTAGAGCAGGCGCAGCTCACGTGCCGCAACAGCCCCGGGACGCAGATGGCGGGATTCGGCTGCGGTCGCCCTGGCTACTTCATGGCGCCGTCGCTGCCCTGTGTGTGCCAGGCCGGCGAGGAGCACGGGAGCCCAATACGCATCGCCAGGACGAGCCCGCCACTCGACGACTGGAAGAACTTGATCGTTCACGAGCTCTATCACAGGAGGTTGCTGCAACAGGGACTGGACGAGGATACGATGCACACGGGAGCGGGTTGGGCCACGGTGGTTCCTGCCTGCGACACGAAACTGCAAGAGGAGGGATTCTGATGCCCGAATGCGAACCCGACATGTCCGTGACCCCGCCGACCCCGCGCCCCGCGCCGACACTGGAGGACTGCTGTCACGACCTGCGCCTTCAGGCGTTCGGCCTGGAGCAAGTCACGCGCGCCCTCGTGACCGAGAAGAAGGTCAGCGGCGAGGCCGCTGCGCAGGCCATGCTCGCCGTGCGGCATCTCGAAGACGCCCGCATGCGTCTCGGCAAGGTCATCCAGCACGCCGTGCAGGGAGGTGTTTCAAAGTACGATCGATGACCCGGGATACCTGGGGCTGGACGAGGACATTTTGCACAAGGGCATCGCTTGGACGACGGTCGTCCCAAGCTGCAACGAGACGTTACGAGATGGAGGGTACTAGGATGAAAAGAGCACTGATTGGATTGGCACTGGCGACGATGGTCGCATGTGGCGGCACGCGACAGGGGGTCGATGTCCCTGTGTCCGACCCGAGCCTTGTGGATGTGAGCCACGCAAAACTGCTCGCGAACGAGCGCGACATCGTCAACGACGTGAACTCGTTTGGGTTCCTGGAGTCGTTCGACTCGTTCAATCCGATCGGCCCCGCAGGCAGCGGTGCCCCCGAGGCGAGCATCAAGGGATCTGGCTCGTTTCGCTACACACAGGGCACCGTGTCGGGTGCGAGCGCGTGCACGTCCGGCGGGTCGTGCTGGACAATCAGCACCGTCGGGTCGGCTACGGCCCCGTTCCTGGTGTGCCAGTCCGGCGCCGGCTCAGGCCGCGACCTCAAACTCCGACCAGCGGTGGGCGTCGAGGCCAACAACGTTGGCTCCCTCTGGCCGGCGGCGTGGTCAAACGGAGGCGCCCAGTGGGCTGGTAATACTTACTCGGGGAATTCGGGCAATGACCCGGCGACCTGGAACGCCACGTTTAACAACATGGCGTGCGTGTGGTCGGACACCAACCAGACCGTCACTCCGACGCTGGTCTATGCGGCTTCGTTCGATTCCACGTTCGATTTCACGAGCCACATCCCGCTCCTGTGGGTCGAGATCCAGTTTACGTCGTCGCGGGGCATTTTCCCTCGCAAATACCGGCAGGTCATGCCCATGACGTGGTCGTCCTCGTTCTGAGATGGAGAAGAGCATGAAGAAGATCATCATTTTTGTGGCGCTATTGGCGGCATGCGGTGGAACCCCAAGGCCGCAGGACCTAGCCCTCGTTGAGACGGGACCGCACCAGGCTCCAGCCGAAATCTCGGTGGCGCAAGAAAAAATCGTGGCGTGTCAGTCTTACGTGCATACATCCGACGCCGGCAACGCTGGGTTTGTCGAGTTCAAGCAGGGAGGCGGAGCTGGATCATTGGTTGGAGTGGGCGTAGGGAGTTTGCCGTACTGGCGATTCGATTCCCGCGCCTCGACGTTCGTCCCAGTTAACGCATTCGCACAGATGTGCGACGAAAATCACCGAGGCGATCCCAATCGCGACTACGCCACGTGCGACTGGGTGCTTGGACTGAGCCACACGGCAGCGCAGACCTCGGCAGCATCAGGGCCATTGCTAGTGTGCAATGGATTGGCACTGCTCAAAACCTCGTGGTCCTCGGCAGATGCCATCGAATTCGTCGGTGGCAACAATGGTCAGTCGTGGCTGTTCCCGGCAACTTGGGATAACCACGGAACACAGTGGACCACCAAAACCTGGATTCTCGACCACGACACTGCCAACCCCAACCCCGGAGAGTGTCACTGGGATTTCGATCCTAGCAATCCGGTGCGTATCGACAGTGTCGAAATGCTCACGTTCGAGCCCAACGCGACCGCGCAGACGCAGCTACCCGCAATTGGGTTCGGCACTAACTGGCTATCAATCGATGTGAATTATGTCAGTCAGGGGGTAGCCTACGAATACCGGGTAGTCCAGCCGATGCATTACGATACTCCTGGGCCAGCGCACAGCTGCCCGTAATTAAATCCAAGTACCAATAAAACTAGAAGGCACCAAATAGACGGCCGTGTCCAGGTCTAATTTCCTGGATGCGGCCGTCGTTCCATTTGTAACGGAACACCATGGGAAGACAGGGGCAAAGGCTCCCATGCTGAAGCTTACCGGAGTTTCCCCATCAATTGCACCAAACATGGTTCCCGAGCCCGTAGTCCAGACCTCGGCAATATGGAAATTAGTGTCAATGGCGATGGCCGAGGCCACTCCAGAGCCTCCCGAGTAGAGCCTAAAGTTCGAAGTCGAGGCTGCCCCATTGATGCCAATCCCGACAGTCGCTCCAGAACCCTGGACATAGCCCATAAGCACCTTGGTTTGAGCGTCGACACCAGACGGCACACGGAAAACGAATAGGGCGTAAGAGGTCCCCGAATTGGGGTCCGGAGCCCATGATCCTACGAATGTTTCGGGATTACCGGAAGCAGCGATGGCAGCCGAGCTGGAGGCCGTCCCTGAGGTGTCGAGGCGGGCTAGCCCCGTACCAGTGACTCTGGTTAGAGTCCCATTGCTTCCCAGGTCCCTCGTCCAGACCGACGCCAGGTCTCCAGGGAGGGCCGCCATTGAGTCGTAGAGCGTTTCTGGGGGCTTGGTCAAGGAAAGCAGTGCCCGAGCCCTACGCGCAGCGTACAGCGCAATCGAGTCGGTCTTGAGCATGATGCCAGCGTTGAAGGGCTGGACGTCCAGACCGATGGTTAGGCCGAGATTGCCACGAGCCGTGGCTGCGTTGGCTACGTCGCTTAGGTTGTTGGCAGCCAGCAGGGCGCCCGCAGAAGACCCGAAGAGCACGAAGGTGATGGGGTCCACCCCAAGAACAATCGAGGTATTGGTATTGACGTATGACCGCTGGCCGTTTACGGTCCCTGTTTCGATATAGGTGACAGCTCCCACAAGGTCGGACCCGGAAGCAGCGTCGGAGCTTCGGGCGGGTGGGCCAGAAGAAGCAACGACGTAAATCCCATTAGTGGTCGGGTCCGCCTGGTTTTTGATAAGCAGACGATCGCCGGTCAGAAGAGTCGCTCCGTCCACTACAGAGCCGTTTTGGAAGTCGGTGGCGATATTGCCTGGGCCGGTAGTGGCAGCGAAGCAGGGCGATTTCCACTCTGAGCTGGACCCACCGCCTCCGCCGGAGGCATTGATGATGGGGTTCGTAGAGGTTCCGCCGAGGATGATATTGTTGCCGGCGATGATACTGTCGACCCCTCCGCCCGGGGTCCCCACCACTTGTTCTTCCGCGTTGAAGAGGGCCCCTCCGCCGTCGAAAGCAGACAGGTCTCCGAATACGTTGTTGGAGTTGTAGCCCGGTTCGTCAATTCGGCACCGGAAAGACGTGCCGTTGAGGATATCTGTGACCTGAACGTTCCGCGATATGACGCCCGTCTTGGAAATATTCCCTATCTGCCCGATGATCACCCCTAACGTGGAGGAGCAGGTCAGCACGCCGCTGGACGAAGCAGCGCTGACCGAGATAGAAACTCGCGCCGCTACGATGGACATTAGGTCACCGGTTGTTCGAGAAACAATTTCGCGGTCGTGTCGTTACGTTCGTCAGAAGCGTCTGCTCGGTGACAGGCGGACGAGGCCACATTCCATTGGTGGGATTTGAGTGCTGGTGCCAGATGTTGAGTTTTGATGAGATTCCCGATACCGCACTGGAAGACCCAATCCAAGGTCCCCAGCTGCGGACCCTCAGGCCATGTATCAAAGTCAGGGAAGTAGTGTTGGATCTGCTTCCCGAATTCAGCGACACGGGAAAAGAAGAGGTTTTCGATTGCCTGAATCGTCAGCCGAACGTTGGTGAATTGGGCATAGTACGAAGCTCTGAACCCTACGCCACATTTTGAGACGGTCTGGTAGGCAGCGATTACTTCCGTAGAGGGAGCCGCAGAACCGTCCTTGCGCACCCAATCCAGGGCCAGGCATGATTCTACAGTGGGAAAGTAGTTCCCGATTCCGCCTGTGACAAAGCCCTTGTTGTCCTTGTAGAGCCAACTCTTGACCCCCTCGTGGACAGAGATGATTTGATAGGCCCGGAAGTTATTCATTAGAGGCCGCCTGTGTATGCTGGAGAAGTTGCCAAAACGGTTTCCGTACCGTCAAACCATTGAACAACCAAGCTGTCTGTAGTGGACCGTCCGGGCGTTCCAGATGTCAAAGAAGCAAACGTTATGGAGGTGACACCGGGACTGATGGGATTAGCGGTAGAGATTTTGTAGTTGAAGCCGGTACGGACGGTTCCGGCTGTTATTCTGGTGGCCATGTTGTTGCAACACTTCGCCGAGTCGTCATTGTCTGTCGTCCTGATCAAAATCCAAGGAGTGCCCGCGCTCCCTACCTGTGTGACGACATAGATTCCGTTATCTCCGCCGGCTGTGGCCGCTGTTACCAAGATGCGGTCGTTGAGGGCAACCGCTACGCTGTCTACCGAGAGGGCTCCGTTAGCGTTTGCCGTTAATGTGCGACCTACAGCGGGACCGCCGCTGGCAGTGTACGCTGGCAGCGCGGCAGCGGTACTTAGGCGACATGGCGCGCGCCAGAACAAGGTAGGCTTGAGGTACATCCTGGTGTATGCCAGACTTCCTCCCGATACGTACCCACCAGCGAAAGGCTGTGCCAGTGAAGTGTTGATCCGGAGCGCCCCGGACGCTTCAACAGAAAACAGTTCATCGTCGTTGGTACCTGTAACCCCAAGACTTACTTCACGTTGAGCGGCAACATACAAAACCCCTGCGGCTGAATAAGGTCCACTTGCGCCCAGACCATTGGCCTTCATGGAAATTCCCAACGTACCGAAGGCTGCATAAGAGGACCTCCCCCGAATAATGGTGCAGCAACCGGCGCTATCGGTCGTGGTCTGCAGGTTAATGGGGAATGAGGTTCCCGATGTAATTAGGATTTGGTTGTCTCCCCCAACAGAACCTCTACCAATGACGATGTCACCACCGGAAGGAATATTAACCGTATTCCCGAAATCAAGGTTGTGAGAGATACCGCCACAAGTCGCCGTGTAGAAACCTGTAGGAGACATTGCTACGGTCGGAACAACGGGGATGCTGGCAGGGACCCAAGAACCTGAGGCCATGCTGGTGACTCTGACTGCTCCTGTGGCTCCCGTAGTGGCCTGGCGAAACGAGCCGCCTACCGGGAACGGCTGGTCGCGCACATATACGTTCGAGCCGCTGCGGTAAGCGATTACAAAGCGCTGGCCAGGTGTGGCCGAACCGCCAAGAGTCTGCAGAGTTCCTTTTTGTGCAGTCAGGGCGTTTACGCCAGCGACGGTTCTAGTGGTAGACCTATCGATATCAACGTAAAGGCACTGTCCGTCAGAGAGATTGGTCAGCCCCGCACTGTCTGTCAATTGGTCATTGATCTCGTTGAGGGTGGCGTTGCTGTTGTCAAAAACAAAACGAAGCCCTTGCCAATGGAGGTTGGTACCTGTCCACTCGAACGACTCCGAGGTGTTAACAAACACATTTCCGTTGCCAGTCATTCTGATGTTGCGGTCAGCGGCGAGGGAGTACCAATACTGTCCTCCGCCAATTTCCCACAACTTGGTCATGATGGCGTTCATCCAGTCTTTAGTGGAGAACAGTGAGCGGTCTCCGGCCACAGTAGCTAGAGAGGCGGAAGACTCGTCACGCCCGCCCGGCCATCCGAACGGATTCACAGACTGGGGGTTACTGCCACCCGAGCCGAGACGAAAGAGCAGGTTGCGAGCGTCTGTAATGGAAAGGATTGCGTTGGCCCCGTCTGTGGTGACCTTGGCCAAAGGACAGATGCCCGGAGTACCGCTGAACTCGGTCGTGCTGACGACAATTACGTAGTCGAGGGTCCTCGCCAGAGGGACGGTATAAGGCGTCTCCAGGCCCGTGTCTGGGTTGTAGAATTGAACAACGTCTGCGGTGCTGTCGTCTGCGGTTCGAGTGAAGTCGATGCCTACGAAATTGACAGCGTTGGGAGCGAAGCCCCCAGACATTCTGGGGTTGACGGTCGACAGGATCTCGTTGGCTCGGTCCTCGGGTACGTGCAGGTACGAACCAGCCTCCGAGGCCTCATAATGCAGGATGAGCCCGCCGGCCGTCTGGAGAACCAGCGAGGTCGCCGCGTTCCCTATGACGCCAGTGGTGACCAGATTGAAGCCGCTAATGATAGTTGGGACTTTATTGGTAGCGATGAGGCCTAGAACGTCGAAGTCGTTCGCAACACTGGATTCCAGGGCCCGCAGGTGTTGCAGGTCCACGCGCTGCTGACTCAACCAGTTCTGCTGCCTCTGAATTGCCATGTCCCAAGATTCGTGCTAGACTGCTCCCTTGGAGTCGTGGCCCAGGTGGCGCGACAAGAAAACCCAGTAGAAGGAGAGAAACATGCAATTCAAGATGGTATTTAAGGTAAAGTCGGTTACGCAGGATTGGAATGGTGAGGCCAAGGTCAAGATGGTCCCGACGGGGGCGCCGTTGAGTGGCACGGTCGGCTCGACCGTCAATAACGAGGTCTGGGGAGGCGGCTCACCAAACGGAGAGATTTTTCTTGACAATGTCTTGGGCGATATCGGGGCCGACCTGATTGCCGGCAAGGAATACAACGTTCTGGTTTATGACATCGACCCCGTGGAAAGAGCTGGTGGAAAGACTAAGGCTTAATCCGGCGAGCTGCCGTCCTCGTCCCTAGCGGCCATGTACTTCCCTATTTCTCGTTCGAGCTGAGGCTTGTTCCAGATGTAGGGAAGGCCCTGCTTGTCGTACCGAATGTCCGTCAATGGGTCGAACTTGTTATCGACCAAGATTTGCCACCGCTCGCGGTACCATCGCTTTTTCTTGCTGCCGTGCCAAGCATGGGACAGGGTCCCGGGGATAAAGCCAATGTGCCCGCCAGTAACCGGGAGCACCTTGGCTTGCCAATCCAGGCAGGCCTTCTTGAAGCCAGCCGACATTTCGGCATGATAGCTCTCGTCAACGTGTCCGTACATGGCCCAGGCCATATGGCTGTCAGCTGAGCCCAGGGCGGCGAAGTCCATTACGCCGCCCACCTGCTCCCAGAACTCGCGTGTAGCCGCCCAGGCGTAACCAGGGTGGCCAAAGCTGTAAGGCTGGGTAGGCTTGCTCTGGGGCTTCTTGCCTTTTGATATGAGCTGTCCGAAAGACTGGAAGAGCTGGAGGGCTTCTCCGTTGGGGCCTAGGTCTATGGTCTCGCTCCAGGGCTGAATGACGGGGTCGTGCTGGAGCTGGTGGATTGTCTCCAAAGCCCAATCGTCATTGCTGAACCAAACATCGGCATCAATCCATGCCACGTAACGCCAGTCGCGAGGCAGCAGGTGGCGTACCCCCAGGTTGATCATAGGCTCCTTGTACCAAAAGTTGTGGCTGGACCGGAGCTGGAGGTGATTGGGGTTTTGAGAATCCGTAACCTCAAAGTTGCGATCCCCGAAAGCAAGCTCGACCACGTAAAGCTGAACGTTGGGGGTGGCCGAGATTTTCTTTTCCCACTCGCGGAAGATGCGGTAGCGGGAATGATAGCGCATAGGATTGCTGATAACCGCAACTACGTGGAGCGTCGAATCGCTGGCCAGGTGCGGACTGTTGATCGCCTGAGAAATACCGTGGAACTTCATGACCGAAGATTAGCCCTGTGAGGGCTGCATCCCGTTCGACCACCTGACAAACGAGAAAGCCACGTCTCCCATGATGTGGCCTCGATTGAAGGTCCAGTTCTCAGAAATGGTCGAACATTTGTCCGCACGGAACAGTGTCGTGTCCGTTGCCCGGTCGAGCACCAGAATGGAGAAGTATTTCTCCCTGGAAACATCTTCCCACACTGCAGCCATGCCTAATGCCTGGATGCCGCCGTCTTGGTGGAGTCTGTAGATTTGCATCTGGCCGTGTCCCGATACTGACTGCGGCATCAACTCCATGGGTTCAAGCGTGTCAATTGTGTGAAGTTCTTTTCGGGGTGTGGAATTCATGATTCCGATGGACGCTACTCGCCCGAGCATGGAACCATTGACGTACACCACAACTTGTGCCCCAGTGATCAGCCTAGAACGCGCCATTACTCGCCCTTCGCTTTCTTGATTTCGGCGTCAACGGTGTCGCCGCCCCATACGTACACCTGGTCTGAAATCTTCGAACTCCCAGTTGCAGGGAACCCTTCACCGCCGAGCCCACGGTCTCCCGGATATCGAACTGTTAGTGCCGTTTCGATACCTGCAGGAGCGATGTCGGAGATGAGATTTTGTGCAGCCTGCCGGCCGGCAGTAGCAGCTGTGGCGTAGAAAGCGCCAAGCGAATCAATGTTCTCAGGCACTGCCTCGCTGCTCTTCACGACCGAAACCGAGCTTCCGATCTCGACCGTAGCCGGGAAAGCGTACCGTCCGTCAATTGCGATTTGGTTGGTGCCGATCGTTCTTTGGTAAGGGAGCGGCCCTATCTGATTGCCGTGTCCGAACTGCAATACCAAAAACCCTGGGGTCGATGGAATGTTGGCGGTAGACGCCACGTCCAGGAACGTGTAGCTCCCGCCCTTTTCCCTACGAGAAGTCAGCGTGGTCAAGGATGAGCTTACCGTAATTCCCATTTTGGGATCGAACATGAATGGGCCCTTCAGGTCGTCTTCATTGACAGCATCCAGAGGCGTTACGACACCCGACCCAGTTACAGATGTGAATGCGAGATGTGTTGAATCCTTGAATACCAATATGTTACTACCCGTTCCGCTTAGGGCCGTATGGGTGCCATTGAGACCGCCAGTCATGATTCTGTTGCCTCCACGAACCATCACGAACCCGTAGTTGGTCGAACCACTGACATCGTAGACTCCGGAGTTATTACGGGCGCCCCCTAGAATGACTGGGTAGCTGCCTCCAAGCAGTGTGCCTCGGGAGAAGTAGTGGAACTCGGTAGTGCCTGCGGTCATTTGAGCCGGCAACACGTGCCACCTTAAGGTCTTGACGTCCAGGTACTCCGTACGAATCGAGGTGAACCCTCCAGACACGTAAACCCGATTTTCGTCGGCAACGTACTCGCACAGGCCATAGCTGTGGGGGTCGGCCATGTTTGGTAGAGGAGTCCAGATTTTGGTGGCCGGGTCATAGATTTCGGAAGAATTCAGCTCCAACTGACGCTGTGACTTATTGCTAGGGAAAGGGGCGGTACTGGGGTTGTATCCGATTCCGCCCGCCACGATCACTCTACCGTCTGGGAGTTTTACGCACCCGAAAGCGTAACGAGCATACGTCATGGACCCAGCCGGAACTGTTGGATTTAGGTTAGACGACAGCGAGACGATTTCGCAGCTGTTGAGTACAGTACCAACCGGAGAAAGGTCTACCCCAGTTGGGTTATCGTACATAACACCCACCTCTTCGTTGTACATCCCCCTGATATCTGAGTCGACAGCTTGCACCCCAGGCCCGAATCCGATTGCGTCTATACACCCGGTAAACCGCGCTGTGTTGGGACAACCGGTGGCAATTTCCGAAGCGGTAGGAGCCATACCGAAATTCCATATCCCCGACAGACCCCCGTCCGGGGTAGAGGTGGCTACTGAAATGATTACTTTACCGTCAAGATATAGGTAAACCACGCCGCCTGCGGCATTGACCTCAATCAAGAATTGGTGATACACGGGGAACGCGTTGGAGATGGAAGGACCCCACAAAGAAGTCCGCGTGACCGAAGACTTATTGAGAATGCCACCACCAGAGTTCATCCAGTAAAGGAAAAACTTGTCGTCATTGGTGTCGACGCCGAACATGAGGTTCGTTTGTGTAGCCAACGAAGAGAACGTGGCGGCTCCGTTCCTAAACACAACTCCCTGATTATTGGTCATCCAGCCTACAAGAGTGTACGAGAGCTGGAGCTGTCCGTTAAGTGTAGTCTGCGCGGCACCTGGTGCCGGATTCTGCATAAGGCTTGTGGAGAGGTTCACTCCATAGCCAGACTTGCCAGGTACACGTGCGTTGCCATTGACGGATACGCTGACGGGGCCGGTCAAGATAGCCGCCCCAAAGGCCTCGTCAAAATCCCAGCCAGTGATTCCCAAACGAGTGCGGGTTGCGAAACTAACGGGCCTTCGACCGCCAATCACGAGCGCCGTAGTGGAAGTAAGAGGAACCATCGAGTGTCCCGCACGTGGAGTGATGAGCGAACCCCCAGGTTGAGTCCACGTCCCGGGTCCCTCTTGAATAGCATTCGTAGGCAAGTTAAATGTAGTGTTGCCCCCAGTCACCAGTAGTTTGGTGCCCAATTGCACCACAGCCTGGTCTGCGGCTGGAGTGACGAGCGAGGTGCTGTCCTGGACTACAGACTTTAGCCAGTTCATGGCTGCGTTATTCCAGACTGTGGTCTGCCAGCTACTAAAGCTCGCGTTGTCAATGATGCTATAAATATCGTTAGTAGAGAGAGACACCTTGGGCAACCTAAAGCCAGCGATACCAAACAGAGGGTCTCCGAAAGGGAGAGGGGTTATGAAGCTATTGACTGTGCTATAGTCAAATTTTACTTGGGTAGGATCGCTAGTCCCGGGGGCATAAGCCACTATGTTGGTTTTAGCGGATAGCGCGCCCAGGCCCCACATGCGCAAAGGAGACTCGCCCCCGCCCGAGGTCTTCTCAATAACAACAACGGCGCTGGTCGCGACCCAATTGACCAACGTGGTGGTATTGACCGCAGTCCAAGCAGCCGCACCGTCTCCCGTAATGGCAGTAGCAAGATTGGACATCGTGATAGCTGCAGTCCCACCGATGGTGACGGTCACGTTCCCTCCCGTGCCGAAACCGTATGTTCTGGTGGTGCCGCCTGTGCTGATGGACAGAACGTCTCCAGAAACTGGGTTGGCCAGAAACCAAAGGGGGATAGCCGCCAAGATACCTTGTGTGTTATTGAGCTGGTTAGCGTGTAGAACGGTTCTCAGCGGAGGTCTCTTAGTAACGATAAGCGGAGTCACGGTCGTTACGGCGGTGGCAGTAAGATTGTTCCAAAGCTGGGAGTACCCTCCAATTAGATAGAGGGAGTTGTTGTTTGAGGCGTTGCTTGAATACACTATAGGTGCAGAACCGGAGGTGCAGCTGAAGTCGAGCAGGGCCCCTTGCTGTGTGCGATAGCTAGTCTGCTTGGTGCCATTGGTGTTGCTAATCTGGTTTATCGGAGTCAACCACGCGATCGTGTTCCCAGCTCCACCAACGATGTAGTTACCGGTGATCCATACGTCCTTGTCTTGGTCTGCAACTAGCTGGTTTGGGATGTAGCGAATGGGAGAGAAGGACGTCCATAGAGTGTTGGCTGAAAGATAGGAGGTGCCGAAGGCGGTGTTGGTGCCTCCATAAACCCCCGGGTCCACTGCGCCGCTAGAAGATGGTGCGACAAACGAATCTGTGGCTACAGAGTCGATAACGAACGAGCTTCCAATCTGAATCCCATGATTGCCGGAGGTGGTTACGGTAGTCGTTCCGTCTGGATTGCGAACAATGTTACTGATTAAGACCTCTTGAGGATTGTGTACGTACGCCCCGCTTCCCTCACTGCGGTGAACAGACGTGGAGGTGGCAGCCACGTTGACGATAGCTTGGCCGCCGGCCTGCGTAAATAAAGAGTAAGAGGGGTTTTGGTAGATGGTGGACTTAAGCGGATGAAACAGGACCAAAGAGCGATACGCCAATTGGGACACAGTCTGAGGTGCGGCCTTGGGGTTGGTGATGTCGATGTATTGAGAGGAAGGTCCGACGAAGACGTTTACGATAGGGAAGGAGCCCTGATTCACAGCACTGAATTCCGAACCCCGAATGACGACATAGTCTCCAACCACGGTAGAGCCGAGCGGGTATGAAAACGAAGAGGAAGACGAAAGCCTGGCAGTGTTGTTGCCCAACAACGTGATGGTCCAGGTAGTGGCCGGAGGTGCGGCCGTACTGATAGTTGACAGTGCGCTGGGGAACTGAATGTCCGGCTGAGCCGTACCACCAGTGATTCGAATTGCCGACACCAGGCCTCGGCTGCCTGAGTAAACACGGAGCTTCTTGACGCCAGTGGTGGTATCCTGAGTAGAGGTGGCGTAAGCGTTCGCCCCGGCGTCTTCGAATGCTCGATTGATGACTGCGGCTACCTCGTCCACCAGGGCTCGGCGAATGATAGCGAAATCCGTTCGATTGAGGGTCACGTTTACTAGGTGCAGCTCGTCCACAAGGATTGACAGAGTCGTGCCATCGTTTAGCGTCATTGGCTCGTTGACGGCTGCGTCTGCATACGCCCGGACTGTCTCGGTCCCACAAAGGACCTCAAGAATGTCCGCCACGGCGCTGGAGGTGAGCTTCGAGCTGACGGTAGCAATAGCCAGCTTCCTGAAATCTTGGTCCGAAATCCCGATGTTGGCCGGGCGGGCGATTCCGTAGTCTGATGCCCTCTTGGTCAGATAGCTCCCAGAGGCGGAAGTCAAGAACAATTGGTCAAAGGCCGACTGAGCCATAGCTTTGACGCTGGCGTCGCCCGTGGCCAGGCCGGCGATGATGGCCTCCCAGGTGGGGCGGTTACGGTAAGCCGGATTCAGGAAGGAACGAAGGGTGTCCGCAGACGCCGCGTTCGTGGCCCCGCCCGGGATAGGTCCCTCTTTGACCGCAGAAATAGCGAATGAAACCGTCAGGGGCGCTCCCGAGGCCGTCAAGGCGATGCCGCTGATCGAAGTGACAGTGCCGGCAACGGTCAGGGTGTAGCTACCGGGAGCCAAAAAAGCAAAAACGTCAATAGTTTCAAGATCTTGCGCGGTCGGACTGACACTGGAGACGGTGACTGGACCGCTGGGCCCCGTGATGGTATAGTTGGGCGCGTAGTCGGCCCGCACGGAATTGCTCCCTGAGACCGTTTTGGGCGTATCGGTGTACCTGACGCGAATAGTAGTCAATACGCCCGAGCTGGAATAGTTCAGGGGAACGGCGGAATCTAGGCGGAAGTCCAAGGAAATGGCCACGAAGCAAGATTCGGCCTTGACAGATTGCCGAGGTGTGGTATCAATAGACACATGAGCAACATCGATTTGGAAGAGTTTGCGAAGACAATCAACAAAGCCATCGCCCGGGCCGAAAAGGTTGAGGCGGAGGTCTCTGCGCTGGTGGCCACAATCAAGGTCAATGAAGAGGATCACACCTTGATGGTCAAGCGAATTGAGGCGGATAAGCAAAAGGCCGAGCTGGAGCGGGACAAGGCAATCGAAGAACGAAAGAAGAACCACGCCGAACTTGTTGATGCGATGCGGCTTATCAAAGCTCGGGCCGAGAAGGCCGAGGGGGAGGCTTATGCCTACAAGCGTGACTTCGAGGCCGAGTTGGCCGGCAACAAGCATTATCGTGAGCGGTTCGGGGCACGCGACGACGAGACGATGGAAATGTTCTATGAGCGGCTAGTGCGGGAGCGCGACGAGGCGAAAGCGACGCTGGAAACCTATCGCTCCGTCGCTGGCGTCGCCGAAAGGACAGCCGAGGAATTGCGCGAGCGGTCTGTCGAGGCGAATGCCCGCCTCAAGAAGGTCGAGCGGGAACTCGCTGATGCGCGTGCTAGCCGTGATGGTTGGATTGAGGCGGAACGCAAGGCGCGACTGGAGCGCGACGAGACAGAGGAGGGCTCGGAGGAGTTCCGTAAGGGTTTCGCCAAAGCGCAGGAGGAACACTCGGTGAGCGAGGGCGTAATCGCTGACCTGGATCTCGGGCTTGCAGACCTGCGAGAGAACCAAATACCGACCCTGATTGATCGGGTCAAGACCTTGGAGCGGCAGGTCGCGGATCACGACTGCGTGATGGTTAACGACTCCGAGCGGCACCGGCACGAAAAGCACGAGGCGCGCATCAATGCGCTGGAGTCGCTGCTACTGGACCCCAGCGATTGCAAGGGATGCCGGGGCCTGTGCCACGCGTGCGACCGATGACCTCCCGCGAGCGAGCGGCGGCGGCCCTGGCGCAGGTCCAACTGGACCTTGCCGAGGCGAAGGAGCGCATCAAGGCGCTGGACACCCTGGTCCAGGCGATGGGCCAGCGGGTCAACGACCACGAGCGCCGGCTGCGCGCACGCGAAGGGAAGCCGAAATGACATCTCGTGAGCGGGCGTCGTTCGCGCGGGCGGCGCGGTGGCTGGATCGATGGCGCATCTGGCGTGCCTGGCGACGCACGCTGTGCTGCTGCGGAAACTGCCACAATGGGCGCGCGATATGTAGGCCACCTTCCCTCGACGGCGTGGCGATGCGTGGGTGAAGATCAGAAAACCAAAGGCGACGGACAAGCGGCTGGTGGAGTTGACCAGGCTCTGCCAGTGTGGTCGCCCACTAGGCTTCCACGGATTCCCGAAGCCACACGCGGTCTACGACGACCAGGAAAACGTCCTTTGCGCCGGGTTCAGGGAGGCTAAGCCATGAGAGTCTGTGATTGCGGACACGTGGAGGACGACCACGGGCACGACCCAAAGCATCCGGGGTCGACTGCATGTCGGATGGGGTCGGATGGTCTCAACGACGCGGACCCGCTACTGGACGGCTACGACTGTGATTGCTGTTGCTTCTCGTGGGACGAGGAGGAAGAGAGCTGACGATGAGTGATATCAAACCCACTGGTGGCCTCCGAGTGAATGGTTCAAGATCGGTAAACGAAAGTTCTCTGACCAAGCGCTGGCCCGTGTCTTCAGGGTTCCAGAAATCGTCATCCAAAGAAGAATCCACCGACTGTTTTACCCGAGGTAGAAAATGGTCTTGCTATTTATATTGACCGTATTGGCGTTGTCCGGCCTGGGGCTGGTGGCCCTTAATTTAGGAATCGGTCGCTGGTGTCGCCTCGAAGAGGCCGAAGGTCAGAAGCGAGTGGAGGCGCAGCGTAGAAGGGAAGAACTCGCCCCCTACATGCATGAAGCCGAGCGTGAAGTAGACGAGCTGTTGGGTATCAAAGCGGTTGATGAATTTGTCAGTAAGACGTGCGGGTGCGACGTGTGTACAAATTATCATGGCAGTTCGAGCCTAGATAAACGGCTAGCTGGCCTGGACGACTTGGTCTGCCCAACGTGCGGACGCGACCGTGCCTGGCATTTTGTCAATAATATGTACTGCATAGTCGAATTGCGGCCAGGGGTAAAAACCATGTTCGGCGATTGGCAACACGGCAAGCTTCAGACCCAACTATCCTACGACCAATGCCTAAAGTGCGGCCACAAAGCCTTGCCTGGCGCTTACCCGAAACACGATTGTGTGCCGAAGGGGGCCGAAAAGCTGGAACCCGGGGTGTACGTGATGCGTGGAATCACCAGCGCTTTCTCCAATCGCCAGCCGTCGTTCAGCGACTTGATTTCAGAGGCCAAGGATGCTATAAACAACCATCCTCCGTACGAGGAAGAGGTCCTAGTGCAAGAAGGCCCACGTTCTTATTTTGTCAAGAGGAAAGACCAATAATGCCAACAACTCCTTCGAATCCATCCCCGAGCGGCATCTCCGTCACCGTAAAAAAGTCTTACTACACGGCCGAGGCGCTCGCCATGAACTCTCCAGGGTACACGATTTCCGCTACGGACCCATCCGTTCGAGGCAGGCTTTTGAGCGGCGAAATCGTGGGCTACACCGTCGAAATGAACCCGCTAGACGCCTTCGTGATCGTGGCGAGCGCTGCTTCCCCGAACGACCTGACGACCCTCGTGCGTACTTTGAATCCGCTCCAGGTCTTCCTGACCAACCACACGTTCAATCCCTTCGGTACCAATGTTTACTTCTTTGATCCGGCCAGAGTAATTCAGGCCTCGGCTAAGGCCCCTGTCGTGCCTGTAGTGAGCGGCTACACCCAGCAGTTCATGGCGGGGGCGACCCCAATCCCTCCGTCGGCTCCACCAGGACCTCCCATGACTCCGGCCGAGTACATGGCCAAGACTTACGCGGGATATACGGCCGAGTATGACGGGGGGAGCAGAAGTGCTCCCAAGGAGACGGGGGTTATTGTTGGCTACACCAGCTTGTGGAACGGGTACAGTGAATACGTGATTTTGGCTGACCAAAAGAACGGCGTGTCTTTGAACTCCTACCTGAATCAGGTAAACAAGCTTGCCCCCCAATTTAAAGGAGGGCCATTGCAGGCCTGGCTCACCGACCCCTGGTTCGACTTTACGCAGGATAACGTTGTTTTTCACTTGCCTGTAAACGTCTCTCCGTTAAGTCCAGCACCCGGGCTCAGCACCAATCGGTACGGCAACTGGTGCCAGGAATACATCCCGGGCAGCCCGTGGACGGCTCCGGGGCGTTCGGCTCTTGGTCTGGGGCCCGGCTTCACACCCCCGAACCCTTCCCCGAGCCCAATGGTCCTAGGCCCACAGAACCATATTTACCAGTTCACGGGGAATGTCACGGTCCAAGAGGCGACAGAATACGATTTGGCTTGCAAGCCGCCAATCGACCTATCAAAGTTCCCCCACAAGTGCGTCAAGTGCGGGTACCCGGCCTACAACGGGTTCGCCTCTACAGAATGTTCGAACGAGAGTTGCAAATGAACGATTTCGAAAAGTTGATTCTGCTACAGGCCGAGCTGCGGATGGTGGAGTTCGAGGTCGCGCGCCGAGACGTTGCTCTCAGCTTCGCTTTGGAACGAAGCGCCGATAACCCGGGCGCTGCCCAAGATGCAACGAGACAATTGAGGCTAGCTCAAGAAGAGAAGGGCCGCCTAACGAGAGAAGTCTTCAAGGCTCAAAGGGACCTAGTCCGGAGCCATTCTGGCAATTACAACTTGCTTTGTTACGACACCATGATAGAGTGAGGGAACAATGAGAATCAACAGAATCCCATACGGAGAGCCCGGTAAGACCGCAGAACCCGAAGAGATCCTCTTCTCCGGGTTTTGTGATAGACATAACCTGACCATCGATGTCGTCGACAGGGGGCCACATCGCGGCAACGTCATTCCGAGGTATTACGCAGCCATCAAAAACGGCGAGACCCTTGACAAAGGAATTCTCACTAGTACCATGGGTAACGGAGATACGGAGTTATTAGCTATCGCAGTCCTGAAGGAAGACCTATTGGGGAAGCTGCTGGTGGTAAACGCCATGACGAGCGATAGGACCGAAATCCAGTGTCCCTCGAATTGGCTGTACGAGCCACTAAATTTTTACTCTCAATTGATTAGATAGGAGCTGCACATGACGACAAATAACCAAATGTATTATGATGTTGAGGACCAGCGTAACCGAGCTTGGGAAAAAATCCAAGAACAGCGCAAGCTACTTGAGAAGGGGGAGGCCCGTCACAAGGATCAGTGCGACCTAATCAAAAGGCTTGAAGAGGAGCGAGGTCAGCTGAGAGAAGAAAACGAGCAGGCGTGGGAGCGGGTCAGTCAGCTGGAAGCAGAAAACCAGTCGGCGTGGAACGACGTCGCTACGTTTGAGCAGGACGGCCGCGAACAGAAGGCCCTGGTGGACTCCCAAAAGAAACAAATCGCCACCCTCGAATTCGAGGCAAAGCGCCTAAACTCTGCTCTGCTTGGGGCCGTGGAGGATGTTGCAACTTTCAAGAAGTACGGCCTCGAACAGAAGGCCCTGGTGGACTCCCAAAAGAAACAAATCGTCAGCCTCATAACCCAGCTGGGCTCGGCCTTGGAAGAGACCGACCGGAATTCTAGTGGCCTGCCCCGCCGAGAGTCCCCTTTCGTAGTGATCGGTGGCCGAGAGCAGGAGCAGCCCACCGAAACCTTTGACCTCGCCGCTATCCAGGCCCGCCTCGTTGACCTGGAAAACTGGAAGGCAGCCACGGACGTCGCCCTGGCGAATCATGGCGAGCTTATCCGGCTGCGAGGGCAAGATATCGAACAGCTCAAGGACGTCTTCGAAGAGTCGGGCGGATTCGATCCTAACGACGATTTTGGTTATCCTAACGACGGTTTTGGTTTCCGATAGAAAGGACGCACATGCCTAATATCAAAGTATCAAACTACCCCTACACCTGGATCGAGTTCGGTACCGAGCAGGTCACCGTGACAGGTCTCCTGGACCGCTTGTATGCGGCAAATCATTGCATCAAGAGCATGGAGGAGGAGCTTAAGGTGGCTGACGCAACCATTGAAGGTGTCGTCCGGCAGCGAGACAAGGCCGAGGGTGAGGTAGAGCGGCTACAGGCGGAGCTGCAAGAAGCCAAAAATCTCATTGAGGCCCAGGCGAAGTTCATCAAGGATCTGGACAAAGAGGCGAATGAATACGCTGGGGAACTGCAGGCCTTCCACGACAAGGAAGACGAGAACAAGAAGAACTACGCGGCCATGATGGACCGCCTAGAGAATCTCACCTCAGGCCTGCCCAAGAACGTTCACAAGACAAGCGACCACCTGGACCCTGGCGGCTATTGTGGCTGCGGGGAGGACAAGCAGCCGACCGAGAACGTTTGCGAACACGGCGATCACCCAGCCCCAGAAGGCAAGCGTTTCTGCTCAGAGAAGTGTAGGGAGTGTGAGATGGAGTCGGTTGACGGTTGCGATGGCAATTGCGGGCTCGTGGAGCCTAGGGGCGAGGAGACCCAAAGCCTGGAGGAACGGCTCTTGTACCTGGAAGACACCGTCGAGTTCAATGACGGCGTATACGACCGCAGATTCCAGGAACTGAATGACAAGATCAAGAAGCTAGAGAACAAGGGCACAGTCTACGGGCCGCGTTCCCCACAGAGGACTTTTGGGAGCAAGCCATGAACCGAGCTACGGTGCTTGAGCACATTAAGAACTTCATCAAGCGCAATTGGCAGTTCATGGTGGTGGGAGGCATTGGCGCGACCTTATAGCCTTTCTGCTGCCCTGGTGGGCTGGCACGGGGTGCGTCGTTCTAGCTACCATAGTGGCCCTAGCCACCGTCGATTAGCTATTGACGTAGCTGATTACGATATCACTGTCGAGGTCCAGCACCAGTAGCTTTTCGCCGTCCCCTACCGGCAGCTGGTCGGAAGTCGAGCTGTAGGTGGGGGAAGTGACCGCTACCGCAATGACGCCGGTGACGCGGCTGGCCGCAGCCACCAGGTCCGAGATTGCGCAGGACGTTCCCACGTCCGTCTGGTTGATGGCTGTGGCCACGGCAGACTTAACCCGGCCCGCCAGGTCAGCTGAAGCGAAACCGCTCTGTACGCGCAAGGAGAGGCCCACGTGAGCACGCCTAACGAGTGAGCCCTGGGTGATGATGCTCGAACCGACAGCTGCGTATCCCGGATAGGTTGCCCGGTCAGACTCGTCGCCGTACACAATTTTGTTGACTTCGCCCACCAGGCCTGTGCTGTAAGAATACCCGTCAGTCCCAGAGAACACGCCTTCGGGGAATTCAAGCTTGTCGAGGGCCGTCACCACGGAGCCGCCCGTCTGCCCGATCTTGAAGTAGTCGGCTACAGAGTCAAGCTGGACATCTGAGAAAGAGCCGTCCGTCTGATTGGGGGCGATGCTGACGATTTGCTTTACCAGGCTGGTGGGCACGCCCTCTATCAGTCGAATGAGGGTGTTGTCCGCGCCCATAGCTGCAGCCGGGGTAAACAGTTGTGGAGTCTTGGCCGAAGCGTCAATACGTAGAATCGTGCTGTTGACGTATTGTTCGCCGCCGGCAGTGTTACTGCCCACCTCGGTGATTTTCCATTGGCCCACGTTACCATTCCCGTACTCGGCCGTGGACACAGACAGAATGTCACCAGGAACCGGCGTGCTGCTCGCCATGTTCTTGATATGGGCCACAGAGGTCTCTTCTACCGTGTTCGGATTGTTGACCCACAGGGTGATTTCCTGGGGAGTAAAGGCCAGCCGAAGGATCTTGAAGACGCCCCTGTTGCCCAGAGATACGGCCGGCAGGTCAGACCTATTGAGAGTAGGCGTGCAGACGTAAAGGTAGTCACCCTCGTGGAACAAAGCCACGAAGGGCAGGGTGGCGTTGTTCTTGTACGAAATGCGAATGGCCGACCAACCCGAATACTTCTCGAACCGCATGCGGACCTCGTCCGTGTCAGAGAACAGAGAAAAGATACTGGGGCTGAAAGTCCACAACCACGAGCCTGCAGTACCGCTTGGCGTAATGGTAGCGGTGGTGGCCGAGTTCCAGCTGACCAGCTTGGGGAGGGTGTTCTGGTTTTGGATGAGAGTCCAGCCGCCTCCGATTAGACCTTCGGCCTCGCCCTTCTGAATTGTCACAGAGCAAGAGGCCGGAGCGTTCACAATCGTGCCAGACCTGGAGATGGCCCGAGCGCTCCCGTAAACAGCTGCGGAGGCGTCATTAGCGAGCCCACCTTGCACGGAAACAGAACCCGAGGACCCAAGGGTCTTGGATACGATTTGGACCTTCTCGCCTGAGCTGGAGGCCGATACCTCGGCAACGCTGGACAGGCCTGTCACGCCGAGCGTATTCAACCAATCCACCACGTTCTTGGCGGTGTTGGGGACCAGCCTGACGTCCTCATTGGCATAATCAGAGTTCGAGATCAGCGAGCTGGTGATGGCCGACTTGAACTTCAGCTCGGAGTTATACACACCCGGCGACACGAAATTCACCAGGTGCTCCTTGACATAGTTCAACCCGTCGGTCAGGGAGTAAGCGATAGTGCCTGAAGCCAATTCATCCCAAGTGGCCTGGTTGATGACGCCACCGCCCGAGCCAGTCACCACGCCCGTGACGGGGACCATAGGGTTGTTGATCGCTGCCAAAGCGTTTACTGCAGCCACCACAGCCGTAGCTGATTGCGTGCTGGCCCCGAAGAATTGAATGCCGGTCGGATTGAAGGTGCGAGACCAGGTGGGTGTGGTGAGGGTGGCCGAGGTGTCGTTCGCCAGCATGCTGGCCAGGATGTACTGGGGACCGTGCGCTTTAATACGCATGGTGTTCTCAACGTAGCTGGCACCGGGCGCTCCTGGGACGAAGTCTCCAGTGTTCTTGATACGGAAGTAGTCGCCGTTGTTGATGGCGCCAGTGAACGAGGTCAACCCAGCCGTATCAAACGACACGGTCCCGGGATTGGATGTGGCACCGAGAATCGTCCCGTCATTGAGAGATAGAGAGGGGATGTAGATGACCTGCTGACCGGTTCCTGCGTTGAATGCGTCTACCTGGGCCACGGTAAATACGCCCGAGTAAATAGTGGAAACGGAAGGAGAGGCAACGTCTAGCCACAGTACGTCTCCGACGTTGATACCGGTTCCCTGTGGGCCCTGAGCAATGACACCATTGTTGGGCACGGTCAGGGTCAGGGCGGTCATACCATTGAGCCCCGGCCGAGCTGCAGAAGCGATAGAGAATCCCAAGAATGCATAGGTGTCGAAAATCAAGCCATTTTGATTACACCGAGCGAGCCCCATCTTCGAGGTGGAGCGGATGGTGGAGGGTGTGGCTGCGGCCCCCGAACCGAGCTTGATGCTGACGTAGACCTGCGGCACGAAGCCATTGATATCGCTTTGTGCGGACTGAGTGTCGTCGACCACCACCGAGACGGAAGCGCTAGCGGCGTCCGGATACACGTATCGCAAAGACACGTTGTTGCCCTCAGCCCCGTGCCTGTAGTATCTCCACACGGCGGTCTTGGTGGAATCGCCAGGGTGAGACAAGGTGCGGGCCTTCATGTAGACAGCGAAGTCTTTGAAGATGGGAGTAGGGAAGGCCGTGGCCAGTTGTACGCCTACGTTATCGCCGTCTGCCCAGTTACTATCAATGGAGTACGCCCCGGTGGGAATGATCTTCCTGTACATAGGAATGGAGAATCGTTTGGTGTCCAGGTCTCCGTCCACTACAACAGTGAGAGTGTCACGAGGAGAGATGGAGAATGGATTGGCAAACAACACTGGGCTGTTGGGGACGATGGGCGAGTTCGGGGCTCCGCCGTAAGCGATGTTGGTTTTGTCGCGGAAGCTGACAGACATGATGGCGCCATTAGCGTTGAGAGCGCCACTGGTAGACCTGCTCGCCGCACTAACACGCATCTTGGTGTTGTCGGAGTTTCCAATCTCCTTTACCGACAAGTCGCCGCCAGGAGCCCAAGTAGACTGCCAAAGCTTGGGGTTGAGGCCGTCACGGGATTTCTGTAGCCCCCAAGCTCGCGAATTGGCATTGGGCAGAGGCAAAGCCGGAGGCAGCAAAACCTTGAGTTCGCCGGCTGTCGTATAATTGTCGGTAACGTCTCCCAACATCTGGTAGACCGCGAAGCCTTGAGGTGTACCTAGCTCGGAGTTCGCAGACTCGATAGACCCTTGGTTCGCCACTACGCTGGAGCCGAGGATGCCGGAGGGAATGTTCGAGGTCCCGCTTTGACCAGCTACCTTTACGATACTGCCATTGGAGCCGATAGTGTTGGTGCGGATGCGAACGCTGGAGGTCTTGTAGACCACACCCGAAGCTCCCTCGACGCCGGCAGTAATAGCGTTGGCGAGCGAATTGGCATCGGACACAGTAGGCAGCAGGATCTGCTGGAGGTCCCTCTTGCTGCGGGCGAACGAGATGCCAGCCTGCGGGAGGGTGAGAGCCGAAATGGTAGCGATATTGGAATCGGGGTGAGTCCACTGTCCAGAAGCCAGGTTGATGGTTTCTGAGGTGGCGATAGCAATGCCAATACCGGGAGACGCGGAGGTCACGTTGGCCTCCATATTGTTGGCGCTGACACCGCCATGGAACACACAGAACCTGTTCCCAAAGCTGGTGTAAGAACCAACACACCCTTGACGGTCCACACCGAATGAGGTGAACAAAGCCGTCCCTGCGGAGGGTAGGTCGTTCCAGGTTAGAGACCCTCCCACAAACTGCTTAGGCTTGAGTGCTTTGACAGAGCCTGTGGTCTGACACCCGCCATAAGCGATAGCCATTGTGCCGTCGCCCACAAGACCGTAAGTCTGCTCGGTAAAGGTCCACCCAGAGGCTACAGCGGTAGAGCTGGTCCAGGTGTTGGCCGAAACGTCGTAAACGGTGTATGTTCCCACCTGAGCGACACCAAAGGTACCGATCCCACATCCTACTGCCAAAACCTTTTGGGTAGCAACAGAGGCCATACCAAAACCGAAGCGATTGACCGGCATGGAGGCCCGTGCGGTCCAAGTCTTAGTGGTAGGGTCATAGATGGCGGATTGAGCAGAAGGCCCACCACCCGCAACTCCGCCAGCGATAAACACCTTGCCAGCATCAGCGCCAGCCGTACCTGCTCCAGCTGGCAGCAATACTGCAGAATGAGAGTGGACAGCCACAGGCATATTGCGGACGTTGATGAACGCGTTCCCGATCGGGTCGTACTCTTCGCTGGTGAGGATCGGGGCTCCTGCAGCGTCAAGTCCACCGGCAATCAAAACCCTACCATTGGCCATCAAGGTGGCGCTGTGGTTAGACCTTGCAACAGACATCGTAGGCCCTACCACCGCATCAATTTCGGAGGTGTTGGTAGAAATATAGGGAGCGTTCCCGCCAACAGTCAAGATGCCTCCACCCTGAAGTAAGGTAGAAGTGTGGTACCACCGAGGAGTGGTAAGTGAGGTGAGTGTGGCCCACACGCCAGTAGCGGGATTGTACGACTCCACCAACTGGGTAGGACCGGTTCCAATGTGGAAGTAAAGGAACGAAGGCTCCTCCTCATTGGTCAGACCACCGGTAAACACAACGGTCCCGTCAGCCTTGGCTACGGCCTGGTGAGCAAACCGGGGAATCTGGCCTTCGCGCTTTTCAAACACCAACTTATTGACAAAGCCGCTGCCGTCCACCGAGGTCGAGACAACCTTGTAAGGGTTACGCAAAGCCGAGGGGATCGCAGAATCCCACAGTACCATAATGTCCTCGGGCAGGACGTTTAAGAAGTCCCCGTGGCCCACAGCCCCGGACTGCAATTGAACACGCTGGGCGTCTGTGGTCACACCAATGATAGTGGCAGTAAGAGGTGTACTGGACTGTACGCTATGGGGTACCACAGCTGCGGAGGAGTCGACACCAAACCAAACGTTGTTCGAGGTGATATTGGGGTTCGTGACGTTGATAAAGCCGCGCGTCCACAGTGAGCCGAGAGACAGCCTGTCGCCGGCAGTCAAAGGAACGGCCAGAGCGATTTGACCCGTGCTTCGGTCGACCGAGTAATCGCTGTTGGAGCCGGCTGAACTGCCCACCGCAAACACGCCGTTGCCCACCAACGTGCCGCCAGTGATTGATAGTGCGGACAAAGCTGACAGGCCTCTGTTGGAGGTCAACACCAGCACGCCATTTTGAGAAGTGGTCGTGACGCCTGGTAGCTTGGCATTAAGAACGGCCACCCATGCGGCCAGGGTGTTTACGCCCACGCCGCTGAACCCAGTGCCCGCCAGGACAAAGTCATTGTCGCCAATGGAGTACGTAATGGCGGGCGTCCCGTCTACACTCAGGATGAGCGTTTGGGTGCCAGACAAAGCGTTCCAGGTCGAAGGACGGTTGCTGTTGAGGAAGGCCACAGAGCCGTCCTTCGAAAGCAACAGGTCGTTCTTGTATAGGTTGGTAGTGAAAGCACCCGTGGCCGGGAATGCCAGGGCCGCGTTCGCATCCGTGTCGGGGAAATTGACCGCCACCACCTGGAGCTGTTCATTGGTCTCGGCGCGCGCAGTGATAACCACCTGTGAGCCGCTGTTCAAAGTACGTGCGGACCACAGCAGGGCCGAGTTGGCATTGATAGACGCAGCTACCTCGTAGCCAGAAGCCGTGGTGATATTGATAAAGTCTGCAGCACCGAACACATGCGTGGTTACAACACTGCCCACACGAATAGAGAGCTTGCAGCCGTCCACCAGGACAAAAGGCGCCACGTTGAGGGTCAACAGGAAAGCCTTGGTGATCGGGCGATTGGTAGTCTCGATGTATTGCTCGCCACCTACAGCCGAGTCAATAAGGACCTCGGAGCCTACTCCCTGCCAGGTTTCTTCGTAGCCCGTACCGTCGTCGATGTAAAGGGCTGAAGGCTGGCCGACCTTGTTGACGATTCGTGCCGAGGATACCCGCTTGTTCTCGGTATCTGAGATAGCCCCCAGAGCTGCGGTCTCGATGGACAGCGCCGTTCCCTTGGACTTCGAGCCACGCACCTTGCGGATACGGTCGCGGTAGTCATTGTCGGTCTCGGTGTCGTGTCCAGAGGTGAAGGGGAGCGGGTTGTTGACTGTCGCCCCAGTGAAGGGCACGCTGCCCGTGAACTGCACGACCGAGTTTGCTGGAGCGTTCCCAGAGGCCCCTGCGACGGTCGCCACGACGGCCACAGAAGCCACCTGGACTTCGCCGTCGGGAATGGTGGCAGAGAACAGGGTCGAGAACTGGATAGCCGCAGTGATAGCTCCCTGAGGGGTCGCCACGATCGTCCCGGCGTCCACAGTCCTGGCGCCACCTTGAGCCAACACCACGGTCTCCCCGAGGTTGTGGAAAGAGCTGGTGGGCGTGCTAAGGTTGAGGGTGTAGTAGGTCCCTGCGTTGGTGATGGAAGTGTAGTGAAGCGGGCCCTCGATATTCGGGGTGTTCCGGCCTACGTACACATTGCCCGTGCTCGGCCAGCCAGCCGCGTTCTCGACATTGATAGTGACAGCGCCCACAATGGGCGCGAAGCCGCCTGGGTAGATTTTGGAGCTGACCTTGTTGAAGGAAACGTCGGTGATAGTGACCGTGCCGGTAGCCTTTGACAGCAGGTTCCGGGGTACGCCTTCAGACGCTCCAATTCGGTCCAGGGCATTGCCGGTGGCATTGTCCAGGCCCTGAGCCAGCAGCATCTGGAATACGTCGGCAGAAATGCGCGTGTCGGCCTGGGCGGCCGCTTCAAGCAGCGACAGGATAGGCGCCCCGACCTTCAGGCGCCTGATACCAATACGCGAGGTGACAGCGTCGATGCTGTCCCCGAGGAGTTGCGGATAGCTTTTGGGAGTCGGGGTGTTAGCCACCACCGAAGATTAGAGCCCAGGTCGAGGGCGTCTACGGTTCGGTGACCTGGGCTCCTCGACCTGGGCTTAAGGCTAGCCGAATACTCCCACAGGGTACCGCTGTTGGAGTTCGTCCATAGCGGCCTGGAATTCGAGACGCTTTGCCGTAATCGTGGCAATGTCGGGGCTATCAGGGGATACCTCGGCGATTTGGTTAGCCTTTCTCATAAGGTCGAGGGCTTCGTTTTTGAGAGCCTGCCGAATCAACTTGACGGTTTGGGGAGTCAATACGAGCCCTTCAAGGACGCCGTTGGTGAACTTGAGACTGTGCGACCAAGACAAGTTCGAGGCATCATATTCTTGCTTCAGAATCGCGAGCCGGTGCTCGGCTTTCACTTTCCCGGCACGCAGCTCCCTGACGGTATCAAAACCAAGCTCCTCGCACAGCGCGGTGTACAGGCCAATTACCTTGTCCCTGGCCTCCTCGGTGGCCTTGAGCTTCTTCTCGGTCTCGATCAAGTTCTCAACGACATCCTCCACCGTCGGGTGCTCGGCACACACGCCCTCCCTTACGCGCGCGATTTCCTCGACTGCCAGGCCTACGTTCTTGAGCGCTATGTCGCGCTCGACTACGTAATCCGAGGCCCGGTCGACCAACATATCGTAGGTGTCTTGCAGGGTCTTGTTGGCTTCCTTGTAAGTTTCGACTTCCTGGCGCAAGGTCGTGGCCGAGGTTTGGTACGCGAGATGATCCTCGGTCGCCCACTTCTGCAGCTGGGCGTTCTGGCCGCGCAGACGTGCGGTCTCCCAGCGTAGGCTGTCGATCTCCTGGTACAGCCTATTGACAGTCCCCGGCTGGTGTTCGCTGCAAACCAGCGCCTGGCACCGAGGACAGGCCTGCTCTTCCAAGCGGGCCTCTAGCTTGTCCTTTTGCTGGCAGACAATTTCCAAGGCCTTGTCCTTGTGCTCGATTGTGGTTTTGAGAGTTCTGATTTCTTCTTCAAGCTCTTGCACACGGTCTTGAAGCTCTTGTACATAATCCATGGGGTCCCAAGCGAAGCTCATCGAATTTCTCCTTTACAGTTTTGGCTACACTCAACTTTGACAAAGCCCACGTAAGCAGGTGCCTTGCACCTAGGGCAGGTGTGTGGGAACTTCGAGAGGTCCACACGAGGGCCCACCATTTCGATACGGGCTGCCTTGAAGGGAGCGAATGCGTCCCAAGAGGGCCAGCCGCAATCAACTGCCTTCACGTGCGGCCGGGGTTTGTAATAATACTCGGACACCCAGCTATGAGTCCACATGGACGGCACTACAACGGACGGATCGCTCAGCACGCTAAGAAGCTCGCTAAACGGCTTCGCGGGCATGGGCGAAGCCGGGTGTGGCATGACCGGGTAGGGGTAGGGTATGCGGCTGAGGGCCCGATTTAGCTCTTCTATGCTCGGTTGCAGAAGTTCCTTGACGCGCTCCCATTCTGCTGCCACCAAAGGCTTCTGAATGCAACTGTTATCAAAATCCTCTTCCATGATGCTCCTTAAATATGCTGCGAGGGGACTTGGGGGACTGTCGTGTGGCCGTGGTCTACAGTGACACAACGCAAGCCGAGCGTAGCACGTTCCTTACCTTCTGCCAAGGTCAGAGTGTTGAGGTCATAGTCCTTTTGTTCGGGAGAGCAAATCACGGCGATTGATACTGTCGACTTGTCCTTCTTGCAGGCCAACACCTGGGCGAACAAATCGCTCTCAATCTGGCCTGTGCTGCAGGTCCACCCCAAAGCCGGGCTGACCGCTTTGATAATCCCGTTTTCGTACTGGTGCTTTTCTTCACCGTGTGCTAGGACAGTCACCTCGAAGGCCGATTCGAACCTCGGGTGTGTGTCGTCGTAGCTCAGGGGCTGAATGGTTGGCTGTTCCACGGGAAGCGGAACAACGGCTTTTACGGAACGCCCGTAAGGCGCAGCATAAGCCGCCAGGCCGAGGGTCACGCAGAAAGCAACAGCTGTGGTCAAAAGGAACTGGGCAAAGATTTTGAGCATATTTGAAGACTATCACATCTTTCTTCTTGACGCCAGACCAATCATAGCTATCATTGGGTTCATGACCAAGAAGCAGCTGATTAACTTTTCGAAGGACCTTTACTCGGCCGTCCATGCCGACACGTCCCTGGACAGCGACTCGTTTTGTAGGATGGAGGCCGCAGCGTTCGAGTTTCGGGCCACTATCAATGAGCTGGTCTCGGGCGTTGTGACGCAAAGCAAGGCCAACGAGAACTTGACGTGCGTCCGAGAACCAGGCCGCCGCCTTCATTAACCCAGAATCCCCACCCGCAAACGATTGGAGCAAGCCATGATGAATTACACGCCAACTTTGACCGTCAAGGAGCTGATCGAGCAACTCTCAAAACTTGACCAGGACCTTCCTGTTTGGCTTGAGGGCTGTGACTGTTTGGGGAGGGCTGGGTCGGTCACGGTCGAAGACGGAAGTGTTCTCATCAAACTGACTGTCCTGGTTGATTAGGAACTGATATGGCCACCAACCGAGAACTAGAAAGAGCAGCCATGTATTACGCAATGGCTGCTCAGCGGGCCCAAGACACCAGTTACGCTTACGACAGGGCGGTCGAGGACCATATTGGAGGCGGAAGCTCGAACTTCAAAGCCATGGACGCTTACAAGCAATACCGTAGTGCTCAAACAGAACTCTCAGACGCCCTCGACCGACTTATAGCAGCTGCCCGTAACTTCCCCCACGTCGCCAACCTCTAGACTTAAGTCTGGATGTTGTAAGACACAGGGACCGGCTGCTTCACTCCGACCAATGATATCTGGGCTGATATCGACGCCGTAACTCCGGACTTGGTAACCTTTACCCCGTCTACAGAGCTAAACGCTGGCTCTTCCGCAAACATTCTCTTGACAGCTGCTAGAGCTTCGTTCACATCGAGGTCTGCTGTCGACATACCCACCCTGAATGGAATACCAAAGTTTGGGTGCTGAAGAAGTGTTCCCCTCGTGACTGAGAGCGCGATGCGGATGTTCTGAATGATATTTGTTAAACCTGCCGACAACCGCGTGTCACCGTCTGGGGTGATAATGAGGTCGTTTGTGTCTGTCAAGAGTAAGTCTACTCCACCTGCAGCCGTCAGTGGGTCGAACACATCGATAGTAGGGATTGACTTCGTCACGAAGTCTGTGTCGGCCGGCTGGCGGTCAGAAGGAATGTAAATCAGGCTTTGGCTATTGACAGTGTCAGGTAGAAATGCTGACAGCTTCCCGTTAGAGGCGAGCGTGTAGCTTCCCATTGTCGGGTCACCGTCTACTCCAATCGTGATATAGCTGTCAGTAACTTTGATAGCGTTGATTCGGCGCTGCGTTCTAAGGGTCGTGTTAGAGCCGATGAAGACCTGTTGGCCGATGTAAAGGTTGTTCTTCGTGTCGTCCGTATAAGGGATGACGACTTCGTTGCCTGAGCCGTTGGCCAGGAGGTAGATATCAAACCCTACCTCATCGATGTAGGGTTGCCTTAGGCCATTGAGAGTGGCTATCTCCATCCACCTGTTGGCGTCGTTGAGGTATTTCTGGGCCAGGCTTTCGAGGGTAGAGCCATAGGGGAATGGCACTGCGTATTTGCTGGTGGGTATTTGGAATGCGACACCTGACCTTCTGGCTAGGGTCGACATCAAAACCATGTTGTTGTCGAGGCTGGTGGGCTCAGAGTCGCCTGTGGCTGCGAAAGCGTCTAGAGCTGCTGCTGCCTCATTGAGAGCGTAAAGAGCTTCCCAGTCTGATTCGGTGGGTGTTGCTTTTACCTGCTTGATGTTGGTTTGATAGGTAGTTTGATAAGTGCTGTTGCCTGCACCAAGAGCGAAGGCCAGGGCGTCTGCGGCTTGTCTTACGTTGTTTCGGTTGGCCTCATAGTTGACGCGCTTGAAGTTGCTGACCCTGATTCTTTCAGACTCGATTTGCTGGGTGACTCTAGGCGGGAGCTTTAAAGAGCTGATATCGGCCTGGAGCATCAGCTGGACCGATTGAGAGTTCTGGCTGAAAGGCTGAAAGGCCGGATGCGTAGACTGCTGGCGCTTGAGGTCTGGGCCCATACGACTGGAGACGATATCATTCGTCTCGTTGGCGATAGAGCCGCCAGCCTGGAGCTGGCGCTTGACAGTATCATTAGTCTGGTTAGCTGCGTTCCTACGGCCTGTGCTGGTGCCCTGGAGCTGGACCCAGGAAGCATACGCTTCTTTCTGGATAGCTGCAGGCATCTCGGCCAGCGAGAGGGCCAGGCCTTGAGCGTCCTTTGCGGCAAGAGCTATTTCACGCAGAGGTTCGAACACGAGTCTATCGATGTCTCCAATGATAGCTGGAGCGATCCTCGAAGCCGACTGCAGGACCTGCCTTACGGCCTGAATGGTGTTGAGTACGCGTGCAAGCTTGTTGGGGTCCCTTCGGAGAGCTGTACCGAGGACTGTGTTGAAGGACGAGGTGTCGAGGTTGATACGGCGCCAGGCTTTCAGGCTGAGGTCGTACGTGGTCTCAAGAGGAGAGATGGCGGACCTGGTGGCCGAGAAGCTTACGGGCGTTACCAGGTAAATCGATTGGTCCTTCCACATGCAGAAGGCTAGGCGGAGGTCTCTTCCGGCTTTCGTCTTCTTGACGGCGTAATAGCTTTCGAGGAAGCGCTGGAGCTTTTGGAATTGATACCAACCCGTGGTCTTAGCCACAATGCTTGGGTCGCCTACGCGGGCGTTGTCGACGTTCGAGTTGTTTGGGTCGAAGTCAGCGTTAGGATGAATGTTAGGGTTAGTAAGGGCTGTATTAGAAAAGGCTGAGAAAGCTGTAGCTACATCCTGCTTGACGATATTCAATTGCTGGACAGTCCCTCCGGCAATGGTCTCGAAAAGAGAGAAGCCAAGCTGTTGAGCAGCTGAGCCACGTCCGGGGAGAACGCCCGTTGAACCACGGATTGAGAGCAGCTTAAAGGGAGCCCCGTTGTGCTCCTCGATGATGCCACCCTGGGTGGCAGAAACGGTGATAGCGATTTGGTCGCTGACAGACAGAGACTCAGGGGACACAGGCAGGGTGAATTGATAGCCCGGTTCGATCTGGTGGCTGGTGGTTCCGTCTGCAGCTGCTACTGCTCGCACTATCAATAGCTGGTAGGGCCTGAGCTGGTTCCAACGTGCGCTGTCGATATCATTCTGCACCCAAAAGGCTTCAGCTGCTGTCAGAGGGCTTTTGTTCTCTGAGGCAAGCTGGAGGAGCAGGTCGGAGTCTACAACGGCGTCCAGGCCAGACACAGGCCTTGCCGAGCTAACGGAGGCTGTACCGGCCTGAGAAATCTGGTTGAAGAAGCTATCGCTCACGATTGAAGATTGCTAGCGGGTTATTGGGTCGGGTACGGGGTGCAAGTACGCGGGTCGACCATGGGGCGAGACGGCTGAAAATACGACCACGAAAAGTCACACGCCCATTGCAGGGTGTCTCCGGCGGAGCCGTGCAAGGTAATCCCGAACACGGAAGCGGCCACCGATGCCCAATCTGCGCTTGAGCGCTCCCCTGGAACCCCCGCCCCTATATCAATTGAAAAATCTGCCCCTGAAAGCTGGGGAGGCACTGCCGACATAATCGTCAACTCACTAAGTTTCTTCATCGTTCCGTGGTAGCCGGTCCCTGGGGTACAGAAAACGTTGTTCACCTTGAATAGGGCACGCTTCGTAATGAATGCCGGGTCCTTGCCTTCCGAAGATGCATGGCAGTTCACGACAACGTCAAGCGGGTCTCCTACTGCTGGCCTCGATGTTTGAATCCACACGGGTGGGTCAATGAACGCATTCCATAGTATGGGACATGACTGCACGGAGTAATAAAAGCCCCCCTTCGTCTGTGCTCCTATAGTGACGATCCCCCCAGCCGGAATACCGGACGATGCAGAAAAAATGTCGCTGGGGGTGCTCATTGATGTCCGGCACTCTTGCGGAGTTACGGCGGCCTGGGCGAATACAACCCCGGGAACTAGTAACGACAGAAATAGGATCGCGATCCTGGTGTTCATATGAATTCTCCTAGTTATGGGTTTCCACTGCAAACAACTTCAGTTATGCACTGTTGTATCGTGATCACCTCGGAAGTCTGGGATTGAAGATGCAGAGAGATGAACTGCTGCGCGGTGGCCGAGTTCCATGTCGCCATGGTCGCGATCGTAAAGTCAATCGCCTTGGGACTAAACCCGGTCGTCGCCGCGTTGTGTGTCAGTTCGGAAGTTGCCACTCCCGCGCAGCTAGCGCCAAGTGGGCCACGTACGGTGAATTCAACGACTAGCCTCCCTTGGTCAGCCGCAGCCGTTGGGACGCTCGCATTCGTGAGTGTGGCAACGGTGGTGTCTGACGTTGTCCCGGTTGTTCCTATTTTTACAAACCACGATCTCGTGCTCGTGACCCCCGTTGCCGTCTTCGACATCGTCACTGTCCAGCGGAACACCGTCCCAATCTGGAATCCCTGAGGCGGAACCCAGAGGAGCGAGCCTGTGATCAGCGTGAGCGTCGCCGCTGGGATTGCCTGGTCGGCTACACTGACCGATCGCGCGCCGTCGCGCCACCCACCGTTGGGGGTCCAGTCAAAAGCGGAATTCAACTCCGCCACAGGAACGGGAGCCCCATTCCCGAGCTGGTAAAGGTCCCAGTAGTTAGGCCCAGCCTGAGCTAGGAGGCGCGCGCCTGCGTTGGTAGCGCCCATGTTGCAAACCCCGCCGATTCCCGGGTCCCCTCCACGGAAGGTATTATTCCTTGAGGCCAGGGTCGCGGACACGATCGAACCGTTCAGGCGTACCCCAGGTTTTCTGACACGGTTGATTGCTCCGTCATTGGTGGCATTGCCGCCATTGATATAAAGCTGGATGGTGTCAATCGAATCGCTGTTGGAGAATTCTAGAGCTGCCGGCCCCCAAGTCGTGCCATGAGACAACTGGCCACCGATGAAAGTTCCACAGCAGGTATTGGCAGTAGAGCCTCCATTGAAACGAACACAGTAAGCATTGCCCGGGACCGCTTGAACGATATTAGAGCCGCTTACTGTAGTAGGAGTATGGACCACATCGTCGGCATTGACTGTACATCCAGTAAGAGTAGTCGTTCCTCCACCTCCGGTGTAGTTAACCAAGGTAGGCATACCAGCGGTGGTCATTACCCAGATATACCCTGACGCCGGTAGCGTGTTTGCGGCGACGGTTAGCGACTGCCCAGACGCAGTAAGAACCACTGCCGAAGATGTGGTGATTGCGGTGGTTACAGGTGCCGGGGTTGCGGGATTGTCGAGCTGTCGACAGAACAACTCGGTCAAAAGGAATCGTGTCGTGTCTTTGGCCTCAGTTGGTGTTGTGCTGATTCCGAGACGAATCGAACCCGCTAGAGAGTCACAAACGAAAACACTGTCAAGCCTCATTCCGGCGGCAGACGCTACCACCAGGCCATGGAGAGCCTGGTTTTGATCTCCATTGCGGCAGTCCAGAAAGATGTCACGTAAAGACGGCGCCTTTATCGTATTGATTCCAGTGGAGTTGAAAGCTAGCATCGCTCCGAAAGCGGTTCCCCCGTCAGAAGAAGTGCCCCACCAGGCCAAGCGGGTGCCGCCGAGCCGCGTGTAGTCTCCGACGTCGGCAGAATAACAGCTGCCAATCCCTCTGAGGCTAACCGGGCTTGTGAATATGGCACTGATTGGCCAACCATAAGAGTTGGTGGCCGACTGTCCGAACTCCACTACGGCCCCAGGAAAGGCGGCTCCGTTTAGGGTCGAAGTCATCAGCGTAATGGCCGCAGTATTGTCTGTGCCGAAGCTAACACCACAAGCTCCGGAAGTAGTGGACCCAGCAGTCGCTGACAACGTCACTACGCTCGACGAAGTAAAGGCAGAAATGGTGGTTGTTAGTTGTGCCCCAGAAGCGCCAGCACGGGCCACCGTGACTCTCTTGCCGACATCCGTGGACTTGAATGGCGCGCTAGTCGCACAAGTCAACGTCGCTGATCCGGAGGTCATCGCACCATCGAACACTGTAATCAGATCGCCGACGAAGCCGAAGTCGTCTTGTGCGCTATAAAAAATCTCTCTGGTCAGTCCAGTCGAAAAGGGTCCAGCTTGGGGAGGGGAGAACGGCATTACGTGATCTCCTCAATACGTGCGTTCCCCGTGGCGGATGTCCAGATTCCGTTTATCTGGCCCGTGAAACACGGCTGGATGGCCTCATAAACCTGGTTAGGCAGAATAAGGATTGCTGAAGTCGCCGTCGCGGCAGTGCCCCTGCCAAGCCGAAGTGGAAATGCGGAGTCGTTCAGGATGACGAAAGACCGGCGTGCGGTGTTGCTGGCCAACAGCTGTACAGAGGTTAGCGAGGCAGCCACGGTAGATACAGTGGGATTCGTGGCAGACGCAGCAGCGGCCACTACCGAAGCGACGTTGATGACAGAGGCGTTACCAAGCCCAGCAGCAAGACCGTAAATAGATTCATTGGTGACCTGCATAGGTTGTCCTAAGGGGGGAGCCGTACCAGTTGATTGAGTCACCCCCGAAGGGCCGATGATGCAGCCTCCCTGAGCAGAGAACCAAATCGTCCCCGTCCCCGAGAAGATCAGGGTGGGGGTAGTATCATTGAGTGAGAAACTCGCTGAGGTTGCCATTATCTAGTCCCCTTCATTATCATTAATTGCACCAGTGGGAAACGATGGTGACAAGGAACACTACGACACCGGCCGTGGTCACGGTCCCCATGTTTTTTGCACAAATAGCAAAGTGTTCGCCGGGCTGCACGAAGATATCCGGAGTCAAAATCTGGCCGCATTGGTTGGTAGGTATGAAACCTATCGCAGAGCCAGTAGGGATAGCGTGTAAGGACAAAGGCTTCCTTCGCGGTGCTTTTGTGTTAGCACTTTCGGCAGTAGCCAAAGAAGTGGCTGTGTGTCCCCAGGCGGCGGAGTAGTTGTATAGTACAGGGCCGCCAGTCAAAGCGGTGGTCACGATTGCTTCTATCTTGATAGAGTCGATAGCCAACGTTCTACCCGTTACTGTGCTGGAGCCGGCTGGGTTCGTGAAATCACAAACGATACCGTCAGTACCTACAGTCAAGGTCGGTAGGCAGGCAAACTGTCCGCCCAAGCCGGTGCCCAAAGCTGCGGTGGTGTTGGTCATTGCGGCGCCGGCACCTGCCGCCTGGTTGTTGGCCAAGTTGGCCGTACTCCCCTGCGTCTGCCCACCAGCTCCTTGTGAACCCGTATTGCCATTCGAGCCCTGAGCCTCAACCCACGGCTGGTTTAGGTTCTGCCCAGCCATGTTAATGCCGTACTCGATGACCTTGAAGCTTAAAGCACCAGAAGCAGCTGAGCCGCCGATAGCGTGTCTGAAAGAGAATGGACACGAACCTGGACGGAACGGACGACCACTGGCGGCTGGCGAGTTAATTCGCCCCATCGACGTGTAGCCGTTACCGTCGCGCATGTCGAGCCAAAACACACACACGTTCGGGTTGATATAAATCGATCCGTCGTACTCCACACCAGAGGTGGGAACAAAGTTGGCGCCGCCGAACACAGTTGCAAAAGCAGATGTCAGGGTTTCTGTGCCGGCGTTGTTGGCGACCCCGAACATGCCAGAAGAATTCAGACGGAAGTACGCCCCGTCGGTAGGAGCGTAAGGTGTCGAGGTGGGCCGCTGGAAGCAACCGAAGTCGATGGTGGTATTAGTGGCGTTCACCGTGCCCGTGAACATGAACTTAAAGTAGATGATCTGGGTACCCGAGGACCAGCAAGGGAAGAACCGCCGAGTAGAAAATGCAGCGCCGGTATTCGCAGTCGTGATCGATCCACCGTTGGTGGTCACTCCCGTACCTGGATAGGTCACCGTCATCGTGGTCGTATCGACCGTATGTTTACCTGTGTTTTGGGCGGTATAGCAGAAATTCTCCTGGTCGAACACGTTGTCAATGCTGACACGTGCGCTGAAGTCTTCGCTGGTTTCAGGAGAGAGAATCCACGGGAAGCCATTCGAGCTTCCGGCATCCGACTCAGTAAAGTTAGTAACCCTTAAAGCACCAGACTTGCCAGTATTGAGAGGGTTCGTTGTGCCCGGTGTGTAGGCGGGGTAGAATAGCGTGGCTGCCGCCTGATCGAGCCCACCAGACTGTCCAGCTGTAGTAGAGCCTTGAGCTACTGCGCTTCCTCCACCTCCGCCAGCCGTAACGTTCACCCTCAGCGCTCCGGTGGTGTCTAACGAAAGCGGAGAGGTCTGGCCGCTGGTGTATGTAGGGCTGGCGGTGGCCACAGCTCCCTGCATAAGGGGACCCGACTGGCCAGAAGTGGTAGAGCCCTGGGCTAGAGGCAGCAGGGCCAACGTGGCCTGCGTAGCTATGGTGCCTATGGTGCCGATGTTGGCAGTGATGGTGCCAGAGACAGGTTGAGTAACGGCACTCCCGTCTACCTTCCATGCTACAGTGTTAGGCGTGTTGCCGGGTTGTACAGTCCAGGTGCCGGACTGAGAGGCCGGGATTGCCGACTGGTCAGACGCAATGGCTACGGCCAGCGAGGAGGCCATGACCTTCTGGCCGAGAGTGGCGGGGAGCTTCCCCGACATGGTGCTGACGGTAGCGTCCAGTGCCAATGAGCCTGAGGTGCCAATGTTGGCAGTGACAGTACCGGAGATGGTCGGGGTCCCGCTGATCGACACTGAGCCAGAGATCGGCTGGGTTACCGCACTACCGTCAACCTTCCAGGCTACGGTGTTGGCCGTGTTGCCGGGCTGGACTGTCCAGGTACCGGACTGGGTTGCAGCTACGGTGCCCGATACAGGAACGGTACCCGAAATGGCGACTGTACCGCTGACGGGCTGTGTGGTGGCCGAGGCGTCTACCCTGAGAGCGCCAGCGGTCGTCAATGATAGCGGGGAGGTCTGGGCGGTGGTATAGGTGGGCGAACCGGTGGTGACTGCGCCTAGGGAAAGTCCGCCTTTTTGTCCGCTTGTCGTGGAGCCCTGAGAGACCTGAAGCCCAGTAACGGAGGCGTCTAGGGCGAGGGAGCCCGAGGTTCCAATGTTTGCCGTGACCGTGCCTGTGACCGCCACGGAGCCCGTAATGGTAGTCGAGGTGAGGGAGACGGGGACCGTGTTGTTGGGGCTGATTGCCACCACGAGAGCTTTGTCGGTGGCGACAGCTGCTGTACTGGCGGCTTTGACAGTGGCAACGTTGGTGCCGTCAGTCAGCTTTGTCTGCTGCGTGCCACCGGTTAGGGTGGCGTCCAGGGCCAGGGTGCCGGCGGTCCCGATGTTAGCCGTAATCGTGCCAGAGACAGCCACAGGCGTCCCCGAGGCGATACCCTGAATGGTTATGACATCGGTCGAAGCGCTGCCGGCCGTCCCCAGGGCGGGCTGCTTGGCTGCGGTGGCTGCGCCCGTGGGGAGTACGCTCTGCTGCACCTGGGAAATTGTAAGCACATCCCAAGATTGCTCTTGACGGATTCCAAGGTTCGGCTATCATCGACTTTATGGCAAAAATGACCATCAACTCGACCACCCCCGAAATCGAACAAGCCCGCGCTCACTACTGGAAAGTCATGAACATCTGGCTTGCCCTGAAGGAAGCGCACGAGAGGCTTACCGCCCAGCTTACAAAGGTTGACGGGCAGGTCCAGGCGGCCCTGGAGGAGCTGAAAGAGGCACAGGCTGACCTGGCGTATTCGGCCGAGTACCAAGCAGCATGGGAGGCCGAGCTGGCGGCGAGAAAGGCGCGGGGAGAGTAATGGCCTGGATCGTATTCGCGTTCATTCTTCTGTTCTTCGTGTTTGTTCTCGCCCTCGGTGCGATGTTTAGTCGCTACCGAAAATTCGGAGGGGTTCTCGGCATAGTCCTGTCGCTTTTCTTGCTCTTGCGGCCCATCGGGGCGATCGCTGGGTTCGTGATCGGCAGGTGCTATCAGATGGATGCTATTGAAGCAGTAGAGCTGCGGGCGTTGAAAGCTGACTCTCTGCCCCCACTGCCTCCAGGCTTCCACTTAGACACTTCTGTACCGTCAGTCGGCGGCTGGATGAATCCGGCCGGGCTAGTGATTGGCTGGTCTCTAGGCGCTATTACGGATCTCGTAGCAGGAACGCTTTTCGCCCTTGCGTTTGGATGGGAAGAGTTTAACGCGAGAGCCCAAAGCAGACGCAAGTACAAGAAATTTTAGACTTGACAGGGCGTGTAAAACCCCTAATCTGTTGGCATGAGTATAATCCTAGCGTTAATTCAATTGGTACCTGCGGTCGTTCTGGTGTGGTCTACGATTTCTGACCGTAAAAGGGCAAGGATTGCCAAGGAGGAAGAGTTCAAGCGGATCAAGTGGGAGGCGGCACATTGGGCAAACGACAAAGATGCGTATGTGCCCCAAGGGGACCGCTACCTGTACTGCGAAAGAGATTCTCAAACCATGACCTTGATAATCAAGGGCGAGTACCCCATAAAACGCGCTCCTCACTTACCCAAGCTCAAGTAGTTCTCGGGTCTGGTTAAATATCCCTAGTGGAAACCGCCCCACTCAAAATCGATCCCGAATAGCTCGGCGTAATTGTAATCTGGCCTACAATTGTGGTTCCAGGGGTGTCGTACACCTTCCTTCGCTCTTGGGTCAAAAGCCCTGAGCTGTAGGTGTACGAAATCGTCTTTATCAGGTTGGTGGTAGCAGTGTTCGTCCAGCTTTCGAAGGTGATAGCCCCCGAGGTGTAGGTCACCGTCAGGGTCACGCCAACGGTAACGGGGTCGACTTCCAGCAGTGTGTCGATGCTTTGCGTGGTCGAGAGGCCCACGTCGCGAGTCATGGTGTAGCCCGTCAAGACGCCCGAGCTATAGATAAAGGCGTATGTGATCTGAGCCTGCACAACTCCTGAGGTGTCGTAAGCCTTTACGATCTGTGTCGAAACTAACCCCGAGGAGTAGGTGTAATCCACAGTTTTGATTGTCTGTGGCACCACGTTGGCCCAGGTCTCGTTCATAAGTAAACCGGAGGAGTAGGTCGGTGTCCAATTGATAGTTGGAGTCGCCGGATCGTTCATCAAGATCGCATTGTAGTCCACCCCACCGCCGCCCCCACCAGCTGGAGCAGCCCAGGTGCCGTCAGCTCTGAGGAAGTTTGTGGTGCCTCCCCCTGAGGCCGGCGTAAGGCCTTGCAGGAGCGAGGTGAACAGGTTGAGGTCAGCCGTCAGTTGGGTCGAGGTGACGTCAATCGGCGTAGCCGAGGAGCCCGTGTTGTTGCCCTTGTAGGTGTGGGCAGCCATATTGGCTAGCTTGGCGTTCGTTACCGAGCTGGCGGTTAGGTCCGTCCCCGAGCCCGAGGTAGCAATGGTGGCAAGACCTGAGACTGCCCCTGCGGCGATAGCAATTGATACGGACGAAGCAGCTGTTATCAATCCTTTGCCGTTGACGGTGAAACTGCCAACGTGTGAAGCATCGCCAAAGGTCCCTGTGTTCGAGTTGACCGTGGCCAGGGTGGTGGCCAGCGCGCCGGCAACGGTCGTTATATCTCCCGTCAAGGCCGGGAACCGGCCAGCTGGGAGGGTACCTGCCACAAGGTCAGAAGCGGACCCCGAGGTAGCAATAGCTGCTAACCCAGACACAGCCCCAGCCGCTATCGAAATGGCCACGCTGGCAACAGCTGTGACGAGGCCCTTCCCATTTACCGTCAGTTGCGCAACGTGTGCAACATCCCCAAACGAGCCAACATTGGAGTTGACCGTGGCAAGGGTTGTCGCGTAAGACCCACCAGGCGTCGTTATGTCGCCAGTAAATGTACCCTGGCGAGCTGCGGGAATGGTACCGGCCACCAGGTCAGAAGCCGACCCCGAGGTGGCAATGGTGGCGAGCCCCGAAACCGCTCCAGCTGCGATGGAGATAGCGACACTGGAAGCGGCCGTCACCAGGCCCTTCCCGTTGACCGTGAAGCTCCCTACGTGGCTGGCGTCGCCCCAGGAGCCTACGTTGGCATTTACGGTGGCCAGGGTGGTGGCCAGGCCCCCTGCGGCGGTTGTCAGGTCACCTGTCAGGGCAGGGAACCGGCCCGCCGGCAAAGTCCCCGCCACAAGGTCTGTGGCTGAGCCTGAGGTGGCGATAGCGGCGAGGCCCGACACGTCCGAGGCCGAGATGGCCAAAAGAGTCTTGACCTGCGTAGCGGTCAAATCAAGAGCATTGGCGGTGCCCGCCGTATTGTTGCCCTTGAGCGTAAAGGCGGCCATCTGGGCCAGCTTGGCATTGCTAACCGCGTTAGACGCTATGGTGGCGACCTGGGAGCCGGTACCGGGCCCGGCCAGGACATCTCCCGTGAGCTGCGTAATCCCGCCGGCTGTCCCTGGGTGGACGTGGTCAATCGCTGCAGCTAGGAGGCTGGTACCCGCGCTAGCCGTGCCGTTGGCTAGGGGCAGCGTAGAGTTGTCGACATACGCCGCATCTCGGAAGGCGGTGGGAGTGCCCAAATCCGAGATGCGAATTAGGCCGGCTGACTTAGATGCGCTCACTCAGTCAAGATTGCGGTCTACGCGGGCGTTGGAGCCCTTTCATCCGTTTCCAGAACACAATGCATGCAATAGCCCATTTTTCTCCCAGCCGCGTTCTCTTCCAAATAATAGTTCGAGGTAGCGCAATTGGGACACGTTCTCAAACTAGGCGCCTTGGGTGGTTGCCACTCGGCCTGCCTCGGAGCAAATTCCTCTCTGTCGAAGGTGTTATTGAAAATGTCACGCCGGTTGTCGTTCGCTTCCGAACCATACCCCCGGGTGTCCACCCGGTCCCTCTTCTGCGCTCTTGGAATTTGGCCTCCTTACATGTGCTTCGCTTTGATATCCTCAGCCAGGTGTTTTACTCGTGAGAGGTACGGAGTCATCACGACCTTTTCGTCGCGAAGGTCCTCCAAGAACTTGAGAAAGCGGTTGCGCACGGTCTTCTTGAACGGCCACATCCAGTAGTAGTTCCCCGTGGTGAACTCAGAAGTCAGCCAGTCCAGGTAATAGTCCTGGTAGTTGGTATCAATGTCGTGTGCCCAAAAGGTGGCTGCCATGCTGACCTTGTATGCTTCGAATTCGATTATAGCACGGCCGAGGGCAGGGAGGGGAGCAAAGAAGACCAGGCCGAGCAATCCCCACAACGCACCGATTCCCACGAAGGGAATCAGGATAGGTGAGAACAGCGCCAGGATGGCCAAAATCTGCGGGAACAGGTACCAGGCGCTCATCAGGCCTGTGGAATACTTTTGAGACTGCAGGGCGTGGTAGCCCTCGTGCAGGATGACAGCGAAGTCGCCCGAGGTGGGAGACGCGTCTGTACAGGTCGGCTGAGCTGTCCAGCGACCGAGCGTGGTCCAGAACGAGTTCATGTAGCCTTTGTTGCCCAAACGCGCGAACAGCCAGCCGATAGCCCGGTGGAGCTTCGAAGCTGACTTCTGGGTTACCTCGTAGCTGGGGACGAACTCTTGAACCAGCTCGATGGCTTCCTCGACGCCAGTCATTACTTCTTCCCCAGCAATGCGAGCTTGGCTCGGCGTGCTTGTTCTTCGGCTGCGTTCTTGATGCGGGTGGCATCATTAACGGCCACGTCGTAAGCCTTCTTGGCTTCAATCAGCTGAGCATCCACGGCCTTCTCGACGGCCTTGACTCCACCCTGCTTTGATAGCCAGTGTGCAAAGACAGAGTAAGCCAGCGACAGAACGGACAGAATCAGGGCCATGCAGCTAATCGTCAAAGCGTCCATTACTTGGCCTCGGTCGAGTCGTTGACGGTTACGTCGGTGGCAACCAGCGTGGGAGCCTGGAAGGACGGGTGGCCGGACACAACGTTCCCAGCGCAGTAGATCCCGTAGAGCGCTGGGAGAGCCGTTGCGAGGGTCCCGTAAGCTGTGGCCGGCACGAAGATGGCAGCAGCGATCAGCACGCTTACGGCGATGATAAACCCGATGAACTTAGTTGAGCCTAGCTTGGGGATGAAATCCATATTCCCAAGATTAGGAGGAGACCTTGACAGGTCCGGTGGAGGTTCCTGCTCCACTTACGGTAACGGCCGGATTGCAAATGAAATCTGGCTGGTACCACGGAGTGTACTTATACGGCACAGAGGAAGCGGGCAGCGGCTGGAAATAGAACGGGCTGCCCATCGCAGCCAACATGCTTCCAATCTCCTGCGGGGTTCCCTCGACCTCGATATCAATCCCCTGGACTTTGGTCTTCAGCTTCATGCCTGGAAGATTCAGTCTTAGGGCGCATCAACTCGGCAATGCGGACCTTTGCTCGCTCAATCCTGCGGTCCATTTCCTCACGTGAACACCCACGTTCGAGGTCGCGCAGGAGACGTTCGGCGTCCTCCCCATACAGGGTCGGAGTCGCCACGATCGGGAGGCTCATTGTTCGCTCTCTGCTTCCTTGCGGTCAGCCTGGCGGGCCCGGCGCTTCGCTGCGCGGCCTTCTAGGCGGTTCTTGCGGTGCGGGCCTAGATACCGCTTGCAGCCACGACAATTGATATCGCAGTTCTTGCATTCAATCCGATATCTGTCAAACGTCGTCATCTTCCCAGCCCTCTCTGATAAAGTCCATTACCGAGGCATTGTAATCGATGATGGTACGCTCAATCTCACGGACATCTTGCTGCCTGGCCGAGCGCTTCTCTCGGCGCCCGTTACGCCGGTCCTTGTGGTCGAAGCGGTCTTCGCGCCAGTCGTAAGTAGCCCGCTTGAGGCCAGCCCGGTAGGTATCAAACTGTGCCATTTACTTGCTCCCATTCCACCCCAAGAAAAAAGAAAGAGCAGCCACGATGGCAGCTCCGACAATGCTGTAAACCATTTTTTTGATATCTCGCTTTTGTTCTACCCTGTTCGCCTCTGCTTGTCGCAGGTTATGCAGGTCAGATTTGGCTTCCTGCCGGTATTGCTTCAGCTCCTCTACGTCGCGCTTCAACGTACCTAACTCTTCCTTGACCTCAGTAGTATCCTCTTTAATACTCGACACCGCGCTTTCAAGCCTAGCCATGGAGGGCGCCATCTCCATTAGAATTTCCTCCAGCCTCCACAAGCGGTCAGCGTGCTCGTTCGTCACTCTGCCCATTGGTGTATCGTCGTTTACATAATGCGGAGCCGGCTTTGCCATAGAAACAAGATTACAATCTACAGTGATGGCTCTTTCACAAAGCAAGCTACAACAAGGCCTCCTTCAGGCGTTTTCGTCTCCAGGTGGAGCTGTCGGCGGGGCCCGGGCGTTGGCTCAGGCTTACTCGAAGTATGCCTTAGATGCCAACAGTTGTGCGGCTGGCACTATCCTGCCGGCGGTGTTGGTCCCCAAAACGGCCGGCCTGACCCAGTCTTTGATAGCAGCGTTCAGCTCGGGGCTGGCGCCGGCTACTCAGAATTTGATAGCAACGGCCTTGTCTTTGTTCTGGCTCGGAGTCCCCTTCACCGCAGCGATCCCGGGGGCGGTTACCGCAGCCATCCCGGGATCGCTTGCTATCGCGTTGCTTTCGATTTCTGGTGTTCCTAGCTCGTCTGTAGTGTCTTCGAAGCTTTGGGCCACAGCCCTCCACACCTGGACTACCACCTCCGTAATAGCTACTCACACCGGCATCGGAGCGTGCGTTAGCCCTATTTTCTAAGCTGGACTACCGTGCCGACGTCTTGGAAGACGTCCTCGAAATCCCTATACCAATCCCCGCAATACACCAGAGCATTCGCCATGACTGCCGGACCTTCCACCGCACCCCGAAACTTGAGCCGGCCCTTGACGAAGCAGACCGACTGAGCCCTCTGGAACACAAGCTCCTGCCAGTGAGCCGTATCGGTGGCCACAGGAATCAGAGAGATGCTGTTGACGTGGTCTTTTTCGTACGAGACGATAGCCTTCTCGACCCAGTCGTAGATGGTGGTAGCCTTAAAGCGCTGGGCAGCAGCGGGGCTGATTGCAAGGCCTTTGACTGTCGTGAAAATATCATCCGGCTGACCCTTGTCGAGCCCTCGAAGGGCTGTCCAAAGCTTCTTGGCGTCAGAGAACTCCTTTTGAGAGTACACATGCAGCCTGTCGTCGCTGAGGTAGGTGCGGCCGTAAGGCGGATTGCTAAAGGCGTTGGTGTTATGGTCCTCGGTGACATCCCAGCTGTCCTCAAGACCGTTGTTCTTGGGGAGCATGAACTCCACCGTAGCCTTGACGATGGAGTTAGGTCCCGAGCATGGGTCGAGGTCAATTGTCCCATGGAAGAACTTCCGCACGGGCTTCAGAATCTGCTCAGGCGTGCCCCAATGCATGGACGCGCCCACATCGATATGATCGCTACTCAAACTTTCCTCCTTTGATGTCTTCAAGACGTTGTGAGATTCGACGAAGAGCTTCGGTAGGTCCCCTTTCAAGTAGAGTTTGCACGGCCCAGTCGCCGAACTCGATCATGGCGCGCGTGGCACTTTCGCGGTGCTCACAGCAACGCTCGGAATGCCCGAACTTATCGTCACCAGCCCCGACGTAGCATTGAAGCCGGTCCAAGCATTCCTCATGCGCAAGCTTACGTGGCGTCTTCACTTGCTTCCCTCATCCATCCGCAACAGCGCCCGAACAGTCCGGAGGTCGTCCAGGGTGACGCCCCTGGGGAAGCTATACCGGCAGCGGTCATAGTCCTTGCGGAAGCGTGACCATTCCTCGATCATCTCCTGCTCGGCTGCGTAAGCCTCCCGTGAGGGGTAGCCTCGTCCGTCGATTGGGTTGCCTTCTTTGCTGCTGAGGTTATCCATGCGGAGATTCCACTGCAACGGCCGGCCCACGAAGTCTGCCTTTTCCGCCTCTTCCACCGTCATGTAAATGCGACCCACCGCAACCACCCGCACGTCGAAGATGGACACCTCGCGCCAGCGGTGGGTGCGGACCACAATCAGCTTGTCGCCAACCGAATACTTTGCCTTGGACATGTCAAACTCCTTAATGTGAAGATACCACAGCTCTGCGGGCCGTCAAGGCCGAATCTTGGGAAAATGGAAGTCATCCCGTCTTTTCACCAAACCCGCAAGGTGGGGGCCCACGAGGCCAACAACCGTGGCTTCGATAACACAATGCTCCGGGCGGGCGAGGTCAAGGCTATCATTTATCCGGAAGACACCAACTCCAGGTCGAAAAAGTGGATTGAATACGACGTGTTAGTCTCTCACCGCGAGAACGGGACCAGCGTCACCAAGCTCTATCATAATTGTATTCTAGCTAACGATTTGCAGGGCCTGGCAGACAGCTCGTTCAGGACACTGCGCGTAGACGTGCCTCCTCCAGGAAGCATCACAGACAGTTTCTCCCAGCTTAAGCCCGGGGACGGGTCGAGAGTTCTGCTCCTTTGCATCAACGGCGACACAGCTAACGCGGTGATTATTTCGGGGTTGCGGAACAGCTCGGAGGACGACCTGGGGGTCAAGGACCTGGGCCACCACCTGGACTATGAATTCAACGGCGTGCACCTGAGCATCCAGGATGACGGTAGCTTCTCGATTACGAAGAATGGGCCCACCACCCCTGCCGGCGATTTCGATAGCGCCAGGGGCACGGCAGAGGCCAATGGCACAGTTGTAGAGGTAGACGTAGACGGCTCTTTCCGGGTCTCGACCAAGGACAACGCCCAGTCGGTAGTCATCGACAACAAGGCCGGCACGATTACGGTATCGGGGGACCAGGACCTGACGCTTAACGCCGACACGATTCACATCGGGACCAAGGCTACAGAGGCGGCCGTGCTGGGCAACACTCTAGTGTCGCTGCTAAGCAGCATGGTGGACGCGATTACTGCCATCACCCATATCTGCCCGGTGGGCACCTCGGGGCCGCCAGTGAACACGCCGGCTTTTAAGGCTTTACAGGCCCAGCTTCAGACGGCTCTGTCGTCGTTCGTGACCGTGGGAAAGTAACCGCCCACGCCTTTTGGAGATTCTCATTCGCTTCCAGAAGCGCCGCGTAAGCCGCATCGACTTTGTTGTCTGCGTTATGCAGTAACTGCCATCGCCGGTCTCGGTCTATGTGCCTAGTGAACCGAATATCGTCTCTCTCATTGCAGGCAATGATGAGGTCATCGAGCTTTTCGGACTGGGCCTGCTCTAGGTCTTCCAGATGTTCCATCTCCGCTTCTGTTATCGGCATCAGACTCGCTTCCCCTGTTCTTGGGCCCGGTCACTTGCCTCTGCAAAAGCGGCGTAGGCCTGGCCGCGCAAGCGCACCGCTTCCTTGAAGTCTTCCGTCGCTCGGTCGAAACTGTCCAGCGGGAAAACCCTGCCGTAGCCATAGATAGAAGAGTGTATGGCGTGGATCAGGGCAGTCGAACGTTCCAGGCAAACTCGGTCAGCTTCGTTAAACGCTTCCGAGGCTTCGTAAAGCGCCTCGGTGTCCCTGGTGAGGTCAGAGCCGGGCTTGTTGTTGGGAGTCACCGTGTCACTCATCTTTCGTCTCCACTTCGTCAGAAGGATACGCGCACTCGATTCGGTCGCAGCACTCGGCGCACTCCATGTGCATGTCTTCCCAGTTGGCATCGCATCCTACGACGCGGTACATCTGGCCGTCCCTGTCACGGGTGGCCCGGCCAATGCGCAGGACCTCGACCTTGACGCAGTCCGGGCAAAGAGTCTCGCCGGTCCCCATCAGGAAGAACAGCGGATAGCTCCCGATGGGGGTGAACTTCCCCATACGCAGGTCTCGAATCAGGTGGTGGTAGGTGTAGGTCATGATTGGTCGCCCTTCAGGAAGTTCTGGTAGGTCGTCTCGGCGGCGTCGCGGGCGCAGAGGAACTTGACGACACTGTCGTACTTCGCGTTCAGAGCGCTGATCCCTTTGGGGCCGACGTAGTCCTGCTTGTTCACGCCGGCCAGAGCCTGATTCAGCTCTACGACCGCAAGCTGGTAGCGCTCGTCAGCCTCGAACCAGATATCCGCCAAGAGCTGGCGCTCCTGGTAGAAGTCTTCCTCCCCCAGAAGTCGGGTTGTTTTCGATGCCCAGCTGTCCGATTGGCTCATGGGATTCTCCTAGAAAGGGTTTTCGTCGGGACAAGAATTACTCTATGATACTCCACCGGAGTCGTCAAGCTGAATTTTAAGAATAATGAGAGCTTCCTCTTCTACCGCAACGCGCAGCATGGGCGTCTCAACGTCGAGCATGGCAGTTACGGCCATTTTTACCGCCGTTTCTGGTTGGGTCCCACGTCGCCTGACGTAAAACGCGGCCAGCCGGAACACGGCGTCTACCAGGTCGTGGAAGGTCATGACCCCATCTGGCTTCCAGCCGACCAGTCAGCGTCCGATCGGGCCTTATCGGCCTCCTTCTGGAGGGCGTTTATCCAGTCGCGGGCCTGGTTCAGCTGGCCACGCAGACGTTTAATTTCGGCGTCACGATTGATGATGATCTCCCGGGCCAGTCTCAGAGATTGCTCTAGCTCGTCAAGCTGATTGCCCAGGCTTAAAATTTCCGCTTCCGGGTCGCCATCCCCAAGGCCAACGTTGGTCCAATCTGGGCCTGCTGGGCACATCACACACCAACCTTCGCGGCTTCAATGACACCAGCCGAAATGACGTCCTGGGCCACCGAAGCGACCTCCTGGACGTAGTCGAACCAGCCCTCCACACGGTCGGAGTCTGCACCCCGCAAACACGACGTCAGCAGCTGCTCGTTGGTGAAGTCGCCGGCAACCAGCTGGGTCAGGTCGAGGTCCGGGTCGATGCCCACCTCGTCGATATTCGCCTGCGCAAGCTCGGTGAAGCGCCAGGGGCGGTGGGAGGGAGGGGTGAACACGAAAGCCATATTGGAAGCGGTCATGGTGTCTCCTGTGAAAGGGGTTAGTAAATCGCCAAATCTTTCGGAATCCGATTATCATAGTTCGAGTTCCAGCAGGGCCCGCAGAAGCCATTGCGGTAATTCGTTGGCGTGTCGCACAGGCGACACTTGCCGTTGTCGCGCCGGTCGGGGAAACGAGCCTCCAGGTCCTTCTGGCGCTGCGACTTGGAGAGCGAAGTAGACGATTTGTTCTTCATTGGTTGGCTACCGGTTGACGGACCGCGAGAGCCGCTCCGACGGGGTCTCAGCGGCGGACTTTTCGATCTGCTCTCGGATTGCGGGGATAGACTTGAGCACCGCCCGAGCGATGATGAGCCAGAAAAGCGCGACGCAGAAGAAAAAACACGCGAAGAGGGACAAAAGAATGATAATCACGGTTGCCATGGGATTCTCCTAGAGAGGTTTTCGTCGGGACAAGAATTACTCTACCAGGGTTTTGAGAGTCGTCAAGAACTTTCAACCGAATTTCTTCTGATTCCGGCGGTGGCGGGCAAGGTGCCCCTTCTCCAGCTTGAGGAACTTTTTGGCCTCCTCGGGGGTCCTCAGGACTTGTGACGCAAAAGGCGAAAGCTCGTGAACCTTCTTGGCGCAGGCCTCGCCCAGCGAGAACCAGCCCTTCGGAAGCTCCTTCTCGGGGTCGAACCCGTAGAGAACCAGGCCCTCGGCGGTGTAGTCCGCCACGTGGGCGAACGCCTCCAGCTCTTCGTCCGTGATCCCGGCCGCATGAGCCTTGGGGCGGTCCATCATGAACAGGTCCATAAGCGTCATGCTGCTGGCCACCGGCGTTCCTACATACTGGGCGGGGAGAAACCACTCGTTGGCAATGATATTCTCCCAGTACGCGATATACCGGAGGTCGTTGGCGATCTCCTTGTCGTAGTCGATTTTGTGGGACCAGGGGTTCTTCTTGCTGAATGAGTAGCTCATGTCAATCACTCTACCAGACTATCAAAAGGTGTCAAGGAACAATCTTAGGGTATGCGTTTTCAGCCTGACGGATACTCTTGCGGCCCCGTGGCAGCAATGAACGTTATCCAGGCAATGACAGGGCGAAGACCCCACCGGGCGACCTTCCTGAAAGACTCGGGGACCTCCAAAACCAACGGGACAACCCACTTCGGGCTCCAGCAAGCTATCGAGCGGGCCGGGTTCAAGCCGGTGGAGATCGCAGGGGCGTTTGATACCGCTTACGAAACGCTCCAGGACTGCTTGGCGAAGGGCTGGGGAGCCGTTTTGCTGACCGAGCGAGGGAACCACTGGATAGCGGCTGTGGGTCGCCTGGGAGAGCGCGTAGCGGTGTTTGACAGCTTCCCCCACAGCGGCCACCCGGGCGTCCATGTGTATTCCAGGGCCCAGCTCCGAAGAGTCTGGACTCCCTGCGGCCCGGGTGGCCGCTACGCTATTGCCGTTACGCGCTAATCGCCGTCCTCGTCGTCGCCTGGGTCCCATTCAATCATCGCCACCGTAACCAACATTGCGATTGCCCCGCAAACCACTCCGATAGCGAACAAGACGGTACCAGCCAAGGGGTCCATTAAAACCCGTCCAGGTCGGGGTGGTGGTTGTGCGGATTGCCCCAATGAACCAGCTCGCACAGGGTCCGGTCAATAGCGACCCGGTCAGGCCCGTGTGGCAGCTTCGAGGTCTGGTAGGCGGACTCGATTAGCTGGTCGGTGCTGGCTGCATACTCAATCAGCCTGTCGTAGCTCCAGGCTCCATTGCGAATCGCCAACAGCTCCTCGGCGTCTGGCCTCTTTACGATGCAACCCTTCCCTTCAAGGATTTCCTTGCACATCCGCATCAGCCGCACGAGGTGGGCCCCGTGCTTGGCGTCGTAACCAGACTGAGCTTCCAGAGCGGCCCTGGCCGGGTTGCGCTCGGTCTTCCACTTCTGATAGCTGACGTACTCACGCATGGCGGACCCGTACTTGCGCTCAGCGATAACGATGGGGATCAGGGCAGCCGACACGATCCCGTCAATGGCCTGGTGAATGAGATGCTCGTCTAAGATTTGGCCCTTGGTCGCTCCCAGCCCGCCGGCCACGTCTTCCAGCTTCTGGACCTTGGAGTTGATGAGCCCCATTTCCTCCTTCGGGATTGTGGAATGCTCGGGGAGGTTGAAGTCAGCTCGCTCGGGCTTGCGGTCTCGGGGCTGCAGCAAGAAGCTCCGATGGGTCTTGATGCGCTTGAGCTGCGAATAAGCGTACCCAGAGAAACGGTGTCGAGCGGCCTTGGTCAGGAACAAGTCTCGAATGCCATACAGGCGCATCCAGTTGAAGTCGTCGCCTTCTTGCGGGTACAACCAATCGCTCTCGTCAGTGAACAACAGCTCAATGACGTTGGGGTTACACTCGGTAGCCAGAGCTACGAACTTGCGGATATCATAAATCACGCAATCGATGTCGCCCTTGATTTCGGCTTGCTCGAACTTGTTGAGGAAGCCGTAGAAGTACCGCAGGGGCGGGATGGCCACGCCCCTGATGTCGAGGTCGGACGCAGGCGTGTTGGTCCCGTAAGCGTGGCTGCCGGCCTTGCACAAAAAGATGGTGCCGTTCTTGAGCCAGTCTAGGTTGCCCTTGTAATGGGACCAATCGAATTTATCGGTAGACAAGGTCCTTCTCCTCCCAAGTTTGCACCGAGCACAGATTCTTAATGCTCTTCTGCTTCTCTTGATGGTACAGAATCGTCAAAACCTTCAGGTCAAAGGTGAGCTTCTCGACTTCCTTTTTGAGGGCGAGGTTCTCTTCCTGGACCTCGTCTAAATGCTTCCAGCCCATCATTCAGTCCATTCCAGCTCTTCGTGCTCATTCCCAAGCTCTCGGGCCTGCGCAAGAATCATCTCCTCGGCCTCGATGAGGGCCTGTGCCATCCTGAGGATGTGTTCTTGTAATCGCTCCACCAAGACCTGCGCCTCCCAGGCCTCGTGCGAGCGGTCTTGGTAAGCGAGCCACAGTCGGTCGTATTCCGGCTGAGGCACATTTTCTAGCCGATAAGGTACCCTCTGGAAACGGTGTTGGGTGGGCATGGAGTCTCCTATTCGAAGTCGCTGAGGTCTTTTCCGTCGAAGATTAAAGCGTGGATCTTTTGCAGGGTCGGGGTCCCTAGCTTCCTGAGCCCGTGTTTTGTTACGGCCCTGATGTTGGAAACCAGCTTGGTGCGAAGACGTTCTTCTCGGTCGTGTGCGGTGTACGGACGGGCGAAGGAGTTGCTTCCCAGAAGGGCTCCCGTCTCTGGGTTGATGCTGTAAGGTCCGGCCACAATCATCGTAGGCAAACGTGAACTCACCGTCGCCACCACCTCCCACGAGTTGTGGTCGATGACAACCTTGTCACCCACCTTCAGTGCTGCCAGCCAGCCAGCCATCAGTTCCTCTTTTCCATCCCCTTTGGAAGCCGGTACCAAAAAGCCTGGTGGTCAATCATCACCACATCGCCCAGCTCGATGGAAGAAACAAACAGGTCAATCAGCAGAGAGTGCAGGGACCCCCGGCGGATACCCATGTCGAGGTCTTTCGTTCCGACCCGCTTGGTGACGTCGTAAATCGATTCAAGGTCGGCGGGGTCGAAGTAGCGGGTATCAATATTCCAGTAAGTTGCCATGTATTCCTTTCAGGACAAGATCAGGTCGAGAGATTCAGAGAGTCCTACCTTGATGACGACCAAGAAGAAGTCGTCCATCTTTCTGGGGAGTACGTCCTCAGAGTAGCGTTCTGCAAACACCTTGATTGCAATGCGCTTGCCGGCGTCGTCAGAAACCACCTCGGCGGCAGCAAACCACGTTTCTCCCCCGTATCGAAAGTAGACCTCACTTAGGGCGTCTTCAAAAGGGTCGCTGGGCTTATCGGTGCTGAAACCTTCTCGTAACGGATTTTTGCTCATTGTCTCTCCAGTAGGTACGCAAGAGTTTTAAGGCCTTCCGACAGTTCAATCTTCCTTTTGATACCGGACAGCTTGTTGACCTTTTCGAGGTCCCACAAACACAAGGCCACGTCGAGGTCTTCTCCGATGAGGGCTCGCATGGTTTCTTCCGAGTCCACCCACCTGGGCTGCCAGGCCTTGCGCCCTTCCATCTTGAATCGCATGGTACGCAACGTCCCTCGAAGGCCAGCCTCGACGATTACGTAGCCAATGATATCGACTGGGTGGCCGTCAACCGAGAACACCTTGCTGCGGCCCACGTTGGACAGGTTCAACTGCCCTTTGAAGACCCGCAAAGAAACCTTCTTAGCTGCTTCCGCCAGCTTCTGACGGTTCAAACGGAACAGGGACATCGGAGACCTCCACTTTGTAGTCGGTACTGAGGAAGTTGCCGTCCGCCAGTCCGTCTTCGTATCCTTCATCGTAAGCGTGGTCATGGATGTCTTTCAAGACGATTACGAGCATCAAGACCCCGATCACCAGCCCAACGATAGCAATGTACAACAACAGTCCGGTCATTTTGACTCTCTTTCTTTTGTTATCAGTTCAATGTTTCAGGCTTGTGGATACGCTGGGTGGTCTCCAGGAGCAAACGCTCCTCTTCATTCTCACGAGCCTGAATCCGAGCTGCCAGCTCGGCGCGGACGAACTCCAGTCGGGCCCGTTCACGACCGATAAAAAAGAACCCCAGGTTGGTCACCAAGAACAACAAGAAGGTCGCCAGAAAAATCACTGCAGCACCGGGGTCTTGTCGTCGTCTTCGTAGTTCAGCTCGCAACTGTCCCAGCCGTTACGATAGCCGTTTCCGTAGCCCGTCCGGTAGCCTTCGTCATGGGCCTCTTGCTCTTCGGCCGTGAACTCCTCGAAGGTATCCTCCATGCCCTGGATGTGCCCATACACATAGCCGAGGAGGCCGACGCCCAAGAAGACAACCGCACCGATGAGGGCCACGAGGACCCACACGTGGCTTACCACGAGGGGGAGCAGCAAGAACCCGAAGAGACCACCAAACAGGACGGCCAGGAAGTTATCATTTATCTTCACTTCGCGTCCGCCTTGTCTCGCCCAGCCAGGGCGTTCTCGACCTGCTGGATACGCTGGTGGAAGTCGCCCACCGAGGTCAGCCGAGCGGCCACCCGCTTGGACTCGACGTGAGCCAGGAACCGGCGCCCCTTGGGGTTGAAGTCGTGCTCCTGCAGAGCATACAGGACGGTCTTGCCGCACCGATTGTGCTGGCTCCGGAAGACCGTCCGGTTGAGAGCCTCACGCTGGCTCGCCAGCTCTCGGTGGGCCTGGTCAAGCGTCTCATAGAACGCTTGACGCTGGGCCTTGGTGGGGACGCCCCCTTTGGTTACCACGGTATCGTAAAGCTGATTGAATGTCATGGGTCTCCTTTCAGTCGATTTTGATGGAGGTAACGGTGAAGTCGTATTCTTCGGCCAGCTGGCGCAGCTTGCACACCTCAGTCGCGGTCATGAGCAGAGTGCCGCCGTCCATGTGGTGCAGGAAGCGCTTGATCGCTTCGGGCTGAAACGATGGGACAATCATGCTGACAGCCTTCACAAGCTCGAAGACCACGCGATCCTCGACCGGGGTGTCATAAACCGCAACGCGGTAAGTATCCTCGTCGAAGCGCTCTTCGTCGGACTTCTCTTCGGGCTGCGGATTGGTCAGCTGGTCCTCGTCAAGAAGCTGAAGGACCAGTGAAGCCACCTTGGCCTGGTCACTCTCGGAAAGGAAACCGAAATTGGCCTGGACGATGTCGAGCTGCTTGCGAGACATTACACCACCTCCTTAATGTTCGAGTAATTGCTGAGGAAATGCCTGAAGGCCAGCTCCTGGTCAGCATAAATGACGAAGGGGATTCCGTCAATCGCATCCTTAGCTCCCTTCAGCGAGAAGCCCAGAGCGGCACGGAAGGCCTTGATGGCGGGCAGAATGCCGTTCCCGGTGGGGTTGGTCCTGGTATCGTAGCGGTTCTCGAAAGAGAGGCGAACGGTGCGAGACGTGGACGTGGGCACGCCGGACTCACAACCGGCCGTGGCCGGCGGGCACAGCTCGCGAAGAGCTGCCTGGAACAGCGCCTCCTGGCCGGCCTCGGAGAGGGTGTTGAAGGCGGCAACGATGAGGTCGAGCTTTTGGGAAGAAGTGGCCATTTGAAGTCTCCGTGGAAGGGGTTTGTGTCGAGATTCAAGATATCAGAGTCTGCGTGACTGTCAAACTTTATTTTTAGGATTCAGCTTGTCTGCGATGTGCTGAGCTTCGGCGAACTTCTGGAACCAAACGGAGTAGGCCTCGAACGCCACCCTCCAGTTCGCCAGGGCGTTGTCGCGGGCAGCCTTGGCACGGTCCAATGCCTTGCTCCGAATCAGTCTTCGGTCCAGGACCGTGAAGTGCTTCATCGCGACCTCGGCCTCCTGGGCGGCCCGATTCAGATTCTCTTCGACGGTCTGCTGCTCGGTCTTTTGGGTGTAAGACATAACGACCTCCAGGAACAATGATACTCGATTCCGGGCACTCGTCAACACTAATCTTCGGGCATGGCTAACACGGTTCAGTTTGAGGTATCCATCAAAGGGGAAAACACCGGCAAGACTTACTCGGGAGTCTTCGAGGTGAAGACAAATCTCAGTCTTCGTGACTCACTGCGTGAAGACCAGGTGCGTCGAAACACCCTGGGGACCAATCCCGGGGAAGCCTCCGACTACGCGACATCGATCGCGGGCGCCCTGGCCTATCTGGCCGTGCGTATCGTCAATGCTCCTGACTTCTGGGCCAAGTCCAACGGTGGCGTTGATCTGGAAGACGAAAATGTCCTAGTCGAAGTGAATAACGCCTGCGTAAAGGCCATCCAGGATGAGCGGGATAAGGTCAAGGCCTTGGCCACAGACGCCCAGAAAGCGCTCGCCACTAAGGCCGCAGGGGCCTAATGGACGACTTGTTCCGGCAGTGCCAGACATTGGCGCTGGCGGACGTCCTTGCCGAAAAGCCTTCGGCCGAGTATTCGCTCCGGCGAATCTTCCGAGCGTATTCCGAAAAGTTCCACACACCCCTCCACCTGGTGGACGACATTCCCTTGGTGGACGTTTTGACGCACTACTACGAGACCTGCTTTGAGTCAATGCTGGACGGCGACGATGCAGCCCAAAACGAGCTTGACGAGCTGACCAAGACCCTCTCTATGTCCGAGCAAGAGGCCGAGAAGGCCCGCGCCGAGAAGGCCAAGCAGCAATACCGAGACTACCTGTTCGAGCAAGAGCTTAAGCGAGAGGCGGCGTCCCAGGAAAAGCCCAAGGCCCAGGAAGTCCTCAAGAAGACAGAGGAACTCATCAACGCTTTGCAGAACGAAGAAATCAAGATGCAGTTCGTCAGCGAAGAAGAGATGGATGCACTATCCAATCAGGACGGCGTGGGCTCTCTGCTGGACCTGTAATCCTCCCAAAGCTGCGCCCGGGCGAAAGCCTGACACCGGCCCATAAACTGGGCTGGCGTATCGTCTGGGTTGTCTAGGGCTAGCTTACGGGCCGCAGTATCGTCCAGGGTGATTCTAATGCCGAGGCGAACCTTGGCTTCGAAGTCGATGGCCCCTATCTCTACGATTGAGTCGATCCGCCCAGGCCTGGTGGCCGTGCCGTCCTCTCGGACCTGTCCCAATGCGGGGTCGATGTGTTTTAGGTGGTTGGTGGTTATGAGCAATATCCTGCCATGAGAAGGGGCCAAGCCGTCAATCGCGTTGAGAATGGTATCGAAGGTCAGCTCGGAACCGGGTACCTGGTTTTCGCGACCATGAAAAACTGCGTCGAAGTCTTCCAACAGTATGATGTGCGGGGAGGGGAAAGAATCGGCGTACTCAATAACACTTCTGAAACCCTGGTTATCGATAGCCGCAAGATCGACGGTGAGTACAGTTAGGCCAAAGCGCTGGGATACAGCCCGGACCAGAGAGGTTTTGCCCGTACCCGGAGGACCGTAAAGCAGGGCGCCATAGTTCCAGGGTACCCCTCGCTTTTTGTGCCATTCTTCGTGGTCTATGAAGAACTCCAATTCGCGCTCGATTCGCACCATGCCTGGCGACAGCTCAATGTTTGAGAAAGGGTCGGAGGTGGGATCAATGTCAACTTCCTCCTCGGAGGCCCCCATCCAAACCTGTCCGTTGTTGATATTCAATCGCTTGAACTTGGCCGGACCCATAGCTCGGGTCAGCAATTTGTTGTTAGGGATGATGCTCCCGTGCTTGTCAACATTGCATCTTACAAACATGACGTTTTTGCTTGTGCCGGCGGCGCTGTCCGCCTTTTCAATAAGCTCCTTCGTCTCTAGGCCGATCCTGCGTACCAGTTTCCCCCAGTCAAAGGTAAACCGGAAGAAGATGAATGAGCCCACTATGGTATCGGGGACGTCGCCTCTCCCGCTTTCCCCAGGCTTCTTGAAGAACAGTGGCCTGCCCTCGAACAAAAAGAACATGTCTCCGGAGGTCAGCTCATGCGCGGTAACGTCGGTAAGCTGTTGCGATATCATCACCCTCATGGGGCTAACGCTTTTGGTTCCAAACGGAATGCGCACCCTGGAATTCCTATAGAAATATGAAAGCAACTCCTGGTTTGTGCCTTCTGAGCCGTACTTGATTTCCTCGAACAATAGGGTTTTCAGCACCCCAAGCGCAAACGCCCCTATGTCCCGCAGGCTTGAGGCAACAACAGAGCCTATGAAGCCTGCGGCGCCGAGTTCGAACAGAAGCTTGTGAGCGAAAATGAAGGCTAGCACGGTTCCTCCCAAAACTCGATGTATTGGAATCCGTTCCGGAATCCCAGGGAGCGAAAGCGTTCCTTGGTGGGGAAGGACTCGGGTATTGCGGGCTCATACTCCGGCCACGCTTTACAGCGTCCACCGTCGCAGCCGTTGGCGTCGCAGTCACGACAGTAGCCGTTGAGAAGCAGGTCCTCGTCGAAGCAGCTGGGGCAAGCGCAATGGATTTCCATGTGGTTCCTTAGTTGGGGAGACAAGGGGCCGTATGGGTGGCGTCGCAGACATGGAGCCCTACCGGCTCAAGGCCGAACATGGCATCTACACCCTTCTGTAGCGTCGATCCGGTCGGGTCGCTACAGGTGGTCGGGTCAGAGCCGTAAAACTCGACCGGATGGTCGTGGACACCCAGGACCTCTTCGTTGTGGATTAGCTCGTGGGCGAGGGCCGACGGCCACAGAGCCCAGGAAGAATCGGGTGCCATTACGATGGTGAGGTCGCCCTCGGTCAACCCAGTGACGCATTCCCCCGTCTGGGGATTGGTGAATCCTTGCCAGGGGAGACCCTGAAGGCGTCCGCCGTGATTGCAGGTGCCCGTACAGGTAACCGCCTTGGGGCCATACCAGTGGACCTCGGGCTTGGCGTTTGGCTTCCCATAAGCGGTGAGCGCTGCCTGCAGGTTCTCGGCCGCCATCACTGGGGCGGGTACCTCGAACTCAGGATTCACGACCAGCTGGGAACACCCCTGAAGGAGGAAAGCTGCCAGGGCGACAGTCATCAAGTTCTTCATGATTTAATGATACTCGTCTTGGCAGCTTTGTCAAAGTCTATTTGTTCTTTGGGACGTAATTCTTCCAAAAAGAATCAGGGGGCGGACTGGTTCCTAGCTCTTTCCAGGTCCCGTCCGCCTCCAAGATAAAGCCCCGCGTCTCGTCGCCCTGGAACACCCATTTTAGGTCTCCAGGGCCGCAAGGCCGGCCGGAACAGACTACAAACAGTGTCCTGAAATAGCTCAACGGTCTCCGCCGCCTTTGATACGAAATGGAGAGTTTGCGGAGCGACGGGCGGCCCACTCCGGGAATCGCAGGGCTTGCAGCTTGAGGATGCCCAGGTCCGCCTTGCCGTGGTAGGTTTCCGACCCGATCGAAATGTCCTCCAGCTTGCCGCCGATGCGGGTGCGCTTGACGATTCGGAAAGCCTTGATTCCGACACGAATCATGTAGCCTTCCTTGTCCTGACCACGAACGCCGTAATAGCTGAAACGATTGCCCCCGGCCACCCGGAACAGCCCGGCGTCACGCAGGGTGGCCTCGACGGCGGTGCGCTTGTCGTTCTGGTTGCTGCGGGAAGTGATGGAAGTCATTGGCGGCTCCTTGAGAGGGTTTTCGTTCGGGACAAGAATTACTCTACCAGAGTTTTGAGAGTCGTCAAGAGCTATTTCTTCGCTGCCCGCTTGCCGGCGTCCAGAAGGTACTTGCCGGTCGCCGCGATCATCTTCTCGCGCTCGGTGAAGTATTGCGTCTTTTGAGACGCGCCGTAGTCCTCCCCGTTGCGGGTGGAATGGGTCACCAGGGTGAAGTAGTGGCCCGGAGCGAGCCTATACCCCCAGCTTTCATTCTCATCGGTCAGCTCTTCGGAAACCATGTCGCAGGTCCCCTGGGTAATGCGCACCCCGATCTGGCGCCCCTTGGCATCCAAGAACCCGAGGTCGAAGTAAGCCGTTGCCTTGTCGTCATTCTTCTTTACAACGATGGAAGTCATTGGCGGCTCCTTGAGAAGGTTTGAACAAATGAGCGGGGCGGAGACCGGGGTGTCAATCGTAGGGCTGCAGTCCCTACAAGGTCCTCCGGGCGTTTAAGTCTCGGCTAACCGTTAGGCGCTTATCTTCATTTCCGCCCCGCTCACAGAATTACTCTACCAGACTATCAAAAGGTGTCAAGGCCGAATCTTACTTTGTGAGCGATCAGAGCAAAACAATCAAAATCGGCGTTGCGATGGACGAGCAGGCCGCCCGGCGCACCGAGCGGACCCTCAACGATTTGATGCGGGCAGCCGAGAAGACCGGCTCGGCCTTCGCGGGGCTCCAAAGGAGCATGAATGGCGGGAGCGGGGGCAGCTTCACGGCGAACAAGACCGTTCCGGGTGTGGCCGGCGGACCCGGTAGCCAGTTCGCCGCAAAGACGGCCACAGCTCGGGGAGGCATCTTCGGGAACCTCCTCGGCGTCCAGGACACGGGGGCCATGCGCGGGCTGGTTTCGGGGACTCAGTCGGCATTTTCTTCTATCGGGACCGGCGTCAAGTCGTTCGTAGACCGGGCAATAGGAGATATTGGTCGACTATCGAGGGCAATTGCTGGGCTGGGGGCGGCTGGTGGTGGAGCTGGTGGTGGAGCTGGTGGGGGCGGTGGCGGGGGCGGCAGCAGTGGGGGAACAGGAGGAGGCAGTGGGCGGGGGCGACGGGGGACGGGGGTCATAGGCGGAATCAATGCGGCGAATGCTCTGGTTGGCGGCAACGTTATGGGATTCCTGCAGTCCGGGGCCGGTACTTTGGGTCTGGCTGGGGCAGCTCTCTACGGCGGTTTCAAGCTCGGAGAAACTGTCAATACAGTGGTCTCGGGCGAACGCCAGGCGCGCATCGACTACACCACCGGAGACCCCTTCGCTGTCATGAGCCGCAAGGTGGCCATGGCGCAGCCGTTCCTGCAAATGCACGGAGCTGTCCAAGGCCGTGACGTATCCTCAATGTACGCCTTTCAGCGAGCAATGGCCAACAAGGGATTGCAAAAATCCCTCAACCAGATTGACCTTCGTACCGAGAGAGAGATGCGGGGGATCGGGGCCGGCACGGCAACGTACGGTATAAAAAGCGGTATCAATGCGCTGAGGGGCTACGTACCCTCCCACAATGGCGTCATGGACCTAGTGACCAGAGGGCTCAACCAGACCTGGAATACCCTCAGCGGAGGCATGTGGGGAAAGGCTGTTTCAGCCGGTGGCTCCTATCTCAACAATACTGAGGGAACCACTTCGGAAACCAAATTCGACCTAGAGCGCAAAGCTGCCCTAAACAACGTGGACGCCCAGTCGGCTGCACAGATGTCGGCCGCTATGGCCGCAGAGCGCGCGTTGATGAACCCAGTAATCGCTGACCAAGCCAACAAGATTTACGGTGGGGCGATGGGGCGCGTAGGCGCTATGCGGTCGATGGGAATGTCAGCTGGAGAGGTCACCCGACGGGGGCCTAACGGCCAGACCTATACCACCTCCCGGTTTGAAGAGATGGAGGCCAAGCTCATGAAGGGTGGGTGGACACACGGAGACGCTTCTTCTAACTGGCAACAAACATTGGGAATCGGCGCTGGATATTCCAGGATCACAGGGGGCGGCGGCCCTAATCCAATGCTGGTTTCTGCGGGCATGGCCGGATTCACCAACGCGGCATCTTTGATTCGAGCCGGAGGGGCTATGACTGGTTCTGTGGCTGGAGCTGGGGCGATGTATCGCGCGGCGCAATCTTCTATGGGGACTGGCGGGCTCGACGTTGCAGTAGGAAGAGACCTGTTCGGTGAGGTGGCGTCTTCGGCTGCCGCTTCTGGCAACTACGGGGGCTCGTCGGCCGCACAGAATTACGCTTCTGCAGCTACCGGGTTGATAGGTGGGTCTGGAGCCGATGTTGGCGGCCAGCAGAGAATGGCAGGTCAACTCTCGGGAGGCATGAATGACTTCGGGGCATTCACGTCAGGGGCCAAAGCACCACTTTATAAGGCTACTTCTCTTATGGCTGCTATCGGAGCTATGGGCGGCTACTCTCTTGGGGCTGAAGAGCTTCGGCGCCTCGATCCGAAACAGCTCACCGCCATAGCCCGTGGAGAGAAGGGGGCTGTGTCCCCAGCTCTTGCTTCTTTGGGTATCACCCCAGAAATCGCCGCCAAGTATCTCAAGGCCTCCGGCTCTGCTCCTTTGATGGAGGTGAACGCTTCTCGTGTTGGAGGCTCGGCGGGGGCTGTCGTCGCCGCATACCAAAAGGAAGTATCGACAGGTGGTACTGTTCAGACCATGGTAGAAAAAGCGGTGGGTCCGAGAGGCCATAATGAGAAAGCCTCCGACTACGCCAAGCGACGCTGGGCAAAGGTCCAAGAGATTACTGGACAGCTTGGCGCCGCCGCTCACGCCGCAGGGCTTGCCACTTCACTTGAGAGCGGTGCGGGTATGTTTTTGGGGCAATTTACTCAATCCAAAGGCTGGGCGTCCGCACTCCACGGCAAGGGCGTAGGTGCTGCGGCTCCGACTGGGCTCGAAAAGGAGGCGCTTACAAAAACAGCAGAAGTGGTGGCTGACGACGGCAAGCAGGCTAAGGGCGCAGCTGACATCATCAAGAACGTCGATCCTCTAGCTCTCAGGAAAAAGGCGGCTGGCAGTGTGGCTTTGCTCGGGTCCGAAAGCTATGGGGCTGGTATCAACGGCTCGGTAGGCGCCCTCATCGGGGCGCTACAGGCGTTCGCGAAGGAAATTTCGAAGGACACTGGCCTCCAGAAGGTGAAGTAATGGCCTCCAAAGCTGCGCGCTATGATTTGATTCGGGAGTACCAGGCCTCCCTGAAGGACGACCTCAATGGAGTCAGCGACCAGAGGTACATCTCACTGTCGCCAGCGTGGCTGATCGCTGTCATTCGGTTAGGGAAGCCTATCAGCTTTTCTCGACGCGAGTACAAGAGCGTAGGAGACGTCAAAGAAGGCGCGTTCACCCGGAACGATATCCCCCTGCTGATTGACGAAGACTGCGTCCAGCTGTCGATCAGTAACCCCAAGGGCAGCCACACCAAACACCTGAATGCGACTCTCAAGAACTCTGGCACCAACTACCTAAACCAAGACGTACTGCTGCCAGGCGATTGGGTGATGGCCTGGATGTTCAATAACCGGGAAGACCTGTCTCGCATCAGGCAGCAGGTTTTGGACCGCAAGCCTTGCAACAACTTCACCGACGGACTCAAGTTCGTAGGCCGGGCCCACTCGATTCGCAAGCACATATCTGTGTCAGCCGAGGGCCAACGTGACTCCGGGTTTTCTCTGCAGTGTGTTGGTTTCGAAGAATTGGACAGCAACTTCTTTTATGACATGGCGCTGGCCACCAGCGCTGGCGTAAGCAACGAAATCTCTCTCTTCATGGCCCAACTTGGGCTCGACTTTAGTAAGTGGGCGAACCAGGAAGAACAGGCCGCAGGCGTTCTCAAAGACAACGCTGACCGACTAATTGAGACGATGATTGATACCATTGTCGGCAAGGGCGTGTCTGCAGAGGTCAACGCCCCAATCGAAGAGGGCGCAGCCCGTGCACACGCGCTAGACTCTTCGGCGACCTCGGGATTCTCGGAACTAAAGATAGCTCCACAGGCCAACAAAGAGGCGCCTTACGCCTACCTGGTCCCCCGGGACGTGGGCTCACTTTTGGGCCTCAGCACCATCGAGGCAACGAAGTCCGGCATCTATGGTTACGCCGATATTCTGGAAACGCTCATCGGGGTCCAGAAGTACGACCCGAGCGTCAACAACGCCTCGGGGATCTTCGTGCCCGCCTTGTTCTATCCCGAGGTCACCGGCACACAGTCTCGACGCAGGACCGACATCAAGCTGAAGGGCACCTTCTTGCCCGTCAATCCGTCGTTCGTCAATAGACCTCTGTGGACCTTGCTACAGCAATTCCTAAACGACACCATCAATGAGATGTATACTGCCCTGAAAGTGAACCCTGACGGGGCGGTGGTGCCCACCGTGGTTGTCAGGCAGATTCCTTTCACGACCGAGTCCCTGGTGGAGCGCCCCGAGTTCCCTGTCACGCGGTTTATGGAGCTGCCCAGGTGGGTTGTCTCCCCCACCATGATTTGGAACATTGATGTGGGAAGGTCCAACGCGACACGAGCCAACATGATCCATGTCTACGGAGAGGCCACCACATCGGGGACCTCCATCGGGGACGTCACGACCCAAATGGTCCGCAACCCACCCATTTTTGACAGCACGGATATCCAGCGCTCGGGCATCCACGCCATGATGAAGACTGTGAACTGTGCCCTGGAAGACGCCCAGCGCACCGATGGCGCACGAATCTGGATGGAGGCCATCGCAGACTGGACTTTCGGCTCTCACCTCACCTTGAACGGCTCCGTAAGCCTGGTGGGCATCCAGAGTCCAATAGCCGAAGGCGATAACTGCGAAATTGACGGCATGGTCTACCACATCGAGGAAGTGTCCCACACCTGCTCAGTCGCAGCTGGTGGCCAGAAGCAATTCCGGACTAACCTCCACTTGTCAAACGGCATGCCGGCGAACCAGGACGGCGCCACCGCTGACTTCCCGGTCTACCCCGGATTCACCAACGCGGGCTCTATTCAGGGCTCCAAGAAACACGCCGTGAACGTCGAACATGACACGGGCCAGGGTTTCACGTGGACCGAAGAAGTCCAACAGGAAACCGCTGGCGATGTCGATACCAAGACGGTCGGAGACGACTCGATTCTAGAGTCTCAGGACCCCGGGTTCACTTCGTCTCGGTAATTACAGCAAGCCCTCCTTGAAGGCCTGCTCCAGCTCGTCTCTCGAAAACACAGCGCCGGCAGGCTTACCGGCCAGAAGCTTCATCCGTGCCTGGACAAAGAGGTCATGCTGCCAATCTCTCACGACCGCCTCCAGAAGCGCCAGCTTGGTGGCTAGGGCTTCGGCGTTTTCTTCGCTCAGCACGTTGGCCACTGCCGCCTGCAAGCAATCGGCGTGTGTCACACGGTTTTCTCTTCGAGCCCTGTCCAGGCTGTTATTCTGGATGGTCGCCTGCGTGGCAAACATCCCGCCATTGCGTGTCCCGTTTTCCATCTCAATCCTCCAAGTCTGTGTCCCATCCCGACATATCGGGCAATCTTTTCCTTGGTTCCTCCAGCCGCTTCTTTACCGCCATCGGCGAATAAACAGCGACTGGTTCCGGATGAACGTGATCGTCCATGCCCTCTAATTGCGGGCTGCAGCCACCACCCAGAATCGCCCAACACACCGCAAAAATCAAAGCTTTTTTCATTGATGTCCTCCCGACCGGCAGCGGCCGGGGGAACATGCTCTCGACTTTTGCTAGTGTCGCTCCGTTCCTCCCTTACGGAGGAGATAGTCCGACCCTACTAGCTTAAGCACCAAACGCGGCTTGTCAAGGGTTTCATGTACCCTACGGACTACAACCCCCTCCCGAATGTGACTCCCGCGACCCAGATTCGTCTTGCCATTCTGCAGTGACTCGATAAAGGCCTTGTTGAAGGAGCCCAGGTACATTTCGGGGACCAATGAAAGCCCAGCCTCCCAAACCGCCTCGTTCCGGTCGCGCAGGCTCAACCAGCACTTGTTGACGGTGTCATAAACGTCGAACACCTTCATCCCAAGCCGCGTATCGTACGCAAGGTCCTGGACACCATTGCCATAGATTTCGGCGTAGAAGGCGAGGCCCAGGGGGAGAGCCTTATCGAGCTTCAGCTCGCGCACGGCTCGCCAGTAAACAGAGTTGTCTTCCTTGCGAATGACCTTGTGTGAAGATACCACCAGCTCGCCCTTCTTGCCGACCCGCCCGAATACAAAGTTGGTCCCGTGGATTTTTTCGGTAACCTCCACCAGCTCTCCAGGCTCGAACAGCCCATGGTACTTCCGAAAATTGTCGAGGTCATAGACGGGGAAGGGTCGGGGCTGGGCCTTGCGGCGCTTCTGGGGGAGACCCAGGAAACGGCGGACACGCCAAGCCAAGCGCTCCCAAAACGTCGGTGGCTCCTTTGGCTCGGGGACGAATTCCTCAGGCTCTTCGTACTTGGTGATTTTGAGAGCCTCAGCCAGCCTGACAGACCCCTCCAGGGCCTGGAGGAAGGAACCCCTCACGCTGTCACCGGTCTCCACCCGGGGCCCGATCAGAATCCCCATCGAGAACACGCCGCGAAGCTTCTTGGCCTTGACCCGGTGCTTTCCGCTCTTGAATTCCAGGAAGCTGAGGTGGTTCTTCACCCAGGGCTCGTTCTCGGGGATGACAGCCTCGACCGGGATGTAGATCGCCAGGTCACCCTCCTTGAAGTCGCCAGTACGAAACACGACGGGCTGGCCTTCGACCTCGGTAATCGAAAGGGTGTCAGCGTTAGGATGCTTGGTGATGGCGCCGATTCGGACGCACGGTACGACAAACTCAGACATGGGGACCTTCCTTTACTTCTTGCCGGCAGAAGCCGCCGTCGGGCAGTAGAAGTCACAGAACAAAGTGATGGCCGGAGCGAAAAGGGTCCCGATGAAAATCGCCCCCATGGCCACGTTCCGGGCCGACACCTTATACCCCTCGTGTGGGTCTTGAACGCCGACACACTCTCCATATTCGTTGGAGCTGGTGCAGGCGGAGGTGGACAGGGCGAGAACGAGACTGAGGGCGAGAGCAAGCTTCTTCATGGGATCTCCTTTGGTTTTCGATCTTGGTCGGGATCATGATACATCAGGTTATCGAGTTGTCAAGCGCTCCTCTTCGATAAGCTCGTCGATAATTTGGTTCGAGAGGGCGACCTCATCGTAAAAACGCTCGATCGCCTTCCTGGCCAGCAGGAAGTTTGGGTAAGACTCGGTGTTAATGGCTTCCCACGGGGTCCAGGTGCCGCATACAGCCTCGCAGCGGTCAATCCTCCACCCACCGGCCTCCTTGATGCCACGGACAGCGTGCGTCGCCTTGCCAACCTTGACGAAGCCGAACATGTACTTGTCGGAGCGGGGCTCGAACTTGATGCTTGACATAGACTCATCCTACCATTCTTTTGAGAGTCGTCAAGTACTTTTAGGCGCTCACCCTCCTCCGCACATCAAACCAGGCGATAACCAAAAGGTTTCGTGATTCCTGGTTACCAACGTTTTATGGCACCAAATGCAGGGAGGAGAGCTGGTTGGTGAGGCAGGACTCGAACCTGCGAAGCCGAAGCGCGGGATTTACAGTCACGACCCTTTGCCACTCGGGTCACTCACCAGTAAGGTTAATAGTCGCGCCCGGTACCTTTGGGCGCGTTGAGGTCCGCGAAATCTTGGGCCACCAGGCCGGCAGCGATATGGAGGTCGGCGGCCAGGTCCATCAAGGTCTGGAGGTCGTCTCCGTAGTATTCGTCAGCCGCTTTGACTGCTTGGGCCAAGAGCTTAACAGACTCTTTCATCTTCATGTCGATCATTGGGTGCCTTTCTTAAAAAAATGAATAGACCTGCGTTTTAGCAGTGGGGCTAGCGACTTCCCCTCACTTTCACTTGTACGTTTGGGTTGCTATCCCAGGGTCCTTCTCTGAGGTGCCCGCGCAAGTCTTAGCTCCAGGTCTATTCAAAGGTCCCCGGGGCGAGCGTTAAACTCGCGTCTCCGCGCCCATGCACGGTGTCCTTACTAGACGACCCAGGAAATTGAGTGTTTGTGCTGGCAGGAGTCGAACCTGCAACAATCCGCCAATAAGGCGGTCGTTTTGCCAGTTGAAACTACAACACAAACATCGGGGACCCGGCAGGATTCGACCCTGCACCTCAGGCCTTAACGGCTTGAGTTCTACCATTAAACTACGGGTCCCGTAACTCAGTAACGATAAGAGCTGCTATCAAAGGCCACAGCAGCCACCTGGACTTCGCTCGTTAGTCTATCAACCTGATCTTGAAGCTCGCGGATTTGAGCCCGCATGGTATCCAAAAGTGGAACTACAGCCGCCAGAGCGGTCGAACCAGCGGGGGCAAAGCTGGCGACACAGTCGCTGCACCAATACCGGTTCACTCCGTCAGAGTCTTGCCGGACGACATAACAATCCGCGTCGGGTGGTGTTCTGTAGACGTACACCTGCTTCCCACAAAGCCCGTGACTCACAGCGGCCTCCAGCAAGCGTGGCAGTCGTGGAGGCCCATACGGCGGGCCAGCTCGAAGCCCACGGCCGCCAGCTCGTCGTGATAGAAGCCCAGCTTCGGGGTGTGATACCCTGCTGCGTTCAAGCGCTCCTGGATGTGGATGACCTCCAAGAGGTCCTTGCGGACGTACAGGAGGGAATCGGTCGACATCTTCTTGGCAGACTCTTGAGTGATTGGCATAAGAGAATGATACCTCGTGTTTTGAGACTGTCAAATTTATTCTTCGGTGGCTTCTGCAACGTCAACTTCCGCAATCAGAAAAGCCCGGCGCGCGGCTTCGTTTTGGGTAAGGACCCCCAAAAACCCTGGATCATCCTCGGCGAAGACATAGTCAAACGGCGAAGAGACGATCGTCCTTATAAACTCTTCCCCGGCGTCCTTGACCCAAGCCAGGGCAAGAACGGGAATGGAATGCACCTCGCCATCTTCACGGAAGAAGGCTTCGAGACCGGCTGGGGGCGGAAGAAGCTGTTGGATTCTGTTTGCCATTTTATACCCTTGCGTAGCGGGGGCCCGAATAAAAACACACGCATCTTACCAACCCGGTGGCCAATCCAGGGCAAGCGGTCCTCCGGCCGGAGGACCTTTGCGGCGTGTCTGCATCTTGACCCGGTTTTGTGCCGGATCGAAAGTGGAGATGTGGGGAGTCGAACCCCAGTGTTGAAGAGCTACAAACTTGCTACTACGTGTGTTTCTCGCGCTTTATTTTCGTCACCCGGGACCCCACGAGAAGGAGCCTGGACGCTTTGTCCGCCTATTCTCGCCCCAATCATGGCAGACAGGTTCTTGGGGCATATCCCTGTGAATGACCAATCCCTAGAGTACGGGCACCCTCTAGTTCATGGGCTCGGCGGTTCTTTAGGCCGCGAGAGCGAACGACTGCTCGTTAGCAGGTATTACTTTGTCCGTTTTTACGAGGCCTCGGACACCTCGACACGCAACTCATTTTTCACTTACTTCAGTCGAAACCAGTTCATCCCCGTACATACTGGGTACCGGGCTGCTCCAGCACCAGAAAACAGCCCGGTACCACTCTCAAAATTTCCACAAATTTACCTGATACCAAAAGGTTTGAAGGTATGGGCCAGGCCCTCTGCGCTTACATCTCTTCCCTCCTTGTGCACTAGACTCTTCGTCTGGAGAAAGAGATTAGCACGCCCATAGGGGTTGTCAAATAAAATCAAACGAGTCTCCACTTCACCTTCCCGATATCCCAAACCCGGGCAAACCCATTGCGTTCAGTACACTCCCGTTCCGTCTCGCCCTTGTTCAACAAACCCTTCGCTCTAAGGCCGTCTTTCCGAAAACCAAACCGATGGTAGCGCTTTGTTCCCTTAAAGTACCAATACCTGGGAGGAACCGCTCCGACCTTTTGAAAACCCGTAGCTTCATAAAGCCTGCCATTGCTAAACCGTAGATCGGAAAACGTAAAGACAGGCTCGGGATGGGCCCTCCGGAAGGCGGCGATCAGCCTGCTCAACCCCCCAACCACCGCGTTTTCGCCAACACAGTATCTCGTCAGATTCCATTCTCCTGATTTATGGGCCACAAAGGTCGCAGCGGCCACAGCGATTCCCTGGTGGACCAACCGTAGAGTGGTCCCCGCCGGGCCAGCCCCCTGAATATGGTTTTTGTCTATGAAATCTGTGCCCCCGGATTGAATTTCACACTTCCTAGCTCCAATTTTGGGCTTGACACCCAGAATGCCCTTTATGAATCCCTCCACCGCGCTTCGCCGCTCCCTCCATTCGTCCTCGAAGAGGAACAAGGAACTGGGGATTCCGGCAGCAACAAGTAAGGCGTGTTTCTGCTGCATGGTCACCTTCTCTTTACCCTCCTGGTGCCAATACATCCCATTCAATTCAATCGCTAGCTTACCTGGAACAAAAACGTCGATTTCGTAAGGTGCGATCACTTTCCTGGTGTTGTGGACTGTGTCTGGGGCCACGTTTTTTACGAAGTCAAATAATTCAAGCTCTATGCCGGATTTGGTGCAGCCGCAATAGAGGGTGCGGCGCAGGGCTATGTACTGTGCGGTCGTTGTGAATTCTCTCCCACACTTACAAAGGCAAACACAGGGCCAGCGGGTATGGACCTTGTCCGGGATGGGCTCCTTCAGTTTCCCACCGACGGAAGCAAGGACCTCTCCGACCTGACCCGAGGTAAGGGAGTATCGATTTACAGAACTGGCCTTTTGTGCGGCAGTGTATTTGCCGCGTTTGGCGATGCCGCTCGCGATCGCTCCACTTACAAACGCGCACCCACACGAAGTCGTGTTCCCCGAGAGAACGGCCTTGAGGGTGCAGGTCTGTCCAAATTCATTGCTACAGCGACACCGAAAGCGCCATGCACCGGGTTTTGTGACCTTGGTTAAGGGGTCCTCTGGAGATACCTCTGACACGAGGACAACCTGCCGCTCCGCAAGCACTCCCGAGATGTCGGCCCAGGTGCGTTTGGAGGGATTCGCCCGAGCGGCGACCTGTTTCTGTAGACAGCCGCAAGACTGAGTCACACCATACCAAACGGCGCGGGATTTGGCTTCAAAATAGGAACCGCACAGCGGACAGGTTAGCCCGACGACCGCTTGCGTATTGAACTTTTTACCACCGAAAGTTGGGGCGAACTTCGAGCATCTCTGCTGGAATTCTTCCCAAGTTATCGGCCGAGACATATAGGAACTATATCAGATGTTAGGCGGGCACTCAAGGCAAACCTGCATCCCAACGTTCTGAAATGTTCCTAATCTTCTTAAACTGTGATTGGAGGCCGCTAATTACTTGAAATAGTTACGGAAGATTGGCCGCAGTCGGGTGCTCATCATTGATAACCGACTCGTCGTCCACAAGGAGCCCTACGTATGAGAACGTAGCCTCGGAAAGCTGGCGAGCCGCGAAACCGCCCGAGCCCGAGGTGGGTCGAACGTTTCGGATTTTGGCGATACGGGGCTCCTGGCCAAGGGCCTCGGCCTGGCGGTCGATGATAACCATCTCCAGGTACTCGTGCAGCAAGAGGTCCTGCACCCGGGGCACCCGTCCGTCGGTGTGCCAGCCGTGACCAATAACGCGCCAGCCAGAGCAGGTGATCTGCACGACGTCGACCGAGGTGTAGTCAATCTCTGCCGCCGAATAGCGACCGAGGATGAATGCAGGCGAAACCTCGTACGTCACGCCATAGCTGACGTTCGAAAAAAGGCCAATTACCTTGGCTTCTCCGGTGTTCGGGTCTACCATCGCAACCTTGGCGCGAGCGCCACTCATTACTTTCGGAGCGGCCATTAGCTGTTCACCTTGCTATTGTACATGGACAAAAGATTATGACTGTGTCCTTTGTTCTTGACGGCTCTCAAAACAAATGCTAGGCTGCCCTCAAATGGCAAAATTCCCTCTCAAATGGCACAAAGAAGTCCACAAGCTCTCCGAAAACTGGGTACAGGTCAACAAACGGGACCTGGAGGTGTATATCGCCACCAAAAGCGCGGAAATAGAAGGCGCCGAACGTAAAAATGCGCGCCACGCTGCGCAAATCGCTCGGGCGGAAGCGGAGGGCATCGAGGAATTTGATAGAGACAATTTTCTGCCGGTCACCAAGAGCATGGCCCGGCGCCTGAAAGCTCAAAAAGTTCTTGACCAAGTTTGATAGTCTGGTAGAGTAATTCTTGTCCCGAACGCAAACCCCTTCTAGGAGAACCCCATGAGCGCGAACCTCGACAAAGTCATCGACCGCATCCGCAAGCTTCTGGCCCTGGCCTCTTCGGCCAACGAGAACGAGGCCCAGGCTGCCGCTGCCGCTGCCGCCAAGCTTCAGGAAGAGTACCAGATCGAAGCCGCCCAGATCGAGCTGGAGACGGGCGAAGGCATCGACGACGACATCGTCGCGGACGCCTGGGAGGCGGAGGGGGCGAACCGATCCCGGTGGGAGGACGCCATCCTCCTCGGCTTGTGCAAGCTGCACAACGTCAAGGTGTTTGTCACCAAGAAGCGCACCCTGGCCGGCAAGAAGGTCGCTGTCTCGAACCTGTTCGGGCGGACCTCGTCCATCCAGACCGTCAAGTACACCCTTGCCTTCCTGACGAATATCGGCGAGCGCCTGTCCCGCGAGGGGTACGCGGCTTACCTGCGGAACGCCTCGACCCTCGGCTACATCGAAAACGGGAAGGCTTGGGGCAACAGCTTCCGCGTCGGCTTCGGGCACCGCGTCCACCAGCGGCTGTGCGAGCTGGAGAACGCGAATCGGAAATACCGAGAGCAGGGCATCAACAACGGCAACCAGGCCCTGGTGATCGTCGCCAAGAACGACCTGGCCGTGCGCGACGCTTACGCGGCGTACCTGCGTGACGGGAAGATCAAGCTGCGCACGAGCAGCGCTACTGGCCGAGTCAGCAATGGCAACGGCTACGCTGCGGGCCAGGCTGCCGGTAGCGGCGTCAACCTCTCCGGCGGTGGCCGGGGACAGCTGGGCGCGGGCCCGGGGCTGCTCCGATGAAGCCCGACAATGAGGCCATGGCCAGGTCCTTCGGGCTCCTGCTGCAGCTGCAGGAGCTGGTGGCGGAGTACCTGGTGGCGACCGACACCAGGAAGAAGGACGTGGATTACATCCTCGGCAAGCCTAAAGGATGGACTAAGCGGCTCTTGCGAGAGTCCGAGCCCTCGAAGGTCAGCGTGGAGGATATCGCAAAGGTCTTCTGGGTCCTCGGGCTTCGGCTTGACATCAAGGTCAGTCTGGGCCATGAATAGAGACCAGGCGCTGTTCCTTTTCTGGCTGCCCCTGATTTTGGCGGGGGTGATGGTCGACCGCTTCATCAATGGGCCAGAGGAACCTGGGACTGTGAGGGAAACCCTGGAGCGACACTATCGATACCTTGGCGAGCGAGACAAAAAGGAATAGTGTGAAGCCCTGGGTCAAAAACGTGGCCGTCAAACTGGCAGCCACCTCGTCCTATCCCAGGTACCAGCACGGGGCTGCGATTGAACGCGGCGGCAATATCCTAGCACTGGGCGTGAATAGCGCCAAACCTCACAGGCTCAATACGGCGCGCTCTACGACCCATGCCGAGGAGCACGCACTAAAGCTCGCTGGAGAGGCCGCATCAGGGGCCAGCCTGTACGTTGCGCGGGTCACGAAGGGCAAAATAGCCCACAGTAGACCCTGCGAAGAGTGCCAAGCGCTGATTCGGGAAGCTGGAGTGCGACGAGTGTATTACTCAATCGACGCCCAGACTTGGGCAGAATTCGAACTCTAAAAGAGACGCCCCCAGCGTGAGCCAGGGGCGTCGGGCAAGGGATGCTATCCCAGGCGGGGTTAGGCCTTTAGAATCCCAACGTTCTTGAGAGCCAACACGACGTCGCCGATGCGGTAGGCCGTGGTGCCGGTGTTGCCGGTGAAGGTTGAGTCGTTGAACACAGCGCCCGTCGAACCGGCGGTAAAACCAGCCGAGGTGCCCGTGGTCGATTGCTGGCCTACCGGGTTGACGCCCCAAAAGGCAATCAGGTCGGTGGTAGCGCCGCCCAGCTTGATGCTGGTGCCGTCGACAGTGAAGAACTCCTGGTCCTTGGCTCCATAATTTCGCGGACGCCCGCGAACCTCGAAGATATCGCCTTCCGAAGCAATGATACGTGGCATGTTTCTTGATTTTCCTTTACGTTAGTGGTTGGTGATAGAAAGATTACCCCGCCGAACTTACGACAGGGGTGGCCAAGAAATTGATAGTGATGAAGTAGATCGCGCCTGCCAGCTTGATTTCGACCGAGCAAGCCATGGCGGGCCCACTGATCTTGATGACCGGCTTCCTGTAGCCCTTGGGAGCGTCATCAGACGCCGCCAGGAGTTTCAGCCGCTTCAAGTCAGACAGAATCCCCTCAAACGCCGTCAAAGCGATAGAGGCAGAGATGTCCGCTACGGACTGACCCACAAACATCCCCTCCATGCGAGTCTGGCAGGTGGTGTTTACCTGGTCAGCGTCATACATGGCCTGGATGCTGTTGTACACGAAATTGTTGTCCTTCGTGTAGGTGGTCTGGTCCGAAACCCAGCGGTACCCACCCGTGATATCCCGAACGATAGGACAAAGACCGTAGGTCAGGGCTGCCTCGGCACTCGAATCGAGCTGGTCATTGTAGTCGCCGGCAGCCTGGAGGGCTCCCGAGATGTCGATGAACTTGGACACGATAGCCCGGTAGAACCCAGCAGCCTGCATCCCGGCCGCCTTGACGGCCGCCATCCAAGGCTGGAACTGGACGATGGTGCCGACCGAGTTTACCTGCTTGATGTCCTGGAAGAACATCGCGCATCGGCTGGAGGCCATATTGCCGGCCTTTGTCTGGGCGTCCTTGAAGGTTCCCCGATACGACAGGAAGGCCTGCCGAGGGCGACGGCGCTTGAGCTGGCTCATCTTAAGCACATGGGAGCGAGCCAGGGCATGAACCGCGTCAATGGTGTAGGTCGAGGACGAATCAGTCGTACCGGCCGCAATGTCCAGCGTAGCGTCCCTGGAGAACAGTGGCACCACGAAATTCCCTCGGACGCCCTCCAGAGCCGTAAAGGCTGCGGACACGTCTGCGGCGAGCGTAGGGCCCTTGGCGCCACCAGCGAGGAAGGCCATGCTGTTGACGTCCGGAAGGCCCGAGGGCTGGATTGCAGGGGAAATCGCGCCCACGGTCACCAAAGTGCTGCCCGCATTCACGTCACGCTGGAAGTTCACGCCGTCAGCCTTGATACGGCCGGGACCGCTAACGGTGTTGACGAAGGTGGCTCCGATGCCCACCGCAGTTACCTGGTCGAGGTCGAGCGGCGAGGCTTGACCCAAAGACACGGACCCAGGGGCCGCAAAATACAGCGACTGGGTGTTGATGTAGGCCACCAGGTCATTGATAGTGGCGTAGTCCGACAGGCGAATGCTCAGGTTCGTGCCACCCGAAGAAATCGAGGTGGTGAGGAAGCCATTGGAGACCGTGGCGGTCGCAGTCGGCACCATAGATCCACCGTTGAACCCCAGGGTCAGATAAATGTCTCCGCCCGTGATGACATCCTGGGAGAGGCTATCGCTCTGTCGAGCGACATTGATATCAACAGCCTGCTCGGCCGTAGAGGTGATAATTTTCCCCGCGCCAGCAACAGAAATCATGGGGCTGGTGGAAGCAGGAGGAGTGGAAGAGGCTCCGCTGAACACGAAGCAGAGGCCTGAAACCGAGGTGACTGGAGACGTGTTCCCGTTCGAAATTTCCAGCGACTTGCCCACGCCCTGGATAGCCGCGCCGGCTTCCAGAGTGATAACGAGCGGCGAGAACGCCTGGATGTCCGTAGTGGCGGCAATCGTCTGTCCAGCCTGAGTGGTAGGAGCAGAAAGAACAGTTCCCGCGCCGGCAGCATCCAGCAGCTTATAAGCATCAATCCGAGTGCTGGTGGCAGCCGTAACAACGTACGTTCCCTCGTTGTTGGCAGTCAGCGGGCTGGTGGAGGGCAGATACAGGATATCGCCCACCGTAGGAACGTTTACGAAAGTATTGCCAGCGACAGTAAAGTGAACTTGATTACCGGAGTCCACGGTGATGGCCAAGGTACCAGCCGCAGAGGTCAAGATAGAGCGATTGACGCCTCCCGTACAGGCTACCCCGGCGAGAGCATCAATAGCCGTCTTCATCGCCGAAGGCAGCATGCCAACCGTCAAAGTCGCGCTTACCGGCACGCCACCGTTAACACCGAACAACGGGTTGGCAGTCACCTGCGGAGGGCAGATGATGAGGGGGCCCGTGGTCGGGAGAGATTCGGCAGTAGAGATGGTCGTGGTGTAGCTGATAAAATTGCCCGTGCGACCATTGCTGGCGTCCAGTAGGTAAGCATAAGGAGACGCACCCGGAGCGAGCAAAGTAGCCTTCGCGCGGGTCGGGGTGTTGGTCTTTACGGCAATGATACTGCTGAAGCTCCCCGAGATGTTGGGATCGTTGGCAGCCGAGGCGGCGCCACGAAAGGCGTCCACGAGCGGGCCCGAGCCATACTTCTTGGTGAAGTCTACGATCTGGTCGGGGCCGAAAGCGTTCAGAGAGAGGTCGGACTCGTCGCTGAATCGAGGACCCGAATCAGACTCGCCAACAAGGAGAATAACCCCCGAGGTGCCGAGGTTGGTCGGGTTGTTCTGGACCTGAACTTGTCCATATGCGCCAGGTACAATCAGTACCCCATTGTCGGTAACATCTTGCTGTGCCATGAAAAGTTCTCCTTAGGGCTTGAATGATGGTTTGGGAGCGGAACCTGGAAGAGCGGTAGAGGGCACGCCGGCCTTCACACCTGGAAGCTTGGGGGTCTTGGGGGCTGCCGGAGGGGCAGCAGCAGGAGCGGCCACAGCGGCAGCGCCAGGGGCCTTGGGCATCGCAGGCTTTGAGGCTGGTAGACCGGCCTTATCGAGGCCAGGCATCGACATCGCATCGTTGCCGGTGCCTCCGCCCATGCCCATTTCGTCCTTCTGGGTGCGCTGCCATGGACGCCTGAGAGCCTGCCCCTGCACGCGCTTGGTCTCGGCGGCATATACGTCACGCCGGCCCTGTACGGCCTTCTTGGCAGGCTTAGGGTCGACGACCTCTTTAGAGGGTTCCTTCTCTGCAGGCTTGGGATCGACGACCTCTTTAGAGGGCTCCTTCTCTGCCAAAGCCATACGGGTGCCCATTGCGCGGGTGGCACCAGCGAGAGATGAATGCTCGCTAGGAGCCGACCATCCCTTGTTGCCGATGCCCTTGAACTTAGCAATCAGCCCCGAGAGGAAGCCTACACCAGCAGCGTGCTTGTCGGCCTTGAGCTGTGCAGCCTCGTCCACCTTGGGCTTCATTGTGCCCTGGTCGGGATGAGAGGGCTTGCGGAGGAAGCCGCCGGTCGGGATAGGCGCCGAGGTAGGCATGGCCGGGCTTGGCGGAGCACTGCGCTTAGGCGGAGCGGTGATGCCCGGAAGGCGTGGGCCAGGGGACTGGGTGTGGTCCACGCTCATCTGGGCATAGTCGGCCTTGATAATGCGCTTGCCGTTACAAACAGCATCCGACTCGGGCTTATCGTGGGTCACAAGCTCACCGTCCTGGCGAACCTTCGCGTGTGCTCCACAGAGAGAACACTTCTTGGTCTTTGGGCCGGTATCTTTCTTCTCTGCCTTCTTTGTCACCTTGCCGCCCGAACCCTCTGCTTCAATTACCTTCTCTTTCTTGTCGTCGGGAAGTACGGCGCCCTTGGTGGGCTTCTCGGTAGCAGACTCAACCTCGGCGATCTCCTTCGAGGCAGGTTTTTCTTCCTTGCGGACGCTGTTGTCAACCGACTGCTTGTTTTCCTCAACAGGGGTACTAGCCATGATGCCGCAAGTATGACAAGCGAAGTGATCTCGATTGCCGAGAGAGCCGATGTGGGCATATCTTTCGGACTCGCCACATCCCGGGCACTGGCGACCCAAAGCCTGGCTGTCAGTCTCGGTTTCGGGATTGCCAAACTCGTCCTTCTTAAACTTGTCCTTAATCATGCCAGCCACATGCTGAATAGCCGGCTTGGCAGTAGCCAAAGCCACACCCACGCCGTGAGCAACGGCGGACATGTCGGCTTTCTTGAGAGCGACAGCCGCTTCCTTGGCCAGGACAAACTTTACCTCTTGCTCATGCTTATCCAGAGCTGCACCCAGCGCCTTAGCGAGGCCTTGAGTGATATCTTTGCGAGTGGGTGAATTGTCCATTTTTTGTCTTTCAATAGATTGGGTTTGGAGTTGTGGATACAAATTGTGTTTCTTGATCCCCACAGGCAAGGGAGTAGCGCTGTTCAAAGGCGCTTTGTAAAGCTTGTTCTCATCGAAATGCAGCCGCACATAGTCAGGGCGCTCTTGGTTGCCAATACTGGTGTAGTAATCCTCTGGCGGCTGGGTCGGATGGTACCCATAGACAGGCAGGCTAGGATGAAAACTCCCGTCCTTGTCTCCATTAGAGTAAAGCATCTCTGCGTGCTTGTGGCCGCGTCCGAAAACTACTGACTCTTGCCCATAAGCCTTCGCCAGCCCATACATCTGCTCGCGAGTAGGATTCCGCACCGTAAAGCCAGATTCGGGCGCTCCATAATGGCCCTGGTGTTTTTGGTACTGCAAACCTAACTGCTGCAGATTCCGCTCTAAAGACGGATTACCTCCCTGAGCCTGCACGGGAAACCTGGGGTTCTCGGCAGTGATCAGCCCGAACGTGCCCGAAGGGTCGAAAATGGGATGACTCCGAAGCTCGGGTAGAGGCTCGGAGTAAGTGGGCATGTCCTGTGGCATGTGGTACCAAGATTACGCCACAGTGCCGGCCGGCAGAGCGCCAATCGAAGACAGGTATGTTTCTATCGACTTGTTCTTCGCATTGATACCGTTGCCGGAAATGGCGGCCACCAAGTCCGTAAACCCGGTCGGAGTCTGAAGCCCGAAGTATTCAATAATATCCCCATACCCCAAAGGCGAAGCCTTCCCGCGAATGCCGGTTGAAGCTCCGTCTTGGATCGTTAGCTGATACGTGGACGCCCAAGGGAGGGCCCCTACGCCCTGAACCGCTACTGTCACCAGGGCTGTATTGGTATCGCCGTTTAGATCGACGACGGCCACGCGCATTTTGTTTAGGTTTGGAACAGGGATGTTGACCGTAAGGTTGAGCATTGACCTCCTTTAAGTGGTGAACGAACGATTAAAAAAGGCTCCAAGTGCTTCCGTCATAAACTAGCATATAAGGGCTACCCAACACTGGCACAACTGGCGAGCCAGTCTTAGTCTTGATGCCTCCCGCCGACGCCGAGTGACCCAACGTGATAGAAGCAGAGTTGGGAATCAACACGATAATCGAGCCCGATTGCCAGCCCGTAGTGGTGATAGCCGTAACGGGTGTCGTGCCGCTTAGAACAAAAACATTCCCGTCGTTGCCGAGGGTGATGGTCGCGGCGCTGGCGACGGTCGCGCCCTTGCCCTGCTGGTGGCGCGTGTTGTGCTGAAGCCCGTTGGCGTTGACGTGGAATTGCTGAGTGGTCGCCGACGCGAAGCCGATGTCACCAGCGCCGATGCGCCACATTCCCGTGCCGGTGTCAGCGTTGAACGAATAGGACGGGGTGGTGTTGCCGCCGCCGGCGTTTGCCAGGATCGAGGCGTTAAAGACCAACGTGGTCCCCGACACCTGCATCAGTACGGTGCCGCCGGTCTGGAGTCCGACAGCGGTCGTGGTCGCCTTGCCCATCCAGACCGAGACGTTGTTGACCGATAGGACCTGCCAGTTTCCGCCGCCGAGAGAGATGATCTCGGCCGAGTCTCCGATGTCCAGGAGGATGCCCTGGGCGCCGCCTGGACAGAGAAGGGACGTGGAATTGTGAGTGAAACCGACGGATGACGCGGTGGTGTTCCGAAGTGTCACCCGCCGCCCGTTGGTGACCGTTCCGAAAGAGGTGATGTTGACGGCACCGGCACCGGTGAGCAGGACGTATCCGCCCGAGACGGTCGAGAGGTCGGTGGTGGTGGCCGCCGCGATGGATGCGGACGAACTGCCGAGTGCATCGAACGCAGCGCCTGCCGAGGTCTGCCCCGTGCCTCCTTGGCTAAATCCGAGAGTTCCTGAGATGTTGCCGAACGTAGGCTGAGCAGAGTTGAACGTTCCGAAGGTTCCATCAAACGCAGTCAGGAATTGATTAGCAGGCGAGACGTATTGGAAAGCCATTGTGCACAAATTCGCTGAGCTGCGCCCGCGCAATGCGTGCGTTGTGCTGTCCGCCCAAACGCGCAGCGAACCGGCGCTAGGCGCGGCAGGCGCCGCAATTTCAGTGAACTGAATGTCCCCGGCCGCCGGTACGTCGTTCGGGATGTTGGCGAGGGTCTGCACCGTCGATCCGAGTGGCTTCGTGACATCTCCCGTGAAGGCCGGGAGTTGGCCCGCCGTGATGACGCCTGAGATGCCCGAGAACGATGGCTGAGCCGCCGAGACCACACCGTTGTCGGAGATGGCGAAAATAAAGTTGTTTGCCGGTGGGGTAATGCTGCGGACCCCGTGGTTAACGTTCCCAGCGTCGTCCTTTGAACAGAAGTTTTTAGAGGTGCTGTCTCCATAGATAAACAGCTTGCCAGCCGCCGGAGAAGACGGAGCCACCACGGAAGTCACAAGGATATCACCGGTCATGGTAACGCCGTTTGATATATTCAACAGAGTCGTTACACCAGAGCCTGCGGAAGTTGTTACATCACCTCCCGTAAAAGCGGGCAAGCGCCCTACTGGCAACGTTCCAGAGGTTAGGTCTGTGGCGGAGCCCGAGGTTGCAACGGTAGCAAGGCCCGACACGGCTCCGGCAGCAATTGCAATAGCCGTAGAACCGGCAGCCGTTATCAAACCCTTCCCGTTGACGGTGAAGGTTCCTACACTAGCTGCTCCACCGAAACTGCCTACGTTGGAGTTGACCGTAGCAAGGGTAGAGGCATAGCTTGAAGTCGTTATGTCTCCGGTCAGAGGACCAAACTGGGTGCCAGCAAGAGTGCCAGAAATGTCAGAAAATCCAGGCTGAGCCAACACAGAAGAACCGTCGTCCGCAACCGAAGTCAAGAACTGGTGGCTTACGGCGGCTTTGGTCTGGATTCCATGGTTGACGACGCCTGCATCGCTTTTAACAGCGAAGTTCTTGGAAGTGGAATCCACATAAAGGCGGGCCTTGCCGGCACTTGGGGTAACCGGCGCAACTATGGTGGTGGCCAGGAGATCGCCAGCCATGGGCACATCATTGGGGATGTTGTTGAGGGTGGTGGCGTACGAAAACCCTCCACCGTTTCCTATGTCCCCAGTAAGAGTGCCGAATCGTGCTGCGGGCAAAATCCCTGTCGTTAGGTCAGCGGCGGACCCCGAGGTGGCGATAGCGGCGAGGCCCGACACGGCTCCGGCAGCAATAGAAATCGGGGCGGACGAAGCAGCTGTCACCAGACCCTTCCCATTAAGGGTGAAGCTTACTGCGTGTGAGGCATCGCCAAACGAGCCTACGTTGGAGTTGACCGTGGCCAGGGTAGAGACATAGCTCGAAGTGGTTACGTCTCCGGTCAGAGGCCCAAACTGGGTTCCCGCCAAAGTGCCTGAGATGTCCGCGAATGCCGGCCTGCTGGCGGTGAACTGCCCGGTAGAACTATCGAACGAACGAAGCCAGTTCGAGGCCACGGGCGCGATAGTAAAGGCTGTACTGGCTACTGCCCCTGAAGAGTTTTTTGAAGCAAGCGCCAAACTGGTGGAGTCGATGTAGCAACGAGCAGACCCTACAGAAGGGGTGGCAGGAGAAGCTTGAAGACCCCAAGATGTAAGACCCGTAAAAAACGTCAACTCTTGGGTAGAGCCACTGATCGTCATGGCGAAAGCACCATTTGCGATCAGGTTCATATTGTTAGAGCCTGAGGTACCGACATTGAAGGCACCATTGGCCTTCAGAATGGTCTGTGTCGCCGCCTTATCTAGGCCTACGGCTACGTTTGTGAAGCCGCCGAGATTGCCTGCGCTAGATACCGTAACAGGAGGTCCTGCGGCAGGAGTATAGGCCCCTCCGATCCCTACAAGGAGGCGCTTATTCAGGTTGTCCCAAAATAAATTGGTATCATCGGCGTCCACCAGGTGGCCGGTAGCATCGATGAACGCAACCGCTCCAGGAGTCTTCGTCCATAGACTCCCAGAGATGTCCGCAAAGGTCGGCTGTGCCAGAACAGAAGAACCGTCGTCGGCAATCGAGGTTAGAAACTGGTGAGCTACTGCTGTCTTTGTCTGGATTCCGTGGTTGACGATGCCCGCATCGTTTTTAGCTGCGAAGTTCTTGGAGGTCGAGTCAGTGTAGACCACTACCTTGCCGGCCGCAGGCGTTGATGGAGCCGCGATATTAGTGTGGAGAATGGTTCCCGCTGCCGTCACCCCGGTCGGTATATTCACAAGGGTGGTAGCGAGGGCACCCGCCGAAGTGGTCAGGTCACCTGTCAGGGCGGGGAACCGGCCGGCCGGGAGGGTGCCTGATATCAAAGCCGAAGCGTCGATGGCGATCGAAATATTAGAAACGCCAGTTACTAGCCCCTTAGCGTTGACCACAAGCTGGGGAGTATGGGATGCGTCACTCCAGGTGCCTACGTTGGAATTTACCGTGGCAAGTGTGGCAACAACCGAACCGGTACCGGAAAAGGCCACATCTCCAGTAGCGGCCGTAACCCCGTTTGATAGAGCTACGCTCCAAAAGGAACTGTTAGAGGGGGCATTGCCGGTAGACTGCTGGAGGCAGACGTAAGTCGCGGCATTGTAAACCACCGCATCGTACGGCAGATAGGTTACATTGCTGGCGTAGGCGCCCTTCCAGGTAAAGCCGCGACCATCCTTACCATAAATTACGGTAGGTATGGAATACTGCCGGGGCCTATTTTCATCATTCGCTGCCACGCTATCAAGATTAGCCTCATTGACTTAAACCTTGTTGGAAGGCGGAACGGGCTGGGTAGCAAACCCATTCAGCTGGAAGTCCTCGTCGGCAAAAATGCCGTCGGATTCGTCATCAAAAGCAGAGAAAACCGGCTCAATCTGGATCGACTCAATCCGGTCATTGATAAACTTCGGCCAGCTCTGGCGAACGAACCCCGTCACGTTGACGAATCGGGTCCAGGCGTTCTCTCCGTTACCAAAGCGGAGGTCCTTGGCAAACTGGCTGCTAGAAATGGTGCTTCGCTCGAACCCTCGGGACTCCAAAAGGGTCTGCTTGTATCTCAGAAGACAGAACACAACAATCGAGTGGAGCCAGGTCAGGTAGAAAGGGTCTCCGTGGGAATGGGCACCAACCCTGTAGGTCTCCCGAAAATTGAGTGACTCAACTTGTTGGACCAGCCTGGGATTGTTGCCTCGAATCGTCGCGCCTCGGAAGTCGTCATTGGTACCTATGTCAACCTGGATGATTTCTCTCCCGATTACGCCTACGATAGGGTACGAAACGCCGGTCTTCGAAATTATCTGCATACGATTTGTCACGAGCAGGGCGTTTGATACGTCCTCTGGGAGCGTCAGCTGGCCCGTAGTGGGGTCCCAGGCCGTAGGAGTGAAAGGGCCAGCCAGGGCCGGCCAGGTGGCTTCTGAGGTCTCGCTAGGAACGTAGTGGACGTCCCCTAGGGTTACGTCGGTCTCAACACTTTCGACCAGCGAAATCGAAATCATGGCGTAGTCGGGACTATCAAACCGATAGTCCATCACGACAGGGATGTCTGTCCGAAGGAACCAGCGCTTGGCTTGGTCGATCTCTTTTTGGCCGTAGGTTTGGGAGGTCAGGTCGTCGCGACGAAGCGAGGCGAAGCAATAGTCCAGCAAGTACGGATTAGCTCGGAGGTCCGCGATTGCCTCGACCAGGGCAGTGCGGATTATGATATCGCTCTGGTGGATACCAACAGCTTCGGTGGTATCAAAATTCGGTTTGATAACCGAAAGAGACTGGTTGAGGTCTTGGGGGTCAAGCACCTTTCAAGATTGCCAGCGAACGCGAGTCATGCTAAAGTCAAGTCCATGCCAAACAACAAATTCGTACTTATCCCAGACAGCATGGCCCCAAATTTCCTAGGCCGACAGATCGCCCACAGCGATTACCTCGACACCAGCGACACCAAGTACACGTTCGCAATGATCCCAGACACAGTGCAGGAGCTGGGTTCCGCGAACCTGGTTTCTTCGGTGTCGTTCGAGGATTCGAACAAGCACAAGCCGGCACTCGACATTGATATCCCGATGCACGTGTTCCCCTCCAGCACGAAGGGGTGCAACCACCTCTATTTCGACGTAGATATGACCTGGGACCAATACGTCAAGCTCCTCGACGTGATGGAGGAGGTCGGCATCCTTCAGGCGGGCTTCGTCAAGGCTTCCAAGAAGCGAGGGGCGACTTACCTGCGGCTGCCTTGGGTCAAGAAGAAGGTATGATATCTCCCGAAGACTTGATATTCCTGCGGATTGCGATGGAGACAAGTGGGCGTTCCGTTGACCGCTCCACGCGCGTTGGCTCTGTCATAGTTACAGAAAATGGACATATATTGGAAGCCCATAACGGTTTTCCGCGAGGTGTAAAGGAGTCGGACGCTCGACATACCAGGCCTGCGAAGTATCACTACTTTGAGCACGCTGAGAGGAACGCGATCTACCAGGCAGCTAGACGTGGCATTGCGACAGAAGGAGCTGCGCTCTATATGGCGGCAACTATGCCGGGCCCTCCGTGCTGTGACTGCTCAAGGGCATGCATTCAAGCGGGAATCTCCCGCGTGGTGTGCTCCTTCAGCGGGGGCGCCCTTACTTGGCGTGAAGACTGGCGAGCATCGATGCTTGCCTCAGTTGAGATGCTCAAGGAGGCTGGCGTCTCGCTGGAGTTCGAGATCGAAGAGTGACGTTTAAATCTTCGAGGCTATTCGCTCGATGAGATCCGGCGTGATGTGTGACTCGACCTCCTCTAATGCCCAAGCGTATACCGAATCGAAGATGTGAACGGGCTGAAGACCCGGATGGAAGAACCCGTCTGGGTTCTTGGATGTGGCCACACGAAAGGTTAATACACTTTTTTTAGTGCCCCCAGAAGGTGTAGCCGACTGATACACAGAAACGCCCCTAAGGAACGGTATGCCTGTCTTGCCCTGCTTAACACCTCCCACTGGTCCGTGACCCTGCCCTGGACCTTCTCCGCTCTTGAGAGGTTTGTCCTCGATGTTGAACGAGTGAATCTTGCCCATCTTGGGACGGCCTTGTGCGTCCCGCTCGATTTTGGCTAGCGGAATCTTCCGCTTCTTCAGCTCGGCCCGAACGGTATCCACGGTCTCTTTGGAGGACTCTGGAGTGTTCGTAGGGCCCTTCCCGGGGCCCACGTGCTGGAATGGTACCACCAGGTACTTATGCCCGTCCTTCGAGGTCTTGGCCGAAGGGCTGTTCAGCAATGCGTCCAGCATAGAATGCGGCTCCATGCCGTCGTCGATCCATACCGAACCTTGTGCAAGGGATAGGTAGTGCTCCCCGTTGCCTTCGTGGGTAAGACTCAGGGCTTCCACAAACATTTGCCTACGAGAATGCAGACGTTCGTTTGCTAGTTCTAAAGCTTTGGCGTGTACCTGTATGCTGAGGTCATTGGCGGCTTGCTCGGCTTCTTGCTTGATGATGTCTGCTAAGTCCTTGAAGCCAGCCAGGCAGCTGAGGTCGATATTGATGTTATACATTACGGGCTATTCGGCTCCCTACTTGAGACAGCGTGACTGTTGGCCCCTCCGCCACCCGCGCCTCCGGGCTCAAGTCCCTGAATGAGGCCGGCTGTAACACCTTTCCACCCCACCGTGCCGTCCGCATGTTGCACCTTCAAGTGTCCATTGTGTAGCGAGCCCACAGGCAGCTCCAGGTCCTTGTGGGTCGGAGGCATGGACTCCTTGTTTAGCTCCTTCTCGGGCGGGAATTTCTCGTTGGGTTCGATTTCTTCTTTGGCTACATGGTGGGAGCAGTCTGGGCCACAAATCAAAAGGTCGTCCTCCTTCTCGGCCGGGAATTCGCCCTTGAGGGTGTATTGGTAGGGCCCATGCCATTTAACGCCCCGGTTATCAACATAGTCGTCTGGCTCTGGGTTGTAACTCATCCCGTGCTTCTCGGCCAAGGACTGATGAACCCTGTGAGCCATTTCAGAATGGCTGCCTCCTTGAACGTCTTTGATCCCAAGCTTGTTCTTGGCGTGCGAGTAAAGAGCCTCGTACATGGCCTTCCCCAGACCTCGCCCCCGGAGACTGCTGCTCAGAAAAGAATGGGGGGTCAGCATCCCTTCCCATTTCTCTTTTTCCGCACCTGTGCCTAGGCTACGGTTGCGATAGTGAACGTCCGAATGGACATCTCCGTCTGTCATATGTTGAGCATCGTTGTGCAGCTCGGCAACGATATGATGGACATTGTACTTCCCTCCGACTCCATGCCGGCGCTCCTGCACAACCAGGCTGTGGGTCTTGCGCATCTCCTCGGGCAGCAGGTGTGAGTAGTTGTAGTTTCTGGCTACCACCGTCCCATGGAGGGTCCTGTCCACGTTTTGATACTTACCCACAGGAATGTCCTTGATGGCCTTCTCGACCTTTTGGTCATGACAGCCCTTCGGGCAAAGCAGAAGCTTTTCTTCGTCAACGTTCGGAGCCAGCTCGGCCTTGAGGGCATACTTATAAGGCATGTGTGAGATGTTCGAGCCATGGATTCCGGAACCGTCGGGATTGATAGGATCGACTTTGTAGTCCAGGCCGTGTGTTGCCGCCAAGCTTCGATGTACAGCACTCGCCTGCGCAGAATGCATCCCTCCGGCAACCCCCTCGACCCCCAGCTTGTTCTTTGCGTGGGAATACGTGGCTAGATACATCGCCTTCCCGAAGCCTTTCCCGTGGTGGGCCAGATCGAGGTCAGCATGGGGCTCGATGTGCTTATTTTTGATATACCCCTGCACATTCCCGACCAACGGATTGTTGGACGATTCGTCGTTGATGTACGTGCTGAGGTAGTTTTTCGAAGGGTTGTGGCGGACGAACATCTTGAAGTTCGAAGGCGTACCTTGTGGGAGCAAATGGGAGTAGTCGTGTAGGTGGACGTCGTTGCCATTGGCGTCTTGGTAGGTGCTCATATGTTTGCCGGTAGGAACGTCGGCGATGGCTTTCTCGATCTTCTGGTCGTGACAACCAGGAGGGCAAAGCAACAAAGTTTCCTCATCATGATCTGGGGCTAGCTCGCCTTTGAGTTGGTACTGGTAGCCGGCGTAAGGGTAACGTGTGGCCGAGATTTCAGGATCGTCAGAACCGTCCTCGGGACGAAGGACGTAGGGAACGTGTTCCAGGCCGTGTTTCTTCGACAGAGCGATATGGACCGCTTCTGCTTGTGGAGAATGAGGTCCGCCCTGTACGTGATCGATCCCCGCCACATGTTTTGCATGGGCGTAAAGAGCCTCATACATAGCTTTACCTAAACCCTGTCCGCGAAATTGCTCGTCTAGATCGGAGTGTGGTTCAAGCCTCGTAAATTTGGCGAAAGGATCGTACCCCTTAAAGGTTCTGACACTGTTGGGCGGCCGCACGTATCCAGTAACGGCTCCCACATATCTGGGGCGGTCTCGTCCTGGTCTCGTCAATCTCGCCACTATCCGCTCTTTGCCGTTTTCATTGTTTTGGAAAGAATGATGAACGTGGAGCGACAGGCCCTGCTCTTTTTGTTCTGGCGTCAAAAGATGGCCGTAATCAAACTTCTTCTGAGTTACCGGGTCACCTGAATCATCGTCACCGTTAGGAAATGTGGTTTCCCCTTGAAACTTGCCCGGCTTCAGGTCAGAGATCGCTTTCTCGATCTTCTGGTCGTGACAGCCGGGCGGACAGAGCAACAGAGCCTCTTCATCATGATCGGGGGCCAGTTCATCTTTGAGTTGGTAATGGTAGCTATCATACGGGTACTGCTCCAAAGGCAGACCGAATCCGCTCTTGGGGTTTCTTTTCTTTGAAACGTAGTTTAGCCCCATTTCACCGGCTAGCGATCGATGAACCCTGTCCGCCGCCGCTGAGTGTTCCCCTCCTACGACATGGTTCACCCCCAAAGTATGATGGACATGAGCATAGAGGGCCTTGTAAGCCGCCTTGCCCAGCCCCTTGCCACGATATTCCTTCTCTAACTGGGAGTGGGGCTCTAGGTATGGCTCCCCTTGGAGTTGATCTTGGAATTCGTACTCGGCATTTGTGGACGGATTAATGTGCCCATGGGCTCCACCGAGATTCTGCTGCACCCCGTAGTTGGATTTGCTCAGCCTTGCCTCGACCATAGATGGGAATTGTTTGTGCCCCTCCTTTCTCTGATGCACCTTCAGCGTAAGCCCCATCGAGCGCTGGGACGGGGTCAAAAGGTGGTTGTAGTCATAGACTTGGTTTACGATGTTTGTTTCAGGGATCGGTCGGTCTTCTTCATGGGGACCCGGAGAGATATCAGAGATAGCCTTCTCGATCTTCTGGTCATGGCAGCCAGGAGGACAAAGCAGCAGGGCTTCCTCATCATGATCTGGCGCTAACTCGCCTTTGATCTGGTAGTCGTAGTCCATATATGGATAACGCTGTACATGTTCGTCGTCCGGGTCTTCACCGTATGCTTCCCTTTTTTCTGGGAAGTACCACAGCCCGTGTGCAACTGCCAAGGCTCGATGAACCTTAGAAGCGTCTTCTGAATGGACTCCCCCGGTTACGCGATCGACTCCAGCTATGTGTTTAGCGTGCGTATATAACGCCTCATACATTTTTTTACCCAACCCCTGACCACGGTAGCTTGGTCCTAGAGAAGAATGGGGTTCTATAGAGCCTTCTACAATGTTCGCGTGTACCTGTCCCACACTACGTAACGGTGACGATGTTTCTGGCTGCCATGACCCACTCCCTGTGCTGTGATATACCCGAGATTTAATCTCGTCCTGCCGCCCAGGATGTACCATGTGCGACACTATCAGTTTGTAGCCCTGTTTTGTGTGTTCCGGGGTTAACATATGACTATAATCATAGTTCTGCTGGGTAGAGCCTCTGGAGTTCAAAGGTGTGGGCTCCCCGACCGTCTTACCCGGCTTCAGGTCGGCGATAGCCTTCTTCAGCCCCGCCCGAACCACGTACGCCGGCAGGTGTGTCACGCCAGCGGCCTTAGCCGCCTCCACGCGGTGTGTCCCGTCCTTTACGGACCACGCCCCTGGGTTGCCAGGAGCGACCACGATAGGGGGAACCTCGTCGCCAGCTCGGAGCATTTTGTGGTAAAGGGAATACCGGTCTTTATTGGCAGCCCCTCCACTGTTGCCCCCCTCTAGCAAAGCGACGGGCACCATAATCCGCTTCAGAGACTTGGTGTCGCCGTTGGTATAGTGACTAGCTACCGACGCCAGGTAGTTCTGGTCGAATGCTTGGCGGTCTGGGTGGTTCTTGCTGGGGATTTTTAGAGCCGACGTACCCCAGTCATCGGACGTCCATACTTTTGGGCGTTTTTCAGCCTTCTCCAATTCTTGGTCTCCTGTCTGGAGACCTCTCGCCAGCCCCACCACCGATTGAACCAAAGAAAGAATCGACTTGTACGTCTCGGGGAACTGCCCCTTCAGTTGGGTAATGACCGGTAACTGCCCCTTCAGTTGGGTAAGGGACTCGGCCACACGCTGCTTAAGACTCTCCATCTCTTCCGAATTGCGAGCCGCAGACGCCCGGTCTTGCTTGTCCTGGGAGCCGGCCAGCTCATGGAATTGGTCTTCGGCGTCCTTGGCCTGGTGACTCATTTCGGGGGCGGGGCCCTGGTCGGCAATCGAATGTGCGACCTCTCCTTCGGAGTGTTCTTGCGTCTGAACGTGCGGGTGGACCTTCTTGGGGGGCGCCACCCCATGCTGGTGGCCGCCATGGGCGGCCGAGCCTTCGTTTTCGGCTTTGGTCATCTTAGGGATGGGCACCGTGGAGCTAGTAACGAAAAACTTGGGGTCGGAATTGACCTTGCCGTACATCGCCGTATGTGGGGGTCGCTTGGGTGGCGTTATAAGTTTGCGGATGTCGTGATCTGTAAGATCGCCATCGCTCTCGCCCATGTGGCCGAAAGCCGGGATCACAGGATTGCCAAATTGATGGTGCGTAGGGGCATACTTCATACGCCCCAAAAACATGTGCTGGTGTGAGCCAAACGGATGGTTGGTATACCCATGAGCCAAAATAACATTGGTACTCAACTTCGGGTTCTCATTAAGCCTGTCACGCAAATCGACTTCCAGTGGCGGGCCCTTCCAGCTTCCCTCTTTCCTTCCCCATTCGCCATCATCGAAAGCCATGCCCCCAAATGGATTACCGTAAGCCTTGTTTATGGTATGAAGCTCGTCTAGACCGTGCGAGGGGTGCTCAAAGTCCTTGTGGTACTGGTCGTTGCCGGCCGATTTCCATCCCTGCATCTCCAAAATCCCCGCAGCCTTCTCAGTGTCGGGGTGACCTGCCGGTAAGTAGGTCGTCGCGCGATACCTAGTTGCAGGCTGAGTGAATAGAGGGTCCTGGTCCCCAAAACTCTTGGCCAGCCCAATCTGGGGGCTCAGGTACTCGTCGGCAATTTTCTCGTCTTCCGTCTTGGGCTTATTCGCCTCGGCTAGGGTTTGGGGGACCGTTTCGTCGAAGAGCCGGACTCTATCGCGACCTTCTATTTTTCCTACCAAAAGGGCTTGCCCAGCTTCAGACATACGTCTCCCGATGCCGATAGTCAAAGTGGCTCCGGTTGCAGAATGATACTTCTGGCGGACGGATTCGACTTCTCCTAGTGCCGAGACCGGGATCTCGGCTAGATAACACTCATCTCCCCCTTCCTCGACGACAGAGCCGCCGTGCTCAAGAGCCCAAGACACAAGAATCTGATTGCCAGCCTCGATCCTCTGGTTGATTCGGCGCACCTCTTCAACGTCATCTCTCTGGATGCTAGCTCCGATGAGATACCCGATTCGATCACCGTCGCAGGCTAGGAACAGTTTATCCATTGGGGAGCCTCGCACCCTTACGGCTGTTTTCTTCCACAGAAAGCGGCCTCAGGTTTGTATAGTGATTGACTCTCAAAAATCCTTCCCTATCATTCTCTAGGTCTACGGAAGACAGAGGTATGATGTGGTCGATGCTCCAGACTGTTCCGTAGTTCTCCCAGGTCCACCCGGATTTGAATTGGGATTCAAGGTGGACCCTTGCTTGTTCTCCCGTGCACCCCATATCTCTAACCGACGATCCCGCCCTGCTCCCCCTTTTGATAGCTTTCACAATTCTAGATCGGAGGTTGCATAGTATCCTAAATCCGGGGTCTATTTTTTTTCGAGCGATACGATATTGGTTGTTACTGTCAATCTCTTTTTTACGATTTCGCTCGTAGTGTTTCTTCCTGTTCGCTACAACCTGTTCCGGATTCTCTTCTTTCCACCGTTTCACACTAAGATATACTGTTCCCGAATTTTTGATCCGATATTGTTTGGCATAAAGGGCCGCACAGAGTTTGCAAGGATTTCCTTTTTTGCTAAATTCAATGATAGGCTTCTCGACCTTACATTTCGAACAAATCTTCTGTTGCGGCACCACAATCTCCTTGACTTACCAAAATTTGATAGCTAATATAAACCGAATGAAGCCTCAAGACTTAGCCATCCTGCCATCCCCGCGTATCGCAAGTTCCTCTTTGGATAGCGGGGGGCGGCTTATTGTTATTGGTGACGTGCATGGGTGCCTGGACGAGCTTGTGTCTCTTGTTGAAAGATTGGGCCTACGATCCACCGATAGAACGGTTTTTGTTGGTGACTTCGTCGATAGGGGTCCTTGCTCTGGTGAAGTGGTCTCCTGTGTCAAATTCAGCTGCGACGTCGGCCTGTCCAGTGCTGTGCTTGCGAACCACGAAGAAGTCGCCGTTCGCTGGAGGGCCCACGAACTGGGCGTCAAAGCCGACCCGGAACACTATCGCAATCCGATGGCCCAAAAGCAAGGTCGGAAGGATACCGACCAGGCGCTGACAGACGACCAGGTCCTGTGGCTTGCCAGGCTGCCCGCCATTATCAAAGTCACTACTCCGGGTGGGGTTCGCCTTATCACGCACGCGGGGCTGCTTCCTGACGAAACTGGGCGCTACCACCAGCCCACCAAAGCTCTCATCCGCAACCGCTACCTCAGGCAGCGACCGGACGGTCTCTGGAGGCCCACGGGCAGCCTCTTCCACGGCCCGGAAGACAGATTCTGGACGACCCTCTGGACGGGGCCCAGGGTCATCTACGGGCACGAAGTCGTCGCCGACAGGGCTACCCCTCGGGTAGAAAACAACACGTACGGGATCGACACTGGGTGCGTTTTCGGGGGTCGTCTGACAGCCTACGTCGAAACGTTCGAAATGGACGGCTCGTCCAAGGTCGAATTCGTCCAGGTCCAGGCCCAGCGCGAATACTACGCCTATAATTCCACCGCAACGGTTTGACATTCCAGAAAAGAAAGGTAAGATTGAGACATGAACCTCACCTCTTTTGCGAATTCGGTCACCCCCGGAACCGCCCTGATTCTTCGGGGGTGTCAGGGGGCCGGCAAGTCGACTCTGGCCCACCTGGTAACCGGGCGTCTGACCGGCAAGATTTGTAGCGCCGACAAGTCCAGGATCGATACTTACGGCACCTACGTTTACAAGCCCGAGGAGAACGGTCTTCATCACGCCAATTGCCTCAAGGCCTTCATCTCTGCCGCGCAGAACGACACCCTCCGCGAGAAGGGCGTGTTGGTCTGCGACAACACCAACGTCACGGTCGAGGAGATCACGCCGTATCGGGCCATCGCTACGGCCTTCGGGTGGGCGCCGCTGGTCGTCACCCTGATGCCCAATGACCCATTCCTTGCTGCCGAGCGGCAGCTGCACGGAGTGCCTGTCAAAAAGGTCATCAACGTCGCAGACCGTGTCTGTGACATCAAGCTTCCTTCAAACTGGGCTCACATCACCATTCAGGACTAACACAAAGGAGACACATGCGCATCCATGCCGAGAAGACCGCCGAACGAGAAACCTTCGCTTACACCTATTTCCTGGACAACCCCCAGGGCTCCGTCAAGGAGCTGAACGACAAGCTGTCAGCCAAGGACGGCCGTCGCCTGAATCTGGGGCGGGCGTACGCAATCAAGGCCGCTGCTGCCCAGCGCTTGGGCATTCCTCCCAAGGTGTCGACCAAGAAGGTCAAGCTGTACCCAATCGGGACCTCCCAGAGCGAGGATACTAAGTAATGAGCTACCCCGGCCTCGTGCTGGCTGGCCATGCTGGGGCCGGGAAAGATACTGTCGGACATTTCATCGCTGACCGCTTTGACGGGACCTGTACCGCCTTTTCGGCACCCCTGAAAATCCTCGTAAACAACCTGTTCGGGTTTAGCTACGAGGTCCTGTATGGCGAGTCCGAGCTACGGAATCTCATTGACCCGTGGTTCGCCACACCAGACGGGCAATCTCACATCGGCAGCCTTCGAACCGGCGAAGACTATTTCCGGAAGGCGGTAGGCTTGCCACTGAAGGGTGGGCCCTTGCTTCACCAGGTCATTGAAAGCGAGATCAAGCCCTTCATTTCAAAAAAGGGGGGCCTGAGCGCTCGCAAGGCTCTGCAGGCGGTAGGTACCGAGTGGGGACGCGCCATCCAGACCAACGTGTGGGCCGACGCGGCCATGAGGGACTCAGACCTATGCCTCCATGATGGAGCCCGGCTCGTGATTCTGACGGACGGGCGCTTTGTGTCTGAGCTGGTGGCAGCAAAGGCCAGGGGATTCAAAATCTGCAAGGTCTTTCGGCCAGACTACGAAAAGGTGGCTCACCGCTCCGAAACCGAGCTAGACACCGTCCCGGATTGGTGGTTCGATTACATCATCCGCAACGACGGAGACCAGGAATCGCTACTTTTGAAGGCGTACAGCCTTGGGCTGCACCTGACCAGGTGGTACTACTCACGTGGCTCTTACGAGATGGGAGAATACCGATGAAAGCATTTCCGACTCTGTACAAGCGTTCGAACACGGGGGCCATTCAACAATGGTCCATTGCCGTCGCAGGCCCGGCAATCACCGTGACCCACGGCCAGGTCGGGGGTAAGCTGCAGACGGGGATTGATATCATCAAGGAGGGCAAGAACCTGGGCAAGGCCAACGCCACGACCGCTGAAGAGCAGGCGGAGGCGGAGGCACTCGCCAAGTGGACCAAGCAGAAGGAGAGGAATCGCTACGTCGAAGACATTTCTCGTGCCGAAGGTGGCGAAACGGACGCGGCCGGCGGAATCCCTCCGATGCTGGCCCAGCCCGAAGAAGCCGGGATGAAGAAAATCAAGTTCCCTGCCCATATCCAGAGGAAGTACAACGGCAATCGCTGCTTGGCGGTGATCGAAAACGGAGAGGTCTCTCTCTGGAGCCGAAAGCAAAAGCGGATTCTCGGCATGCCCCATATCGAAGCCGCCTATCGAGAGGCTTTCGCTAGGCTTGAAGGGGTCACTATTCTCGATGGCGAGCTTTACCGCCATGGCTGGTCGCTCCAGAAGATCAGCGGTTTTTGCCGCAAGGAAGGGACCAAACCGGGCTTCAGGCAAATCAAGCACGTCGTTTACGACCTGCCATCTTCAGACGAGCCGGAACACAAGCGGAGAGCCGACCTCGCTTTTCTGTTTGCGGCAGTCGACTCCGATTGTCTGGAGCTGGCCCCTACCGAGGTCATCACGATGAGGGAAGCTGTCAAGCCCACGCACGACGCATATGTGAGCGAAGGATATGAGGGAGCCATTCTACGCAACCTCGAAGGGAAGTATGCGGCCGGCAAGAGGTCGTATGACCTTGTCAAGGTGAAAGACTTCAAGGAACTTGAGTTCCCCATCGTTGACATCTCCGAGGGCCGGGGTAAGTTCGCAGGTAAGGCGATTTTCACCTGCCGGGCCGAGAACGGCAAGGAGTTCGATTGTTGCGCCCCAGGCACTCTCAAGGATCGGGCAGAGTTCTTCGAGCAGGGGACCGCGCTCATCGGGAAACTGCTGACCGTGAAGTTCTTCGAGCGCACCGAAGACGGCATGCCCTCCCATGGGGTCGGACTTGTGGTAAGAGACTATGAATAAGGACTCGCTGGGCGACCGCATGAAGCGGTACGAAAATGTCACCCGAAACTACCTCGTCAGGCGCACGCCGGTCATTGTCCGGCTGGACGGGAAGGCGTTCCACACACTGACCGCCAAACATTGTGTAAAGCCTTTCGACGACCACTTCCACCATGCAATGGAGAAGACCTCCATTCGTCTTCTGGAGGAGGTCCAAGGGTGTACGTTCGTTTACACACAGTCCGACGAAATCAGCCTGCTGCTGTTTGACTACCAAAAGCTCGATACGCAGGCATGGTTCGACAACAACATCCAGAAAATGGTGTCCGTCTCGGCCTCCATCGCTAGCGTCACGTTTTCGACCGTATTCGGGGAGCAAGGGTTCTTCGATGCCAGGGCCTTCAACCTTCCCGAGGCTGAGGTCTGCAACTACTTCGTATGGCGACAGAACGACGCAATCAGGAACAGCATCCAGGCTGTAGGCCAGGCCCATTTCAGCCAGAAGGAGCTTCACAAGCTGAACGTGGACCAAATCAAGGCCAAGCTGCTGAGCGAGCATGGCGTAAACTGGGACTTGCACATCAAGACCAAGTTCAAGCGCGGCCTGGCGGTGTCTCGGGTGCCCAATATCGTCGACAGCGGCGTAACCGCGAATTTTGCTCACTGGATCGCCCTAGGTTATCCGAACTACAAACCTGTAGTTGACGAAGAAATCCCCATATTCTCTCAAAATCGCGAGTTCGTGGAACGCCACCTCCCAAAAACAATCTAGGAGAAACATGACCCCAGCGCGCACACAATACCTGGTAGACGCAGCAGAGAAACTGGCACAGGTGTTGCCAGCTGACCAAAGAGACCGCTTCAAGATCGACTACATCAAGGTCATGTCGTCTTTAAACGAGACAGTGGACGCAAACATGGAGGAGCTTGAAATCGGTGTCACCGAACTGTTGGTTGCATTTTTCCCGGAACAACCTGGGCCAGTCAACGAGACGACGCTCAAGATCGTAAACGACGTCCGAAACATAGCCTACTTATTCCACACCCTGATGGCCGGAGTCGATGTCGCCAGCATCCGCCAGTTGATTTACTCTTCGGTGCAAAAAGCCCTCGCTGCCAGCTACCAAGCGTGCCAGCAAAACGACGAAAACATCCGCGACCGAACGTCCCGAACAAAGGAGCTTTGCTAATGACCTGCTGTATCTTGATTTTGGTAGTTGGGCTGGTTCTGGTTTACATCAGTCCTGACTGTCACTGGAGCGGATTTTTCGAGCCCGAGGACCCAGAGCGCGGCATCGTACCACCCGGGCCTGAGGATATCGAAGAGGCTAATTCAGTCCTGGAGGACAATAAATCGAACCATGGCGCTATCCTCGACGTCGAGGATCATTCTTAGGCACCCCGTACACTTCAAGTACCTTCTGCACCATAGATTTATTTGAAGTTGCGCCGAGGGCCAGCAGTTTAGAGATTCGTTCATGTGGGGTTGACTTCTTCAGGCCTTGGGCTCGCAGGTACCTTTCTTCATGTGCCGTCAAAGGTCGTACGTTTTTGAGAGATTCCGGAGTCATGGCAGCTGCGTAGTTACGCATGTGCCGCATTGCACTTTTGATAGCTGAGGAGGTTCGGCGAGCCACACCTTGCCGGTCCTCGTCATCTACATTACTAGAGTATCGATCTCGTTCAGCCGGGTTGTTTAGATGGTTCAGCATGATGGCTATCTTTTCCTCGTAGTGCTGAGGATGAAACGGGTTTTCCCCATGAGAGGTGTGTTCGTTTCGCGCAAACGTGAACCGATCAGCGTAAGTCCTATCTTGCGGAGGAATAGACAAATACAGGTCACGGGCGGCCAACGCACGCATCCGAGGTCCCCCTATCTTCTCTTGGAGCCGGTTCATCAGCATGTGGAAGTTCTCATGCTGGACAGTGGCGACTGGAGCCTTTGGCTCAGGAGCAGCTCCTCTGCTAAATCTCTCTCGCATCTGGTCGCCCAGGGCATAGCTCAAACGCCGTTGGGTGCCGGGTTCGGAAGCCATAGACATCCCGGGCTGCGGAGGCATGAACTCTTCAGCGGCCAAGCGCTGAAGGGACATCCCCTCTCTTTTATCCTTAGGTATTGTTGCAGCGGCGCCCACCAGTTTAGTGGCTACCGAGCGAGCGTTGTCGACAATAGGGGTCTCCCTCCGGTCGTCCGGGACACCCAGCTTGGGGAAGACAGGCGGTGGAGTTACTTTTGAGAGCTTAGCCATTTTGCTTACCAAACTTAGCCCTTACGGCCTTGAGCCAGTTGACGCCTGAGTGGGCAGAATTGACTCTTTGATCGATCCCACTGCCCGGCACCACATTGCCGCGTTTATCGAACTTAGCTCCTCTATCAAACCTGTCAGCAAACGCTTTTGACGCTTCTTTGATAGAGTCCCCAGGGACCTCTCTGTCCTCTCCTTGATTAGCGTGAGGTCTTTTGTCTTTGACTGCTCCCCACGAAGCTTCATTGTTCACCCATTCCTTAGGCGGTTCCTGTTTGTGCGGCAATACAACCGAGGTTCTAACCTGGGAACGGAATTTTGCCGGCCGAACACCTGCGCGCCTGTCGATCCTATTCTCTAAATGGTTGGCAACGTTCTCCTGTCTTTGTGTTTCGCGATGCTCGAAGTCCGGATTGGATCGGCTATTGTGTTTGGTCGGCCGTGCATGATCGGTAAGATATTGTTGATGTTGCTCCACAGTCTTATCACTAGGAGTCGTCATGGCATGTGCTGTTTCGTGGGCGACATCGAAATCGTTACTGTAAGGCAATTTGTTGCCACTAGCGCGAGGGAACCCCTTGGAAGCAGAAAAAGATTTACCGGCAGAGCGCACCGGTTGCAGGCCGATTGAACGAGCATACTGAACTCTTCTTCGATCGGCATCAACCGGCGTGATGTTCGAGGTCTGTTCCCGCACGTTCTTGGACTTCTCTAGGTCTTCTTCGGCCTTCTCCACTTTCTCGTGTTCTTTCAGCTTGGTCTTGAGGTTCTCCAGACCTTCCATGAACATCGCAATGCGGTCGTCCTCGGGGGACTTCTCTTCTTCGTCTTCTTTGGTATGGAACAAAGAGTCCGAAGGGTGAGCTTTGAAGTCATACACCTTCGGTCCCGAGGTCTTGATGCGATCGACGATGTCCTGGTGGGGCTTATCGAAGGGGTCGAATCCCAGATGCTTGGCTGCAGCTGCGTACGCTTCACCGTGTTGCTTGGCCGCATCGTTTTCGCCGGCAGCATGAGCAGCGCGGATGCCCTGCAGGTGGTGAGCGGCGACATCGAGAGCGCGGTCCTTGAGGTAATGTTCGTGGGCCTTGGCTTCCGCAAGGTCTTTGGGCATCTTGTGCCTGAGTTCGAGAATGGCAGCGTGCGCTTCCAGCTCGGGCTCGTGGTCTTTGCTGTGGATTGGATACTTGTCCAACCAGGCGTGGTGCGATTCTTTAGCCATTAGGAAGCCTTCCCCACATTCTTGAGCAGGACATAGACATCCTCCGGCGACCACTGCAATTCCAGAGCGAACCCTCCGTCGACCTTCGTCGCCTTCACTAATTTGGACAGGTCGGCCAGGCACGCGCACCCCGTAAACTCTGACTTCTGCACCTGGGACTTCCCACAGGTGGGACAGGCCTTCGATGCTTCCTTCTCTGAAAGCTTCAGCTTGGTCTTTTCAGGAGCTGCTGGTGGTTTCACGCTTGGGAGCTTGGGCGTCTTGGCTGCTGGCTTTGCGCTGGCCCCCGGGCCTGCCTTAGGCGCAATATTAGTAGCCGGCGTAGCGGCTGTCGCCGGGATCGCTCCAGCCGACACACCGGTCCCTGCCGCGCCGGCTTTCGTCTGGGCCTTCACTAGGGCAGCGAGCGTAAGCCCCAGCTTGTGAAGGGGCCCTGCCCCACCGGCAAGAGAAATAGCGGGCCCCTGAAGAGCCTTGCAAATGACGGCGACCGAATGTGCTTCGTCAGCGTTTGAAAACACGTAATCGACTTCATTGATATTGGCCACACCGCTGAAGCCTTCTTCCGACTTTGAAATCACGAACTGCGTACAAGAATACTCCTGGCCCTGTCGCAAGGTCCGCAGAAACGAGGACGCGCTCTTTGCCAGAACAAAACCACCCACCTCGGACTCGGACTTTAGCAAAGGCTCAATGGCCTTCAGGCCTGAAGGGCCGAGAATTTCTAGCAAAAAGGTGCGCATGTTCATAAAGATTGTTACCTTGGCCCAAATCCATCTTCTGCTGGTTGAGGTGCCGACCGCTTTTCGTCATTCTGGGTATTCAAGAACACGTACTCTCTCAAAACTCGAATGGCCTGTGGCATGCGCACCGTCTTCCGCTCGCCCGTGAACGGGTCTTCCCACTGTGCCATCCTGATCTCGTGTTGCATCGAATCCACATACCAATACGGCCTGTACGTAAACCGAATTCCGTACACCGAACCCTTCCCCGTTGTGGGGTCAACCATCGGACGCCGGGTCCCGCACCAATGCACGACTCCGTTGCGAACGTCGAAATCTGCGGCTTCGTTGTACCTGTTCCCGCGCGAGTCGACCAGGTCCAACACCTTGATGGCAGGGAACTGCAATCGGTCTTCGCCGGTCTGGTTCGCGTTGACCAGCTGCTGGTGCGTCACACACACAGACTCCTCTTTCAGAAAGAGGCGGTCCATCGGATTGAGATAAATCGGTTCCTGGGTCCCGTCATAGTGCCTCGGGAAAGTGATTTGGGCAGAAGCGTCGTTCATCTGTCCGTCTTCTGCGGACTTCTTGGACTTCGAATTGCCCGTAAAACATCCCGTAATCGCCCCCGCGCAGGTGTAGAGCAAGCCGTTCGACGAATCGGAGTTGTCGTCTTCGGGCCGACGCGAATCGAACTTGTCTACCAGCCCAACGGGGTTGGGCATGCCACGGTAATGCATAAATGTGAGACCGTGAGCCCTCAATGCCTCATCGAAGGCATCCAGGTCCCAAGCGATGGAAGAGTTGTCGAGGATATCGAAGGACTTTATCTCGCCACCCTGTAGGTTGCCCGAGGTGCCCGAGGGCTGTAAATTGCCGCCCTTCTTACCGGCCACGTTGGGCCTCCTGGATTTGGCGGGTCAGCTCTTGATACTCGGGCAACAGGTCCTGGAAAAACTTCGGGTCGAACGATTCCGATTTTTGCACGTCAAAAACGATGTCTGGGTCAGCCTGCTCGGCCATGTACCGGCTCATCCCCGAGTGCGAGCTGGCGGCCAGGGTCTCGAAACCCGAAGACTTCGCCACCACCACCAGGTGGAGGCCTCCCTGCAGGGCAATCGCAATTACGGGGCGGCCCGAGGTCGTATGTCCAATTTGCTTACGAGAAGAAATCTGATTCTGCGGGATTCTCACCATGGAAGATTAACACTTGACAGGGTTTGATAGTCTGGTATCGTTTCTTTACTCCTTCGGAGGTGAACGGCGACAGCGCGCTACTTCTGTACAGTGCGTCAGCGTCAAAAGAATCTTGAAAATAGTTTTTGACAACTCTCAAAAGAGGCCCTATTGTTATTTTCATGACGAAGACAAACAAGACCATCGGGACCTGCCAAGAGTGCTTCCGGGCTTACTGCCTCAACGGTGCGCTGCTCGTCAACCACGGCTTCAAGCGCCCTGGCGACGGCTACCTTTTGGGCCGCTGCGGTGGAGTGGACCAGGAGGCCTTCGAGCTGAGCTGCGAGCACACCAAGAAGATTGCCCAGCACGTCAAGGACGTCGAGCTTCCTCGACTCCATGCAAAGCAGCTGACCATCCAGGAGGCCACCAGCTTCACGGTCGAGGCCAAGAAGTGGACCGGCAAGGGCAAGACCGGCTACGAGCCTATTACTGTGGTCCTGACCGTCGAGAACAAGTACGACCGCGCCACGGGCAAGGACTTCGACAGCCACAAGCGGTCCGCGCTGTTTCAGATCGAGCAACAGATCGCCTGCACCAAGAGCTACCTCAAGGACCTGGAGAAGTCCATCGCAGGCTGGGTTTACTCTCCTGAGAAGATCAAGGTCGAGAAGAAGGTTGTGAAGGCCCCTACTCTCCACGAGCGCCGCAAGCAGGGGTATGGGGCCCTCTGCCTCTCTCAGCGCAAGGGCCTCTGCTACGCGGCCCCTGGCGTGCAGCCGACCTGCCCGAAGTGCCTGCAGCTCAAGGCCAAATGGGCCCTGATCGCGGCGCAGCTGGGCACCGAAAAATAAACTATCAAAAGTTCTTGACGGTATCGGGGACTCTGGTAGAGTAATTCTTGTCCCGAACGAAACCCCTCTTCCAAGGAGCCCACCATGAAGCCCGGACAGAAATTCGACTACTACGGACAAATCGTCGAAATCGCCTCCGCCCCCCGCTGGGTGACCGGCGGCCAGGTCGTCGATGTCAAGTGGACACGCGACGGGAACGCATACTCGGGTACCGTCTGCGCCCGGGAGCTGCGGGCTATCAAGGAGGCGCTCTAGGCCATGACCCAGAAGGAAATGCACTCGGCGCTTTGGGTGGCCCCAATCGGGTCTTACATCGTCGCCGAATGTGTCATAGGCGCGGCTCACGTCACCATGACTTTCGAGGGCTTCAAACAGAGCTACAAGGACGGAGTCCTGGAGCTTTACGACAGCCGGGCAAAAGCGAATTATCGGCTGAAACTCGAACATTTGCACGCTCTTCTGGTGGACGATTTCGTAGCTTGAAGAATCTCAAAAATAGTTTTTGACAACTCTCAAAATCGGAGTATCTTGAAGTCATGGAAAACACGGCGCTGCTCACCTTCGAGATTCAGACGGGCGATTTCCGGGCCTTCACCTTCGAGTTTGCTAAGCTGGCCAAGAAGGCCGCCAAGCTCGGTGTCGCTGCCCCCACCTTCACCATCCTGAACGATGAGAAGGTCTATCCTGCGGAGTACGCCCAGTCCGGCCAGCTGATCCGCCCGGGTCGGGTGGTCAAGGTCATCGAGGTCTCAGGCCAGGCCCCGAAGATCGCCGGCTGGAACTTCATCGCCACCCTGCAGCACGAGGAGGCCGGCAACATCGTCCGCCGCGTCCCCAACACCGAGAAGTTCGCGGTGGGCTTCGACCTTCGGTCTGCCAAGCCTTTCTGCAATCACTGCAACACCCTGCGCCGCCGGAACGACACCTACGTGGTGGCCAATGACGAAGGCCGCACCCTGCAGGTCGGCCGCAACTGCTTGAAGGATTTCACCGGCCACGATTCGCCGGAGGCCATTGCCCGCTGGGCTGAGCTGCTGAGCGCTTTCGAGGAATCTCACCGTGACGGTGGAGAGGGCGGTTTGGGGGGCTCTGGAGAGAACCACTCGGACCTGGTGTCCTACCTCGCTTACACTGTCCTGTTCATCCGTGAGATCGGCTGGATGAGCCGGACCAAGGCCCGCGAGTTCGGCAACGTCACTGCAACGGCCGATTCTGCCTGGAGCCACCGCTTCCCCTCCGACAAGCTGCGCCGCGACTACAGCAATGCCGGCCTCCCCTTCCCCACCCCGACGGACGCGGACGTCGAGAAGGCCAAGAAGTCCATCGAGGTGGCCGAGTCTTTCTTCGAGTCCGAGGAGGCCGCCGGGCGGGTGCTGGAGGATTACACGCACAACCTCCGGATCGTCATCGAGTGCAACAGCGTGTCGTTCCGCTCGGCCGGCCTGGCCGCTTCCGTCGTCGCTTTCGCGGATCGCCAGCTGGGGATCGCGGTCGAGCGCAAGCAGGCTGCAGAGTCGCAGCATGTCGGCGAGATCGGGAAGCGCGAGACCTTCCTGCTGACGGTCAGCCGCATCACGGACATCGACGGCAACTACGGCACCACCCACCTCCACATCTTCAAGGACGAGAAGGGCAACGTTTTCAAGTGGTTCGCCTCGAATGAGCGGCTGGACGTGGGTGTCGCCTACCGGGTCAAGGGAACCGTCAAGGCGCACGAGGATTACAAAAATACCCGCCAAACGGTTCTGTCTAGGTGCTCCATCAATGAGCCTGAGAAGGCTCCGAAGGTCAAGAAGCCCCGCAAGGCGAAGGGCGAGGTCGTTTCGGAGGATTCCTCAAAATAGTTTTTGACAACTCTCAAAATCGGAGTACAGTAAGCACATGTCAAACATCAATCCTTACGGCGTCGATTTCCAGGCCTTCACCGAGCGCCAGGCCGTTAGCTGGGCCTGCGGCACAATTCAGAAGTTCGCCCCATGGTTTCGGGTCGAGTCCGTCGAAGGCGGATGGACCCTCTTCTGGATCGGTCATGACCACGATCAGTGGGACGGGGGCGTGCTGGACCTCGCCGGCCTCGTCAAGGTCGCAAAGTCAATCATTGACGCCTGGAACAGCGTCAGCTAACCTCGTCCCCAAGGAGAACCCCCATGAAGAAGCCCATGAAGAAGCCGCGCAAAATCACGACCTTTGAGGCAGAACTGATCGAAAAGGTGGAACAAGCCGAAGAGCGCCTCGTGGGCGCCTCCAAAAGGTTTTCTGACGCTGTCGCGTTTGGTGGGGACGTTGACCGTCTCCGGGCACGGCTCGACGTCGCCCTGGCCGAATTCGAGAAGCTGTCCAGTTGCCTCGACGGTATCTTCCCCCTCGAACCGGGGGAGGTCCGCTAAACCACCCAGAGCTGGTTGATTGCACTGTCGGCGGCCGTGAACCCCATAGCCGCCTTCAGTGCGTCCAGGCGCTTTACGCACGCGCGGGGGTCAATCCCGAACCTCGACAGCGACTTATACAGCGCCTCCGTATCGAGCCCCTTGACCCACGTGGACAGCTCGACCTCAACCTGGTGGTTCACCCGGGGCATCGACTTAAGCTTCGCGTCAGGCGTGAAGTCCTTGAATTCAGCCGGGGCAAGAGCCCTGAGGTAGTACGGCGTAAACGAGCTTTTGTCGTGCGCCGGGTCGAAATTCTCGCCGGCAAAAGCCGAACCGTGGTCAATCAGCTTGACGTCGGCGCCCCGAAACATCGTGTTGCCGGCGTTGCTGTCAGCGTTCCCGAGGATGTAATCGACCGCCGCCCACTTATGAAGCGTGCCGTCATGGCGGTAAATCTGGAGGGCCTTCCTGGCAGCGTTCGGGTCCTGGGTTTTTAGCTTGTTGCCATCGACATAGTCGCCCGACAGCATTTTCTGGACCGCGTATTCGCGCCCGTCGATCATCAGCAGGTAGCACTCGGGGTAGTAGGCGCCAAGTCCCCAGGAGGCCACCACGTCGTAAAAAGCCGCTTCCCGGCGAGACTGGGTCGCCGAGGTGTCGCTCTCGCCGGCAGCCGGATTCTGGCGCCCCGACCCAGGCTTGAGCAGGTAGCGCCCGTGGTTTTCTTTGTCGTAAGCCACCAGGGTGCCCTTCGAGTGCTTCCCGCCGAGCTTGATGGGGGTTATCTCGTCCTCGGACGATGCCTGCGCTACGAGCTTGGCGAACTTGACGCCGCCCTCCGTCATTGCGGCCACGTCCTTGAATTTGACGGGCTCGGGGTCTTCCGACTTCTTCAGCCCAGAGAGCCGGAGGTAGTCTGCAAGGCCCTGGCGGGTTTCATCGCTGGGCTCCAGGCCGCAGGCCATGAGCGCAGCGTCCACCGGGTCGTCGTCGCAGTGGACCCTGGCGGCCCGGACCTCATCGGGTGAGGGGGTAACCCCCGAAAGGAACGAAGCGGCCCGCAGGCAGTCAGCCAGGTTGGTTTCCTGGCCATGTAGCGCGTCCTCTAGGTTGCGCGGTGGAGTCACCTCGATGTCGCCAGAGGGCTCGTTCTCGACCCAAGCGGAATAAGCCTGGGCCTGGTCGAGGCCAGGCACCAGGACACTCACAGGCGCGTGCTGGCCGTACTTCCTTGTCAGCCAATGGTAAGCATGCAGGAGCTGTTCACGGACCTCGTCCTCGTCACCCTCGTAAGCGTGGGTGCAGTCCTGATAGTGCTGCTGGACGATGACTCGCATTACTCGACCTCGACCGCCAGGTCCTGTGCGGTATGGATGCGTCGCAGCACGTCTTGGATGGAGGTGGGGTTGTGGCCGGCATTGCGCGGGTGTGTCATCGCCCAAGGAAACTCCAAAAGAAGCTGGGCGACGATCTGCTCGGGCTCCCCCCGGAAGGTTTCGACTTCCTGAGACCAAATATTTGTAATCTTGACCGTCATTACTCTAACGCTCCCAGACTTTCGTACTCGGGCTGCTCGCCCTGCTCGCCCAGCGGGTCATACCATTTTTTATCTTTTGGTTTTCGGTACTGGTCAATATCTTGGAATCGCTTTTCTGCGTCCGCCATGACTTGCTTTTTGTTGAACCGATTTGTCTCAAACCCGGGGATGACCTCCTGGGCCCCCTCATTATAGTGCTCCGGAATCATATTAGCATGCTCACGGAACTTGTCAAGCATTGCTCCCTTGTTTTTATCGAACCAATCCCAGGTCCCCTTCCATGCTTCCGGATTTTCTCCAGGCAATCCGCCCATAACCAAGGCGGCATTGTGAGTCAACAACCTAGAGTGATCCATAACGGGCCTATGTCCGCCATCGAACAGTCCCCCGTGGTCAATAGCCAACGGCAGACCGTTAGGCTGGATCATCAGATTGTTGCTGTGGCGATCTGAGTTGCCCGTTAGATAGTCCATAATGGCAATCCGGCGCATGGCTTCACGTGCCTCCGGCCGATCGGCTACCCGGCCGGGCTCATAACCCGACCCCACATCACTGAAAGCTTGATGTAGCGACTTTACCCCAGGCTCCATATGTACGACCAAAGCGGGATTATGGAGCCTCTCTTGAATATTGCCCTTCCCTCCCGGAATATTGAGCTGGGTGGCATGAACCTTTTGGTGAAGGTGCCCGATCCCGCCGGCATGGTACATGGCCTGATTGGTTAGCTCATTCCAGGCGGACAGGGGGGTTTGCTGGTTGCTGGCCGGCTTGACCATGTAGCGCTTGCCTCCGTGTTGATAAACGGCCTTGGGTTCGATATCGCCCTTACCGTCAGGCCCTCTCCCTTCCCACACCATGGTGGGCTCGTGCGTGTTGTTACTGTCGTTCAGGTTCTTCTCAAACGTGTTGACGTCATTCTGGTGGGCAGCCGGATGGGCCTTCATCAGGCTGTTGTGAATCATCTTGGCTCCCAAGGTGGCATCGAAGCCCTGATGACCAAACACGCCCATCAGCTGGTCCTTCCCGCCCGCAAGGGCTTTGGACATCATTCCGTCGTCCCCAAGCAAAGGCTCCAGAGCGGCCTTCCATTTGGGGTCCCGTCCACGCCGATGCTCTTCCACTCGCTTGTTGAGCCAGTTGATCCGTTTTTGGAAGCCAGCACGAAGGTTGTACTTCGCGCGCGGGTCGGTCACGTTCTCCAGGCGCTTCTCGAACGCTTCTTGGATAGGCAGCTTGTTTTCGTCGTACCAGGGCAGTACGTGGCGCGCGTCCCAAGAGTTCAAGCCCGGAATCTGATAGTCCCTGTCTTGGGGGAACGAACCTGGCCTGTTGTGGCCTGCGGCATAAGAAAATGCGCTGCCGTGATCAATCGCCAAAAGGGTCTTATCGGGCCTTACAAGGAGGTTTTCACTGTGTCTGTCTTGATTGTCGATCAGGAAATCCATCAGCTGAATTTTGCGGATGTCCGCCTGGTTCGTAGGCAGGTGGTCCCTTTTGAATGAGGTGTTCCCAATATCCTTAGCCGGCTCCGCTCGGATTACCTGCGCTGGTACCATCCAATCGCCATACCCATGAGGGGCCGTGAAGGTTTCCTGGTGAAGCCTGCCGATACCCGCAGCGTGGTACATAGCCTGGTTGGTGTTTTCCGCCCAGCCCGGCATGAACCCGTGTTTGCTGTAGGGCTTGACAATGAACTTCTGAGCCTTTGCGTAGCCCTTGACCGGCAGCTTATAGATCATCTTGGGATCGCCGCCCCTTGAAAGCTTATCTATTGTCTTGTCGGCATGGTCATAGATGCCCGAAGACCTCTCCGGCTTGACATGCGCAGCCATCCCTTGCCGATACGCCTCGACCGAATAATGGTGATGGGGCATAGGTTCTTCTGCTGCTGGATTGGAGAGATGGGGAGCCTTGACCTCTTCTGCGAAGTCGTTGGCGTTATCAATCACGGCCTTCGCCATACGCAGTTTAGGATACTTCGAATGCCCCCTGACTTTCTCGATGTGAGCCGCTGCCACCTGAATCGGAAGCGAAGGATCGTCCTGGGTGGCCTCTATCATGTGGTGGAGGTGCTCATCTGTCAGGCGAGGGTCCGCCATCAAGTCTTCATGACGGTGAAACACAGGGTTTCCCTCGTGGTCGCGAGTGGAGTGTGCCAACACCCTCAATGCCAGGTTAGAAAGCGGGTGATAGAACGCGGTTTTGTAAACGTTGTGGTCGGGGTCGAGGATCGCGTTGGCTACGTCAGTTGGATCGGTCGAGTCCATCTTGAGAGCCAGCGAGCGTTCAATGGGGTCCGGGTGCTCAAGCAGGTGTGCAGCTTCAGAGGGCTCGTGTTTCTTGACATAGTCCTTGAGGTCTTTCTTCCCCTTCCAGCTGAACGCGGGTGTCTTGACCCGGTCGTTGATTCTTCCGTCTAGGGTGGCTTCGTCTTCTGCAAAAGCTTTTTCGTGTTCTTCGGGCGTAGCTAGTTGAGACTTATGCGGTCCCACAATAGTCTCCCAATGTGGGCTCTGATAGCCAGGCCCAGCAGGTTTGGTGGAATGTGAAAAATCGTTCTCTTTGGCCCATTGTGCGTTGTCTTCGGCGCGTGGGTGGACGGCGCCCCACATCGGCAACATTGCGTGGATATCATTCTGGTGAATCCAGGCTGAAGTGATAGGCCCCTTGTACTCTCGCTTGAAATTATGGAGGATGCTGTACAGCTCTCCCGGAGGGGCGCCCACAATAGGCGTCCAGGAGGTTTTTCTGTCATGCGACACGTGCGCAGGGCCGACGGCGGATTGAGCTTCGGCAGGAGACATCGCCCGGTGCATAAGGAATGACCTGGTGCCGTCCGGGTGAACCTTGACTTGGGTTTTCCCAGAAAGCTTGTGGAGGCCCCTGACGCGCGCGGGGCCCTCCATTCTGGGGATATTCTCCCTGGTTGGGTCTTCCCTGAAACGCCTTTGATAATCCGGGTCAGAAGCGACTTGCCACCTTGCTACGGCCTGCTCGCCTTGGGGAGAAAGGTCTTGAAAGGGATCGTAGCTGGGGAGGGCTTTGTTTAGGCCAGCGCCGCTATGGGCGATCGCGTAGGGGCTGTCTCTCGGCAACCTCTCCAAATGGGCTCCCCCATTAGGGACCACGGCCGACACGGACCCTTCGTCTTCCGCTACATTCCGATAATAATAACCGCGCTTGGCGGCCCCTCTTTTTATGGCGCCCGCCATATAACCGTTGGCCCTAAAGTCATCGTGGGCCGACATGGGAGTGTTCGACATAGGGCCCACGATCCTGACAGGGAAGATATCTGGCTTGTGGTTTGGCGATATAGATGTCCCGTCTCCAAAGGTGGGCATCGCGGTAGCGTAATGATCTTCTGCCATAGGCCCGCTATTGTATCCGGTCCTCTGGACGCCCCTAGCTTGCAAGGTCTTGTGGCCGGCGAGCAAGGTCTTCCCATATTCTCTTGTGCCGTCCCAGCTGCCCTCTGCCGGAACACCGATTCTTGCATGCAAAGCCTGCTCTGCAGCCTTCCGGGTCCCGATATGCAGCCCCACTTTGCCGCCAACTAGCTCACCGCTCGGACTCCCATGCCACCACACCTTTTCCCTGTGGCCGTCGTTAGTGGCTTTGGCCAGGCCTTCGCCCTCTTCAACGCTGAACAACTGGCGCAGGAGGTTAGCCTCACCAGGAGGCCCTTCGAGGTTTTCCCACACGTCCCTGGGAATGCCTTTGAGCACCGGAATCCACTTCCAGGCGCCATCCTTGACTTCCTCGTCAGGGTCATGGGTCGAATGGGCGTCACCTGAGCAGAGAGCCGAGAACAGGTGGATCATTGCGCCGGACGGATTAACTTCAGATTTGATATGCGTCAGTGACTTAGGGCGCAGGCCGGTCTCCTCGTACAGCTCCCTGGCGGCAGCTACCGTTTTGTCTTCGCCCTCGTTGAGACCCCCACCTGGCATCGTCCAGGTGCCACGGTCGGAGCGCTTCCCGAGCAAAATCTCGCCTTTCCCGTTGGTGACGAGTATGAGAGAAACTTGCTTCATTACAAACTTCCGGTGAACATCCCCAAGCCCATCTGGCGCTGGAGTTTCTTGACCAAGAACTTCCGCTTATCCTGAAGGATCTTCAACCGATCGTTGAACAAATCAGGACCGGGAGTAGACTGACTCTGGGAAAGCCCATCGATGCTCAAGCTCGCCGAGGTGGACCTCGAATACGTGGTCGCGAGCATGGCTAGGACTTCCATAGCAGTGATGACGCCGATGAGCTGGTTCACCACGCGAGGAACCATCCCGTCCTTGAAGCCGGTCGTATAGATAACCTCGAAGAACGAAGCAATCCAGGGGCGATGTCCGAAGATGGCCATAAACTGCGCTCCGTAGGGCCCTGTTCCAATCTGAGCATAGTTGTTCGTCTGCAGAGCGATCGTCAAAGGGATGAGATTGAGCTGTCCCTGGTGGAGGTAGCCCACGTCGATCCAGTCCAAGGGAATTGAGTAGATCGTCTGCTCGTTCGATGCAGTGATGGTGACGGCCTGCAGAGACTGAATAGGCCGATGTCTCAATTGCATGAACCCGAGAGACTCATACTCGGGCTTGTCGAAAGCGAGCTTCTCTTTGAACTGCTTAGGGAAGATATCGAACCCGCCGTCGATCTCGGCCAGAGCTACAGCCTCAATGATATACTCCTTGAGTTCTTCCGGGCCTATGTACATGGGCTTACCAGTACGCGGATCTTTGACTGCTGAGATAAGGGGAATGCCCCACAGGTGAAGGCGGATAACCTTCTCAGGGGTGATCAGCGGCTCGTGCTGGAGCCATACGCCCTCAATTTTGTTGATGTCGAAAATTTCACCGACACCGTCTTTGCTAGTCGTGTAATCGGCCATTAAAGTCGCGCTCTTTTCTTGAGATTATCGGCAGCCCACAAGGGCTGCATGTTGGTGTAGTGGGAGGCCTTCATTAGCAGTCGCTCCCGTCAGTAGCAGCCAAGATAGCAGCCTGAAGCACCGCGATTTTCTGATTGGCAGACTCGGTAAGAGTAATCCTGATCGACACCGTCCCTCGGATGGGGTCAGTGGCCAAGAGAGAAACCTTCCAAATCGAGGGGTCTTGAGCAAACGGCTGAACGGCTGCTCGGTTGAACTTTTTATTGCTATCAATGTTCTGAAACTGGATCAGCATAGTCGCCCCTACGACCGGCATGTACCGGAGACCGGCAGGCTCCCAGCCCTTCGTCAAAGGGAGCTGATCCTTGTCAATCAGCTGGATGTAAACGTCAAAGGGGGTGCCCTCGAATACCTCCACCTGGGTGATGAATTCGAAGTGATTGATATCAGAAACGTTGCCCAGAAGGCGCGCGCCAAAGTTCATGACCTTAGATTAGGCCGAATCTTGATTGATGCGTTATGTCTTACCTTTGCTGGCGATCCTGCTGACGGCCTGCCCTCCCAAGGCACTTCCACAAGACCCCCAAATGGTCCAGGCGGTCCAGATTGCGTGGAGCTATTACAAGCTCCCAGGGAAGCCCCCTACGTACGTCCTGATGCAGGGCGCGGCCCTTACGTGCAGGAATAGCCCGGGCACAGAAATGGTTGGCTGGGGATGTAAGGGCGTGGTTCACCCAGGCTGCACTTGCGTCGCCGGCACGGAAGACGGGGCGAGCTTTGCTATTGCTCGGGTGGATAATCAGCCGTGGCACACGACTGCAATTTGTCACGAAGCCCAGCACGCTGCTGTGGGCAACTACAACCATACGCAACCAGCCTGGGACAACCTGTTGCTCCCCTGCCAGGCCGCTCAGACTGCCGCCGGGCTCTAGTCCTCTTCAGAACTCTTTCGGCTCTCCCAGAATTCTTCGAGTTCTCTGTCCCTTTCGGCCAACGTAGTTCCCAGTAGGTCATCGAGGGCGCCGTCATCATAGGTGCCCGTTGCAAGTGCCTTCCCGAAGAATCCACTAACCTCATTTACGAACGCTGTTGGAGACAGCAGCTCCCTTGGGGTGGGCATGGTCCCGGGGCTGACGTGGTGGAGGCGTTCAAACTTCTCTCCTAGATCAAACCACCACTCAATCTCCTTGCCTAGGTCGATAGCAAGGATGATTTCGAGTTCCATCCCCTCACTTATGGCCCCTCCGACGATATAAACAGCAACACGGTCAGAGGTTGCCAAATACGCCTGGGCGGCGATGATTCCTAGCTGTCTGTCCACTTCTTTGGTGTCGTCTAGAAATTGCGTGTAATACCCGTGTGGAGCAAAGGGCGCTCTCCCCATGCTCAGCTGGTGAGTTGCATACCGATGGCTCTTAAGGATGTTCCCCGAAACTTCGCCCCGCAGCCTGCTGCAAACGAATACCGTTTCCATCAGTTGAGGTTTGGGTTTGGAGGGATTTTGATCCCCTCTTTTTCGAGGGTCTTGATTGCAAGGTCGTTGGCGCGGCCGTACTGAACTCGGAAGGTGTCAACCAACACTTCACAAGGTAGACCAGAAAATCCAGCTGCGCGGGCGGCCGCAAGGACCAGAGAAAACAGCGCCAGGAGCGGGTTAGGAGAAATGTCGCCGGCCTTTTCAATCAACACGGAGGAGTTCACGCCGGCTGTCTTTTCCCAGCCTTCCGGTAGCAGATCCTCCAACGAGTGTTTCTCAGAATCGTCTTTAGGCATCTTCTAAGATTAGCATACAAATCAATGAATTACAAACGCAAAAGGCCCCTGCAGTTTCCAGCCTGCAGGGGCCACTAAAACCTACATGTATGACCTATAGGTTTTAGTATTGCTTCTCAAAATCAGAGAACACGTAACGAGGTGCGTTGGGGTAATTGTTGTTCTTCAGGAAGCCAATTTCCACAAACGAAGTGGGATTGTCGTTGCGACAGTCTCCGTAAGTTGGCTCCGGGAAACTGGGAAACAAATAGAAAGCATCGACGGACAGCGTGTAATATGTGTTAGGGTTGATTACATACACCGACCCGTCCGTGAAGTTGCAGGAACCAGAGCTAGCATACCATACAATCTGGAGCCCGGCAATCATAGGCAGACTGTAGTTGAACGCTCGCGGATCATAATTGCCCCACGCTCGCTCCATGTAAAAGCCACAGCTAGGGGTGTCAAGATTGTCCGAAGTGCGCTCATACAGGTACTTGTTGACACTCGAATCCCACCTAAGTTTGCTGTGTGTGGGACCGGTCAAAACGGGGGGAGAGGAAGTCCCTTCCCCGGTCCAGCTCGACTGGGTTCCGTCAGACTTCCAGTGATCCACGATACGGCAATAGCTGCTTTCCTTCTCCTGGGCAACTCCGACCTTGTCGGCAGCCAGCTGCGCGCTGAAATCCTTTGTGGTGGGAGCCTTGACGGGCTCGCCTCCACATGCTACCAATACCAAACCAACGATCATTGAGAGTGCTACTTTCTTCATTTCATTCCTTTCTGTTACGGGTTTTGGGTTCCTAAACGGGATAGTTTAGCAGAGTTTTATTGAGTGTCAAGGGGGTTATTACAGGGTACCCTGTAATGCAAAAGGCCCAGGAGGTTATCCTGGGCCTTTTATGGTCTAACTAACTAGTTACTTAGCTTATTACAGCTGTCCGCGCAAGTTGTCGATCAGCACGTTCTTGCGGGGCTCCACAACCGCCAAAGTCAAGAACCGCAGATGCGCCTCGGGGATGCTGAGGTCCGAGACCGCCAGCTTCACTCGGCTGTAAGGGGCAAGCTCCTTCAGCTCCATGGTGTCGCCCTGGATGAGATAGCCCGTCACGAAGCCCGGGAGCTTATTCCCGAGGTCGAGGAAGGTGGTGTTACCCGACACCGCCGAGATAACCCGACCAACGAACTTGGCCGAGGAGGCCGCGCCGCCAGCGTTCGTGCGGTACACATTGTACCCGCGAACCGTACCAGAACCCGGAGGGGTGATGGTCAGGGTGATCTTGTCGTTCAGGTTGACCGAGGCCGACGCGATAGAGGCCGAAGCCGGGGACTCGCCGTTCTCGTTGAACGAGGTGACGTAGAAGGTGTAGACGCCAGCCGCGAGAGCCCCACCGGCGCTGTTGGCAATGCCGAGGGTAGGAGCGGTAGGAGAGTTGGCGCGGGTGCGAGCCGGCTTGCTCTTACCACGAAGGAACTGGCTGGCCTCGATGTTGACGGTACCACCAGAAACCCACTGCTTGCGGAGGTCGCCACCGGTCGAGTCCTGAGGGGACCCCGCGAGAATTACTCGCTCCTTGCCGATAACCAGCTTGTTGTAAGCCGAGAGGACAATCGGGTCAACCAGAAGGCGGTTGGCAGTGCCGAAGTTGAGAGCGCTACGAACCGCCGCGTCCTCAACCTTGCCCTGGTCCAGGGTGCCGCCGCCCGAGAGAACCACAGAGTCGTCCGAGCCGAACTCTGAGAACATAAGGTCTCGGCTGTTGACCTGCATGTCGCTCTGACGAACCTGGAGACCGAGCCCGTGAATGTTCGGGAGGGCCGGGACGGCGAAGGGATTGCCGTCGAACACGCCCGCGTTCGAGAAGTCGTCGATACCACGGAAGCTGTCGAACTCGATGTCGCCAGCGATCTTCTTGGCAGCGTCAGCAGCGGCGCGCTCGTCGCTCTTCTTGCCGTCAACAGTCGCCACCATCGTCGAAGCGATGGTCACCCGACGAACGTGGGAGTAGAATGCCATTGGCACCGTAACCCGCACGAAGTCCGAGGTCTCTTCCTGTCCGACCTGGCCTTCGAGCTGGGCAGACCCGCCGAAGATACCGTAGCTGAGCTGACGGTCGAACTGGTAGAGGGTGGCCTTGCAGGACGAGGTCCCCACGATCTTCTGGAGCTTGATGTGGCTCTCATCGAAAGTGACGTTGTTCATGACCGGGCTGCAGTCCTCGATTTGAAGGGCAGCACCCTGGGTCAGCGTACTGGGGGCTGCGTCATAGTTGCCAGCCTCCAACGCCTTCTTAAGTTCAGTAACGGCATCCATTGCGTTCATTTGTGTGTTCTCTCCTGATGGTTTTTGTTGTTGGGGCAGTTGTTAGGCGAGGAACTTGGCGATATCGTCAATTCCTGCGGACCCAACAACAAACTTGTTGATGAGGTCTCGGTCAGATTTGGCAAGCTTCGAAGAGGAGGTTGCCTTGTTGAGCTTCTCAATCACTTGCGACTTCGTAAGCGACCGGGGATCAACAGGGGCCTTCTCGGCCGGCTTATCGGTGGTACCAGGCTTGCTGATGTAGGAAATCCCAGCGACAGACTTCCGCATGACCTGGCGCTTGGTCACCATATCGGTGATTGCCTTGATGGTCTCGGCCATGGCCACTTCCTGCTTGGCAAGCTGGTCGTCCTTCTCTTTGATCGACTTGCGCAGCTTGCTGATTTCAGACATCTGAGACTTGGCCATTCCGCCGTTCCCGTCATTGGGAGTCCCAGTGCTGATTTCGCCCTTGCCGATTCCCGGCGGAGGACCGCCAGCTCCCGGCGGAGGACCGCCGGCCGAAGCCTCGGGGCCCGGGGGAGGGCCGGCCGATGCGTCAGGGCCCGGAGGGCCTGCAGAGGCCTCAGGACCGCCCGCCTCGGGGCCGCCACCCTGCGATTCCATCGCCATGAGGGCGGCGTGGGCTGCCATCAGGTGCATCTTCAGCTCTTCAGGCGGGAGCTTCATGTACTCGGCCTGGAGTGCTTCCGGAGTGGCGCCGGCATCTGTCGCCGGGTCCTGGCCGCCGTCTGGACCGCCGTCCATCGGGGGCGCTGAGCCCTCGGCAGAAGCGTCGGCAGAAGCGTCGGGAGCGCCAGAATCCTCGGGACCGGCGCTCGACTGCTCGCCCGGAGGTCCGTCAGTCGCGCTTCCGTCCGGAGTGGTCTCGGCAGTGGTCTCTTCGCCAGGGTCGGCCTTGGAAAGGGTCACTTCCTCCGTATCGGACTTGAGCATGACGGCGACATCGTTAGTCACCTGCTCAAGCAACTTGTTGATTTGAGATTTCGAGAGCTTCATTAGGTTGTCCTTCCTTGAGGGTTGGGACCCTAATTAGGTGGTCGAGAGGGTGTTCCAGATCGGAGCCCAGGTCGACTTCAGGTTACCTGCGATCATTGCGGTCGTCGAAGGCACGGTACCGTTGGCAGTCTGGTAGGTATTGATATAAGCGCCAGTGCGGCCCGCGTCGGCATAGAGCAGAGCGAGGTCGCCGAGGACATCGATATCTGCGCCAGCGCCCGAGGAGATATTCGACTCGGTGCAGACGTTGATGATGGTCGGGCAGTAGACCTGCGCGGCGTTGCCGAAGATGTCGGTGCTCACCGGCGCACTGGCCGGCGTGGTCTTCACAACAATGACCTTCTTACCGGCGGCCGGCGAAGAGTCAGAGCTGAGAACGGTGTAAGGATTCAAGTCGGTGTCGACGAAATCGTTCGAGACCGGATAGTTGGTCGCCAGACGCAGCTTGAGGTTTTCAACCAGCTGCCGGTGAAGCGTCGCAACCTTGTAGTTCGTAGTGGCCATTTAGGGAATCTCCTTGAAAGTTTGAAGTGAGCCCCTCTAGGGGCGTTTCGGATACAAACTTAGATTCCTACTTGACACTGGCTACGAATAATGTATAATTAATGGTTATGTTTGAAGACAAGACGTATGAGCCGGTCACCTTTGAAACCCAACTGGAGTGCGCAGGTTGCCGCCTGCTCAAACACCACACTTTGTTCCATCAATACAGGCGGGAACGACAAAGAGTTTTTGCTAGTCGATGCAAGGCTTGCCGAAGGGAAGACCGCATGACCAAGGTCTACCCGGAGGTCTGTGCCTGTTGCCTTCTCCATCGCCGCCTGGATAACAACCAACAGTGCAGAACCTGCAACTCTGAAGCTGGCCTGCGCGAATGCCGGGCCTGCAACAGGTTACTGCCCCTGTGGGCGTCGTTCTATGGCCGGAGCCGTAGGTGTAAGGAGTGTCGAAAATGAGCGGCCGGCCTCCAGCGCTCGATCCGAAACATCTGGGCACCGTAATGGAGCTTTACGGCTCCGGGCTGGGAACTACCAAAATTGGAAAGCAACTAGGGGTAAGCTCCAGGGCGGTTCGCTACTTGATGAAACAGAGCGGCATCCCCCTCAGGAGGGATGATTTCGCCAAACTAGTTATCAATGACGGCTTCTTCGACGAAATTGACACGCCAGAGAAGGCATATTGGCTGGGCATATTGATTACCGATGGGAATGTGTCTGGGACCCGAATAACGCTGAACCTGAAAGATCGGGAGCATCTGGTAAAGTTCGCTGAAGCTCTAGGAGGCGGCCAGACACTATCTATCAAAGCAAAACACAAACAAATGGAAGGTCGGGATGTGGTTTGCTTCAACCTCCAGTTTAGAAGCAAACACATGGCCGGAGCGCTGTCAAAATACGGGGTCGTCCCTCGCAAAAGTGCAACATCATACCCATGGAACGGTCCGGCTGAATTGATGCCACACTTTTGGAGAGGGTGTGTGGACGGCGATGGGTGGATTACTGAGATAAAGCCAGGTAGGTTTGCTATTGGTCTGTGTGGAACAAAAGCGATGACACAAGCGTTCTCAGACTTTTCTTATTCTGTCACTGGGGTTGCTCACAAAATCAAAGCACAGGGCAACATTTTTGTTTGCAGCGTCGGCAGCATAGAGGTGGTCCGAAAGTTGGCAATTTGCCTGTATGGAAACCTAGATAAGGCTAGTAGCCTTGACAGAAAGCTGGATAAAGCTATTTTGGCGATGGGGGCTTTGGTCCAGCAACCCCCGCCTGGGCGCCCGAAGAAGGCAAAGCCCCAGCTGGTGGGGCCCCAGAATCAATAGGCATAGGTCCTTCATGTCCTGGTACCAAACTGTGGACAAAATTCGGAGTTTTTTGAGGCGAGTACATTGCTTTCCGTTTTGTCCCCAAAACCTTGTTGAACAGGCTCGGTGCTGCAAACTTTTGCTCCTTTGCCATACCCAAAGCTTTGTCTGCTGTTTCGAAGTTGTGGCCGAGACCAAACGACATTGACAGCTTGTGCTGGCCATTGACCGGAGGAAGGGCTTCCAACCCGGCCTTTGCGTGTCGGATAAATTGCGCTGCGTGCTCGTGCGTAGGTGCCCAGAACGACATTTCGTCTCCTCCGCTGCGCCATGCCTTCCCCGTCCCCACCTTAGCCGCTGCATCACGAAACGCTCCGCCCATAGCCTTGATAGCACTGTCGCCAGCATCGTGACCGTGGATGTCGTTCACCTGCTTGAAGCTGTTCCCGTCAGCGGACACCCAAACACCAGGCCGGTTCTCCTCGCGAAATTCCGACGCAGCCCTCTTGTTACCGATGCCCGGTATCATCGGGTCGCCGTAAAATCCATGAACCAGGGCTCTGGTAATCGGGTGGTCGTGCCCATGAATCTGACGTGCCTGAGCGATAGCCGTACGGTGATCGGGCACCGTAGGCTCGGGGGGCAGGTGTAGGGTCTCCTCGTCCTTCCTCATTTCGGAAGACATTTTCTTGTATCGCACAGTACCAATTCCGGTCTTGGCATTGTGTAAGATTAGCTGAAGTTCGCCCTCGGTCAAGGCGTGGCCGTCCATCGCTGCTCCATGCGGCCCAAACTCAATCGTGTGTGGCTTGACCATGCCCGGTCGGTGGAACTCGAACACCGAATTAGGCTTCGGCATCGGCATTTTCATGACCGTCAGCTCTGGAACCGGATTGGGCTTCGCGACCTCGGTGGAGGGGGTCGTTTCGGTGACCGAGAAATTGGGACTCCACTTGAGGCCATGAAGCCCAGCGATAGCCGAAGCGTCCATCTTGCCCTCGGGAACCATTGCATGCAGAAGGCCGTGGTAGTCTTCCAGGTGGTGGACGACATCACGACTGACCGAGAACCGGCCCGCCGGGTGAATTTTGTCGCCATGCTTGATGCCTACCGAATAGATAGTCGGCATATCAATTTTGGGCTCAATGGCGTCCGCAATATCTTTCCTCAGGTCGATGAGAGCTGCTTCCATCTCCCTGGCCTTGGCCAAGAACTCCATGTTCTGGCCATTCCTCTCTCGATGCTCGGCAGCTTCGAGGAGCTTGGGGACCAAGTGGTGATAATACAAGAACTGAGCGGGGATCTCTCCGTACTTTTCCACATAGCTTTGGTGAACCAATGCCGTGCGCAAAGACGTTCCGGAATCGGGCTCGTCACTCTTCTGGACCGGATCAATCCAAGGCTTGATAGAGTCCCAAAATGGTTCATGGTGGGTCCCCGACTGCTTGCCCTTGTTGGTCATACCCACAAACTGCTCGTGCGGACGAATCGTAATCCAGTGTCGCCAGAAAGCAGGGAACAAGGCGTCCTTGGGGTCCTCGAACGTTGAACCCCACTTTGGGTGATTAAGAGTGTATTTTACGGCCGGGTGGTTCTTGGCGTACCAGTCGTTATACGGCCTCATTATGGTATCGATGTTGTTGGGGTTCCACAGCATGTTCTTCAGGTAAGTGAGGGTCCGCTTATCTTTCATTACGTGCAGACCGAACATGTTGCGGATAAAGTGAGTATCAGGTACAACCGAGTCGCCACCACCCAACATCCCATAGGTGTAAAGACCAGTTTTGACCGCAAGACCCGGGACAGCGGTAAACGGAGACTCCCCTGGGTCAGGTTTACCCAGCAGTTTAGCTCGCTCACGCTTGGCCTCCCACAGTTGACCCTTGTGTTTGTTTCCCATTAGCTCGGAAACGGCGTCGAGGGCGTGATGACGGTGTCGGGATACCAGGTCGACGAGACCGTGATGCAAAGAATGATAACGAGATAAGTTTTTGAATGACCCTTCCATCAGGGGAGTCGTGCCGGGCAGCTCGCCAGCATACCGACCAGCGGCCGTTGGGTCGCCTGGGAACTCTCCCCATTCATCGTGGCGAATACCGATACGGTTGCCCACATAATAGGCCGGGTTTGTAGCGAACGCTTCTTTACCGGTCTCGGGCAGCGTATTCGGAGAGTCCAATTCTCTGAATTTTGGCTCAATCGCCGAGAAGCCCGGATTTCTCGGATCAAGACCGGTGGCGTGCATGGCGTCCACAAGTCTAGCGTACTGTAGCTCCTGCACCGGGACCGGCCGATTCGGAGACAGCTGGGCAAACATCACGGCATGCATGATGACCTCTGGCGGTAACTTACCGGCCTTGATCAACTTATGAACCTTGCTCCAGTTGGTCATAGCAGTGTCCATGGCCTTTTCGACTTCTGGAGACTTCAACAATTTCTCATAATTCGCAGCCGATTCTGGGCCATCATCAGAGGGGAGATAGGCTTTGAAACTTCCCATGGGGGTCCGCAAAACGCCTTTTTTGGGATCAAAAGAGGGGTGTTTGACAGATGGATTGGGGCGTATTTTGGTTCCTCGGAAGGTGGCAGCCGTAAATTTTGGGGCCTTAGCTTCTTCCTGTTCACTGTCGTCGAAATCCTCAAGGATCGGCTTGTCGGGTTTCGGGGCCTCCGGGGGCGTCGCAGGCGCGTCGCCCTCTCGCTTAGCCAGAGACTTCTTTACGGTGTACGCCTCCGCGATGTCGGCAAAGTGATTGAGAAAATCGTCCGACACTTCCGGGAGCTTCGCCTTGGCAAACCCCATGAACTCGCTCCGCGTAAATTTTCGATTACCGAAATCTCGCAAAACAGCCTTGCAGGTATTCCTGATTCGGTCGTCTACGTGTTCCTTCTGGAGAGCGGCGCCTCCAGTGAGAGAAGATGGAGCCCCTCCACCCATGCCGGCCTCTATCGCCTTGCGCACAGTCGAAAGAACCATCGCAGACCGAAGCAAATTGAGAGAAGCCTCGGCCTTGGAATCAATGATTTCGACCTCGGTCTCGTACCCTGATAGTTGGGCGTACTCGGGGTCGATTATGGACGTGTTTTCAGACTTCTTGAAGCCTTCGGGGGCGTTGGGGTCGGATAGCAGAATGGTGTCGCAAGCTTTGAGACAGGGTTTGATAGTAATCGCGACTCTGCGGAAGATGCATTGCTTGATAGTGTTACCCTCTTTCTTGAGGGTAGAGCCTTCGATGCTAAACCGACACAGGATCTTCTCGTCATTGGCCACAGCGTCTCGAATTTGGGCGGCAACGGCCATGGCCTCGGCGTGTCCCGCTCCGTCATACAGACGGACTACCCCAAAAAGGTAGGGCACTCTGACCTGGTCCCAGAATTTCTCTTGCTCTGTGGTCTCGCAATCTCCCTTCTTGAAGATTTTTTTAACATAGATGACACGGCCAATGGTTTCCTTACCAAAGCCAGTTTCGGCGTCAACGTGTTCCCAGTTAACGGTAGCTGTCCCCTCTTCTGCACTAGAAATATCAATACCGTCTAGCTCGACAGTCTCACCGCTGCTATCAATAAGTTCAGCACTGAAGATGCCTCCCAGCAACATCCCAGTTTTGGATTCTTTCGGCTGGTCTCTTGGATTGCTCATGATATCCAACCAAGATTCGGCTGGAGCTTAATTCGTCTCGAAACGGACAGCCGAAACGACGCGCTGGATCTGGACGTCTTCGACATCACAAGGAGCCAGGTCGTTCTTCCCGATGACATCCGCCCATTCGTCAAGCTCTTCTGGAGGCGGCGGTCTGAAGTCGTCGGCCACTTGGATCTCGTAAACGGAAGTGGCCATCTCCTGGACTACTACACGGTAGGTCTTACTCAACGTCTCCCCCTTCTCTTTGTTGTTTGTATTCGTCGTGGTCCTTGGACTTGAAAGTGACGAAACCGTTGCTATTAAAACCAAATCCGGGCATGAGGATGGTCATGCTGCACCTACAATTTGGGTGCAGGACGGTACAGGGATGATCGTCGCCCCGCTTCCAGTAGCCTGAGCCCACCTCGGACAGTTTCCACACCCTGGGGGTAGTCTGGTCCGGCAAAAGGAACAAGCTCGTGCAGTCTTCGCACCGAGACTTGTCCCTGACCGTCACCCAAAACACTGTCGGGTCTTGCTGGCTGGTAGCCGCAGCGATTTTTGAGATTCCGTCAAGAGTGCCCATATTCCGAGCGCGGGTGGACTCTGTATCGACGATTCGGCGCACGTCCGACGTGACTTTACCCATGACCTCGCCAAGCTCGTCACCCAGAACCTGGTGAAAATTGGCGCTTTCGCCTTTGGCCTCAGCATCATGAAGGGTGGCCTGGACCGTGTGTACGATTTTGGCCTTCGCCAGCTCACGGTGAGCGTCGAGGTATTGTTCGGCGACGGATTTCAGGCTGTCCCGAAGCTTCTCCGAGGGAGTAAACCCTTCGCTCCTGGTGGCGTTGTCAAACAGCCCTGGGAGGCTCAGGGTGTCGTTGTGAAGCTTGACACCCACACGGATAGTCTTGTCCTTGCCTGGACCCAGGAAACGCTGTTTAGCCCTCTGGAATAGGCCGTCGATCGCCGCGTGAATGGCGTTGATGGCCTTCTTCGTGAGGATGAACCGAGGCACGTTACGGCTTCGGGGACTTCGAGACCTTGCTCTTGACCCAGCTCCACACCTTGGCCGGGAAGGCGAAGTTGTGCCAAATAGCTAGCGAAGAGAAGACCAGCAGGGCGCCGATGCAAGAGAAAAACCCGATGTAGATGAGAACGGTAAAAATTAGTTCCATCACCAGAGATTGGGGGTGCGCCACAATGCGGCGTAAAATAAGTTCTTGACATCTGAGATTATTTTGATACTGTTAGGACATGTCAAACAACGAATTTGCCCGGACCTCTGATGCCATTCGGGAATACGTTCGCGTCGTTGGAGCGGAAAGCCCCGACAGCCCCTGGATCGTGTCCCCGTACGATACCTGGGAGCGGAACCCCCACTATCAGGGTCCTGCGGTTCCCCACCCCGATGATTTCGACGACGAAGAGGCTCCGGCCTTCTTCATCAACCCGGCCCCCACTCCGGTTCCCTCTACGGACTACCCGGTCCCGGCCGGGCTCATCTTCGACCCGTTCGACAACGGAATTGATTTTTAGTCATGGCCGGCTACACCGACTGCGCCTGCGACACCTGCTTCGAAATCGCCATTGGGAAGCAAGGGGAAGCCTTGTGCTGCCTGTGCGAGGAGGCTGGGTGCGACCCCTCAAGCGGGCTCTGCTACGTGGAGGAGGATTCCCAGGAAGAAATTGAGGAGGGGCTTATGAACCCCTACGGAAAGCTAATCTGTCCCAAAGGGGGCTGAGGCGGAGCGTATAAAAGCGATTCCCCTTGCGCGTCCGAGAGCCATTCCAAAAGGAAGCGCTCTTTGCGACGCGCATCTCCGCGTGCGTTTTGTCCCAACATGCCTCGGGAGATGGCAGTCTCTATGGCGGCGTCGAGGCCCATTGACTTTACGACTTTGTCGAGGGCCTTGACCGTCATTATTATTTCTTCTTGAAGTGCGCGGCCACGTCGAGAATCTCTTTTACGGCCGCCTTCGAGTCTTCCTCCCACCCGTCCATAAAGTGCTCGACAGTCTTGTTGTGTTGTGCTAAGAGCCGCCGCTTGTCCGGCGGGAGCTGCATCTCGTGCTTGCTCAGGGCGTCAAAGGCGATATCGATCGAGCGAGCCAGGTCCGAGGCTCCTGAACCAGTCGCCCCTTGCCCCGAGGCGTCTGGGCTGGCCGCCGACTGCTGTTTCTGGGTGGGCTCTGGAGTGTTCTGGCCGCCGGCTGAAGGTCCCTGTGACGGGTCTCCCCCGCCTCCTGGCTGCCCTCCTGGGGCCCCTCCACCGCCGCCCCCATCCTGTGGGGGCCCGCCACCCTGGGCCTGCTGCTGCTGGGCCATCTGGGCCTGTTGCTGCGCTTGCTGTTGCTGGACCCACTGGAACCAGAATGGGTCTCTCACGTAGGCCAGATTGGGGTCCTTGCTGGCCCCCTCACGGCCGCAGAAGTGCTCCAGAATTTGGCCGACGGTGAAATACTGGTCGAGGTAGGTCTTGAACACCGGATTAAGCGGGATTGTGCCGCCCCATGCCTTGCCAACCGGCGGCTTCTCGACTCGCTCCGAGATGTCGTCATAGTTCATCCAGATCGACATGTCCTGCTGGGTCCGGACGGCTTCTTTCTCGGCGTTGTCGGATTCGAGACCGACGAGCCTTACCGAGGCCTTCTTGGACAACTTAGGGTCGATGAGGGGGAACAGGTGCTGGTTGATGAAGTCTTCGAAATTCTTCAGCAGCGGCCGGATACCGACATCCCGGGCCGCCGTCATTTTGTACTCGTTGTTGCTCTCCGACAGGGCCTGATTGTTGGTGCCCTTAGACAGATATGACCATCCAGGTAGTTCGTCTGGAGACATCATGAATGCAGTTAGGATTTCCCGAGCATTCAAATCGCACAGGTACTGAAACTCCATATCCTTCCCCCCGCCCGTATCGATAGGCTTCCAATCAATACTTTCATCGACGCCACAACCAAACACTGGCATGCGCCACGAGTTATTGACGCTGTTGATGCTAGCGTTGAACTGTTGCTTGATATTGTGGATGACCTGTGGGTTAGCATCCTCGGACGAAATCACCAGCATGCCGCGAGCGGCGCGGCCTGATTGAAAGTAGAGCTTGTTGTGTTGGGTCAGATTAATGTGCGTGGTCACCGCACTGATGATCGTGTCGATAGGCGTGACGGGATACCCGTCTAGCTCGACGTCTGGAACTGGGTAGCAGTTGTAGACCGACATCTCCTCGGCCGTGAACGCCTGCTTAGGAGTTCCTTCTACCACCTGTACATAGCAATAGTCGCCGGCCTCGTACTTCTCTTTCTCCAGCTTTTTGCCGGTGATTCTGCAAAGAAGGTGGTACGCGTCTTGGCGAACGGACTCTAGGCTATCCTGGTTGGAAGGAGCTGCGTCATAAATCGTTCCCGCATCGACGGCGACGAAGTGGTGGAACTTTTTCTTGCCCGGAGAGTCCGGGTCATCGATCCAGACTTTTTCACAGGCGATTCGTCCGACGACCAAAGCGTTTCGGGCCTGGAGGGCCAGGAACTCGGAGAAAGTAGTAACCATATCTAGGCCCGTCGTTTCGCCACACAGGTTGAGTTTCTTGACGGCCCGGTCGATCTGGACATTGAATTCCTTTTTCTCCTCGGGCGACATCTTGTCCAGCTCGCCTGTATTCGCCTTGATGACGAACCCCGTAGAGAAACGGTCTTCACGGGGGCGCCCGAACGAACTGAGGTGGTTCTGGCGAGCCCTTACAATGTTTGAAACCAACGAGTCCTGGATTGCAATGCGCTTGAGCATTGCGTCCGGGATGAGTCGCATCTTGGCGCGGTAAACGCCACTGTAAGTATTATTGAGAGTCGGGTCGGTTTCGAACGATAGCCTTTCTACGCTATCATTACCCTGCCCGTTAAGGACGTTGAGGATCGATTTGGTGAGACTTGGCTTGTCCTCCCCTGTGCGAACGTACACCATTGACTTGGCCAGGTTCGCAGAAAGTTGCTCCTCGTTGAGCCCCAGTCCGTAAGTCAGGTTGGAGGTGGATTTTGGGGTTCGCCTTTTCATTTTAGCCCGCCGTCAGAATGACCACGTTAGCTTTTTCGGTAGACCGATTTTTGATAGAGAGCGAGTAGCAGGTCCCCCACTTTACATAAATTCCCGTCAGGTCATCGTTTGCCGGGGCGATCGGGTCAAGGCGTTCGGTTTCAGCGGTGTTCCCGTTGGACTTGATTGCCACAGACTGGTCCGTTTCGATGCAGACAAAACGCTTGCTCCCCGAGTAGGCGATCAGCCCGGCCACGCCTGGAACAGCGGTCTCGATAGCAACCGGAACCGTAGAGATGAACTCCACGAAGGTTGATGTCACAGCAGCGGCGATGTAGCTTCCGGTCGTGCTGGGAGAGAAGCCTGCCGATATATCAAAAGTATCGCCAACCTGTAGGCCGGCAGAAGAGTAAGCCAGGAATTGAGAATTTAGGGTCACGGGAACGGTCTCCGAAACTCCGGTGAAAATGCTGCCCGTCGCGCGCGAAAGGGTTAGCGTAGTGGCAGTCGCGGCCAGCACGTTCCATTCCCCTTCGTTCATGGGGTCAAACAGGTGGGGGTCTCCGGTATTGATACCGGGGATGAAGACGTTGTCTCCGACCACCACCGCCCCAAACACGGCACCTGCCGAATGGGTAACGGTTACGGTCTGATTAGTGTTCAGGGTGATCGTGACATTCCCACCTGCCAAGGTAAGGTTTCGGTCGGTACGAAAGTTAGGGGCAGCTCCGGTGCCGGTAAACGCCAATCGATACCGACCATCGCCCAAAGGCGATGCAATGATAGAGAACTGGGACGAGCTATTGATAGTCAGAGCCACCAGTGTCGAGAAAATCACCTTCTCTTGAAGAGGCTGCAAAACGGTTGTAGTTGAGTGAGGAAGGTCTACATCAAGACCTTGCAAGGGTCTCTTCCAGTCAATCAAACGCCTCATCGGGTTGTTGTTTGGCTGAGAGTCTGTGTATGCCAAAGCTTGTAGAGACAGATTGAGAGTGGGCATGGTCTTCCCGTAAGATTACCTTGCTTAGCCCAGGTCCCAGCTCAGCTTCCCGGTCTTCCCAGTCTTGCTGTTGGCCCCCTGTCCGGAGGACTTTTTCTTCTTTCCTGGCTTCTGGGACGAACTTTCTTCCTCGCCGTAATAGCTAAACACGGAACTGCCGTCCGGATTCTCAATACGCATTGGAGGCCTCCCGACCGTGGACACTTCCTCCTCCATGCCTCCTGTCTTGGAGGCGACGTAATTCCGCATCCAGTCCGCGTGCGGTTTAGGAGTTGTTTCAGCTTGGGCTTTCTCGTTCGAGACCGCCAGACCGCCGTCCATGCTAAACACGTTCATCACGATATACCGGACACAGTCCGCGCCGTCATCGTTATCCTCGGAAGGGATGTTGGTGGGTTTCCCGGCTGCGTCGTTTTTCCAGTGGTATTCGACGATGCTTCTGATGAAAGCTTCCATGTGTTGGTCGTCATCAATATCCAAAACGAAGAACAACTCGGGCTCGTCTGTGCCTGGGTTGAGTTTTTTCCTGACGATATTGATACCGCTTACCACAGAACCTGGCTTCTTGGACCAATTCTGTATCTTCCAGCCATTCTTGCGGAACATCTTGTTCATCTTCGGGTCAGCCGTGTCTGGGTAGATTTTTGCCTCCCAGTCTTTGTACGGCTCAGAGACCTCAAGCATCTGGTCGGGGTCAAGCCCCGGCATCATGATTGCGTTCGTGATGAACTGACGAGCGCCGTCCTTGAAACCCAGGCCGAAGGCGAAATTGTGGGTAGACCCCCAGTCGATTCCGCCATTCCACTCCACATCTCTCTGAGCCATGGCGGCCATAAACATGGCCTTGGTGTAAAGCCTCGGCTCGATCCCTTCTGGCAGCTCTCCGAAAACCTTCTCGTAGGCCTCGGCGGGGGTAAGAACATGTTTTTTGCGGTCGAACCGATGATATATCAAACCGGTCGAGGCTGGCTTAAGACAGAGGAGCTGGGCGATACCCATCTCTATGCTGTTGACTTTGATAAGCTGGTCTTGGACGTGTTTGATAGGCTTGAGGAACTTTGATGTGTTCGTTTGTCTGGTAGCCAGATTCCCCTTGCATGCAGAGAACAGCTTGCAATTGGTCATACAGCCGGAATAGGCCATGTCCTCGGTGTATGACTCCTTCTGTTTGAAGGTGAACGAATTGTAGGTATCCTCGTCCACCGTACTACGCTCCTGTGTAGAGCGAAACACCTTCAATTTTGGCAAATCCGGGCGGTGGCGCTTGGGAGGACACGCCTCGGTCACGTCAAGGATGTTGAAGTGCTTTATCTTGAGCCCGGTCTTGTCGGCGTTGTTGATTTCGTCCTGAACGATGCCGAATGCCGTTTTCCTGGTGGAGGTCAGAATGGTTAGCGGGGGGACCTTGACACCATCCCTTCTGGTCAACGGCGTAGGAATATTCTTCGCTTCTTCGTAAGCCTTGATGTTGACGATGATGTCAATCTCATCAAGACACAGAAGGGGTGAGTGCTTCCCGTTTGTCGAGGTGATGGTTGCGACTACGATTTCTGCCTGGTTCTCTACCCTGAAGTAGCCAGAGTGCTCACGCTCAGGGAGCGAAAGGAATTCCTTTTCGGTCAACACCAGGCCCCCTGGGTTTACGGGCCGGTACAGGATTACACCCGTTTTCCTTTTGGAGTCTCCAGCAACAAACCCTCGGAGATGTTGCCTCGACAAAAACTTCTTCAAGTATTTTTGGGCGTTGGTGCTCTGCTCCTCGATGGCCGCGAGGTGGACCACAGAGATATCAAGATGGAACAAGGCCAGGACCTCTACCACGGACTGGGTGAGCGTTTTCCCGGCATCACGGGCAGAATAATACAACACACGCGGGGCCTCATCGCCGGTTGCGGTGTTGGGGTCATAGTGAGCGAAATGGGAATATGTCGCCCAAGCCATATCAAGCGGTGTCGTGTTGGAATCCGGGTCTACAATAGCGTCCGGAAGCTCAAGGTCCAGGTGGACGTAAATCCAGTCCTTGAGTTCCTCCCGCGTATTGCAAATCGTGAATATCGACTCGCGCATCTCGGGGTCGAGCATGTCTTACTTCTCCGAAGCCTTCTTTTGAGCAGCCAGCTCCGCGATTCTCTTGGTGGCTGCCGAAGGCGTTCTTACGAAAGTCTCAAGCGGAGGCAGCTCATCGTCCGAGCGCTCGCTGGATGGCGGGGACTTTTTGTTGTCCTGTCCAGTCAAAGTAGAAATGAGAGCGGCCAGTTCTCTAAGCTGCGTGATGGTCGCTCGATCGGTTGCGCCTTTGAGGCCTTCCTGGGCTGGCGCCAAGAAAGTCACGTCGCCTGTCTGGAGGTATTTTGCTAGGTTGTCTCGATGCTGCTTATTGATAGCCGCCATCATGTCCGCAGCCAGCTGAACCCCCTCCGTGATCGCCATGACCGCCCTGGTCTTCGCGCGTTCCACCGCAGTCGACTGCCACTCTTCTCTGCGGGCGTTCCAATCTCCCTGAACCGCTGCATAAACGAGCTGTCCCAGGCTGATGGTAGGGTTGAGGGCTCGGATTTCGGCGAAGGTCTTGCCGTGCAAGAAGAGGTTGAAAATTTTCTCTGCTACCGAATCCGACAAAGGGAAGCTCGAACTCTCGCCCCTGCTCTTCTTCTCCAAAAAGTAGTCTAAAGCGTACCTCTCAGCTGGCCTTAACCAGTCAAGGTGGCTATCGGCGCTTTTTTCTAGCTGCAGGCTTTCGTTTTTTGGTTGGTTTGACATTGAGTTCGGGAGCCGGTCCCGATTCGAAGATTGGGGCGCCGTTGTATTTGACACATAGCTTCCAGCTGTCCCCTAACAGCGTGCGCACCCACTTCCACAAATTCTGAAAAGAAGTCTTCGAAGGGGGCTTGGCTGGAGGGCCCGTCCAGTCGTATTGGACGAGCTTTTCGCTCACGTCCAGGACGGCTTCGGCCTTGTCGATCTTGGGCATCACACAGAATGGCCAGGAACGAAGTTGAAGCGCCTGGGCCTCGTGAAGAGCGCCCGTCCTCTCGAATAGGTCACGCAAAAGGATGAGCTGCTCCTTGGGCGTTAGCTGAGCCTTCCCAGGAATCTTATCCATTGCGTTTCATCCTTTCATTTATGGCATTCTTGAGCTTGTCAATAGGAGATCCGAAGGGCGGGACGAAGGACGTTGTGAACTTCTCGAAGCTGGCCTCCACCCCTAGAGACTCAGACACCTCAGTCCGGCGGGCTTTTTCGATAAACAGCCGGGTCTTGCAACCTGGGAACCTGGCCCGCAAATGATTCTGGCGCTCGCGGACGTGGGTGGGGGTCCCGTAAATCGAAAACCGAATGTCGTCCGTGGCTCGGACTCCGTCCAAATGGTCGTCGTCCAGAATCGGGGCGTCTGGGCGATCGTCATAGGCCCAAATCATGCGGCAGACCTTGCCGGTAGCGTATGAGGAATCCCATGTAAGGGAATCAACAGAATGCTCCACCAGGCTGATGAATTTGAACTCGTTGGCATCAGTCTTGGTCATCCATCGAGGCGAACCGACATATGTCACCTGCCCAACGTCCTGGCGCTTGTGAATGTGACCGGAAATTACTTTCTTGAACGGGAGCGACCCCGGGTCAACGCCATCTTTTGCGTAAAATGAATCGTGATACTGTGCTCCGTAGAAGGTCTGATGGCAGAGCAACGTGTGCGGGTGGCCTTCGCTCTCATACAGAGCTAGGGCGGCTCGCAAAAAGTCCACAGGGTCTGGATAGTACGGCATGGCCGCTATACCGGGGTACAGCAGCTGCGGGACGTCCACGGTCTTGATGTTTGGGTGGGCGATCATGGCGTGCGGGAACTGGCTCGTGGGAGACACGAGGTCGTGGTTCCCTACCAATGCCACCACCTGGGTTACGGCCTGCAGATTCGTAAACCACCTCGACCAAAATTCAACGCCCCTCGTGTCTATGATGTTGTGGGAATGGTATTGGTCACCCATGAACACCACAGATTCGATCTGGCGGGCGCACACGGTTTCGTAAATGAAGCCCAGCAGAGCCTCACAATCCTTCTGGTGCTCGGGGGTGTAGTGCGGGTCCCCGATTAGAAGACTGAGCATGGCTTTACGGCTCGGATTTCGCTCGCCGGGACGAAGATGAATTCGCCTTGGACTCCCTCTGCGGTCAAACGCTTCTTCGACTCCGGCTGGTTCCGCAATTCAGGGTTGACGTAAATGACTGCGCCGGCTTTCAGCTCAGGGTATGCGTCATTCCCGGGCTTGAAATCGAGCACGACCTCCAGCGTGGCCAAAGCCCCGGTAGAGATAGCGAAACCTTTAGCGGGGTCAGGCTTCGTGATCACGAAAGGTCTACAAGCAACCACGTTGTTTGTCGTATAGATAGCGTTTCGGTCCATTATTCCTCCTGATTGGTTTCTGGGATGACGCCCTTGAGCCGCAAAATCTTCCGCTCGAACACAGACAACGTTTCGATGGCCTTCGCCAGCGTGAAGCTAAGCTCGGCTCGCTCCATCTGGACGTCCGGGCGCACGTCTTCTCCGGCGTCCATCATCAACCCGCCCTGACGAAGACCGCTATTCCCCGTTGACATGGCACGAGAAGAATGTCCGCTTGCATAGTCGCCAGTCGAAATCACGCTGGCAGCGGCCATGAGGTCGGCTATCTCGCCTGTCGTGGTCCTATTCTTTTCGGGAGTCTCGTGGTTCACGAAGTCCGCCATATCTGAAAAATCATTTGACATCTGCCTGCTGTTGAATTTGTTGGCCCGATAGAGCTTTCGCTTGTCGCTCGGGTAGAAATGGATTACGGTCTCGGAATACGCATCGATCACGTTGCCCGTCATTCGCCCAATCGCCACGGGAGCGAACACGTCAGGGGCATCTGAGGGAACAAACTTGTCTACCGCCGCTATCAGCCCCTCTGAAGAAATCTGAATCATATCCAGGAACGACAGATGGGACTTTGGCATCTTGTTCCAGAAGATTTTGCTGCGCGAGATGGCCAAGGGTAGATTCGTCTCTACGATTTTGGTCCTTAGCAGCCCGATTTTTTCGTACAGCTCTACCAGCTGGGGGACCTCCCGAAGCTCTGGGCTGCGCATCACGAAAGTGGCGAACGGGAAATTGATTTTGAAGAACAATAGCTGGCGCCAGGCCTTGGATTTAATTGCCAGAGAGATGCTCTCGGTAAAGGTCGACTGTCGCTCACGGAAGTACGGGCGAGCCGTCAGGACGTTCTTCTTCACGTCGACAAAGTAATCACAAAAAGGAGCGTAAGCGCTCCGCCCCTGGTCTCGTTCAATCAGGGCCAGCTTGAATTCGTTCTCCAGCCGGCACAGCTCAAGAATATTCGCCTCCCTCGCTATCGAGGCCTTCTTGCCCTTGGCTCCCCCGTGGCCCTTAATCAGCTGCTCAAGGTCAGAAGCGAACGAACGGAAATGTTCGTGTGCGATATCGTCCATATCAATATGAGTGTTACGCGACATTGATTACCTTGGTCTGCTTTCTGGGGAAGACGGAATCAAAAATCCGGCGGCGCTCCTCGGCGTGTTTCCTGAGGACACCGATGTTATCGATCCCGTAGTCCACGTAGTTGAACTTGTTTTTTCCAGGAGGCTTCCTGGTCCCCCGCCCAATACTTTGCCGAATCCGGTTCTCAGAGGTCAACCCGATCAGGTCGTAAATTACGGTAGGAGTCTTGATATCTGTTCCGATTCCGATACAGGAAGTGCCCACCAGAATATCTAGCTCTCCAGCGTCGAATTTAGATACCAACTCCATCGGGTCGGACTTGAAGAACTCCTCGGGAATCTCTTTACGCTGGACAGCGTTCAGACCTCCGTGAGCGAAACCCACCCGCAACTCCTTGATGAATGGGTACAGTCGTGGGAATTGGGAAACCTCGTCAATCAGCACGAGCGGCTTGTAGCCCTTTACCATCCCCTTGTGGACCAAATTGGCGACATGGGGGTAAATCAGCGGGTTGGCGTGCAGGTGCTCCCGATTCATCTTGATAGCGTCTGTAGAGTAGAACGACGAATCGGAGTACACCATAAACTGGACGAAGTTAGGTTCGGCCAGGTAGCCTCCGTCCACGGCTTGCTCCAGGCTCATCTCGTAAACGATTCGACCGATGATCCCCTCCAGCACGAGGTCGAGGCCGTCATGTCGTTCCGGGGTCCCCGAGAACGAAAACCGATATGGAGCCTCGCTCAGCAGCTCTACGGCGATCTTCGAGACCGACTCGGCAGGGATGAGGTGGCACTCGTCAAAAGCCACCACCGGCTTCGCCCTAAGCTTCTCCTCGTGTTCGGAGCCCTTCTCGATCATCATCAAGGACTTAGAGACCGCAACCACAAAGTGTTTGGAGCTTTCCTTTTTGCCGCCGAAGAACTTGCCCACCTTGCCTACACCGAAGTGGTGGACCATGTCGGAGTAAAGCTGGTTCGCGATCGACAGGGTCGGAGTCACAATCACCGCAGGGAGCCCCAGAGCGAGCAGGATGCGATTGATCACCAGACTCTTGCCGGACCCCGTGGGAAGCGAAACGGCCCCGTGGCGCGCAGCCAGGAGTGCTTCCATGGCGCCCTGTTGGTAGGGGCGCGGCTCGTACGGCTGGTGGGCCAGTTTTATGGCCCTGGCGCCTGGCATCGGGAAATCGGCGATAACCGGCTCGCCGTACTTTTCGGACAACCGCTGGGCCAAGCCGGCGTGGGTCCAATACCCGCTCGCATCCTGGAACACGCAGGTCTTGTTCACCTCCGAGGCCAGCTGGCGGATTTTGTCGTTCAGCGCTTCGAGCCCGTGTTTCTTGACAAACCAATGGCTTTGGAGTTTGTCGTCGGGGAGTTTCGACACCCGACGCCACACGCCAAGCTCGTACTGAATCTTGCTGTCTTTGTACGCCAATAGCCTGCGAACGTCATCAATGTCAATCGATAACGGCAGGCGACAGACGGTAGGACTCTCTAAGACAAGCGGCACGATATGTATCGTACCACACGATTAACCGGATTTCAAGCCTTCTTACGCTCGAAACGTCGTCCGATCTGTTCGTACTCGATATACAGGTGAGCGCCGCAGGTGACGCACACGTGCTTCTCCTGATTGCCGACCGAGGAGCCTACCCTCTCGGTCTTTTGATGGGTGCAGCCCCACGCTTCGGTGGGAAGCTCCCTCTTGGCCTTTGCGCTGTGTCCCAGGTCTCGTACCCCTTGCTTCGTAAACTTGCTCATGATTTCTGTTTCTCCAGTTGTTTTTGTTCCGCTATGTATGCTTCCCACTCTGGCGCTGTTCTGTATCCAGGCATCCGGCACCCAGGCATCCACCTCAAATGCGCGTTACCACTCAGTACCGCAGTTTTGAAAGCGTCAACGAATTTATCCGCCTCCGCCTGGACTTGCTCCTCGGTCATTGAGAGTTTACAGTGAAAATTCAAATGGTCAAACATTGTTTTTGACACACCTCTGATACCGAACTCTCCGATAAATCCTGTGGTGATTCTGCCAGAGCGAGTTTCGTGACCGCCCCACAGATCAAGGGGGTGCTGGTCTCGAAAGTCCCCTTTTTGGAACCTCGGGTCTTCGCGGTGGCCCAACCCCACCCACACATCAGGCGCCGACAAGGCGATTGGCACCTTCCAGTCGTCCTCTTGCCACCCTGGGAGCCACGAGCAAAAGCCTCGAACGTAGTCGACAGCGTCAGGGTTCTTTTTCGCAGCTTTCGCCCGGTCGTACCGGTACATGGCCACGGCCCCCCAAAACTGCAAGCGGGCTACATCGTCTTCGAGCTTGATGTGGCGCTTCCAAAACTGCTCGGCTTCCTGCTTGGTGGCTGGCAGCTCCTTGTGGCGGAAGTTTGGGTAGATATTCCAGTAGGCATCGAACCAGGCCTGATCCTCGGCCGAAAGCGCCAGGGAAGACTTTACCATCCAATGCTCGAACACGTTGTCCGTTTCCAAAACGAAATCCATGCTATAAACCTTCTTGAGGCCGAAGGATGGGTCGTTACTGCACTTTATGTAGCATTCACAGGTGTTTTTGACAACATCTAGGTTATACCGAGACACAGCCCCGAGGAAGGCGGTAAGGCACCTGGAGCGTTTTTTGAGGTACCCACTCGCCGGCCACTCAGCAAACAGCCGCTCGAAAGCTTCAATATTGGGGTCCGCTGCCTTCGGCAAAGGGGCCTGCAATCGCTCTACAGCCTCGTTGTACTCTTCTTGGGTGTTCGGGGGCAGGACGACCGATTCGGCGCCCCAGGGCTCGTCTGCGCGTTCTCCGCGCATGATGGCGGGCTTCTGGCCCGCACGAACAACGATTCGTTTCTGTGCCTGCAGGTCCGAAAGAATCTGGGCCACCTCGGAACGTGAAAGGCTGTACTCTTTGGCAAGAGTAACCTCGGACACCCGAGCTATTTCGAGCCCGTCTGGTAAAATACACTCAAACAATTCCTGAGCGGAGGTCATTGAGACTCCTCGACGGCAAGCAGCTCTGACATATCAAACCGCAACTTAAGAGGAGGCTTCCTCCCTGTAAACATATCTGGCACACCCTCAATCGCTCGAACACGCAGGGTTTTGGGACATATCTTCCAAATCTTTTCGGTCAAACCGATGGTCACCGCGCTGGTTTTTTCCGCCACCTCCGGGACGAATTCCGCCTGCCCATCACTATCAATCATCGTGGAAAGATAAAGCATTAGCCATCGACCGGCCGGGGACAGCTTCAGGTCTTTGAGTCGTGAAAAGAGAAACAATGGGACCCTGGGCAAGGGGACTTGGGGAGGTAGCTCTCGTAACGGCCCCTTATAAGTCGCCGTGCTTACACCGACTATCTTGGCCACCTCCCTTATTGGCAATTGGGTCTGCAACTGAACTATCGCGGCTAACCGGGCTCCAGGAGAAGTTGGCCAAGACTCATTGGCCTTGCGCATTAAACTGTAACTCAAAAACGGTTTCTGTATCATGCCAAAGAGTCTATCACGGGCAACAAAAAGGGTCAAGAGTCTTGTTTTAGTGTACCGTATCCAAAACATCAGAGCCACTGCAGCTTTTGTATTAGACTGTGGCGCCTTTTGTTGTAGCGGCCATTTTCCGCATATAAGGAACGCGCGCGTCAGATCCGGATCTAATTAAGACTACCTCAGAACTCAGAGACTATAAAGGCTCCCTTGAATTCCGAGGACTTTTTTTTTGAATTTTTCTGGGGAAGTCCAAGTGTGCGAAAATTCACATACAGTCCCTTTCCGAGCAAAAACTCCGACCCCCAAAATGATGGGCGCGCTGCCGTGCGTCAGCGTCATTTTGATATCTGTTTTCCAGGATTGGCGGGAAATATTTTCTGCAAAGTGGGGCTTGCGGCTGACACGGGGCTCTGGTATACTCAACACCTATGGCTTCTACTATCAAATCCCATGCCGCGTTCAAGACCGTTCTTCCCAAGGGTGACAAGCTAGACAGAAAAATTCTGGACACCCTGAAAACCGTAGCCGAAGTGGTCGGTGGAACGCTGGGGCCGTGCGGTCGCCCGGTGCTAATCGAGCGCTCCGAAGACGGTATCCCGCCCGTCGTGACCAAAGACGGCGTGACCGTGTTTCGGGCTCTCGGCTTCGAGGACGCCACCTCCCAGTGTTTGCTGGAGGTCACCCGCGATGCCTCGGTGAGAACGGCCGATAGCGCTGGAGACGGAACGACCACAGCCACCATTCTGGCTGAAGCTTTTGTGCGGCACACCCTGCAGTATTGCAAGGACCACAAGAGCCTCTCACCCGCGAAGGTGGTGCGAGAAATCCAGGCGACGTTCCAGAACGTCATGAGGCCGGAGCTGGAACGACTGGCCGTGAAGTATTCGCTCGACGATGAGGGACTACAGGGGCTCTGGAACGTGGCGAACATTTCCGCCAACGGAGACTCCGCCCTGGCCGACGCCGTCATCGATTGCTATCAAATCTGCGGAGACGACGGCAATATCACCGTCGCCGACGGCAACGATGGACAGGGTTCTCGGTACGAGCCTGAGAAAATCGAAGGGTATCCTATTGCTATGGGGTACGAGTCTTCGTGCGGCCGGCTGTTTCCGATTTTCATCAACCGCCAGGACACCCAGCAGTGTGTGTTGGACCGGCCGATTTTTATCCTGTACTTCGGGCGGTTGAACGAAAGCCAGTCCGCGATTGACCTTCTCAACCAGATTCAAACGGCGTGGGAAAACCATGAACTTGCTACCCCCAATGTCGTGTTCGTGGCGACGGGGTTTTCTGACCAGGTGGTGGCAGATTTCGCCGGCAACTGGCTGAACGGTGAGGCCATCAACGTGTTTCCTCTGGCCTGTCCCGACAGCCCCCAAACCAACGGGTCGCGGAATTTCATGGACGACCTTGCGGCCGTCACGGCTGCCACAGTCTTCGACCCGATCACCAAGAAGCTGGAGACAGCGACGCTAGGGGACCTGGGGAACATCGAGCTGAAGGGCGTAGAGAACCCTGAAACGTTGGAGACGAAGTACACCTGGGAGCCCCGGGGCGTCAAGCATTTTGAGTGCTCGCGCTATCGCAGCTCAATCGTGGGCTTTGCAGACGAAGAAATCTTGATTGCCCGCCAGGATGTCGTTCGCGCGCGGGCTGAGCACGAGTCTTCCACGCTGGATGCCGTTTGGACTCGCGAACGGCTGGCCAAGTTGACGGGAGGTATCGCTCGGCTCAAGGTGATGGGCAGCTCAGGTGCCGATATCTCCGAGCGTCGCGACCGAGCCGACGACGCGATTTGCGCTGTCCGGGGCGCAATCAAGTATGGCACCCTCGTGGGCGGTGGTTGGGCTCTTGCTCGGCTGGCTATGGTGTTGCCTCAGTCCGAGGTCAACAGCGCGATCCTGCGGCCGGCGCTTTTGCGCCCGGCGGAGACGCTGTTCGCCAACGCTGGGTTTTCTACGGAAGAGAGCCGAGGTTTGATACTGCCCGTACTCGCGTCCACGGAGCACGGCGACCCGAACCAGGCCGTGGTGTACGACCTGAATTCTGGGCGCCACGTAAGAGGCCTGGCGGCCGGGCTGCTCGATTCGTATTCTGCGGTGTTTGAGGCTCTGAAGAACTCCATTTCGCTGGCGTCGCTGTTGGGCACCCTTGGAGGGACCATCGTTCACCCTCGCGACAAGTCATTCGACATGCAGGACGCCAAAGACGCAGCTGAATTTGCAAGAATGATGAGCGTCAACCCGGCTGACGAACGGCCGTAAGTGGAGAGGATTAGGTTGCCGCTCTTCAAACTGCGCTGTGGTCGGTGCGAGAAAGAAAAGAAGGTCATGCGTGACAGCCCTCCCAAGGAGTGTTGCCCTTGCGGTGGAGAATTCCAGCGGGCTGGGAATGGGCCTTCTTCCCAGGTGGTGGAGAGACTGGACAACGGCCTGATGCCCAAGCCGCTGGAGCGCTTGGTGGACGCCGAACGCTTGCACCAAGAGCGTGCGGACAACGCCGAGTCGGGCGCGGGACGCACGCAGGGGCTGCGCGGTCGAGATGTCTAACGTTCGCCTTAAAAAGCTGTACGGGGGCCGCTTCAGGTCTTTCAAGCAGCCTTTTTCCATCGACCTCCCCGATACGGGGATGGTACTGATCTCTGGCTTGAACCAGGATACCGGAGACCCGAGCGGGGCCGGGAAGTCTTCCCTCGTTCTGGCGATTTCGTACCTGTTCGGCGGCTGCCCTTTTCCTGGAACGGAGCTTCAGAACAGCGAAGACGACGAGCCCTTCCTGGTTGGTGCCGTTTTAGAGAATGAGCACGGCCAGTGGACCGTAGAGAGGCAGAAGGGCCTGCGCATTACGCCGCCCGGTGGCCCGACGATGAAGGGGAAGATAGCCGAAGTCGAGCTAGATGCTTTGTTCGGCATGGACGAGAAGACCCGAGCCATCACCACCTATCGGGGCCAGAACGAGGACGGGCTATTTATCTCGATGCCTGACGCCGCGAAGAAGGAATTTCTTTCTTCCGTGCTGGGGCTCGAAGTGTTTTCGAGCATTGCTGAAGAGGCTTCTGCTAAGGCCAAGTTTTTACTTCAAGAACAGTCGAAGCAAACTGGCGTTCTGGAGGAGGCTACGCGGTCGTTGAGCCTGGACGAACAGGAAGTCCGACCGATAGACGAACTACAGGCCGAGTCTGCATCCTTGGCTGGACTGATTGAGCAGCTCGATTTGGCCAAGACCGAAAATCAAAGCCAGCTGGAGGAGCAGGACCGACGCTGGGAAGAAATCTACCAAAAGATTCAAGAGACCCAAGCCGCCATCGTGGCCAAGACCGCCAAGGTAAAAGCCAAAGCGCAAGAAAAGCGAGACGCCCTGAACGTTGCGTGGCGTGAAGCCTTTGTGACCGTTGAATCTGACTCCATCAATGCTCTGCTCAACGAAAGAACGATGGTTCAAAAAGACCTGGCCGAGGCGGCCAAGGAAGACACCCAGGCTTCTCAGGCTCATGAACGCAAGCGCGCCGACATCAGGACCAAAATCGCCTTGCTCGGGGTCAAGGTAAGAAAAATTCCCGAGGTCGAGGCGAGCATCAATACCCTGGACGCCGACATAAAAGCCCTAGAGGCAAACGTCTGCTCGACGTGTAGCCAACCCTGGCTGACGGACAGTTTGCCTGGAATACTGGCTGGCAAAAAACTCGAACTGGAGGACAACAAGAAAGCTCTCCAGGCCCTTTTGGTTGAGAAAGACCTGTGTTCTGAACTCTCTGGCCAGTTGAAGTCCATGTCTGATTGGCCTCCGAGTGAAAAGGCGCTGTCCCTGCAGGGGCGCCTGGATGGGCTGACGAAATGCCTCGAAGTAGAAAGCAAAGCTGTTGCCGGGGTGACTGCGGCCAAGGCCAAAAAGGTGAAAGAAGATATCGCCGCTTTGGATGAAAAGGAAACTCAGGTCATCGGCTCGCAAACAGCTCCGCTCAATGAGCAGTTGGCGCTGCTTACGGCAGAAAAGACCGCTCTGAGTAAGACGCTGGCTGACGGAGGGCGACTGAAATGCTCCCTCATTGATAAGGCCTCGGTTCTGCAAGCTCAGAAAGCGGGCATAGACCACCGCATCGAAGCGCACAAGGTACAGCAGAAGCTGTTGCTCAAGAAACGGGAGAGAGTAAGCGCTCTTCAACTTGCGGCTGACCAGCTGGCAGAAGAACTCCACCTTGAGCAGGACGTCGCTGCTTTGGTGGGGAAGAACGGATTCCTGAATGTGATTTTCGACGACGTCCTGGCGGAGGTGGCTGCTTCCACCAACGAGATTTTGGCTGGCATCGCCAACGTCAGACATATCGTGGTCAGCTTTGATACAGAGGACCCCACCAGGATCGTCCCGATGGTGTCGGTCAGCGGAGAATCTCGTCCCCTTCGTTCGTATCTGAGCGGAGGTCAACAGTCGGCCGTCAAGCTCGCCCTGGACCTCGGGCTCGGAGCGGTGGTGGCGAAACGTCGGGGCCGGTACCCAGGATTTCTGGTGTTGGACGAGAGTTTCGATGGGCTCGGCCCCGTTGCCCAAGAGAGCTGTCTCGAAGTCCTTTCTGCCGCTTCCAAAGACAGATTGATATTCGTCATTCAACACGCCGATCGGTTTGCTGGCATGTTCGACGAGGTAATTCACGTCAAGTTCGTTGACGGAGAATCGTTTATCGGCTCATGAAAAAGACGTGCTCTAAATGTAAAATTTCTCAAGATGAAACGGAGTTTTACCGCCATCGCGCTCAATGTAAGAAGTGTAAGAGAAAGTACCAAAAATATTATCAAGAAAATAATATCGTGCGGTATGAAGAATACCAAAAGGAGTATAAAGCAGCGAATAAATCTTCTAGAGCAGCGAATCAAAAGGAGTATCACAGAAATAAAATGGAATCAGATCCAGTCTATAGGACTAAAAGGAACATCCGTCACAGATTCCGTCAAGCACTTAAAGGCGGATTCAAGTATGGCTCGTCCGTCAAATTGCTTGGCTGCACCGTACAGGAAGTGTGGGACCATCTTTGTTTCTTGCTCCTTCCAGGAATGACTCCGGACCACCACCCTTTGACAGGAAATTCGAAGAATGGCTGGCACATTGACCACATCGTTCCTTTAGACAGTTTTGATCTTGAGGACCCGATTCAACTAGCAAAAGCTTGGCACTATACCAACCTACAACCCCTCTGGGCTATTGACAATTTCAAGAAGGGGAGTAAAACAGGGACCTTGACATTGAACCAGTGTCCGGTTAAACTTCTTTCAACAACCGAGGAGATCACAATGGCCCTGACTATTAAAGACATTAGAACGATCCAGGACTTCGCTCGCAAGCGGTTTGTCGGGCAGCCGGCCCGCGCTCGCCTTGAAGAAACTGGCGAGGCGCTCTCGCCAAGCGAGTTGGCAACCATTGCCAACATAGAGGCAACTCTGAATTTTCTCTCCGAGAAGGGTGTCCTTCAAAACGCTGACCGATTCGGTGTGGAATTCCGCACTATTGATTCGGAAGTCATCGACGCAATCGCATAGAAAGGGAACAATGGCCGACAAGAAGGAAAAGCAGTACAAGAAGTTTCAGACACTGGACGAGGAGTGGCGCACCAACGCTTTGACGAAGTCCGAGCCTGACCTGAACAAGGCGATTCGCGATGTGGCCGTGCAGTCCATCGTGCTTGAGCTGGCGAAGGAAGCTGACCAGGACCTGGCCGCTGCCAAGGAGGCCGTGAAGACTGCTTCCGAGCAGTACAAGGAGGGCAAGAAGCGTCACTCTATTGAGATCGAGTTCCTGGTGGAGTGTCTTCGTTCGCGAGGCGCGAACATTCCTTCGATCGACGAGTTTTTGGAGGGAGTGAAGGCCGACCTGGTTTAATCGAGAAGGTAATCTGTGGGGATGCCGCTGATTACCCCGACGAAGCAGACGCTGAAACGCTATGGCTTGTCGCTTGAAGAATGGCAGGCCATGGCGGAGAAGTACAATCATGCGTGTGCAATTTGTAAGACTGAGCCCAAGAAGGGGCGCCTTCACATCGACCACGAACACGTGAAGGGATGGAAAAAGATGGCACCATCTGAACGCAAAAAACATGTAAGGTGCCTTGCATGTTTCCGATGCAATGTGTCGTTTATAGGCCGTGGAATAACAATTGCTCGGGCACAGGCCGTTGTTGACGTACTCGCAGAATATGCTTTGAAGCACCCAGGAAGGACTATTTAATGGCAACAGATGACGGCTGGTCGTTCAGCGATTACGGATTGGCGGAAGAACCGCCGCAGCAACATTTTGCTCCGGAGTTTCCGCCACACCGATTCCCGGAGGTCGAGCCTGAGGAGGCTTATAACCCTCTGCAGCATGAATCGGCCCTCGACCAGGAGATGTCCGAAGCTGAGCGTCGCCTTCACAAGGCCTCTCTTTACCGTCAGTTTTTGACAGGTAACGTATTCTCTGGAGACCAGGACCAAGAGACGCTGGAGGTAGAGGCGGAGTTCCGAGAGTTCGCTAGGTTCCGTCTGGGGAAGCTGTTGGGGATCTCTTCGAACAAAGCCGACCCCACAACTGGCTTCAGCGAAGCGGACGTCAAGGTCCTGCGGTTCCTGATAGAGAGCGTGATGGACAACGCAAAGGTTCGAGCGTCTTTGGGTCTCGGCGGGGCGCCGGCAACAAAGCGCCCCAAGCCCGAGCTGACGAAGCATGTGGTCCAGCCACAAAACCCCACCTTGCGGCCCCGCCCCCAGCCGGAGAGCGCAAGGCCGCGCCAGCAACAGAACGTCCGGCAACAGCCCCAATCGCAGCCCCAGCAGACTCCTCCCCCCAAGCGACCCCAGGGTCCCCTGCGGACCCAGCCGCCCGCCCAGCAGCAGCCCAAGAAGGACTGGAGCGTGGCCCTTCCGGACGACACCCTGATTCAGGAGAACGGACGGACCTTCAAGGCGAAGTGGGTCCAGATGGGGCAACACGAGTACGGAGACGCCGTGGCCGCCCGCCTGGAAAAGCTGCAGCCGGGAGAAGCAACAAGGCTGTCAAACGGGATTCAGGTAGTGAAGACGGAGGGGGAAGAGTTTTTCAAGGTGGTGCTTCGGGACCTGACACCGCAGGTGAAGGGTGAGGGAGGGTTCCCTACTCCAACAGCGGCTCAGTTGTCAATGGCTACTCAAAATATAGCTGCCGAGCAGGTGCAGAACTTCGCCCCGAGCGGTAGCGGGGGCGGCATGACTGGTCGCGCTGCCTCAATCGTTGCACAAGTATTTGCAGAGGAATAAATGAACAAGGAAGAATTGGTCCAGCAGCTACATAACGCCCAGGTCGAGGTTGCTCGACAGGCTCCCCCAATTGGTGAAGGAGCAACTACGGTTAAGGTCGACCTCGCAAAGGCGATGGAAACGCCTCGTGAGAGAATCAAGCCATGTTTGCCTGAGGGGTATCGGTACCCCCAGAAATACGAGTTTGGCACACGCACCGAAGGGTTGTCGGCTGAGTGTGTCGCCGTCGGGGAGCACATCAACGAACAGAAGTTCAAGGCCACCCCTATCGAGGAGAAGGTCGAAAGTTTGACGGCCCAAGTGGCGATGTTGAGTCAACGGGTAGCAGATTTGACGGTGTTTGTGGCCAAGATCAATCACAATAACAACAAAAAGGAGACCGAATAATGTCCGCAGGTTCCAGTATGCGTCGTGGGGTCGAGGCCGCCCAGAATCAGGCCCTCAAGAAGCCGTCCGCAGTCGAGCGTCTTGACAATCTCGAAGCCGCTTTCAAGCAGCTCGTGGAGTCCATCAACGAGAACTTCAAGGCAGACCGTCAGGTTCGCGAGTCCATCGTGAAGACCCTTAATGCGGTCACCGATTTGGTGGGCGAGGAAAAGGTTCAGGCTAAGCTCCAGGAGCGCGACCTGGCAGAGCTGGAGAAGCGGGCTGACGATGCCGAGCAAGCGCTCGACAAGCTGGTGACCGACGGCCGAGTCGTCGAGTCTCTGTCGTTCTCGGACAAGACGGTTGTCATCAAGGTTCGGCAGCTGAAGGACGGCGTGGTGATGCCTCCTCGCCACCTGATTCTCCCCCCAGACGGACTCACCGAAGAGGTCCGCAACCTTCTCCCCGGCACCTCTGCTGGAGAGTCTCTGAGCCTGGCTGACGGAACCACGGTCGAGATCCTGGCCCTGTTCGAGGCCGTTGAGGTTCCCGCTGAGACTCCCGTCGAGGTTGCTCACCCGGACGCGATTATCCCGCCGGCTGTCGGGACTACCGATTTTGTGGAGGTCAAGGCCCCGATTGAGGTTACGGAAGTAAAGGCGGAATAGTCTTGGCCGGGACCAAGAAGCCACAGCGCGCGCCTGAGTGTCCGCGCTGTGGTAAGGTCATGGGCAAGAACGGGTTCGAGAGGGACGGGAAACAGAAGTGGAGGTGCTTCAAGGGTTCCAATTCTGGAGACGGCGCTAGAGGCGAAATCTGCTATTCTGGCGTCAATGTGGCGGCTGACGATCCCAAGAAAGCTCCTGCGGACTTCAAGCTGCAACTGTCGGGGAATTTGTTTGTCATTACGGGTGCCCAAAATGGCACCCCTGTGGTCGGAGAGTTCCTAGAAACTTTGAAGGTCGTGGCCGGCGCTCGGAAGGCCCAGCTGGTGGTCGTTCCGATGCGATATCGAAACCCGACGTCTACTTGGACAGCTTCCCAGGCTGGAGACGAAGTGTGGGCCGAAGAGGTTATTCCTTACTTGTGCAACCAGCGCCGCGTTTTAAGCAAGCACTTGGTTTTGCTGGGGGACGCAAAGGTGCAGCCTACGGCGACGGACCCTACTGCGGGCTTTGACGGCGTCACAGGAGAGAAATCGGCCATCCTGGCTCACACCAAGGTGGCTCTTCGGTCTGTGCCGCAGTTGGCAAGCCATGGTGGCCCCAAAATCATGGTCACGACTGGCTCTGTCACCAGAGCCAACTACACAGACAGCCGCGCCGGGGCCCTTGGAGAGTTCCACCATAGCCTGGCCGCCGTTATCGTAGAGATCACCGGGTCAGGCGGGTTTCACATCAGGCACCTTCACTGGGACCCTAAGCGGAAATCGGTCGTTGACCTGGACGTGGAATACTTTGCCAGTGGGAAAGTCACGAAAGCCCCTCGGGCTCTCGCTTTGATATGCGGCGATCTGCACGTTGGCTCTGTTGACCCAGGCGTGGAGAAGGCCACCTTCGGAAAAGGAGGCATGATGGAGCGTCTCCGACCTCTAAACCTCGTCCTTCACGACACCTTTGATGGGATTAGCGTCAACCCTCACATGGTCAATCCTTTTGAGAAGCTGCGGAGGCAAAATTCTAAGCTCTCCAACGTTCGAGAGGAAGTCCAACGGTGTATTTCATACGTTCGCGAAGTCACGCCCGAAGACTGTACGGCAGTCGCTGTGGCAAGCAATCATGATTCGTTCCTGTCTAGGTGGGTCGCGACTAACGACTGGCGCACGGACCCAGAGAACGCTGAATACTACCTGGAATTGGCACACAAGATGGTGAAGCGGGGTACCGGGAACGCTGTAGCGATTGCCTTTGAAGGCTCAGGAATTCACATACTGTCTCCGGACGAGTCTTTCCGCCTTGCAGGAATCGAGCTAGGGATGCACGGCCATTTGGGCCCAAATGGCGCCAAGGGGTCTCTGAAGAATCTTTCGAAGATCGCCCAGAAGTCGGTAACAGGCCACTCTCATACGGCCGGCATCATTGGTGGAGCGATCGCGGTGGGAACCTCCACGACATTGAGACTTGGCTATAACGTGGGTCCTTCTTCTTGGGGACAGGCCCATTGTTTGCTGTTGGCGAACGGCAAGAGGCAGCTCGTTTTCATCGTCGATGGTAAGTGGCGTATTTGAAACGCCCCAGTTGCGTGTCCGAAACCGCCCGTTGCGTAAACTACCCAGCTCTGCTATACTTATCCGGTGATTGCAGAAGCTGAGCTTGTAGAAGGTATCAAAAAGACGTACGCAACGATACAGACGTTGTCGTCGAAGCTTGACCGCAGCCGGGCTGTTCTTACCAAACACGGAGCGATTTTACTGTCCGCCGAGGCTAATTTGGCGTCGGTAAAAAGTGACGCACGCGAGACACTCAACTCGGAGGTCATAGACCTGGGGCGCTACAAAAGTTGCCGCAAGCAAATTGCGGATATAGGTGCCTTCATCGACGAAATCCGAATCAATATCGGCAACGCTGCAGTCGAGGTGGAAGGCACCAGACAACAACTGGAGGGCGCCAAAGCTCTGTATTCTGAGTTGGTGAAAACCTTAGAGAACCCAAAACTTGCGACCGTACTTCCGATGGAGCGTCCATGAGCGATGAGCGTCTAACTGCAGATCCCGATTTCATCTTGTTGAAGCGTTTCGGATACAGCATTCAAAAGCTTGAACAGAGATACCCGGACGGCTGTCCGGCGCATATCATCGCCCCGGCGCTGGGCCTCACCGAGGAAGAGCTTGTGGCCAAACACGAAGAGATCGTCGTCAAGCTTCGCGCCCTGATGGGAGCATAATGAGCTTCAAGGCGTTTTCGACTCCACACTGTCACCCCCTTTCTCTCGACTCTGGAGCCACCCCTGCTGCGTTTGCAAAGCGTGAAGTGGAGCTAGGCTCCGGAAGTATCACCTGCACCGATCACGGGTCACTGGCAGCAGCTTATGAGGTCACGAAGCTTGCCAAGAAGCACAACCTGCTGCCCTGTGTGGGGCTCGAAGCGTACGTGCGTGACGACAATTGCCCAATCCTTGGGAGCCTTGGGGTCGCAAAGACAGACACTATCCCCAAAGGAATGGACAAGGAGGCCTGGCTTGCCGAACATCCTGACGGTTCGTACTTCGAGTATTCCAAATACCAACACCTGACCCTGGGGTTTCGGGACTACGCCGCGTACCTTACCGGCGTTCGCCTGCTGTCTGACGCCGACGCCCGAGCCGAGCGGCATGGGTCCGAGCTGAAGCCATTGTTCGCCTGGGACCAAATCGAAGAGCTGGCCTCAAAAAATGTAACGGCGACTTCGTCCTGTTTGATAGGGATGGTTGGGCGCTTTCTGTTGGAGCACAACAACGAGGACGCGGCAGAGGCATACTTCGATCGACTCAATCACTTGTTCAAGGGCCGATTCTACGTGGAGGTCTTCCCTCACGAGTGTACCCACAACTGGACCAACAAGGTGTTTTTGGAAGTGGAGGCTCCCGAGGGGAAGCGTCGCCTCCCTTTCCATACCGGGAAGAAGCTGCGTACCAACAGAAACGAGCCCAAGGGCATTTCTGCAGAGGACCTGGCAGCGGTGTTCAAAGGTGGTGGTTACCAGACCCTGCATGAGATTTGCCACTACCGGAAGTGGGAAGCCCTCCCGGCTCCTGTGAAATTGTTGAGCGTCGAGCGTATCGAGGGCTTCATCGAGAATGAATGCGACCCTTACGGGAATACGGACGTCCAGATCAACGTCAACAAATTCGTCCTTAGGCTTGCAGAGAAGTACAACGTGCCGGTTCTGCCTTCTGACGATAGCCACCTCGCGACACCTGACGAGAAGAGCGTCCAGGACGTTCGTTTAGCGCAGCAGGGCGATTGGCGCTTTCACAAGGCGTACTATCGGATGTCGTCTGACGACGCTTACCCTTATTTTAGGGACAAATTGGGTATCTCGCCCAAACAGTTTGAGAGTTGGATTGACAACTCCCACGAGTGGGCCCAGGGGTTCAAGGGGTTCAAGTTCGACGGAACCCCAAGCCTCCCCAAGAAGTTCTATCCCTCTGACACTCTGGCTCACCTGAAGGCTTTAATTCAAAAGCATGGGAAGTTCCCACGAGGCGATAAAAGGTACGTGGAGCGTCTCAAAAAAGAAATTGAGATGGTTCACAGGAACGGGAAGATTGACCTCCTGCCGTACTTCTTCAGCGCAGAGGAGTGTACGCGGCTGTATTCCAATCAGGGCATGCTGACCGGATTTGCTCGTGGCTCTGCAGGGGGTTTGTTGATTTCGTATCTGCTGGACATCACCCAGCTGGACCCGATTCGGTATGAACTGTCAATGGAGCGTTTTTTGACTACTGACCGTGTTCTGTCGGGGAAGCTCCCAGACATCGACCAAGACCTTACGTCCCGCGAGCTGTTGGTAGGCCAAGAGACGGAAGTGGTTGAATTTGAAGCAGAGGATGGTACACTCCACATCCTGCCCGAGTGGTTCAAAGTGGAGACGGACCAGGGGCTAATGACTGTCAGAGAGGCCAAGGAGAAGGACGCGGACGTCTACCCTTGGTGGCTGGAGAAAGAAATAGATGAGAATCAGGAAAATCCACCGGGCTAGTTCCCCGCGCCCTGAAGAAGGAGCTATCAAGCCTTGGTTCCCGGGCTGGTTTCATGAACGCTTCGGGGACCATATCGCGCAAATCAGCGTAGACACGACTCTCAAAATGAGGTCGGCCGTGAAGGACGTGTCGCGTGCTAGGCACGGGTATGTGGCCGACGACGTTGAAAAACTAGCCGCAAAATTCCTGACGCCCCCGATGGGGATTTCGGATCATCGTTTCGCTTTAGGTGACGATAGCGAGGATGAAGGACGAATGCTCGGGTCTTCTGTGCCAGGGCATGTGGGCAGCGATGCTGCCCTTATCGAGTACATTCGACGCTATCCTGAGGAGTGGGGAGTTGTCCAGAAGGCTTTGGGTTTGCCTCGCAACAAAGGCAAGCATGCCTCGGCGTACGTTTTGGCTAACCGTCCGATCAAGACATTCATCCCCCTGACGACCGTCACGGGTGAGCAGGTCACAGCGTTCACGGCGGCCCCTGTCGAGGCGGCTGGCGGAGTTAAGATGGACTATTTGGTGGTCTCCCAAATTAAGGACATCCAAGACGCTATCAGGATTGTTCAAGGACGGCATGGAGGTGAGCCGACCACCCAAGTTCTGAACGGGATTCCTGTCCCGCCACAGCGCCTGGTCCCTTTGCCGGCCGGCGGGTATGCAGACATCGCAGACCTCCCTCCCGACCCATCTGTGTTCAAAGAGATCGCTCTGAGTCGCACCGATACCGTGTTCCAGTTGAACACCCCGGCAGCAAAGAAATGGCTCGAACATTTTTCTCATCAACGCCCCGATGGCTCTTATGTTATCGACAGCGTCAAGGCTATCGCTGACTTTACGGCCCTCGACCGACCGGGACCCCTGGACGCATTCGTCATCAATCCTGACTGGGACGGGCCGCCCGACCACCAGGACGCGCGACATAACATGCTCGTCGAATATGCTCGCAGAAAGCGTGGGGCGACACCTTCGCCAGAGATTCAGCCGATCATGGAAAAGATGCTTCCTGAGACGGCGGGCATCTTGATTTATCAGGAGCAGGTCCAGCGGGTGTACCAAGAGCTGACGGGCTGTACCGGTGTAGAGGCTGAGGGGTTCAGGGCAGCCGTGGCCAAGAAACAAAAGGAAGATGTCGATAAGGCTTACCCGTTTTTTATGGCCGCTGCCGAGAAACAGATTGGCAAAGAGAATGCCCAGCAATTGTGGGACGCCATCGAGACGTTCTCCGCCTACGGTTTCAACAAGGCCCACGCTACGGCGTACGCCCTTACTGCCTATGCCTGTGCGTGGCTTAAGTTCCATTATCCTTTGGAGTGGTGGACGGCGGTCCTGGGCAACGCTACCAAAAAAGCTATCAACGAAAAGTTCTGGCCCTATTGCCACAAATTCGTTTTGCTACCCGACATCCGGTTGTCGGGGCACGATTGGCAGATAGAGGGCGACAAAATCCGAGCCCCGCTGTCTCTTCTCAATGGAGTAGGCGAGAAAGCGTTCGAGCAGCTGTGCAAGTATGCCCCTTACGATTCCATCCTGGATTTCGCCAAGGCGATTAAGAAGCACCAAGACTCCAACCCGAAGGCGCGCGAACGCAAGGTAAAGGGCGAGGACCGAACAGAGACGGTGGAAGGCCCCGGGCTTTCTTCTATTCATCGTTCGACGGTGTACCGAATGATAGTCGCAGGGACCATGTCTTCTCTCTTCCCACAAAATTACACTGTCGGCGAGTGTATCGCCGCGTATGACGCCGCCATGACCGAAGTGTTTGGTAAGAAGTATACGAAGACCAAGAAGGCCGTGTTCCCCACACTCGACACCTACGGCCGCTATCAAATCAAAAAGGAGGTGCTGCCAACGTATGGCGAAGACCTTCGCGTTTTGGTAGTGAAGGCCGGCCTTCCTGCGTATCTCAAACTATACGACGGGAAGAGATTGAGATTCAGCTGGGTCAAATGGAGCAGGACGCATTATCGAGAAATTGAGACCGAAGACCCCGTCATTGGTTGGGAGAGACTGGAGTCCCTCGTGGAGGCAACTACCGTTCCTCCTGGCGGTTTCTCGTGCGCAGTTGTTTGCTATGTAGACGCACGGGAGTTTATCAATTACGGACCAAACAAATCTAAGAGAGGTTTGAAGTTGCATGTAGACGTGGGAGGTGGTAGACTGGAGTCTGTCTTGTGGCCCAGAGGCGATAAGGGCCTGCCGCCGGGAGCCAATAATCTTGAGCCCGGCTGCATAGCGGTTCTTGCTCTCGAACGGAACGACTCCACGAGGGGGTTCAACGTGAGAGCTTTTGAAGTAATTCGTGCACCACAAAAACTGAAGGAGGAAGATGTCGACGCCAAAGATAGCGGACCTGCTGACCACAATCCAGCAAGCAAATAATACGATTGCAACTCCGGTAGAGACGGTTCACCGGACCATCGCTGCTGGCCACCAGATGCGGCAGCAGGACGCCCGGGATGCGCTCCCGGGGCTCAAGAAGCAGCTGACCGAGCTAACCGTTCCGGAGCGTCTGTTCGCTCTTTATGCTACCGGGTCGACCGCTGGCACCGAGGCTTTTCTGTCGGCCAACGGCGGAGTGGTGCTGTCAGTCGACCGTTTCTGGCTCGACCTGGCCGACCAGGTGCAGCTGGGCCCGGACCACATGGTCCGCACCACCGAGCACTTCATTTTGTTCCGGGCTCTGGAGAACAAGGGCAAGGACCTGGAGATCGGGAAGACAACCGTGCCCGATTACCGAGAAGCAATCTGTAACACGCTACCGGAGCTGGCAGCATGGGTTCGTGACCGTGCTCTTTCTGCCGGCAATACGGCGCACAACTATCAATTCCTCTTGAATCAAATCTTGGAGCAGGTCATCGCAGGCGATATCGACGGTAAGAAAATTCCGGTACTCATCGTAGGCAATACTTCACCCCAGGAACAAGCATCTCTTTCATCTCTCTTCGCAAAGACGGGGGCTCATCATTTCGATGAGGACTTCGTCCCCAAACTTAACACCATCACAGACCTCTTTCGCAAACTGTAAAGCCCACAATGCCGTCGTCCATTAACGATGATGAAACCTACAAACGCCTTCGCGAGAGAGAGGTTTCTCTAGGCAAGCAAAAGCTCAAACTTATGCGCTCGCTGGCCACGCTGGCTGGCGCTCGTCAAGCTATGGAGAACCTATCCCCAGACCTTGAGAAGGCCAGAAAAGATGTCTTTGATTACACCTACCTGTTCAACAACTACAACGAATAACTCTCTTCGCAAACGTCCCGAAAACTGAAAGGAAACACATGGCAAACGATATCGATAACGAGCTACCAGAAGGATTCGCCGAGGCCTCTTACGGCGCCGGCAAGTACGAGACTTTTGCTCTGAAGCCCGACTCCACCTTGGTGGTGCGCATCCTCCCGCCGATGAAGTCGCTGATCAAGTCCCGCGATTACGGAGCATTTTGGTACACCCACTTCATGAAGGGGACCGACCAGCGCAACCCAGACAAGATCAAGACGTACCCCGTTCTTGGTATCGAGGAGCGGGATTTCCGCAAAGGCGGCATCATCATCAAGCAGGACCCGCTGGTCGAGGCTCGTCGTCCTTACCTGGACAAGATCGACGCCATCACCGCCTCTGGCAAGGAGAAGGGGTTGTCCAAGGAAGAGATCAGGAAGGCCGTAGCCCCCTACCGGGAGTGGCTTGAGGACCACGGGTACAGCGGCAAGTGGCATCTGTACGCCATCAACAAGTCAGGCCAGTTCGGCATTCTGCGTATCAGCAACCGGCTGATGAAGGAGCTTCGGGCCGAGGTCAAGAAGCTCATCGCCCGCGAGATCAATCCCATGGGGGTAAAGGGCGTGTTCTGGTCGTTCACTCGTACGGGAAACGGATTCCAGGACGCTGATAAGGTTGTCCCGAATCGCATCGTCAACCCTGGCGATGGCAGCGAGCGGCTCGACTTCCATACCCTCACCGCAGAAATCGGTCGGGCAGCTCTGGAGGCCCTCCCGGATTTGGAGGAAGAGAAGGCTCGCATCTCGTACTCTATCGAGATCATGGAGGCCCTTGCTAAGGACTCGTCTCCAGAGAACGTCGCGCATCTCTTGAACCGTACCGATTCTCGGGACCAGGCTGATTCTAATGTTCCCGCCGAGTCGAGCCGTCAAGAGGACGACGAAATCCCGGCTGGAGTTGCGGCGAGCAGCCCTACTCCTCCGCAGGAGAAGGCCGCCGAGCCGGCTCCGGCTGAGCCGACCGAAGAGGACGAAGAGGCCGCGCTGCAAGCACAGCTGGCAGCCCTCAAGGCCAAGAAGGCCGCCAAGGCCAAGCCCGTTGCCAGGCCTGCGGCCAAGCCCGAGCCGCCGAAGGCTCCGCCGGTCGATGACGACGGCCTAGACAGCGTCTTCGAAAGCTAAAACCCATGGGGATTGAATCCGGCAAACATACTTACGTCGTCCCGGCTGGGGACGGCGTAAGGCCCCCCATTGTAATCGATTTGAAGAAGGTGGCCATCGCCGAGGCCCGGCTTCAGGACGTGGCCATTGTCAATAAGCAGACCGCCTCGGAGTTGTTGTCGACGTACAATGATGTCTGGCTAAAGCTGCAAGAGAATTGCACCAAGCTTGGGTTTGAACGTGACGAGGCGAAAAACGCCGTTGGCCGGACTCGCGCCGAAGCTCTGCTGGGCTGCAACGACGACACCTTCAAGAAGATGGGGCACGCCAAAGGCTCTGCAGACCTCAGGAACGCGGTCGTGGATCTTGACCTGGATGTCAAGGCAGCAGAGGACCGCCTGAACCAAATCAAGGCCGTGTTGGCGTTCCTGGAGGCCAAGGCTAAGGCCTTCGAAAACGCTTACAACTCAGTCAAGGCGTTGGTTCGCGGACAGGGCGAAGGAGGAGTGTCGGCCCCGGTGCCTCTGCGGGCGGGCGCCGCCAATCCGCACAATGACCCTCCAGAGGAAAGAAGCTCCCTTCCACCAGGTTTCGCTGACGTAATTTACAAGTAGAAAGGAACGAATGGCTAACAAGTGGGTTAAGCAGTTGCGCCAGCTCGAAGGCGCAGTGACACATTACCGGGACCCGTACGCTTCTGTGATTCGGAGTCCAAGCCCGTCTGTAAACTGGCTCTTTGCCAACACGCACGGACTGCCACGCGGTTACTCGATGCTTCTTTGGGGCGAGCCCAAGGCTGGAAAGTCCCTGTTGTCGAATTCAATGACGGGACAGCTCATGCGCGACGACCCAGAGGCCATCGTGGTGAAGATCGACACCGAGTTCCGAGACGGAGGTCAGGTCACCACGCAAGTGGCGAAGGGGTTTGGAATTGACCTTGACCGTTATGTCGTCATTGAGGCGAACGACCCGAGCCACGTGTTCGACCAAATTAAGGATCAAATCGGTCCTATGGTCGAAGCCGGGGCTCCCATCGGGATGATTATCATCGACTCAATCACAGGTGTGCAAGGGCGGCAGGAAGCGGTTAGCGTTAAGGGTATCCAGGGGCGGACTTTCGGTGACCACGCTCAAACGGTCCAGATTGGCCTGAAGAGCATCCTTCCTATCCAGCGGAAGGGCAAAATCTCACTGGTCGTTTGTGCCCATGCCCGTGCCGAGATGGACCAGGCGGAAATCATGCGAGGGAACAAGACCAAGGCTGCGGCCTCGTTCGGTGTTCTTCATCACTGCGAATACTTCATCCACGTAGAGCGCAACAAGACGAAGGCCGGGCGTACTGCGGAGGACGGGACCGAGTTTATCGACGAGTCGAAGCAGGACATGGCCGACACGGGCGAGAAGACGGGCCACAAGATTCGCGTGTGGATGCAGAATTCGTCGATGGGCGGGACCGACCGTGTCGGGGAATTCACGGTTGATTACAAGCGCGGCATTATCAATCAGCACGAAGAGTTGTTCAAGCTAGGGTACCGCCAGCATATCATTGAGCGTCCGAACCTGAAGACGTACGTTATCAATGGCAAATCTTTCAACGGAAAGGTTGCATGTTTGTCCGGAATACGCGATACTCCAGAGCTGCAGGAGTTCATCAAGAACGCTTTGTTGCTGGCCGAGAAGGAAGACCGCGTGTTGGTCAAATCGGCCCCTGAAGCTCTTGCAGAAGGAGAGAAAGATGAATCCGAGACTGAGGACACCAACGAGTAACAAGCAGGCGCTGCAAGATATACCTTCTGGGGTGCCGTTCCAGTTCTATTTTGGGGGACCAGAAGTGTTCGAAGCTCTGGACCAATACCGAGAGGCCTCGAAAGGGGCCGTCTTCAGAGCGTACAAGCAGGTCGGCGTGTTTGATAGCGACGGTGAAATATGGGCCGTAAACCCATTGGTAGCTAACCGGTTCGAGCGTCCCGGGCGAGAAGTGATTGTTCTCGAAAAGGACGAGTACGGTAACCCGATGGAGGTGGAGGTCCCGAAGGCGTCGAAAGTCTCTCGATGATTCGCAGAGAGATTGACCCGGAACGGTTGTTTGATTGGCTGAAGAATTCTTCAATCGAGCATCGGACGATTGCAAAATCGTTCGTGTTCAAGTGCCCTCGGTGTCACCGCGACACGGTCTACATGTATCGCCAGAGCGGGTACTTCACCTGTCAAGCCTGCACCGACCAGGGGAAGCCGTTTCGGGGGGCACCGGAATTCTTGTTTCGGGAGCTGGTGGCCCTGACCCTTCAGGACCTACGCGAGCTTTTGTATGATAGCCCAGACGCCGCTATCAAGCTCGAAGCCAGCCTAATCGACGACCAGGACGAAGAAGACGAGGTGGGTGAGGCCTTACCCCTGGAAGAATCGTGGCCGCTTCACTGTGTTGAGCTAATAGAGAAAGAGGCTGCCCCTGGGGTGGAGTATCTCGCTTCGCGCGGAATCCCAATTGAACTGGCGGAGGCGTATCAGATTCGGTACTCGTTCAAGGAGCGTTCGATTGCCTTCCCGATGTTGGTCTCGGGAAAGCTGTATGGGTGGCAGTACCGAATCATTGGTAGTCCTTCCAAGTTTAGACCGAAGTCGAAAAACAGTGACGGACTCCCCCGGCACAGATTTGTTTTGTTCGGGGACCTGCTTCGCGGCTGCGAACGTGCTATACTGTGTGAGGGTCCTGTGGACGCCATCAAAGCGGGGCCTGGTGGGGTTTGCACCATGGGGAAGATGGTGAGCCAGCAGCAGGTGGACCAGGTGCTGTCGTGGGGCGTCAAGGAGGTGTGTGTTGCACTGGACCCTGATGCGGCGTCGGATGTCGGGGCTCTGATATCGAAATTGAAAGGGGTGCGGGTGACGAAGGTGGAGCTGCCTTCCCGTGCAGACGGAGAGAAAGCTGACCTAGGAGCGCTATCGTTCGAGGAAGCACGTAATTCCGTGCGAGCAGCCAAGCCGTGGAATCTAGGCATGGTCAATGTTTATCTGAAAGGCTAAGTGGCTGAAAAAGACAACATAGCATTCAGTGTCCGCCAGCAACAAGCTGTTTTCGGACACGCCCTCGTGGGTCCAGAGCTGTGGGACCAGTTGGAGCAGTTCGGGGTATCGAAGTCGTGGATTGCGGACGCAGCCCTGCAGGAGCTGTGGGACCACATCGCCAGGTTTCGCAAGTATTACGCCCGCCCACCAGGCCCCGAGGAGCTAGTCGAATTTGTAGCTGCCAAAGACCCAGACCTACGGCCGGCGATGTCTCGCCAGGTTACAGCATGCATCACCTCGGCAAACGACATCGCCCTAGACATCCTGACGAAGAATCTCTCGTCCTGGGCCAAATCACGGGTGATCGCCGACAAAATTACCAACATCGCCAAGCTGTACAATGCTGGCGAGCACGAAGCCGCAGCCAAGCTGTACGAACAGGGCTCTGTTGACCTTGAGCGTATCCGAAGCATGTCCGGGACCAAGCCAGATAAGATGGAGGACGCCATTATCCGTTTCGACGGCGAGGCAGCGCGCCGGCTAGAGGACGCAAACAACCTGACGCCTTATGGTGTCACGTTCTTGGACGACTGTTTGGGCGGCATCATTCCCAACGATTTGGTGCTTTTCGGGGCTCGCACCTCCGTGGGGAAGACCGAGCTGCTCAAAATCATCGCCCAGCACAACGCCAAACAGAAACGACGGGTGGCGTTTTTCGCGCTCGAAGCGGAAGAGGCTGAAATCGAGCGGCGAATAAAATTTGGGCTACTCGGACGGCGCCTTCGAGGAGATGAACAGTCACTGGCGGGCTTCAACTATGCAGACTGGCGCATGGGGCGGTTGGAAAAGAGGCTGGCGAAGTTCTCTAAGTCAGTAGAGGAAGAGTTTCACGACACGTACAACACGCTGAAGACGTACTACCGTATCAAAAACGACTTCGGTCTCCCAGACCTCGACAGAGAGGTCTTGAAAATCTTTGACGAGACAGAGCTTATTATCATCGACCACCTCCAGTATTTTGACAGTGACGGAAAGAACGAAAACCACGACATGAAAATGCTCGTGAAAAAGCTGAGACACCTTGCCCTCGGACTCGGGAAGCCGATTCTAGCTATCTCCCATCTCCGGAAGGACTCCGGACAGACTCTCGCTCCAGGCCTAGACGACTTCCACGGCTCTTCAGACATCACGAAAATCGCGACCACAGCCATCATGCTGGCTCCAGCTTGGGGGTTTTCGGCCGGGGATATCAGAGCCAACGGCTCTCCCACTTTCATTCGGATTGTCAAAAACCGTCTTGGTTCCGATCGGGTGGCGACAACCGGCGTGGCATTTTATGACCGAGCCGAGGGTACGTACACTCCCTATTACGCTCTAGGTAGGTTTAATGCTCATGATACCTTGTGGAAGGCTCAGAAAGAGAACTTTCCAATCTGGGCCGACGGGCACCACCTACTCAAGAGCGCTAACGACGTCACAGAAGGATAGGAGGACTTTTGAAGAGCGAATCAGAAGAGGCCGAGCATGATTCTCATGACACGTCACCCGTTCCCGTAGAAATAGCAGACATCGAGCTGCGCGAAATTTACGTGCTCGATAGCGTCTCGAATTCTATGGCTGTCGCCATCACAAAGAGTCTTAGGAGAATGGAGGCGGAAGACCCCGACCTCCCAATCACTATCGTAATAAACTCCTGCGGAGGCGAGGATGGGGCCGGATGGGCCATCTTCGATGCCATCCAGATGTGCACACCCTTGGTGATCGGGCATGTAATCGGGAACTGTTTTTCGATTGCAACTTTGATACTGCAGGCGTGCGACGTCAGGGCTCTTTCAAAGCATTGTCGATTTATGGTTCACTGCGGGTCGGTTAGTTACTCGGGCCCCCATCAATACATCGGCCCCTACATCAATGAGTCCAACCTGCTAAATGACCAATATTACACGACAATGGCGCAGCGAGCTAAGATGAAACCCGCCGTCTTCCGTAGGATGTGTGAAAAGGAGACGTTCCTGTCCGCCGTGGAGGCCGTGGAGGCCAATCTTGCTGACACGGTCATCCTCCCCCGCCCCCGAAAACGCCTCAAGAAAGTTGTTTAACATGCTCAATATCAGCACCTTCACCTCCCACAAAACCGCCATCCTAATCGTTCTCGGAGTCGTGCTGGTCGCGGTCCCGAGCTTCCTTGCCGGACGGCATTTTGCTCCAGTCGATGTTCGGACTGTAGAGACCACCAAGACTATTGAGACCCGTCACGAGCTGCAGACCATCGTTCAAAAGGTCGACATCGAGGAGTTGAAGAAGGCGATTTCGCAGATTCAGATCAAGAACAATGTCGTCACACAGCGGGTCATCGAATACCACGCCGACGGCACCAAAGAGGTCAAGGAAACGGTAGTCAACAAGACCGAGACTGACAAGAAGACCGATACTTCTTCGGAAAAGAAGACTGACGATCAGGCGACCACCAACACCAACGTGACAGACAACAAGCAGGTCGAGACCTCGAAGATGGTGGAGCAACTACGCAAGCCCAACTGGGGGCTGGCGGCGCAGGTGGGATTGAACCTTCTTCATCCTATCGACGGGATCGGGAACGTTATCCCCGGCGTCCCCAAGCCAATGGTTCTGCGCTTGGTGCTGGAGCGTCGATTGTTCGGTGGCCTGTATGGCCAGGCCTGGACGGACTCCCATCTTGATGCTGGCGTTGGTTTGCGTTTAGGGTGGTAAGTGACCAGGAAGTACAAATGCGTCGACATGATCGGCGCCAAACGCCACATCGTGGTGCTGACCGACGACCCTTCCACACCTGACCAGAAAGAGGCTCGCCGACAGGCGTTCCTTCAGTTGGTCTTTGTGGATGGGCTCTTCCAGGGGCTGTTGAATTGCGGGCCTTTGCCGTTTGAGACTTTGAGAATGCAGCACAACGGCCAGGCCTGGTTCGTCGAGATGGAAAATACAGAAAGGGACACACAATGAGCGATATCGTTTGCACAGCATGTACGGTCAAGACTGCCAAGAAGGCTCCTGTTTATGAGATTTACGATGCTCACGGTGTCCCCAGCACCGTTGACGAGGTTTTGTTCCACAGCCGAGAGTCGTGGGCCTCTGTGGTCCATTATTTTGGCTCCGAGCCTCCCACGAACATCTTCCTCACTCACCCTCGGGTTCCTGGGGCAAAGTTCCGGGCTTCGATTCAGACCGTAGTCGAAGAGAACGACAAGGTGTTCGACGGGACCGAGAAGCAAGCCTTGAAGGCTGGCTGGGTCGAGAATGAGTTTGGCTGGGTCTGCAAGGAGTGCGCAGGGACCGAGTTCGAAATCGGCGGTTCGGCCGATGACGAAGAAGGCAACACCCTCAAGGCGGCCTTCGTGTCCGCGACTTCTGCCGAGCTGGTGGACGGGGAGGAACAGCTTGAGCACAGCAATGGTAAGCTCGCGGCCCCTACCGAGAAAGCAAAGAAGGAAAAAGTCAAGAAGCTGGTTGAGAAAATCGTCGAGGAAGAGCCCTCGATCGACATCGAAGAGGCGGAGTAACTATGACCAGCGACCCCGACGAGATGCTCGAAGACCTTATGCGCGACGGCGAGGTGATGATCGTTTCTATCAGTCCCTCACCAACAAACGCGGGCCTTGTCGAGGTGCAGCTGGCGGTAATCTGTAGTGACGTTTTTGCGTGGGGGTCTTCGGACTGTGAGCCGGTGTCGTTTTCCGAGCTACCAGAGGTGTATTTGGCCTGGCGCAAGGATAGGAATTATGGCACAATGCTTTGGGCGTGCAGGAAGAGGAACCGCCGACCCCAGCAAGCGTGGGAACGAAAACTGAAGGACTCGGGGCACTGGTCTAACGAGTTTGAATCACTACCGAAAGAGGGATAGGGATAACATGTTTGAGCCAAAGGGTCTGGGATTGGAGATTTTTCAGAAGCGTTATCGGGCACACCCAGACGAAACCTGGGCCATGGCCTGCAAGCGTGTCGCTGCGTTCGTGGCTTCTGCCGAGGACGGAGCTGCCCAGGTGCAGTACAGCGAGAAATTCAACTCCATCCTGGTGGAAGGCCTTTTCGCTCCTGGTGGGCGCATTATGTACGGCTCCGGGCGCCCCCGAGGTCAGCTATTGAACTGTTTCGTCATCCCTACGGCTGATAGCCGCGAAGGGTGGGGGCGCCATCTGTCGGACACGGTGATTATTTCTGGCACGGGCGGAGGAATCGGCACGAATTTCTCTCCGATTCGACCCAAGGGCGCTCCCATTCATGGGACCGGCGGCTACGCCACAGGCCCCGTAAGCTCTATGCGCATGCAAAACGCTGCCGGCGAGGAAATCAAGGCCGGTGGTGGGCGCCGAACAGCTCTCATGAGCGCATTGGAGCACGACCACCCAAGCATTTTTGAGTTCCTGGACGCAAAACTCGACCTCGGTCAGCTCAACAACGCCAACGTGTCAGTGATTTTCGACAAAGACCCAGAGCTTTTCTTCGCAGCGGTAACGAATGACGAAAAGGTTCCCTTGACGTTTGGCGGGCGCGTGATTGCGGAGGTTCCGGCCCGCGAAATTTGGGACAAAATCGTCAAGAACGCACTGAAGTGTGGTGAGCCTGGCGTTCTCAATGGCTATCTGGCCAACAAAACCAACAATGCGTGGTATTCGGACAAGCTTGTGTGTACGAACCCTTGCGGTGAAATCTGGCTCGCCCCGTACGATTGCTGCTGTCTGGGGGCGTTGGTGCTCCCCCGCTTTGTTCACTCCGGAGGGGTCGATTACGCGGCCCTGGGCGAGGTGGTGAACACCGCCGTTCGTTTTCTGGACAACGTCCTGACCGTCAATACGTACCCGCTGTCCGAAATCAAGGAGCAGTGTTCGTCTCTTCGACGGATCGGGCTCGGCGTGATGGGGCTCCACGACATGCTCCTGATGCTCGGCCTCAAGTACAACACCGACAAGGCCCTAGAGCTGGTCGATAAGGTGATGGGGTTCATCAAGAACAGAGCTTACGAGGCCTCGATCGACTTGGCCAAAGAGAAGGGGTCGTTCCCGAAGTTCAATCCCGAGCTGTTTTTGCGTTCTGGCTTTGCCAAGACCCTGAAGCCCTCCGTTCGCTCGAAGATTCGAGAGTTCGGGATCAGGAACGTGGCCCTGTTGACGGTGGCCCCTACTGGAACCACCTCGATGGTCCAAGGGGTGACTTCAGGGATTGAGCCAATGTTTGCGCCCGCCTATCGTCGCAAGTTCCGAGATACGGACAACACCCTCAAGGAGGAGATCGTGATCCATCCCCTCTTGCGGGAGTACATCGAGGCCGGCCGAAGCGTCAAGCATTTTCAGGGCGCCCACGAGCTGAAGCTGCGCGAACACTGCGAGATGCAGCGGGTGGTCCAAAAGCACCTTGACAACGCCTGCTCGAAGACAATCAACTTGCCCCCGGGCACGACCGCAGAGGAGCTGTCCGAGCTGTATATGGAATTCCTGCCAGACCTGAAGGGAATAACCGTCTATCCGGACGGGAGCAGAGAGGACCAGCCCTTGACCCCGATTTCCCTTGAGGACGCAATCAAGCATGCCAAGAATGCGGTGGAAGCTGACATCGAGGGCGGGCGGTGCAAGTCTGGGGTTTGCGAGATTTAAGCTTGACATCCCGGCGGGATGCGGTATTGTCTTCCCATGACACCCGAGAGACCCGAGCTGGAAGTCCAGAAGTTCCTCCGCAAGAACCATAACCGAGACGGGCTTAACGCCCTGCATGAAACGTACGCAATCGATTTCAAGCGGCACAACGAGCACCCGAACCTGGTGCTGCTGAAGTACAACATGATCGATTCCCCCATGGGGGAGAAGATCGTCCAGGAGTGTCGCGGGCTGATTCTCGACTCCGAAAACAACTGGGAGGTCGTGGCCTTCCCGTTCGAGAAGTTCTTCAATCTGGGAGAGTCTCACGCCGCCAAAATCGATTGGTCTCAGGCCGTGGCCGAGGAGAAGGTGGATGGCTCCATCATCACGCTGTACCACTACGCCGGCAAGTGGCATGTGTCGACGTCTGGCGTGCCGGACGCTTTGTGTTCTCCCGCCCTGGACTACCTGACGTTTGCCGAGTTGTTTTGGGCGTCCCTGCAGAACGGACCTATCGCACGCGAAGAATTTTGCGAAAAGCTGTGTGAAAATTACACGTACGTCTTCGAGCTGACAACCCCCTACAATCGAGTGGTAGTGCGTCATGCTGACAGCAGAGTCACTCTTCTGGGGGTTAGGAACCGAATTAACTTCCATGAGGAGCCCCTGATCGATATGGGCTCCATCGGAGCCTGGGCGCTCGGCGTAGAGAGAGTCAAGCAGCCCGAGCGGCTTAGCGCTTTCCGTGGTCCAGAAGACGTGGTAGCGTACGTCCGGAATATGAACCAAGGGGCCGAGCTGACCGACGAGGGCTTCGTGGTTGTGGATTACAGCCGCAGGAACGCCACAGGCAGCTTCCCTCGCGTCAAGGTGAAGAACGCCAAGTACCTTCTGGTCCACGGCGCCAAAGACGGGCTGCTGAGCCGCAAGCGCATCCACGAGCTGGTTCGGGCTGGAGAGACGGCGGAAGGTCTGGCGTATTTCCCGGAGCTGGCGGACGATTTCCTGAGGGCCCAGGCTCGCCACAAGCGGCTCGTCGCCGACATCGAGCTGACGTGGGCAAGCTTGAGCCACATCACGGACCAGCGGGCGTTTGCTCAGGTCGCAACCCAATATCCTTTCTCCGGGGCCCTGTTCGCTCTCAAAGCGAAGAAGACCGAAAGCGCCGGGAAGTACCTGGCCGAATCAATCACCTTTCCCGCCTATCTCAGGCTGATGGAGTGCTAGTCATGTCAGAAATCAAGGTCAAGAAACTCTCTACCAAAGCTCGGATTCCCACAAAAGCCGAGCCAGGGGCCGCAGGTTTTGACCTGTATGCAAATGAGGTGGCGTATCTGCGTCCAGGGGAGATTACCAGGGTGGGCTGCGGGGTCGCTGTAGAGATCCCGCCAGGTTGGGAGGGCCAGGTGCGTGGGCGCTCGGGCCTCGCCTCCAGGGGCATCTGGGTGACCCTGGGAACCATCGACTCCAGCTACCGAGGCGAGATCGGCGCCATCATGACCCTTATCGGGAACGTCGACTTTCACGTCGTGCATGAGGGCGACCGGATTGCCCAGCTGGTGATTTGTCCTGCTCCAGAATTTACCCTTGTGGAAACACAGGAATTGAGTCAGACTGAACGTGGGACCAAGGGGTTTGGTTCTACTGGAAAATAAGAAAGGGACACATGGCACGATATCTTGACAGCGAGAATCTGGAAATTTTCATCAAGGGCAAGTACGAAGGAGAGAGCGCCCAGGACGTGGTCGACGACGACCCGGACTACGTGGAGTCTCTCCTCACGGGAGAAGGCCTCGACGCCGACGAGCGAGAGGTTCTGTCTACACTCTACAACGAGTGGGCGAGCTTTCAGCGATGAGCGCTATCAACAGCACAAGTGAAGAAACGAAGCAGATTTTGGGATGCCTCTCCACTGTGGTGGTTTTGGTTCTCGCGATAGCGATCTGGGGAAGTCGCTGTGTAGCCAGCGGCAACGCCTACAACACACAAATCGCCAAAACCCATACCGATGCAATTGTAGAATGCATCAAAGCTGGACATTCGCCAGGTGATTGCAAGGGGGCTATCAATCCATGAGCCACCCCGACGACTACGTCCACATGGTCCCCGAGCCCAAGTATCAAGAATTCCTTGCTTACAAGGCTAGAATCGAAGAGTTGTACGCCGCCCTCGCTGGCCGTGACGAGGACTTCTACGAGACGCAGGACATCGCCGACAAGCTTACTACCAAGAACTGGGAACTCGAAGAAGAGTTGCGCTACAAGAACGGGCTGGTGAGAGGCCTTCAGACAGCCCTCAGGGGGATGCAGGCCGTTGTCCAGTCTCAGTCGCAGCACATTGTCAACTTCACGGCCACGGAGCTATGGAGAGACGAGGGGTAATGGAGTTCGACGACACCATCGACTTGCCTGAGGGCTTCGCAAAGACCTGCAGGATCGTTCCAGGGATTGATAAGGCCGACTATATCTTGGTTGTGGACGTATCAAACCTGGCCTGGAGGTCCGCCTTCGCTTACGATTTGTCGATCGGCACCAAAAAGACAGGGCACGTTCACGGGGCCTGCACCCTCCTTCTTTCGACTATTGCGAGGAAGATTGCTGCAGGCAATTGGTTCGTGGTGTTCTGCTATGATGGGGCTGGAGCAAAGAAGCGCCGACAAGCTATCCTCCCCGAGTACAAGGCTAAGCGTGACCTGGAGAGGTGGAATCCTTGCCCAGAGGTGGAAGAGGTCTTCCGGTGCTTGCCTGGGCTCCATCTCAAAAAGGATCTAGCTGAGGGCGATGACGCCATCGCTTATGCCACAGAGAAATTCGCACGAGAAACCCCCGTGACAATCCTCAGCGGGGACAAAGATGTCTGGGCACTGCTTCGGTTTGACAACGTGAGCGTGTTTTACCCCAATCGCGACAAACTCATCACCAAGGAAGACGTCGAGGAGGAGTTCGGGGTCAAAGACCCTGGCCGCATCAAGCTTGCCAAAGCCCTGTTCGGAGATAGCTCAGACGAAATCAAGCCGCCAGTTCCGAGGTTGCGGAAGGCGAAATTCACAGACGCCCTCAATCACCCGACGGTAGACAATATCGGCTCCCTTTTGGTAGCAGCTGGAGCCACACAGCCTCCGACTAAAAGCAACATAAAGAACCTGGCCAACCTATTAGACCACCGAGTTGACCTTGAGACACGGCTTGAGGCAATCACCCCTTTCCTGGAGCCGTTCTCTCTGGTAGACTTGGTCACAGGGATCAGCACAGGCAATAGGGAGGAGTTCTTAAGGCTCTTGGAGACCTACGCCTGCAAACAGGTGGCAGAGAAGGCGGCCTACTTCTTTGGAATGGAGTTCTACTCCAATGACTAAAGACCAGGACGCGAGGAGCTATTTAGCAGAGAAGGTTCGCTCTTGGGCTGGGGTGGAGTGCCCGGCCAGATTTTCGGAACCAGGCAAGCCGGCGCAATCAGCGGATTGCGGAGAGTGCCCATTGTGCGTGTGTAGGCAGACGCTGTTTAAGCTAAGAGAGGCCTTTGCTCAGCACATCTATGACCTAAAAGAGGAGGACGAGGCATATGAGAGATAGAGAGTTTCTGAAATCGCCTAGCGAAATCGCAGCTAAGGTTGAGGTTGAGGGGCTGAGAGTTCCAGAACGGGACTTTGCCATGGTGCAGGCCGGGATGGTACACGCCATCGAACAGTTCATCGATTGGACTTCTGACGACGGATGGTTGGATGTGGGATGGATGCGCCGAAGGCTGTTTGAGATAGCCACCAGACCATACGAAGGACCTAAGGAAGGGGAGGAAGAATGATTAACGTACGTATTTTGGCCGACTCCATCGCACCTTGCGGGAAGAGGCTGACCACCTGGGAGTGCGAGTACCCGCGCGCGATCCATGCCGAGGTGAAGACTCACCGCGCTCTCTCAACCAACAGCGCCTCTTCCCGAGCCATTCCCGTCGCCAAGATGATCGAGCGCGTGGTGACCAACCCGTGGATTCCCGACCATATTGGCAAAAACCAGCGGGGCATGCAGGCGGGCGATCAGGTCCCCGAAGAGGTCCGTCAGGCTGCGGTCGATGACTGGCTGTATCTCCGAGACGAAGCTGTCAAGACCGCTACTCGGCTGATGAACGCTGGTATTCACAAGCAGATTGTGAATCGCGTGCTGGAGCCGTGGATGCATATCGTTACTATCATTTCCGCTACCGAGGTGGGAAACTTCTTTGGACTCCGCCGCCACAAAGACGCTGAGCCCCATTTCCAAGACCTTGCAAACGCCATGTTCCGGACGCGGGAAGAGTCGACTCCGGCAGAGCTGGAGGCAGGTCAGTGGCACCTGCCTTTGATTTTTGTAGACGATGAAGACTGGCGAGCACTCGACGGCTTTACCATTCCAGACCTCAAAAAGGTTGCCGTCGGCCGGTGCTGTAGGGTTTCATACCTGACTCACAGCGGGACTCGGGCTCCCGCAGAAGATATTCGGCTCCACGACGATTTGATCCGTAACGGACACATGTCGCCGACAGAGCACGTCGCCCAGGCGCTTGACATTCGGAATAGGTCTGGTAACTTCCGTGGGTGGCGACAGTACCGCAAAACCATCCCCAACGAGTGCTTCCCGGAGGGGTAACATGCTGATCCAGCCCGTAAGTGACGTCCACACAGAGTTCCACCGAGACGGCGGGAAGGACTTTTTTGAGAGTCTTCCCGTGGAGGGCGACGTCTTGGTGATGGCTGGAGACATTGGCCATGCCGGGAATCTGGGGCCCGTTTTCGAGCGCGTTTCGAGGCGTTGGAAGGATGTGGTATACGTCGCCGGCAACCATGAAGCTTACGGGACTGGCATCGTCGAAAGTCGAGAGGTTCTGCTGAAGACCGTAAAGCCTTTCTCCAATGTCCACTTCCTCAACAACGACTTTGTCACGATCGACGAAATAAAGTTCTTCGGCGGTACAGGCTGGTTCCCCAAGTGCCCGCCTTCGGCCCAGATGAACGACTTCAACATGATTTCGGATATGGACCCCGAAGCGTACCGTCTTAATCAGGAGTTCCAGGTGAACTACAGGCGCCTCGAATCCGATGCCGACGTGATTGTGACGCATCACCTCCCTTCAATGCAATGTGTCACGCAGAGGTGGAAGCACAGCACCTTGAACAAATACTTCGTTTCGGGGTTTGCACCCGAGCATTCGGGTGCCGCTTTGTGGGTTTATGGGCACACCCATGACTCGAACGACTTTATGCTCGGGTCCACCAGGATGGTTTGCAATCCCTTCGGATATGTCACAGAGGACCAGAGCCAATTCTTCAATCCGTATCTACGTTTGGAGGTATAATGCCAAAGTCAATCATGGAGGTGAGCCAACTGCACCGAGAAATCGCCCTGACCACCGTCAGTGACTGTGAAGAGTGCCATGGCCAATGCGGCCGGTGGGACTCCGAAGCCATGGACCAGTGGTACCCCTGTTCGGCCTGCTACGAACGGGCCGTGGGCGTAAGCCTTGGCCTGGCCGCTGCCAGAGATCAGATTGACGGCCTGGTGTTTCACTGCCGAATTCTCGAAAAAAGGTTTGACACGCTCAAGGGTGAGCGCTATGGTAGTTGCATGGTAACGCTCTCAAACATCTACTACACGGCCAAGTGCTGGTTCCTGCACCACGCTTACAAGTTCATCCCCTTTATGTGACACAATGAAAAGCAATCATTGCGATGTCTGCGGCAGCGGCAACCCCGAAAATGACAACTGTTACGGGTCTTTATGCTGCAGTATCAGGGAGGAGAAGCTCAACGCAAAGCTTAAGAAGCTCCGGCGGTTCCGGGCCGCCTACAGCCGGACCATGGAGATCCAGCGTGAGCTTTTGCGTGAGCTGAAGAATGTTTCATTAGAGAAAGAGCTTGATCTTTTGTTGGTTCTTCAGGCGACTTGCGAAAGCTCGGAGGCCCGCTATCAGAAAGTGCTGAAGGAGAATGGCCAGGCAGGCGGTCAGTCGGCGAAGACCAAGAAACGGAAGACAAAACCTATCGAGATCCCTTCCTCTTGGAGGCTCATCACAGAGGACGATAACGAGGACTGGGTCTGCGAGCTTCGAGCTTTTCCAAATTGCGGGAAAAACGCCGTGTGTCGCCCCAAGAATTTTACGCGGACACAAGGTGCGTGCCGCAAGCACGCTCTCATGGCGGCAAAAACCGGAGATTGGAAATGAGCACCTACCGCACCGAGCAGCTGTTAGAGCAGATTCTAAAGGCGCTAGAAGCCCTGGCGGGGGTGCGGCCGCCCAAGGCTAAGAAGCCCAAGGCTAAGAAGCCCAAGGCTAAGAAGCCGGCCTTCCCTAGGTCTTGGAAGCTGATCGCCGACGACCCGCTGGAGGACGGCTGGTTGTGTAATCTGAATCGCTTCAGAGACTGCAACAGGTTTGCCTGGTGTAAGCCTAAGGCGGACGGTGACGGAAGAGGTGCCTGTCGAAAGCACGCCCGTATGGCAGCGGAACGAAAGGATTGGACATGAGCCTGAACCAGGACGTCTGGTGTGTGGCCTGGCTTGATCGCGAAGCCCCGGGCCCGTCTACTAAGCGTCCGGTTGTCTGGTGTGCCACGAAGGGCGGTCGAAGTCCTTCCGAGGCCGCCTGGTCTGACGAGACAAGATGCGGGTACGCAATAATCCTGCGTTGCGGGAGCGCCAGACGGACCCCCACCTGTCCAGACTGCATCAAGAAGATGGAAAAGAAACCACGAGCAGCAACAAGAAAGGCCGGCAAATGAGCGCAGACAAGCGAACCGTGAGCACCGATGCCCTGGAGACCCTCGGACAAATCCACACCAAGCAGGAGAAGCGCGACGCGATCCATTTGGCGGTTTTGCCGGTGATGGCCTCCTGCAGCTTGCTTCCGGGTGAGGATATCGTTATCAAAGACGGAGTAGCTTACGACCCGTCCGATGTCGAGGCCCGAGGATCAGAAGTTCTGTGCATCGTCGACCCGTTCCTCGAAGGTAAGGTCAAGAAGGGCCAGAAGTTCTGGGCCATTCTGCGGCCCCGGCTGGTAAAGTCTCTGCGCCACGTTTGGGAGCACCCTGCGTTCCCGGAGGGGAGCGAAGAGCCTAAGCTGGAGACGGCGAAGGCCGTAACTACCGCCCAGATTGCCTCCCGACAGTGGATTCAGGACTTTGCTGCAAGCGTTTCACTCAAGTACGATGTCCTCATGGAGGGGGCCGATAGCTACCTCAATCACGGCGACTATCTTTGCTTTGGCGGACTGCTTGAGGGCGAAGACGTACCTGATGAGTTTTGGAACCACTACGAAGTGGTGACGGGGAGAACTGTCCCCGAAGCGAATCGCGGCAGCTTCTTTACCTGCAGCTGTTAGACGGGCTGCTGACCGCCCACAACCTGACGGTCGGTCTGGTACGTTGCCGCCCCGCCGTTGAAGGCCGAGAGGTCAGAAAACATCACAGCATTAGGCGGCCCACGTAAAGGAGCTAGACAAGCCCGGAAAGTCGTGGTAGAAAGAAGCTCGGTCACTTGAATCTGGACCGAAGCTACCCCAACTTTTGATAGCGAGCCTTCCTGTCCAACCAACACCCCAGTAGTGCTGGCGCAGGTCAACATGCCACTGGCGTTCGCCGCAGTAATGGTAACGGTGATTGGATTTGAAAGAATGGCCGACATGAGTTATAGATTAGGTGGAGCAAAATGCTGAACGACGACGCGATTCCGATTGATATCGATGAAGACGTGGTGACCGAGGAGGTCTCGTACGACGACATCACCGTGCCGTACGCTTTCACCCCTCTTGAGATGGTAGGCCTCCTGATGGAAGCCGGGATGGGGAAGAGCGTCGAAAATTTCCTCAAAGTTTGGGATGGACCTAAGCTCCAGGGGATGGTATAATGCCCTGCTCACCACTTATGCACTCGCGTTGGTTTCTTTATCAAAACACTCTTTTGAAGGGCCCCGAGAAAAACTGGTGCCCACATTGCGACCGGCCTTCTTTCTCGTTTTGGCTGTCTCAGGTGCACGAAAAAGCGGACAATGCGGACGACACCAATGCCTACTGGATGAGGGTGTTCAATCAAATCGTGAAACACGGCAAGGAAGACACCGAATACTGGGTGCCCTACAAGGCAGCTCCCGTCAGGCGCCAAGGCCTCATATCTTATGGATTCAAGGAAGTTGGGGATGGTAAGTTCGAGGTCTCGTTCGGTAAAGACCCGTCTGAAATCTCAATATTGGATTGCCTGAGACAAGAACAGTACCTCTGGGAACCAGACCAGCGCCGTCTTATTCAAAAATTGAAAGAGGAAAGGTACGAAAGGAATCGACCGAAGAAACAGGATTAATTTGGGCGTGGTGCAAGACGACCGGCCGGCCTACCTTGCACTTTTGGACGACTGCGTATTTTGGACAAACCAGGCCTCGGTTTGGGGAGGATGAAGGGGTACGCAGCGGCGCCCGCTATTTTACGCCTACGGGCAATCTATACACTGGACTGTGTAGAACACATTCACAAGACCTGTGCCATGGTGGTACCGGGGTCTATCAGAGTAACGCAACAAAAGGAGTATACAATGAGACGAGTATTGATTGGATTAGTATTGGGCGCGGCGCTTGCCGCATGCGGCGGCACGCGACAGGGGGTCGATGTCCCTGTGTCTGACCCGGGCCTTGTGGACGTGAGCCAGGTAAAGCTGCTCGCGAACGAGCACGACATCGTCAACGATGCGAACTCGTTTGGGTTCTTGGAGTCTTTCGACAGTTTCAACGCAATTGGCCCCGCTGGCAGCGGGGCTCCCGAGGCGAGCATCAGGGGATCTGGCTCGTTTCGCTACGTGCAGGGCACCGTGTCGGGTGCGAGCGCGTGCACGTCCGGTGGGTCATGCTGGATCATCAGCACCGTCGGGTCGGCTACGGCCCCATTCGTGGTGTGCCAGGCCGGCGCCGGGAGCGGCCGCGACCTCAAGCTCCGACCAGCGGTGGGCGTCGAGGCCAACAACGTTGGCTCTCTCTGGCCGGCGGCGTGGTCAAACGGAGGCGCCCAGTGGACTGGGAATACTTACTCGGGGAATTCGGGCAATGACCCGGCGACCTGGAACGCCACGTTTAACAACATGGCGTGCGTGTGGTCGGACACCAACCAGACCGTCACTCCGACGCTGGTCTATGCGGCTTCGTTCG